>JGI26081J50195_1000235_pt1 | contig 24356 bp, 21 predicted proteins | sample SaaInl74LU_5_DNA_FD_50195 | JGI IMG/M metagenome (IMG submission 50195) | reverse complement strand
CATACTTTTCAGACCTTTGGCCCTGGGCATGGGGGGCTAGTACTTTTGCCACCCTGAGTGGGTTTATTGGTTCTGCAGGTATTTTGATCTTAGGGTTTACACTCACCAAGTTTTTGGTCTTGGCCCTGAGCGGGCCTTTTATGAGTCCCGTATCTGAACGCATTGATCGTCACCTGAATCCGAACCATAAAACAAACCCCAGCAGTACTTTTGTGGTGCTTCTCTCGCGGTCATTGCGCCTTAATCTAGGTAATTTGCTCCGGGAAGTTGGACTCACTTTAATGCTATTGGTGCTCAGTCTTTTTCCTATTGTCGGGCTTATTTCAGCACCACTCATTTTTCTTGTTCAGTCCTTTTATGCAGGATTTGGCAATTTAGATTACACGATGGAACGTTATTATGACTACCGCTCCAGCAAATCCTTTCTGCACCAACATCGCGGACTGGCAATTGGTAACGGGATTGTTTTTATCCTTATTTCCGTTATTCCTGTCATCGGCATTATTTTAGTTTTGCCGCTCTCAGTGAGTGCTGGAACATTTACTGTACTTCAAGTCATCAAAGCTCAAGAGAGGGAAGGCTCGGCCAACAATAAATAAATGCCCTCGAGGCTATCATTTCAGACCACCTAAGACACTTCAATTTGACCCTATTTTATTCTCATTTATGAAAAAACTCAAGCAATTTATTTTGGCTGTTTTATTGGTCATCACAGCACTAGTGGTCACTGCCTATGCCACCAATACCGATTACCTGCTCAAGGCAGTGCGCACGATTTATCTTAAAGGCTATAGCACAGCATTTTTAGATGACTACAAGGCCTTTGACAATCGGTTAGTCGAGACAGGCGTGGGCCAGCCTTGGCCAAAGCACAAATGGTATAATAAGGCGGAGGTTCCTAGCTCCTTGCTCGAGATGCATCAAGATTATGGTACAGTGGCTTATGTCGTCATCAAAAATGATAGTGTCTATGCCGAACATTATTACGGAGGTTATTCTGCTGCCTCAAATACGAATTCATTTTCTATGGCCAAAAGCATGATTTCCGGGTTATTGGGCCGCGCAATAATGGATGGAGATGTCGAAAGTTTGTCGCAACCTGTTGGAGATTTTTTTCCTGAATTTGCAGAAGGACTGGCCAAAGAAACAACTTTAGGTGATCTGTCCTCGATGTCGTCAGGCACGAATTGGGATGAACATTATTACTCACCTCTTTCCATAACCACGCGGGCGTATTTCGACGACCATTTAAGGGAGGTCATTTTGGGTCTAAAGGTCGTTGAATCACCTGGACGAAAGTTCAAATATGCCAGTGGCGACACTCAATTATTGGGTATGGTCTTGGAGAAAGCTACAGGCAGATCGCTAGCCGAAAATCTGAGCGTCCATTTTTGGCAACCCATGGGCGCAGAACATGCTGCCTTTTGGCAACTCGACTCTGAGGCCTCTGGATTAGAAAAAGCCTACTGTTGCGTTGCGTCTAATGCTCTGGATTTTGCGCGCTTTGGCAAATTGTATAAAGATCACGGATTATGGCAGGGACAACGACTACTTGATTCTGCTTTTATAGCCAAGAGTATCCAGCCACGTTTTACTGATAGTCCTTATTACGGTTATGGGTGGTGGCTTTATGAGTGGGAAGGACGCTCTATGTTTATGATGAGGGGGCATTTAGGACAATACGTGATCGTCTCTCCGAAAGACAATGTGATCATTGTTCGTTTGGGCCATGAGGCCCCAAAAAATGAACTTCCAGGTCAGTTTACTCCTGATATTTCTGCTTATCTCAAGGAGGGATTTGCGCTATTAGCGCAGTACGGACTCTGACACAAGTTCTCCACATAAAAAGGAGGTTGATTCAGCAAAGAATTCCTTTTGTATCAGAACCAGGGGCTTTTTGTGGCTTTTGCCCAAATACAACGGGTGTTGTGAGGATAAAGAGTAATAAGAAGGGATTTTTTAAAAAAGGGCGGCCATTATTTTCATTGTTGGCGTATATTTAAAAAAATGTAGTATCATGGGCCTGATATTAAAACGCCTATAATCTTGACTGAACCCAAGCAATCCTTATTAATTTTACGCGACTTGAGCATCGCCTTTGAGGCACAAGTCAGTAGCTTTGCTGCGGCACAGCTTTCTTTTGAAGTCCCTTACGACGGTATTCTCGGAATCGTTGGGGAGTCTGGTTCAGGCAAGTCAGTTACAGCTTTGGCCATCATGGGTTTATTAGATCAATCAACCAAAGTTACTGGCAGTATTCAATTCGATGGCCAAGAATTACTCCCCTATCAAGAAGACACCATGCGTGACATTCGTGGTAAAGATATTGCCATGATTTTTCAAGACCCTATGACGGCCCTCAACCCGTCAAAAACTTGCGGGCAACAAGTGGATGAAATGTTCCGCCAACACCTAGGACTGGATCACAAAAGCGCCAAAAAAGAAACCTTACGCCTATTTGAACAGGTTCAATTACCTGAACCTCATGCGCTCTATGCCCGTTACCCTCATCAGGTCAGTGGTGGTCAGATGCAACGCGTGATGATCGCCATGGCACTATCGTGTCAACCCAAACTACTTATTGCAGATGAACCAACCACTGCACTCGACGTGACGGTACAAAAAGAAATCATTCAATTGCTCAAAGACCTCCAAAAAGAAACGGGCATGGGCATGATTTTTATCTCCCATGACCTGGCGCTGGTTTCTGAAATTGCAGAAACAGTATTGGTAATGCATCAAGGCTGCATGAACGAACTCGGCACAGCACAACAAATTTTTAAAGCCCCACAATCCGATTATACCAAAGCACTCATTGCATCAAGGCCGCAAACCAGTCAAAGGCTCCTCATTCTTCCAACGGTAGCGTCAATTGGAGATGAATCGTTTACGCCAAAAGTCATCACCCCTGAAGAACGCGCCCAGCGTCACCGCCAGATTTATCTCAAAGAACCTCTGCTGGTAGTGAGAGACTTAAAAAAACATTATCCTCAGAAGGGCTTTTTTGGGCCTCGTAAAAAAGGGGTTAAGGCGGTTGATGGTGTTTCTTTCAATGTTTATGATGGCGAAACTGTCGGGCTAGTCGGAGAGTCAGGATGTGGCAAGTCTACTTTGGTCAAAACATTATTAAATTTAGAACCCGCGACTAGCGGATGCGTTTTATATAAAGGCCAAGACATTTCTGATTTCAGTGCGCAACAATGGCGGGCCTTGCGTAAAGAAATACAAATCATTTTTCAAGATCCCTTTTCGTCACTCAATCCCAAAACAACCATCGGCAACGCCATTTTAGAGCCCATGCTGGTGCACCGCATCGGCACAAGTGATCGCGATCGTCAACATCGCGTAGCGCATCTTTTGGAAAAAGTTGGACTTGATCCTTCGTTCGTCACGCGCTACCCCCACCAGCTTTCTGGTGGACAAAGGCAACGGGTAGGCATTGCGCGAGCCATTGCGCTAGAACCCAAGTTGGTCATTTGCGACGAATCCGTGAGCGCTTTAGACATCTCTGTTCAAGCCCAAGTCTTGAATTTGCTCAACGAGCTCAAAGCCTCTTTTGGCTTTACGTATATTTTTATTTCACATGACCTTTCTGTGGTCAAATTCATGTCTGATCAGTTATTGGTCATGAAGCAGGGCCTTATAGAAGAAGTCGGCGATGCTGACGAAGTTTATGCCCTGCCGAAATCCGCTTATACCCAGAGTTTGATCGCGGCTATTCCTCAGGGATTATAAAAAAATAAAGCCCGTTCTAACCTCACAAAGAACGGGCTCATTTTAAATCTGTCAAGCAGATTTGGGGCATTATTTCAATTAGTAAACGAAAACTAGTTCGCTAAATTTGGGAGTACTAAATTGCAAATTATTTCAATAAATCAAGATGAAATACCAAAATATTCGATTAAAAGCATTATACTTTAACAAATTGGCTATTTTCGGCACTACATTGAAGTGGCGCAAGCCAATACTTGACGTGCCGGCTACAATATCATCTCGGGGACGGGTCCTGTAATAATAAGCTGGCCTTCGGTCGCGGCTTCTATTTCTGCAACACTCACCCCTGGCGCACGTTCGACCAAGTGAAACGCATTGTTCCTCACCTCAATCACGGCAAGATCTGTCACAATTTTCTTGACACAACCCACACCGGTCAGGGGTAGTGTACAGGCCTCAAGCAATTTGGAAGCCCCTGCTTTATTGGTGTGGGTCATCGCGACGATGATTCTCTCTGCAGAAGCCACCAAGTCCATCGCTCCTCCCATACCTTTCACCATTTTTCCGGGAATTTTCCAGTTGGCAATATCTCCATTTTGTGCGACCTCCATCGCGCCCAAAATAGTCAAGTCTACGTGGCGCCCACGAATCATTGAAAAACTCATGGCGCTGTCAAAAAAGACCGCTCCAGGGAGGGCTGTAATGGTTTGCTTACCTGCATTGATCAAATCGGCATCTTCATCACCTTCGAAAGGAAATGGTCCCATGCCCAGAATCCCATTCTCGCTCTGGAATTCAACATCAATATCTTGGCGTACAAAATTAGCCACCAATGTTGGAATTCCGATACCTAAATTGACATAGTACCCATCTTTGACTTCTTGAGCAATTCGCTGTGCAATTTGGTATTTATCGAGCCCCATGATCCTTTGTTCTAGTGGTTAATTGTTCAATTCTCTTCTCGTAATGCGCCCCCTGGAAAATACGCTGAATGAAGATACCAGGAATATGAATTGCATTAGGATCGAGCGTGCCGGCTGGCACAAGCTCCTCGACCTCAGCTACCGTAATGGTCGCCGCACCACACATATTGGGATTAAAATTACGTGCTGTCCCTTTAAAAATAAGGTTGCCAGCCGTATCGCCCTTCCATGCCTTAACAAATGAAAAATCAGCGTCAAACGCGTGTTCCAAGACATGCATTTTGCCATTGAACTCCCGCACTTCCTTACCCTGGGCTACTTCAGTTCCATAGCCTGCCGGAGTATAAAAAGCCGGAATGCCGCTTTGCGCCGCCTGGCACCTTTGCGCCAAGGTTCCTTGTGGAATAAGTGAAACATTGAGTTCACCACTCAGCATTTGTCTTTCAAACTCGGCATTTTCGCCGACATAAGAAGCAATCATTGTACTGATCTGACGGCTTTGCAATAGAAGGCCTAGACCAAAATCATCTACACCTGCATTATTGGAGATACAGGTCAAATCACGCACATTAAGACGCTTTAACTCAGCAATTGCGTTTTCTGGAATACCACATAGGCCAAAGCCACCAAGCAGTAAGGTCATACCATCTTCTACACCATGACAGGCTTGATGTACATCAGCAACAGTTTTTTGTATCATATTGGTCGATTATTAAGTTCCATCGCATCAAAAATCAAATTCATCATTCAATTCCTGCTGGTTCGAAGGAGTGGCTTGATATAAGGCACAATCTGTTTCTATAGTCAATACTTCAGGCCGTTCAAAAGGCTCTAGTGATATGCCTAATTCTGGATCTGCATAACACGACTTCATGTATAAGGCCCAGATGGGGAGTGCCATAGTAGCCCCCTGGCCATATGCAATATCCGCAAAGTGAGTCGATCGGTCTTCACCACCAACCCAAACACCGGTGACTAGGTTAGGGACCATGCCCATGAACCAACCATCACTATTATTTTGCGTGGTACCGGTTTTGCCGGCAATGGCATTTTCGAAAGCGTATGGATAGCCCGTAACGGTTTTATAAGCCGGGTTTGTTCCCGCCCATGTGTGCCGCAATCGCTGTCCGGAGCCTGATTCCGTAACACCCTCCATCAAACTCAAGGTGACAAAAGCAGATTCGCGACTCAATACATCACGTGTCTCTGGCACATTTTGGTATAGAATAGTTCCATTTTTATCTTCGATACGGGTCACCAAGACCGGAGTGACGTAAACCCCTTCATTGACAAACGAACCGTAGGCCCCGACCATTTCGTATAGCGACACATCTGGTGTCCCTAAAGCAATAGATGGCGCCTGCGGGATTCTGCCCTTTTCAATACCCATTTTTTCGGCCAAATCGATCACTGGTTTTGGGCCGACACGATCTATCAACCTCGCTGTCACGGTATTGATCGAATTTGCCAACGCTTCTTTGAGACTCATCATGCCGCCGTAGCGGTCACTGCTGTTTTTAGGACACCAATCTTCTGGGATGCCAAAACGGCCTTTAGGAATGCAGTATGGTGTGTTAGGCAGTGTGTCGCATGGCGACATATGCATCTGATCGATGGCAGTAGCATAAACAAAAGGCTTGAAAGTAGAACCGATCTGTCTGCGGCCATAGCGCACCATATCGTACTTAAAGTTTTTATAATCAATCCCCCCAACCCAAGCGCGTATCGCGCCAGTTTGCGGCGTCATTGACAAAATAGACGCCCGTAAAAAGGACTTGTAATAGCGGATGGAATCCCGCGGAGTCATGGTGGTATCTGCATCACCCCCATACTGGAAAATTGTCATCTCGGTTGGCCGGTCAAAACTCGCCCGTATCTCTTTCTCAGATTTGCCTTCTCGCTTCATTTGACGCCAGCGATCGCTGCGCTTCATTGCAGATTCAATAATTTGGTCTTCTTCTTCCGGGGTAATTTCCAAAAAAGGTGCTGTTGGATTTGCTTTGTTTTGGCGGTCGAATTCTTGTTGGAGTTGACTCATGTGTCTGTTGACAGCCATTTCGGCAAATCGCTGCATACGTGAATCCAGAGTGGTGTAAATTTTAAGGCCATCGCTGCTCACATTGTAAAGACTCCCATCTGGCTTGGGATTGTCCTTGGCCCATTGCTTCATATACCCCCTGAGGTACTCTCTGACATAGGTTCCAATCCCCTTATCATGGTCTTGAGGCGTGAAATTCACCCCAAGCGGCAAAGACTGCAAAGAATCTTTTTGGGTCGCAGACAAGAAGTCGTATTTCGCCATTTGGTCAAGCACTACGTTTCTGCGGTTCATGACCCCTACTGGATTCCTCTTTGGATTATACAATGCCGAGTTTTTGAACATCCCAACCAGCATAGCTGACTCTTCTACATTAAGCGCTTGTGGTTGTTTGTCAAAATATATTTGTGCTGCAGATTCAATGCCAATAGCAAGATTTAAGAAATCATAGACATTAAAATACATGGTGATGATTTCTTCCTTGGTATAGCGCCGTTCCAATCGTGTCGCAATGATCCATTCTTTGACTTTCTGCATCCCGCGCTCAAATTTATTGCGCGACACCTGGTCAGTAAAAAATTGTTTGGCAAGCTGTTGGCTGATCGTACTGGCCCCTCCACGTGCCCCTAGAAAAGCTAATGCCCTTAGGGTACCGCGTCCATCGACACCTGAGTGTTCATAAAACCGAACATCTTCAGTCGCTAACAAGGCATGTACCAGATGCTCTGGCAAATCATCAAAAGTTACTGGCGTGCGGTTTTCGGTAAAAAATTTACCAATCACCTTGCCGTCTGATCCAATGATTTGTGTGGCCAAGTCTTTTTCTGGATCTTCTAGTCTGGTCTCATCCGGCAACTCGCCAAATACTCCCCAAGAGGCCATCAAAAAAACCAAAACCACGCCACCAACACCCAGCAGAACTGCTGCCCAAAGCAGCAAGATATAACGGCGAAAAGACCTCTTTTTTTGAGGATTCTTTGCTTTAGGTTTTGTGGCTTTTCTTGCCATACTTATGGGTTTAATTCACGTATCTGATAGCCGACTTCAGTGATGCCTTCTAGCACAGAAACGCCTTGGGCTGATCCATTATTGCGCAGCGCATGTTTTATCGAAAGCTGATACCCAGACCCTTCTTCAAAACTGATGGTGTCTCGGTAGGTCAAAAGATTATCTTTAATAGCACCCACGCCGACACCCAACCAACTGCCATCTGCTCTGGCCATTCGGTATTCTAAAGTATCCGTTTGTATTTTACCATGTGGATGGGTCAGGCGCACAATTAAAAAAATATTATTGTAAGGGTATTGGTTGGTATTCCTCAAAGTGATGTGGGCCGAGTACTGCGCCAAACTATCCAGAACCGGCAGCTCAAAGTCCACCCCCTGATAGGCATTCCATGAGTCCTCTAGCGCCCGAACGTCGCTGGCCACTGGCGCCGGCGCACAACCTAAAATAATCAAGGCTGCAAATACAAATAACCCTGCACTAAGTCGCATTTTTTCTTCGATTTTTTCGGCGTTTCTGGCCGTCAGACCTTCTGCGCTTATTCGCCCTTTTGGGTTGATCAAATCTGGTCAAACTGTCCTGTCCTACTACATTATTGAACGTTTCCTTTGCTAAAGGAACCACTACATCTACATAAGCTTCTAAGCTTTCAACTATAGTGCCTTTTTTGTTCAATTCAATAATTTCATTGGCTTTCTGAACAGGAATTTCATGCCAATTCATCCACTCCTTGTCGTAGCAGTACCACAACAAACCTTTGAAAATGTCTATTTTTTGGCACACACCTATACCCTTGTTGGTTTTGAGCTTGATCTCCATCTTAGGAATGACCTTAAGCGCATCCATATAGCTGTCCAACTCAAAATTGAGACAGCACTTGAGCTTCCCGCATTGGCCCGCAAGCTTTTGGGGGTTTAATGACAGTTGTTGGTAACGGGCAGCTGAGGTGCTGACAGATCTGAAATCGGTCAGCCACGTCGAACAACAGAGCTCACGCCCGCAAGAACCGATACCGCCCAAGCGCGCCGCCTCCTGACGGAACCCCACTTGCTTCATTTCGATACGGGTGTTGAAGGTTCTGGCAAGTTCTCGGATCAGCTGACGAAAATCGACACGGTCCTCTGCTGTGTAATAAAATGTTGCCTTAGAGCCATCTCCCTGGTATTCGATATCGCTTATTTTCATTTTAAGGTCCAAACGCATCGCAATTTCACGAGATTGCTTTTGAACACTTGCTTCTTTGTCACGGTACCGCTGCCAAACATCAATATCCTTTTGATTGGCCTTGCGGTAAATTTGAGGGAGGGCTTCTAAATTTAAACCGATTTTTTTGCGCTTCATTTGTACACGAACCAATTCACCAGTCAAGGTCACTATCCCAATATCATGCCCCGAAGATGCTTCGGTAGCCACGATATCTCCGATAGAAAGCGTTAAGTTTTCTCGGTTGTCAAAAAATTCCTTTCGACCGTTTTTGAAACGCACCTCTACACCATAAAACGGGGCCATATCGGCTGGCAAGGACATATTGCTCAACCAGTCAAAGACTGTGAGCTTGTTGCACCCATCGGTGCCACATGTTCCATTGTTTTTGCAACCTTTTGGCTGACCATCGGCGCCTGAAGCACAACTGGCACATCCCATAGTTTATCGTGTATTGCTCTTCAAAAAAAGTAAAGAGACAGTCGTTTATTTGATTTTTGTAAAGAGTAAAGATACCTCAATTTAAAGAAAACTGTCAAGCCATTGCCTATTTTTCTGGAGGGTTTATTTGCCGGAGACGAAGCGCCTGATCTTGTATTTTTTTGTACTTTAAAGCCACTGAATAAATTGCTATGGTCTACAGAGTACTCTCCATTTTGCTGACTGTCATTCTTGTGAGTTGCAGCAAGAATCGGCCGATTAAGGCCGTTGCCTTAAATCAAATCATTCCTGCCCCCACTCGTGTCACCTCATCAGATGGCACGCTGCTGGTCACAAAGCATATTAAGCTGCATAGCCCCTCAGATTTTGACCTGTCTCATCGCTTTTTAGTCGGCTTTTTAACCGCCAACGGATATACGGTAACAGATGCGGCCCCACAAGAGTCGCAATGGCTATTCAAACAAGACAGCACTTTGGCCCAAGAGGCTTATGCACTAGAGATTTCCGACAACCAACTTGTATTGCGGGCGGCGACCGATCGTGGCCTGTTTTATGGGTTGCAAAGCTTGAGGCAATTAATGCCAGAAGCCCTTGAAGAAAGTAACGGGCATCCCGTATCGTTTTACTTGCCTACGGGCACCATTCAAGACGCGCCAGCCTTTACTTATCGCGGAATGCATTTGGATGTGGGCCGGCATTTTTTTGGGCCCGAAGACATCAAGACTTATCTCGATTATTTGGCGCTGCTCAAAATGAATTATTTTCATTGGCACCTCACCGAAGACCAAGGCTGGCGCATCGAAATTAAAGCATTTCCGCGTCTGACAAGCCATGGATCAATACGGTCCGAAACACTCATTGGTCATTACAACGATGAACCTCAGCGTTTCGATGCGCAACCATATGGCGGGTTTTACACCCAGGAAGAAATCAAAGAAATCGTGGCCTATGCCGCCGAGCGACACATCACAGTAGTGCCAGAAATTGAACTCCCTGGTCACGCCCAGGCCGCCATCAGTGCCTATCCCGAATTGGGCTGTACCCTTGAGCCGGTTCCTGTAGCAACAAAATGGGGCGTGTTCGAGGAGGTTTATTGTCCAAAATCAGAAACATTTGATTTTTTAGAAACGGTCTTGTCCGAGGTGATGGATCTCTTCCCCGGGCCCTATCTGCATATCGGTGGAGACGAAGCCCCCAAGACGCACTGGGCTCAGTGTGCGCAATGTCAAAAACTCATGCGTCAAGAAAACTTGAACAATGAAGAGGCCTTACAAAGTTATTTCATCAGTCGCATAGAACGATTTGCCAACAATCATGGCAAACAAATTATTGGTTGGGATGAAATTCTGGAAGGAGGGCTCGCCCCGAATGCCACGGTCATGTCTTGGCGAGGCACGGAAGGCGGCATTCAAGCCGCCAAACAAAATCACGATGTGATCATGACGCCCACATCACATTGCTATTTTGACTATTATCAAAGTGACCGCCCAGAGGAACCCCTTGCCATCGGTGGTTATCTGCCACTCAAAAAGGTTTATGGCTACCGGCCGATTCCTCACGAATTGACCCCGCAAGAACGCACGCACATTCTTGGAGCCCAAGGTAATGTCTGGACCGAATACATGCCGACATTTGAACAGGTTGAGTACATGATTTTTCCACGCATACTGGCCCTGAGTGAAGTTGTTTGGCATGGCGCCAGTGATGCTGTCGAAGTGCAGTATCCCGAATTTTTGACTCGCGTAGAACGTTTCAACAGGCGTCTTGATGCTCTAGGNGCNAATTATGCCAATCATTTGTACNAGCTGGAGTCGGCCCTGAGCACCAATACAAAACTGCCCCTCTATAGCTTATTCAGTCCACTAAAAGACAAGGTCATTAAGTACTCCTTGAACCAAGGGCCTTTCAAAACCTATACTGATCCTGTAGTTTTAAGTCAAACCACACAAATCAAGGCACAGTTGTATGATGGCGCTCAAGCTGTCGGACCTCTTTTAGAGGAAACTTTTACCTATCACTTTGGGGTCAGCGCAGCGCTAGTTTTGTCCCCAGAGCCCCATTCGAGTTATAATGCAGGGGGGGCCGAAGCCCTCATCAATGGGAGACGCGGTGATCCGATGCGATACGGCGACAATGAATGGCTAGGCTTCTGGGGCGATGATTTGGCTATTGACCTCAATCTGAGGGCTGCGCTGCCTGTCAAAACATTGAATTTGTATTTTTATCATGCCCCCGGTCAATGGATCAACGCGCCTCGGGCTGTTGCCCTGACCATGACCGATGCCAACGGTCAAACACACACCAAAAACATTTCTATAGACACCCCAGAAAATAATGGCGTATTTCCGCTATCAATAGACCTCTCCAACCGTGCTTTAGGCCCGCTGAAACACCTAAAGGTGCAGGTGGTCAATCATGGTATCATTGGGGACGGGGCTCAGGGTGCTGGCCAAAAGTCATGGACCTTTATTGACGAAATTGAACTCCTATGATTGTAGAAATTTGTACCACTACAGTGGCGGGTGCATTGATGGCGCAAAAAGCCGGAGCAGATCGAATTGAGCTCTGTTCTGCCCTGGAATCCGGTGGACTCACCCCTTCTTTCGGTTTGATTTCTGCGGTAATCGAACATGTAGACCTCCCAGTACATGTGCTGATTCGTCCTCATGTGGGTGGTTTTGTCATCGGTCATGAAGAACTAGATTTAATGGTCAGAGATATCGACATGGCTTGTAGCCTAGGCGCCGCGGGAGTCGTCGTTGGTGCACTCACTCCAAGTTTCGGTATTGACCATATCGCCATGGCTCAGATGATTGCCGCGGCAAAGGGCAAATGGGTCACCTATCACAGAGCNTTCGATTGGGTCAAAAACCCNATAGAGGGCCTTGAAATACTTGAAGAGTTAGGCGTTCATGCCTTATTGTCTTCAGGTCAACAGCCCTCGGCTTTACAAGGAATGGCATTATTAAAAACCCTATTGGACCGCAAGACATCAGCCCTGCAAATCATGCCAGGAGGGGGTATAAATGCTGCGAACGCCAGCATGTTCGATGCCGCTGGTTTCAAAGCAATTCATGCTTCGGCCTCGGTGTTGAACGCCACTATTAATGCAGAAGTCAGCGTTTCTCTGCAAGAACACCTCGAGCAAGGGGTTGTCCGGTCCACCTCTTTAGAAAAAATACAACAGCTCATAAAGGCCGTAAATGATTAGGCCTGTCTTTATTCCCATTGAGTGAATGGCTGCAGACTCAGCTGGGCGTTATAATAACGGGGGTCTTGAGTGACTTCCTGCCCCAGCCATTGAGGCCGATCGAAGCTTTGTTGGGCATGCGTCAATTCAATTTCGGCCAAAATCAGGCCTTGGTTTTCGCCCTTAAACTCATCCACCTCAAAACAAAATCCATTGTGATGCACTGTAAAGCGGCTCTTTTGGATCCGCCCAGGCAAGGCAAGTTCCATTAGTGCCAAACCATGGTCTTTAGTGATGGGTTTTTCCCACTCAAAGCGCGATGTCCCGTCGGCAGAAGACATCCCCTTTATGGTGAGCCACGCTTGATCCCCAGCCAGGCGAACACGGACGGTTCGGCGAGGATCACGACTCAAAAAACCCTGAATCATATCCTGTTTGTCCACTGCCTGATCGCGATAATCAGCAGAAGTCACCAAAAATTTTCTTTCGATTTCTAATGAACTCTTGCTGGCCATGATCAATGAATTATGGTTGGGCGCATTATGCCTGAGATATTCTGAGGGTGTTGACCATACCGCGTTCCACTATTGGCATGGCGGCGAGGTTGACCATAAAATCCCCTTCCTTGGCGTAGCCCTTTTCTACTGCCATTTGGTTCACATCATCTACCGTTTGATCGGTGCTGACATGCTTGTCATAAAAATAAGCACGGACCCCCCATAGTAAGTTCAATCTGGAGAGTATTCTTTGGTTAGAAGTAAATACAAGAATATGAGCCTCTGGACGCCAAGCCGATATCTGAAAAGCAGTATANCCGCTATTGGTTAANGTACAAATGACCTTGGCTTCAATATCGTTGGCAATTTTAGCAGCATGATAGCACACCGATTTCGTAATGAATCGATTGGTTCTGATCCCAGGGGGCTCATGTGGCACTTTGATCAATTCGCTGCCTTCAACCCGCAAACAAATAGCCGCCATTTTTTGAATGACCTCAACGGGATATTTGCCGACACTGGTTTCTCCAGAAAGCATCACTGCATCTGCACCGTCCATGACACTATTCGCGACATCATTTACTTCTGCTCGAGAGGGTGTCAGGGTGTCAATCATTGATTCCATCATCTGGGTAGCAATGATTACCGGAATCCGCGCGCGCTTCGCCGCCAAAACTAATTCTTTCTGGATGATCGGCACCTCAGCTGCAGGAATTTCGACCCCAAGATCTCCACGAGCCACCATAAGACCGTCGCAATGGGCTATAATCTGCTTGATATTCACGACCGCCTCTGGCTTCTCAATTTTGGCAATGATCGGAATTTTGTAATCTGCATGGGCTTCGATCAGGTCTCTAAGTTCCTTNAGGTCGTCGCTATGGCGGACAAATGAAAGTGCGATCCAATCTACCTCAAGACTGATGGCAAAAACAGCATCTTCTTTGTCCTTTTGGGTCAGTGCAGGCAACGAAATGTTAGTGTTGGGCAAATTGACGCCTTTTTTGGAACGCAAAGGCCCCCCTTGAACGACCTGAGTCGTGACCGTATCCGTACCATTGGTACTGATCACCTTAAACATTAATTTTCCATCATCAAGCAAAATGTGCTCACCAGCTTTCACATCACCAGGAAATAAATCATAATTCATGAAAACACGTGACTTGGTGCCCTCAAATTTCTCGCCAGTACAAAAATCTATTTGATCTCCGGGCTGAACGACTACCTCCTCTTTCATGACGCCTACGCGCAATTTTGGTCCTTGAAGGTCCGCCAATATGGCTACAGAAAGCCCTGTCTCCTTTTCGATTTCGCGGATCATGGCAATACGCGCCTTGACCTCATTATAGTCTGCATGCGAAAAATTAATGCGGAAGACATTCACCCCTTCTTCCATCATGCGGCGCAATATATTCTTGTCGCTAGTGGCGGGCCCTAAAGTGGCCACAATTTTGGTCTTTTTTGCTATATACATCAATTTATGATTAGATGGTTAATGGTTTTGACTTGGTTCAACGGCACTTCATAGCTCGAAATAACTTCTTTTATTGCATTGAGCTGAGTGGCGATTGTTTTGTTTTGGAGCGCATTCAATTCTGAGTCCAACTTCAAAAAGTAGTCTACTTTTTTGAACTCTGGCAATAAATATGCTGTTTTTGATTTTGGTGTTGCCCCCAAGGCGAATAGCTCTCCTGAGTTCAAATGACTGTCTGATAACGCAATTTTACAATTATTGGCGAGCAGCACAAAGGTAAGGTCTTGAACGGGGTGTTCAAAAGTATATGTGGGATAAATTTGACACATTTGGTCCTTAATGACCTCTTTGTCCTTGCGTCTGCGGGTCAGGTAAATGCCGAGATGACTATTGATCAAATAGGCCATCTTGTAGGCCTCTGCCGCACTATGAATGGCAAACAAAGCATAGGACTCTTCCAAGTCATCATCCAGCGATAATCGGTGCGTTGCCATGTGTGCAAAATTTGTTAAAAATAACGATAGTTTCTTGGTAGGGCGATATGCGACCGGTTGTTTTTGCGGTTTAGCCTTCCGAAAACGTTTTAGTTTTGGTCATATGGTTCCTTTTTTGGCGTCCATATCGCCTTGAAGCTTATAATAAGCCCGTTTGGCGGCCAATTCTTCGGCCTTTTTTTTAGAGGTCCCTCGCGCTTTGCCTACCACGACCTTGTCTACAAGTAACTTCACTGCAAAATGCTTTATGGTCTCCACTCCGCTGTCTTCGTAGGTCTGAAATTTGAAGATTTTTTTGTGTTTTTGACACCACTCAATCATCAGACTTTTATAACTGATGACCTTGCCTTCTAGCTTTTCGATATCGACATAGGGCTCGATAACGCGCTGTTGAATAAATTTTTCGACCCAATGGTAACCCCGGTCTAAATAAATCGCGCCAACAAGTGCCTCAAATAAGTTGCCATGAATATTCTCCCCAAACTGATCGATCGGGACATTCGTCCGGATCAAAGCAATCAGGTCGAGATCTCGACCAAGCTCGTTGAGGTGTTCTCGACTCACCACCTTTGAGCGCATTTTGGTCAGGTAACCTTCATTACCCGCTGGCACCATTCTAAACAAATGACTTGCAATCACTGATCCGAGCATCGCGTCTCCGACGAATTCGAGGCGCTCGTAATTTTGAGGCTGCCCATCACTATTGACGGCTTGGGTAGATCGGTGTGTAAAGGCTTCGACGAACCAATCAATTTTATGTGGTTTAAAGCCCAGAATCTTTTTTATGACGGCATAAAAGTTTTGCTCCTGTTCTGGACGAGAGGAAAATATGTGCTTGATAAAGGTCATTCGTGGCTAGTCTGTATACTTCTTAAGCAGAACACAGGCGTTGTGCCCACCAAACCCAAATGTATTGCTCATGGCGTAAGTGATTTCTCGCTCTTGAGGCTCATTTAAGGTGAGGTTCAAAGAAGGGTCGATGTTTTCATCGACACTCGTGTGGTTGATGGTCGGCGGCACCAAGCTGTGGTTCATGGCCAATATAGAAGCAATCGCCTCGATAGCCCCAGCAGCGCCTAAAAGGTGGCCCGTCATCGACTTGGTAGAATTGATATTAATGTTGGGCGCGTGGTCGCCAAACACCTTAACAATAGCTTTGAGTTCTGCAACATCCCCTAAAGGTGTTGACGTGCCGTGGGTGTTGATCACATCTACTTGCTCTGGACGAATCCCGGCATCTTGGAGGCAATTGTGCATGACACGTTCTACACCAATCCCATCGGGATGGGGTGCGGTCATGTGGTAAGCGTCGCTGGACATACCGCCACCAATCACTTCTGCATAGATGTGTGCCCCTCTGGCTTTAGCATGCTCGTATTCTTCGAGTATCAAGGCACCAGCACCTTCTCCTAACACGAATCCATCTCGTGTCGCGTCGAANGGACGTGAGGCAGATTCTGGACTTTCGTTACGGGTAGAAAGGGCATGCATGGCGTTGAACCCTCCCATACCAGCAATCACTACCGCTGCTTCGCTCCCACCAGTCACTATGACATCACACTGTCCTAAACGGATGTAATTCAGTGCATCAATAATGGCGTTGGCCGAAGAGGCACAGGCGGAGACTGTAGTATAGTTAGGCCCCATGAACCCATGCTTGATCGAGATATTCCCTGGTGCGATGTCTGCGATCATTTTGGGTATGAAAAAGGGGTTGAAACGTGGTGTTCCATCCCCTTCTGAATAATTCAACATTTCATTTTGGAACGTCTCTAAACCGCCAATTCCAGCACCCCAAATCACACCAATACGGAACTTATCCATAGTGTCTGTATTGATTTGCGCGTCTGCTATTGCTTCGTCGGAAGCGACCAAAGCATACTGCGCAAATCGGTCCAGCTTTCGGGTTTCTTTACGATCAAAATGATCTAAAGGATCGAAATTTTTGAGCTCACAAGCGAATTTGGTTTTGAATTTTTCAGTATCAAAATACGTAATAGGGGCACAGCCACTTTTTCCACTTTTAAGGCCATCCCAGTATTCTGAGATGTTATTGCCTATAGGAGTGAGTGCTCCAAGACCCGTTACGACAACACGCTTGATTTCCATAATGGAAGTTTCTTATTTTGCTCCTTCGATGTAAGTCACTGCTTGACCTACAGTAGCAATATTTTCAGCTTGATCGTCTGGAATCTGAATATCAAATTCTTTTTCGAATTCCATGATAAGCTCTACCGTATCTAATGAATCGGCACCTAAATCGTTTGTGAAGCTTGCTTCAGTAACAACTTCGTTTTCGTCAACACCTAATTTGTCTACGATGATTGCTTTTACTCTTGATGCAATGTCTGACATGATTGTTAAGTTTTATATTGGTTACAAGACGCAAAAATAAAACATTTTAGATTAAAACAACACTTTGACGTCAAAATGTGCCCACATATCATGTTCAAAACTTTTGAAGAATTCAATTATGCCCGTGGCAGCAAGGTCAAAGGCGCAGCATTGTTCAAAACCTTTGGTTAAAAACCACTGTTCCGTATGAAAAAGCCCCCATATTCTGCTATTTTTGAACCATAAAATCAGTCCCTACAGGAGATGAGCACCCAAAAACGTCTTGTTATTTTTGCTTCTGGCAATGGTTCTAACGCCGAAACCATTATCCGTCATATGTCGGCTAAGGGCCATGGGTCGGTAGTGCGTGTTTATTGCAATGCCTCACAAGCCGGTGTTTTGGCTCGTGCAGAACGTCTTCAAATACCCACGATTGTCTTTGATCGCAAAGATCTTGGTGATCCAGAATGTGTTTTGGCGCAGCTTCAAAAAGACGCTCCTGATCTGATTGTTTTGGCTGGGTTTTTGCTCAAAATCCCGGAAGTCATCTTGGCGGCTTATCCGCACCACATCATCAATATCCACCCTGCGCTATTGCCCGAGTTTGGCGGTAAAGGCATGTACGGCATGCACGTGCATCAAGCCGTCAAAGATCAGGGCGCCACACAGACCGGCATTACCGTCCATTGGGTGAACGCGGCCTACGATGAGGGTGCCATTATTTTTCAGGCCCAAACCACAGTAGGGTTAGAGGACAGCGTGGCCGATATTGCCCGCAAAGTCCAAACCTTGGAGCAAAAGCATTTTACTCAAGTCATAGATCGCGTTTTGAGGACATAAGCATATGGCAAAAAAGCAAAAATTTTACGCCGTGTGGCATGGCCATCCTCCTGGTCTATACAACAGCTGGGACGCCTGTCAAAAAGCCATTAAAGGCATCTCAGGAGCCCAATACAAGTCATACGCCTCAAGAGCTGAGGCCCAGCGCGCGCTCGACGGCCCTTATAAAGCAGCCGTTGAAGCTGGTAAAAAACAAAACCCCCGTAGCCAAGGCAAATCTGAATTAAGCAGCGCCGAGCGCGCCCGTATTGGCGCGCCCAATCTCTACTCCATCGCCGTAGATGCGGCCTCATCCGGCAATCCTGGGCGCATGGAATACCGCGGGGTAGACCCCCAAACCGGTAAGGTGCTGTTTCATCAAGGGCCTTTTGAGCGGGGCACCAATAATATAGGGGAGTTTCTAGCACTCGTACACGGGCTGGCCCATTTGAAAAAAGAAGGCAGTGATCGCATTATTTATACCGACAGCCGCATCGCCATGGGCTGGGTGCGCAAAAAAAAATGTGGCACCAAACTGGCGCCACATTCTTCGAATAAAATTTTATTTGAGCTCATCGCTCGAGCCGAATCTTGGCTTAAAGACAACACATACAAAACACCCGTGGTCAAATGGGAAACCAAAGCCTGGGGTGAAATCCCCGCAGATTTTGGGCGGAAATGATTAGTTGCAAGTAGCGGTAACAGCTATTTCATCTATATAGGCAAACTCATTGTTTTTGTTACTTCCACCACCATCTATTGAAATTCTTGTAATATCTGCGATATACCTAGTATCGTTGTAAGTATATGATACTTGAGTCCAATTTGAATTAGATCTAGTATAAGTACTGGCCCGCCACCAACCATAGTTTTCAAAATAAAGCCATAATTCAATCTCTTCATCATCCTCATAGGCACTTGTTCTGTAGTCGAATTCAATTGTAAGACTATTATAGTTTGTGCAGTCTAAAGAATCTAGAGACATGTAAGCCCTATTATTACTATAATTTCCACTAAGCTTTACAGAGAATGACCCTGCGAACGCGTAATCTGTGCTTCTTTCAGCTCCTGAATGGAGTGTCCAGTTGTCAGAATTACTTTCAAAACCAGCTACATTAATCGTTGTCTCACAACTACTCTCCTGTGTAATTTCGATAAACTCAGTATCTGTACAACCATTTGAGGCTTGTGTCACGGTCACTGTATAGGTGCCTGCTTCAGTTATTGTTAATTGAGCTGTAGTATCTCCTGTATTCCATGAGTATGAATCCCCTCCTGAGGCAACCAACTCGATTTCTGTCACTTCGCTGGTTAGCTCAGTTGTCCCTGTATTATTTGTAATGACCGCAGTTGGTGATGTCACATCCTCTGTAATGGTAATACTCGCAGCATCGGCACAACCACTTTCGGTTGTAATTGTCACCGTATATGTTCCCGGACTATTGACCGTTAATCCAGCACTACTACTTACAACACTCGTGCCATTGGACCAACTATAGCTATCTCCACCGGTTCCGGTAAGGCTAATTTCGGTAATAAGGCAATTTAATTCAGTAGTACTTGTATTATTTGTAATTCCAGCAACACATGAGGTATCGGGCAAAACAATTCCCGCAGTGGTGGCTAAGAGAGTCCATTCACCATTGATGTAAACATAATAGCTATTTATTAATGAGGAGTCGTTTCCTGCGTAATACACTAGCATCCCCTCTGCAATGGGGTCTTCACTAGTTGCTATAGGCAGATTATTAACACGAGGCATCAAAAATCCTGGAGAAGCAGAAGAATCAAACCGGACATCTAAAGCCGCCTCTGGTGTTTCACCGGGCGGGACTCCTATACCTACTTGAGAGAATGTTTGTTGGCCAACGAATAAGGAACACAATAAAACAATCAGAACTAGAATTCGCTGGGTGGGGGATGAAGCTTGGGGCATAACTATTTGATTAATATTACGAATGATAGACAAATTATCCTCCAATTTCCTTTACTACTCTTAAATAGTGTGAATCTTTTTTTTCATCTTCCTCCACCTTAAGAAAGTCATCACCCGACTTCATTCTAATAACAACGGCTTCTGACTTATCGTCGTCATCTGTTTTAGTTTTAGAATCTTGTGAAACCCAATAACGGACATCCTCGCCAATTCTTATATCGTCATGCGTTACCCCTGAAAATCCTGAATTTATGTCACTTCTATTTTTACCGATAACTCTCATTTCGCCAACTCCAGGCAGATACCATCCATCATGAGTGCTACCGGGGGTGCTATCGCCATCGTAATAATAGGCCATACTTGGGGCATAGTTATCATAGTTCGCTTCAGTGATAGTGCTGTGCGCATCAATCCATGATTTGGTAGCTTCCAAGCCATTGACACCATAAGTACACTGATGCCTAGTGCAGCGCCCACCTTGACTCGAAGAACTGCTTTCGCTTCCGTAGTCCTTTAAAAATTCTAACGGAGCGACGATCTTATAATGATATGGATCGTCCGGATCAATCCAAAAAACGACTCCGCCATTAGTACTGTCATAGTCATAAAGTTCATAGGGATCAGCTGTATTAGCTATTTCACCCGACATGTTTCTCCAATTTACGCCATCATAGTAATAAACTGTGTTCTTCATATTGCCAAAACCAGTTCCAATTCCTCCGGTGTAAAAGACCATAGTGCCTGTGGCTGTGTTTTGAAAATCTTGAGTCAGTGACGTTACACGTGGCATCAAAAAGCCATCCTTTGCAGTCGGGGCATCAGGATCTGAAGCCACAACATCAAGCATTGCTTGAGGACTAGTCGTACCAATACCCACTTGAGCTCTAGTGGCAAAAGTCGTCAATAATACTATTAAGACTATTGACCATGTTTTTGTAGAAAAATAGAATTTTCTCATAAGTAGTTAATTTAATAACGTCCAAAATTTGGGGTTTGAACAGTTCAAATGTAACAGAGAAGAATCGCATGATGATCCCAATCCTGTGTAATTTCGATGTAACGATATTTTTTCTCGATTAAATGCAGGAATTTTCCTTCAGAATACGTAAGAATTGACGGGCAAATTCAGAAATATTGACAGTCAAGGTGTTATCGTTACTTGTCTTCTTCCACTTAATGCCTTTTTTCTCAAAATATATGACCAATATGCAAGCGAATTGCTCCCATGAGCAAGACAAATTATCCCCTATTAATTAACCCGTTTCATTGGTCTTACGCGCATCGAAGTATTATTCTTGTTCGTTTGATAAGGATTTTTCCAAGCTAAGCGCATTTGGTAGGCATTAGAATTATTAAAATAGCGCGAAGTCCAATGGTAACCCATATTAATAATAGTATTGCCATAGTCTGACAGAATCTCATTCAACAATTGATGACTAGCTTTTATTCGTCTTAATTCATTCGGCGCAGGAAGATACCACCCATCATGCCCTACACCTCCGTCTGGACGGTACATGTATGACGTGAAAAGTGCCGTATTTTCATAATCTGGCCTGCCTTGATGGTTAGAATTATTTACCCAACGTGTCGTGTTAACTAATCCGTCTGTCCATTCTTGTCCATGACCGCAATTATGACCACTCCAGCCCCATCTCTTACTTGGTAATTCTTCCAAAGCAAAAACTTTATAATCAGTATTCGAATTGATATATGTGACAATCCCGTCATTTATTAAATCTCCTATTTTTACAGTTCTAACCCCGTTGACCTCAAAAAAACTCCGCACATAATACAATGAAGACTTTGATTTTTTACTTGAACTCCCTCCATTCATTTTAAAGGTGTAAGCCTCGTTATTATCATGTTGCTTAGAAGTCCAATAGCGATCTCCACCGCTATTCAAGCTCGAACCACTGTGATTATCTAAAGCATCATTAATGATATTTCGGTGACTGTAGACTTCGTCCCACTCTTCCGGTGCGCCAAGATACCAACCGTTTGTTGCCCCCCCATAAAAGTTAAATGCTAAAAAAAGGGCAGTGTTTTTAATGTCATCAGAACCTGTGACGTCTGATCTATATAGTCTTGCTGTGTCATAATCCTGAATCCAATTTAGATTATTTCCATAGCCATCAGAGTTCGATTCTTGTCCTTGCTCATCGGTATCCTTGCTATAGCGAAATTGATCATCATTACCATAAGTCATGTTCGACATTGATATTATCTTATAGTTGCTACAATCAATGGGGTTAACCCAAAAGACGATACCTTGATGAACCATATCGTAATCACCCACAACATAACAGGGTTGTAAAGTTGTACTCGACGCTGTATTACTCGGATCCGACTCATTACCGGCCGCATCATAAGCGGTGGCATAGAACGTATAGGACGTATTTGAACTAAGCCCTGAAATTGTTGTACTGGTGCTCCCGGTGACCGTTGCCACTAAAGAATCATCTGAAGCATCGTAGATTTTATAACCCTCTACACCAACATTGTCTGTCGATGCAGTCCATGTCAGATCAATGGTGGAGCTGGTCGGATTTGACGCCGAAAAAGACCCTGGAGCTGCTGGAGGAGTGATATCTAATCCTGCAGATTCAGCAATAGTTTGCCACTCGTCATCTACATAGACATAAAAGTTTGGATTCTCACCTTGTAAAAACACCATGAGTCCTTCCTCGATTTCATCATCTCCAGTCGCCACAGGAAGGCTACTTACCCTAGGAATGAGCATTCCTGGAAGATTCTCTTGGCCTTGTCTGATATCTAATTGCGCCTGAGGTGAGTCATTAGCGGGCACATTAATTCCTATTTGAGCATGAAGCACTGGACATGAACAAAGCACAAGAAGAACTATCAAAATATTGAAAACAAATTTCACTACGGTTGGGGCTATTTTCGACATGATAAATTAAGATCCTATTTCCTTAACGGCTCTCAAGTAGCGATTTTCGCTATTCTCATTTTTTCCATGAACATGCCACTCATATTCCTCATCTTCAGCATCAAATTTCAACAATAACACGTCGTCAAAATCGTCATCTGAATCTCGCTCATGATCTATATATTCATTGATACTCCAATGATCGTCATCTTCAGGGATAGAATCTCCCCCTGCAACGCCCAAAGCAGTGTTTAATGTGGAAAAATTTGAGAATATTTCATACAGCTCGTCGATTGTTGGTGTATACCAATCAGTTGCAGAACCAACGAAATCACCTGCGCCCTCAGGGTCATAATAATATGATCTATAATTAATATGTGAAGTCCCGCCACCGCTGTGCGCCAAATTCCAAGCTGCGGTTTTCGCCAAGCCTCCATCGACACCTCTAACACAATTATGGCCATCTTCCATACACTCTCCTTCATTCCACTCCAAATTGTTGAATGTTTTGAGCGCCATAATTTTGTAGTGATATGCATTATTTGGGTCAACCCAAAAAACAATTCCACCATTCTCCGAGTCATATCCACCGACCGATGGTACGAAGTCAGATTCTTGGGCCATCTCACCTGTCATTGTATACCAATTACCATTTGAATAATAGTAAAAAGTATGCTTCATATTTCCATTTAGCGTGCCGTTGTAAAAAACCACAGCGCCTTGCTGAGGAGTCCCATTGGAGTCATCAGGCAGTTCCGAAACACGGGGCAGCAAAATTCCAGTCATATGGTCTGGGGTTAACGGTGCCTCAATGTGCAGCATAGCCAGCGGATTTGTGGTGCCAATACCCACTTGGGCTCTTATGGCAAAAGTCGTCAATAATACTATTAAGACTATTGACCATGTTTTTGTAGAAAAATAGAATTTTCTCATAAGTAGTTACTTTAACAACGTCCAAAATTTGGGGCTCAGACGGGTCAAATGTAACAGAGAAGAATTGCATGAAGACCCCAATCCTGTGTAATTTCGATGTAACGATATTTTTTCTCGACTAAATGCAGGAATTTTCCTTCAGAATCCGTAAGACTTGACGGGCAAATTCAAAAATATTGACAATCAAAGTGTTATCGCTCACAAAATTACTTGTAATTCGAAATAAATAGAGCTGACCCTGTCCTGTCTTTCGAACAGTCCAAAGCCATACTTTTGCTCAAAAACCCGAACCAAACAAAAATCTCTAGACACATGCCCCATCCATTTCCCAAAGAAATGATTATTTTTGAGCGATTTTAAACCCACTACATGAGCCAACTCGTTATTGTAGGCACCGTTGCCTTCGACGCCATTGAAACGCCTTTCGGCAAAACCGACAAGATTTTAGGGGGCGCGGCCACATACATC
>JGI26081J50195_1000223_pt1 | contig 25057 bp, 34 predicted proteins | sample SaaInl74LU_5_DNA_FD_50195 | JGI IMG/M metagenome (IMG submission 50195) | reverse complement strand
GTGGTAGTTCTGAAGGATGAGGCGTTCGAGTCCGACCGCGCAGCCGAGGAGCTTGGCATCAACCTAAGCCGCAACGAGCAGCTGTCATCCGACACCGACTTCAACACTTACCAGTAACCCGAACCCGAATTTTCGTAAAGGAATAAACACATGTCTGTGAAAGTAGAAAACTTCAGTGCTCTTCGGGTTGGCCTAGCTACCTCCGAGGAAATCCGCTCTTGGTCATCAGGTGAAGTAAAGAAGCCTGAGACCATNAACTACCGAACCCTGAAGCCTGAAAAGGACGGCCTTTTCTGCGAGAAGATCTTCGGTCCTACCAAGGACTGGGAGTGCTCTTGTGGAAAGTACAAGCGCGTTCGNTTCAAGGGAATCGTCTGTGAGCGCTGTGGCGTTGAGGTAACCAAGTCCTCAGTTCGTCGTGAGCGCATGGGTCACATCGAGCTTGCNGCTCCTGTTACTCACATCTGGTACTTCAAGGGTGTTCCATCACGCCTTGGTTACCTGCTGAACATGGCTCCAAAGGATCTAGAAAAGATCATTTACTTTGCTGCCTACCGCGTTATGGACATCGACCACGAGATGCGTGATGCCGAGTATGACTTGGTGCGCGAAGAGTATGTGACTCGTATCCGCGCTCTTATTGACGCTCGTGACGAAGAGTTCGAAGCAGCCGCTGGCGATGAAATCGCCCAGCTGCGTGAGCTTGGTCTTGAGATGCAGATCTCAAACAAGTTCTGGGAAGCTCCTCGCTGGATCGAGAAGCAGTTCGCCAAGAGCCTTGAGCAGCTGATTGCGGCTGAGGAAAAGGATGCAGACGCATTCTGGTCACCTCGCGCACTTGCAGCTGAGACCGAGGAAGAGGACGAGGACGCTGTTGTTCGCACCACTGACGAGGCCAAGAAGATCAAGAAGCTTCAGGCTGACGTCAAGAAAAAGATCGACAAGATCGTTCGCGAGTATGCACGCTAGAGCGCCCAGCCAACCTTCACAAGGAGCAGTTGGCATGGAGAATGTTCCTAACCGCTTCGGTTGGACAGCTAATTCCAAACGACGTGGTCTTTGACTACTTCGACTACTACTTCTCTGACTACGTCATCACCTCAATCGGTGCTGAGGCGGTTCTGCAGGTCCTAGCGGCCTTCGACCTTGAGGGTGCTGCGGCTGAGCTACGTGCTGAGATTGCAACCACCAAGGGTTCAAAGCAGACCCAGGCCATCAAGCGCCTGAAGGTTGTAAACAGCTTTGCGCAGTCTGGTACCCCTCCAACATCAATGGTGTTGTCGGTTCTGCCAGTGTTGCCTCCGAGATTCGCCCAATGGTTCAGCTAGACGGTGGCCGCTTCGCGACCAGCGACCTAAACGACCTTTACCGCAGGGTTATCAACCGTAACAACCGTCTAAAGCGATTCGTTGACCTAGGTGCTGTTCCAAAGACCATCTTGAACAACGAGAAGCGCATGCTGCAGGAAGCTGTTGACGCTTTGTTTGACAACGGTCGTCGTGGCCGCGCTGTTACCGGAACCGGTAACCGTGCACTGAAGTCACTGTCTGACCTACTAAAGGGTAAGCAGGGTCGCTTCCGCCAGAACCTATTGGGTAAGCGCGTGGACTACTCGGGCCGTTCGGTAATCGTTGTTGGACCGCAGCTAAAGCTTCACCAGTGTGGTCTTCCAAAGCTGATGGCTCTTGAGCTATTCAAGCCTTTTGTGATGAAGCGTCTTGTTGACATGGGTCTTGCCCAGAACATCAAGAGCGCTAAGCGAATGGTTGAGCGTAGCCGCCCACAGGTTTGGGGTGTTCTAGAAGAAGTTATTCGCGAGCGTCCGGTGCTACTAAACCGTGCTCCTACTCTGCACCGTTTGGGAATCCAGGCGTTTGAGCCACAGCTGGTTGAAGGTAAGGCTATTCAGCTTCACCCTCTTGTTTGTGCTGCGTTCAACGCCGACTTCGACGGTGACCAGATGGCTGTTCACCTTCCACTTTCGGTTGAGGCTCAGGCTGAGGCTCGCATCTTGATGCTTGCTTCTAACAACATTCTGAAGCCATCGGACGGACGTCCGGTTGCTACTCCAACCCAGGACATGATCATTGGTCTGTACCACCTGACAGCTGACGCTGAGGGTGCTACCGGAGAGGGCCTAGCCTTCACCTCAATGGCAGAGGCTCAGATGGCCTTTGACTTGGGTGGCCTAGACCTAAACGCCAAGGTTCGTATTCGCATCGAGGACGAGTTGAAGGAAACTACTTTCGGCCGCGCTCTATTCAACGAGACACTTCCAAGTGCCTACCCATACGTTGAGATGCAGGTTGGCAAGAAGCAGCTTGGACAGATTGTGTCTGACCTGGTTGAGATGTTCAGCCGCACCGAAGTTGCACAGTCACTTGATGCACTGAAGGATGCCGGTTTCCACTGGGCAACCCGAGCTGGTGTTTCAATGGCTATCTCGGACGCTAACTTCGATCCAAAGGGCAGCTTCGACAAGGAGCGCGACGCCAGGATCAAGAAGGCCGAGAAGCAGCACACCAAGATTCAGGAAGCTTTCGACAACGGTCTGAAGTCTGACCTGGAGCGTCGTGATGAGCTGGGTGCTTTGTGGTTCAAGGAAACCAACGAGATGCAGACCCTGTTGCAGGAGTCAATCCCAACCGACAACGCGATCTACAAGATGGTGACCTCTGGAGCTCGTGGAAACTGGCTACAGATTCGTTCCATCATGGGTATGCGTGGTCCGGTTGCAACCTCGTCTGGTGACTTTGCACCGATGCCAGTGAAGGGTAACTACCTGCTTGGTCTTACCCCGCACGAGTACTTCATTAACGCCACCGGTGCCCGTAAGGGTAACGCTGACACCGCCATGAAGACAGCCGCCGCGGGTTACCTAACCCGTCGTCTGGTTGACGTGGCTCAGGATGTCATCATTCAGATTGAAGACTGTGGCACCACCAAGGGTCTAGACAAGGACCTGCTAGATGAAGAGCAAGTAGAGCTATCAATTGTTGGTAGAACTAACTTGGTTGACATCAAGAAGGGCAAGGACCTTTACCTAGCCGCTGGTCAGAACATTGACCACGCTGGAGTTCGCAGGATCAAGGAAGCGGGCTTTGAGACAATCACAGTTCGTTCAGTTCTTACCTGTGAGGCCGAGAGTGGTATTTGTGCCGCTTGTTATGGTGTGTCACTTGCTACCAACCAGAAGGTAACCGTTGGTGAAGCCATCGGTATCATTGCCGCTCAGTCAATTGGTGAGCCTGGTACTCAGCTAACAATGCGTACTTTCCACACCGGTGGTGCTGCGTCGAGCGCTAAGAAGCAGACCATTCTGAAGTCAATCGGTGGTCAGAAGGTTCGTGTTGAGCGTCTGATTTCCTATGACATCACCCAGGGTCTAAACGGTGTTACCGACCTGCTAGAAGCTCGTGTTGGATGGCGTCAGGCCGGCAAGGTTGCTGTTATGGCATTCTGGTCCGGAAAGGTTGACATCCTGGAGAAGGTTTCAGCAACCGGAGCTAAGAGCTATGAGGTCTACGTTCGCCCACAGGGTGAGAAGGCAGAGAAGGAAGCTGAGGCACTAGCCACTCAGTACAGCTTCTCCAGAACTGCTTCGAAGACCTTCAAGAAGCTAAGCCCGTACCTTCCAATCACCACGGTCACTTCAGTTGAGGACCTGGTTGTTGAAAAGGGTGACAGCGTTGAGGCCGGAGACTACCTGGTTGATGGAACTCCAATTCCACACGAGGTGTTGATGATTCGTGGTTCGCGTGAAGCGGCTGCAGAAATCATCCGCGGTGTTCAGGCGATCTACGGATCACAGGGTGTTCCGCTGCACGACAAGCACCTTGAGGTGATTGTTCGTCAGATGCTGAACAAGGTGACCGTTATTGATTCGGGTGACACAGACATGTTGCCTGGTGAGGTTATTGACCGTCAGAGCTTTGCACGCAAGAACCGCGCAGCAGTTGGTCAGGGCTTGCGTCCTGCCAGTGCTCGTCAGGAAGTAATGGGCATGACCCGTGCGTCCCTTGCAGCACAGTCGTGGCTGTCAGCCGCATCGTTCCAGGAGACCACCAGGGTCTTGACTCAGGCAGCGCTAGATCGCCGTGAGGACAAGCTTGTTGGTCTAAAGGAGAACGTGATCATCGGTAAGTTGATCCCAGCCGGAACCGGCTTGGCAGCTCACCGCAACTTCGAAGTTGATGGAACAGAAGAGGCTAAGGCCGAGCGCTATCCAAACCGAATCTGGTCGGACCAGGGTTATGACCCAGCCGATTTGGATTCGCAGGAGCTCAGCTTGAGTGTCTCTGACCCATTTTCCATCGATGAGCAGTAACCAAGACAAATAAAAAAGTATTTGACCGGTTGTAAGCGCTACGGGTATGCTTGGCAGGGTTCATGCAACGGCATGAGCCAGGCCAAGTCTCGCTAGTGTTTGAGACCACGGTCAAAACCTTCGGTTCAAAATGCGTCATTCTGGCGCGCCGAAGAAACAAGAACGAGGAGTACTAGTGCCAACAATTCAGCAGTTGGTTCGCAAGGGACGTAGCCCAAAGGTCACCAAGACCAAGGCTCCAGCCCTAAAGGCAAACCCGCAACAGCGAGGTGTATGCACCCGTGTGTACACAACGACCCCTAAGAAGCCNAACTCTGCGCTTCGCAAGGTGGCGCGTGTCAAGCTGTCAAACGGTACAGAGGTAACCGCATACATTCCGGGCGAGGGTCACAACCTTCAGGAGCACTCAATGGTGCTAGTCCGTGGTGGTCGTGTGAAGGACCTGCCTGGTGTTCGCTACAAGATTGTTCGTGGTGCACTAGACACTCAGGCTGTTAAAGACCGTAAGCAGGCTCGTAGCCTCTACGGCGCAAAGAAGGGTAAGTAATGCCTCGTAAAGGCCCAATCGCGAAGCGTCCAGTTGTTCAGGACCCGGTTTACGGTTCCCCAGTTGTATCGCAGCTAGTAAACAAGATTTTGTTGGATGGCAAGAAGTCAATTGCTGAGAAGATCGTCTACGGCGCCCTAGAGGGCACCAACGCGAAGACTGGCGATGACCCAGTTGTGCTTCTAAAGAAGGCTCTAGACAACGTTCGCCCAACCGTCGAGGTTCGTTCTCGTCGTGTGGGTGGATCGACCTACCAGGTGCCAATCGAGGTAAAGAGCCACCGTGCTAACACCTTGGCGATGCGCTGGTTGGTTCAGTTCGCTAAGCAGCGTCGTGAGAAGACCATGACCGAGCGCCTAATGAACGAGATCCTTGATGCTTCAAACGGCCTAGGTGCTGCAGTGAAGCGTCGTGAGGACACTCACAAGATGGCCGAGGCTAACAAGGCATTCGCACACTACCGCTGGTAATCCAGCACCACTGCCCGAGCCTAAAAACTTACTTGGCAGTAGCAACATCCCCCTAGTCAACAAAAAATTTCGGAGGCAACCGTGGCACAAGACGTGCTCACCGACCTGAACAAGGTTCGTAACATCGGCATCATGGCGCACATTGACGCCGGTAAGACAACCACCACTGAGCGAATCCTGTATTACACAGGTATCACTCACAAGATCGGTGAGGTGCACGACGGTGCTGCCACCATGGACTGGATGGAACAAGAGCAAGAGCGTGGAATTACCATCACCTCTGCTGCAACCACCTGCTTCTGGAAGAACAACCAGATCAACATCATTGACACCCCAGGTCACGTGGACTTCACCGTTGAGGTGGAGCGTTCCCTTCGTGTTCTAGATGGTGCCGTTGCCGTATTCGACGGTAAAGAGGGTGTTGAGCCTCAGTCTGAGACCGTTTGGCGTCAGGCCGACAAGTACAACGTTCCTCGCATCTGTTTTGTGAACAAGATGGACAAGCTCGGAGCTGACTTCTACTTCACCGTAAAGACCATCGTCGACCGCCTAGGCGCAAAGCCAGTTGTGATTCAGCTTCCAATCGGAGCCGAGAGCGACTTCGAGGGTGTCATTGACCTAGTTGAAATGCGCGCCCTTACCTGGCGTGGAGATGTTGAGCTTGGTGCAAAGTACGAAATCGAGCCAATTCCAGCTGATATGCAGGCAAAGGCTGACGAGTACCGCGCACTNTTGATCGAGGCAGTTGCGGAAACTTCCGAAGAGTTGATGGAGAAGTTCTTCAACGGCGACGAGCTAACCGTTGCGGAAATCAAGCAGGGTCTTCGTCACCTAACCGTGAACTCTCTTGCTTACCCAATCATGTGTGGTTCTGCATTCAAGAACAAGGGTGTTCAGCCAATGCTGGACGCAGTTATCGACTACCTTCCTTCACCACTTGACGTGGCATCGGTTGAGGGTGGAGATCCTCGTGATGAGGAAGTTCGTCTAACTCGCAAGCCTTCATTCGACGAGCCATTTGCAGCTCTAGCTTTCAAGGTTATGACTCACCCATTCTTTGGGCGTCTTACCTACATTCGTGTTTACTCCGGTCACGTTGACTCGGGCGACCAGGTTATTAACTCAACCAAGGGCCGCAAGGAGCGCATCGGAAAGCTATTCCAGATGCACGCCAACAAGGAAAACCCGGTTACCTCGGCTGCAGCTGGTCACATTTACGCTGCTATTGGCCTAAAGGACACCACAACCGGTGACACCCTTTGTGATTCAGACAACCAAATCGTGCTTGAGTCAATGACCTTCCCAGAGCCAGTTATCTCGGTTGCCATTGAGCCAAAGACCAAGAGCGACCAGGAGAAGCTAGGACTAGCTATCCAGAAGCTTGGCGACGAGGACCCAACCTTCCGCGTTGAGCACGACCACGAGACCGGCCAGACCGTTATCTCGGGCATGGGCGAGCTTCACCTAGATATTTTGGTTGACCGTATGCGCCGTGAGTTCAACGTCGAGGCAAACGTGGGTAAGCCACAGGTTGCCTACCGTGAGACCATCCGTCGCACAGTCGACAAGCACGATTACACCCACAAGAAGCAGACCGGTGGTTCAGGTCAGTTTGCCAAGGTCCAGATCAAACTGGAGCCTATGGAGGTTGAGGGTGACAAGGTTTATGAGTTCGTTGACGCCGTAACAGGTGGCCGCGTGCCTCGCGAGTACATTCCGTCGGTAGACGCCGGAATGAAGGACGCNATGCAGTCCGGTGTGCTTGCNGGCTACCCAGTAGTTGGCGTAAAGGCCACCCTGCTGGATGGTGCCTACCACGATGTCGACTCGTCAGAAATGGCGTTTAAGCTTGCCGGTTCGATGGTCTTTAAAGAGGCTGCTCGACTAGCAAACCCTGTTCTGCTCGAGCCGTTGATGGCNGTTGAAGTGCGTACCCCAGAGGAATACATGGGAGACGTTATCGGAGACATCAATTCACGTCGTGGGCAGATCCAGTCGATGGAAGATGCATCAGGCGTGAAAGTTGTTCGCGCACTGGTACCGCTTTCGGAGATGTTCGGTTACGTTGGTGACCTCCGCTCAAAGACCTCAGGTCGCGCCGTCTATTCAATGACGTTCGAGACTTACTCAGAGGTTCCGAAGGCAGTTGCTGACGAAATCGTGCAGAAGGCTAAGGGAGAGTAGTAAAAACTACTCAAACTTGACTAAGATAGAAATTCTGTAAAAACCCAAATCAGAGTCGGCTAACTGGTCGATGATTTACTACGGATCCATCAGGAGGACCCAAAATGGCTAAGGCGAAATTCGAGCGCACCAAGCCGCACGTCAACATCGGAACCATTGGTCACGTCGACCACGGTAAGACCACTCTGACTGCGGCAATTACTAAAGTGCTGCATGACAAATTCCCAGAACTGAACGACAGCTACGCTTTCGATCAGATCGACAACTCCCCAGAGGAGAAGCAGCGCGGAATTACCATCAACATCTCACACGTTGAGTACCAGACCGATAAGCGTCACTACGCACACGTAGACGCACCGGGCCACGCTGACTACATCAAGAACATGATTACTGGTGCAGCTCAGATGGACGGCGCAATTCTTGTTGTTGCTGCAACTGACGGCCCAATGCCTCAGACCAAGGAGCACGTGCTTCTTGCTCGTCAGGTTGGCGTTCCTTACATCGTTGTGGCTCTAAACAAGTCAGACATGGTTGATGACGCTGAAATTCTTGAGCTTGTAGAGGTTGAGGTCCGTGACCTTCTAAACCAGTACGAGTTCCCAGGCGACACCGCACCAGTTGTTCAGGTTTCCGGCCTAAAGGCGCTTGAGGGCGACGCAGTATGGGCTGAGAAGGTCTGGGAGCTAATGCAGGCCTGTGACGAGAACATTCCAGAGCCAGTGCGTGACATCGAGAAGGCATTCCTAATGCCTGTTGAAGACGTGTTCACCATCACCGGTCGTGGAACTGTTATCACCGGCAAGGTAGAGCGTGGAACTGTAAACGTGAACGACGAAGTTGAAATCGTTGGAATCCGCGACAAGCAGAAGACCACCGTTACCGGAATCGAAATGTTCCGCAAGCTACTTGACTATGCAGAGGCCGGCGAGAACGTTGGACTACTACTGCGTGGTACCAAGCGCGAGGACGTAGAGCGTGGCCAGGTTGTATGTAAGCCAGGTTCGATCACTCCTCACACCAACTTTGAGGGCAACGTCTACATCCTTGGTAAGGATGAGGGTGGCCGTCACAACCCGTTCTACGCGAACTACCGTCCACAGTTCTACTTCCGTACCACTGACGTAACTGGTGTTATCACCCTGCCAGCCGGTACCGAAATGGTTATGCCTGGTGACACCACCGAGATGACCGTAGACCTAATCCAGCCAATTGCGATGGAAGAGGGACTTCGCTTCGCGATCCGTGAGGGTGGCCGCACCGTAGGTGCCGGTACCGTTACCAAGATCAACAAGTAGTAACAAAAACTCTTACAAAACCCCTCGGGAAACCGGGGGGTTTTGTGTTTTTGAAGCAAATCTCAAAAGAATATAAAAAAGTCCCAATTTCCTTNGGATTTAACTTGCGTTGCCTTTGCAGGCTATGGCAGACTTGTGCAGGTTCGTGAGTATTCGCGCTTTNTGCGTGAACCACTGCTGGATTTGTGCACAGGCAACTGGGCCAACCGCAGCTAAGAACCACAAAAAACTTATCCGAGATTTTCTCTTGGGTGAATCGCGTGATTGTTTACGCGACACGCCCGAGTCAAGGTGTCGGACAGAGCCCTAGAAATAGGGCGTTGACATAAGAACAGTGCATCAGCATTACGGCGGTCAATAAGGTTTGCGATTTCGCAAATTGAGTTGACTCCAAATTGTGTGGCCGAGAGGTCACCTAGAAACGGAAGCGAGTCATTATGGCGGCTAATAAAATCCGCATTCGACTGAAGTCGTATGACCACGAGGTCATCGATGTNTCGGCGAGCAAGATCGTCGATACGGTCACCCGCGCCGGTGCCAAGGTAGTTGGTCCAGTACCACTGCCCACCGAGAAGAACATTGTGACGGTTATCCGCTCGCCTCACAAGTACAAGGACAGCCGTGAGCACTTTGAGATGCGTACCCACAAGCGTCTCATTGACATTATCGACCCGACTCCTAAAGCGGTCGATTCGCTGATGCGCCTGGACCTCCCAGCAGATGTCAACATCGAGATCAAGCTCTAAGGATTGAGAAATGACTGTAGAAACTAGAACCGTAAAGGGACTGCTGGGCAAGAAGCTCGGCATGACCCAAGGCTGGGATCAGGACAACAAGCTTGTCCCCATCACAGTGGTTGAGGCTGGCGAGAATGTCATCACTCAAATCAAGAATTTAGAAAACGACGGCTACGCAGCTATTCAGCTTGCGTATGGCGCAATCGACCCACGCAAGGTGGACAAGCCATCGGCTGGTCACTTCGCCAAGGCCGGTTCCACCCCACGCCGCTTCCTTGCAGAAATCCGCACCGCTGACACCGACAGCTACACCGTTGGTCAGGCTATTGGCGTCGACATCTTTGAAGTTGGCCAGAAGCTGGACGTTGTTGGAACCAGCAAGGGTAAGGGTTTCGCCGGTGTTATGAAGCGTCACGGCTTTTCCGGTATTCACGCATCGCACGGTGCACACAAGAACCACCGTAAGCCTGGTTCTGTTGGTGCCGGTACCACCCCATCAAAGGTCATCAAGGGCAAGAAGATGCCTGGCCGCATGGGAACCGACCGCGTGACCACCCTAAACCTCACCCTGCACGGCGTTGACCTTGAAAAGGGTCTATTGCTAATCAAGGGTGCCGTTCCTGGTCCTAAGGGCCAGTTGGTATTCGTCCGCAACGCGGTGAAGGAGAGCAACTAATGCCTACCGTTGACATCATTGACGTAAAGGGTAAGAAGTCCGGTTCAGTGGACCTTCCTGAGTCACTATTTGACGTTCAGACGAACGTTCCACTAATCCACCAGGTGGTAGTTGCACAGCTTGCAGCTGCTCGCCAGGGAACCCAGTCCACGCTTCGCCGTGGTGAGGTTTCTGGTTCTGGTCGTAAGCCGTTCAAGCAAAAGGGAACCGGTCGCGCTCGTCAGGGCTCGATCCGTATGCCTCAGCACCGCGGTGGTGGAATCATCCACGGACCAAAGCCACGTGATTACTCACAGCGCACCCCAAAGAAGATGATTGCTGCAGCACTTCGCGGAGCACTATCTGACCGCGCTCGCAATGGCCGCATCTACGTAATCGACCAGTTCGGAATTGGTGACTCACCTTCAACCAAGGCAGCCGCAAGCTTCTTGGCACAGGTTGCAGTTTCTAGGAACATTTTGGTCGTGCTTGGTCGCGATGACGAGGTTTCATACAAGTCACTGCGCAACCTGCCAGCGGTTCACGTGATTCCGTCTGACCAGCTAAACGCCTATGACGTGCTGCACGCCGAGGACATCGTATTCACCGCTGCCGCGCTGAGCTCATTCGTTGAGTCAGCTGTAGTTTCTGAGGAAGGCTAGTCATGACCGACATCAAGAAGGATCCACGCGACGTAATTATCAAGCCGATAATTTCTGAGAAGAGCTACGCGCTGATTGACGAAGGCAAGTACACCTTCGAGGTTGACACTCGTTCTAACAAGACCGAGATCAAGCAGGCAATCGAGCAGATCTTCAACGTCAAGGTTGACTCGATCAACACTCTAAACCGCGCGGGCAAGACCCGCCGCACCCGCTTCGGCATGGGTAAGCGCAAGGACACCAAGCGTGCCATTGTCAGCCTGAAGTCGGGTTCCATCGACATCTTTACCTACATCGGCTAAGGAGAAACGCTAATGGGCATTCGTAAATACAAGCCAACGACTCCTGGTCGTCGTGGTTCTTCGGTTGCAGACTTCACAGAGCTAACACGCTCTACTCCAGAGAAGTCTCTTCTTAGGCCACTACCTAAGACCGGTGGACGTAACTCAAACGGTCGTATCACGACCCGTCACATCGGTGGTGGCCACAAGCGCCAGTACCGCGTGATTGACTTCCGTCGCAATGACAAAGATGGCGTTGCAGCCAAGGTCGCTCACATTGAGTACGACCCGAACCGCACCGCTCGCATTGCACTGTTGCACTTCATTGATGGCACCAAGCGCTACATCTTGGCTCCAAACAAGCTCAAGCAGGGTGACCCAATTGAGCAGGGACCACAGGCTGACATCAAGCCAGGCAACAACCTGCCTCTGAAGAACATCCCAGTGGGAACCGTTGTTCACGCCATCGAGCTAAAGCCAGGCGGAGGAGCCAAGATGGCTCGTTCAGCTGGTGCTTCAGTTCGTTTGGTTGCCAAGGACGGCCCTAACGCACAGCTTCGTTTGCCATCTGGCGAAATCCGCAACGTTGATGCACGCTGCCGCGCAACCATTGGTGAGGTCGGCAACGCCGAGCAGTCAAACATCAACTGGGGTAAGGCTGGCCGTAAGCGCTGGAAGGGTGTTCGCCCAACAGTTCGTGGTGTTGCCATGAACCCGGTTGATCACCCGCACGGTGGTGGTGAAGGTAAGACCTCTGGTGGTCGTAACCCAGTTACGCCATGGGGTCAAAAAGAAGGCCGCACACGTAAGCCAAACCTTCCATCCGATAAGCAAATCGTTCGTCGTCGTTACGCCGGCAAGAAGTAGGAGAGCACTAGATGCCACGCAGTCTAAAGAAGGGCCCCTTCGTCGACGAGCACCTAATGAAGAAGGTGCGAGTACAAAACGAGGCCAACAGCAAGAACGTGATCAAGACCTGGTCGCGCCGCTCAATGATCGTTCCAGCCATGCTGGGACACACCATTGCGGTTCACGATGGTCGCAAGCACATCCCAGTTTTCGTCACAGAGACCATGGTTGGTCACAAGCTAGGCGAATTCGCACCCACCCGCACCTTCCGTGGTCACGTGAAGGACGACAAGAAGGGTCGCCGCGGCTAAGCCGGGGCGCCTAGGAAAAGGAAGAACGATGGAAGCGATCGCCAAGCTGCGTAACATCCGCGTTACCCCAATGAAGGCCCGTCGTGTTGTGAACTTGATTCGCGGCAAGCAGGCCACCGAAGCTTTGGGTATTTTGAAATTTGCTCCACAGTCAGCATCTGAGCCGATCTACAAGCTAGTCGCCTCAGCAGTTGCTAACGCCCAGGTTAAGGGTGAGGCAGCCGGTGCAATTGTGGACGTTGATGACCTAATCATCTCGAAGGCTTTTGTTGACGAGGGAGTGACCCTAAAGAGGTTCCGCCCACGTGCACAGGGTCGAGCATTCCGCATCAACAAGCGCACCAGCCACATCACCGTGGTAGTTGCTACCCCAGACGAGTTTGCGAAGGCAGGTAAGAAGTAATGGGTCAAAAAGTAAATCCGTTCGGCTTCCGCCTGGGAATCACAACTGACCACAGGTCACGTTGGTTCGCAGACTCAACCAAGAAGGGTCAGCGCTACGCAGACTACGTGGTTGAGGACGTGAAGATCCGCGCATACTTGCAGGACAAGCTAGACCGTGCCGGCATCAGCCGCATCGAGCTAGAGCGAACCCGCGATCGTGTCCGCGTCGACATCTTTGCTGCTCGTCCAGGNTTGGTCATTGGCCGTCGTGGATCAGAGGCTGAGACCCTACGCACNGAGCTTGAGCAGCTAACAGGCAAGCAGGTTNTGCTAAACATCCTTGAGGTTAAGAACCCAGAGGCTGATGCACAGCTTGTAGCTCAGGGAGTTGCCGAGCAGCTAGCTGCTCGTGTTGCTTTCCGTCGTGCGATGCGTAAGGGAATCCAGGGAGCGCTACGTGCAGGCGCCCAGGGTATTCGAATTCAGTGTTCTGGCCGTTTGGGTGGAGCTGAAATGTCTCGTAGCGAGTTCTACCGTGAGGGCCGCGTGCCACTTCACACCCTTCGTTCAAACATCGACTANGGCTTCTACGAGGCCAAGACCACCTTCGGTCGCATCGGTGTGAAGGTTTGGATCTACAAGGGCGATCTAACCGCTAAGGAGCTTGCTGCAAAGGAAGCTACTCAGCGCGGACCTCGCCAGGGAGCCGGTNNTGGTCGCCGTGCACCACGCCAGGATGGAGCTGCACCGGTCGCAGCAGGAAGTGAAGCCAAGTAATGCTGATTCCTAGAAAAGTAAAGCACCGCAAGCAGCACAGCCCAAAGCGTAAGGGCCATGCAACTGGTGGCACCAAAGTCTCATTCGGTGAGTGGGGTATTCAGGCGATAACTCCTGCGTACCTAACCAACCGTCAGATTGAGGCAGCACGTATTGCCATGACCCGTCACATCAAGCGTGGTGGAAAAGTCTGGATCAACGTGTTCCCTGACCGTTCACTAACCAAGAAGCCAGCTGAAACTCGAATGGGTTCCGGTAAGGGTTCTCCTGAGTGGTGGGTAGTTAACGTAAAGCCTGGCCGCGTGCTCTTTGAGCTAAGCGGTGTTTCAGAGGAAATNGCCAAAGAGGCAATGACTCGTGCGATCCACAAGCTTCCGCTGAAGGCTCGCATCATCAAGCGTGAAGAAGGTGACGCATAATGATCGGTTCAAAAAACCTTTCTCCAAACGATCTAGACAAGATCGAATCATCGGTTTTGGTAGAAGAGCTGCGCAAGGCAAAGGAAGAGTTGTTCAACCTCCGCTTCCAGTCAGCCACTGGTCAGCTTGACAACCACGGTCGCCTAAAGGCTGTAAAGCGCGACATCTCTCGCATTTACACCATCATGCGTGAGCGTGAACTGGGCATTCGTGCAGTACCAGTTGCTGCACCTGCAAAGACCGCGAAGGCTGAGAAGCCTGCCGCAAAGAAGACAGCTGAAGCCAAGGCCGAGGAGGCATAAAGATGGCAGACGAGAAGAAGCCAGCAGCGAAAGCTGCCGCTAAGCCAGCAGCCAAGGCTGCACCAAAGGCTGCTGCCAAGCCAAAGGCTGCACCAAAGCCAAAGGTCGCACGCGCACCTAAGGAAATCAAGGAAGTTACTCGCGGTCAGCGCAAGTCTCGTCAGGGATATGTTGTCTCAGACAAGATGGACAAGACCATCGTTGTACTACTTGAGGACCGCAAGAAGCACCCGCTNTACGGCAAGGTGATGCGCGTTTCCAAGAAGGTTAAGGCTCACGATGAGCTAAACAGCGCCGGAATCGGCGACCTAGTTGTAATCGACGAGACTCGTCCGATTGCAGCAACCAAGAACTGGCGTCTAGTCGAGATTCTCGAAAAGGCGAAGTAACCCCCCGCGGATAACGGTCGGAATCGTTATTCACTAAGCAAGGAGAAATAAAGTGCTTCAGCAAGAATCTAGAGTCAAGGTGGCCGATAACTCGGGCGCCAAGGAGCTCTTGACAATCCGAGTACTCGGTGGCTCAACCCGCCGTTATGCCGGACTGGGCGACACCATTGTTGCCTCGGTAAAGGACGCCATTCCTGGCGCCAATGTCAAAAAGGGTGAGGTAGTAAAGGCCGTTATCGTGCGTACCGTAAAGGAAACGCGTCGAGCAGATGGTTCTTACATCAAGTTTGACGAGAACGCAGCTGTCATCATCAAGGCAGACGGCGAACCACGCGGAACTCGTATCTTTGGACCAATTGGTCGCGAATTGCGCGAGAAGAAGTTCATGAAGATCATCTCGCTAGCACCGGAGGTTATTTAATCATGGCGAAAATCAAGAAGGGTGACCTAGTAGAGGTCATCACCGGCGGCAAGCAGGAAAAGGGTGGCTACCGCGGTAAGCAGGGTCACGTCCTAGCCGTTATCAAGGAGACCAACAAGGTCATCGTTGAAGGCGTCAACATGGTCACCAAGCACAATCGTGTTGGTCAGACCGAGCGTGGCGGCAAGACCGGTGGCATTGAAAAGCAGGAGTCACCAATCCACATCTCGAATGTGGCGCTAGTTGACCCAAGCACCAAGAAGCCTTCCAAGGTCGGTTTCAAGATCACCACGTCAAAAGACGGTGAGACCAAGAAGGTCCGCGTGGCCAAGACCAGCGGGAAGGAAATCTAATGGCAACCGCAACTAAGAAGGCAGATGCCAAGATGGCTCCTCGTCTNAAGACTCGCTACAAGACTGAAATCGTTGCAGGCCTTACCAAGGAGTTTGAGTTCTCAAACCCTATGCAGGTTCCAGGCTTGAAGAAGATCGTTGTGAACATGGGTGTTGGCCAGGCGGCCAAAGACGGCAAGTTGATTGAGGGCGCAATTCGCGACCTAACAGCAATCACTGGCCAGAAGCCTCAGGTTAACGTGGCCAAGAAGTCAATCGCGCAGTTCAAGCTTCGCGAGGGACAGCCAATTGGTGCACACGTAACACTNCGTGGTGACCGCATGTGGGAGTTCCTAGACCGCTTGCTATCGCTATCACTTCCTCGTATCCGTGACTTCCGTGGACTGTCTCCAAAGCAGTTTGATGGAAACGGAAACTACACTTTCGGTCTATCCGAGCAGTCAATGTTCCACGAAATTGACCAGGACAAGATTGACCACGTCCGCGGTATGGACATCACAGTTGTAACCTCAGCAAGAACTGACGACGAGGGTCGNGCGCTTTTGAAGGCTCTCGGTTTCCCGTTTCAGGCCTAACTAACCGATTGAGGTAGGTCCTTAGTTCTCGTAAAGAGCTAAAGAAACCGCCCCGAGAAAGAAGACACAAATGACAATGACAGACCCGGTAGCAGATTTTCTGACCCGGCTGCGCAATGCGAATACTGCACATCACGATTCAATGAGCGTTCCCTATTCAAAGCTAAAGGGATCCATCGCTGAAATCTTGAAGTCAGAGGGTTACATTGCATCCTTCAAGGTAGAAGACGCCAAGGTCGGCAAGACCATGAGCATCGACTTGAAGTACGGCCCAAACCGCGAGTCCAGCATCGCTGGAATCAAGCGTGTTTCCAAGCCNGGCCTTCGCGTTTACGCAAAGTCCACCGAGCTACCAAAGGTGCTTGGCGGCTTGGGTATTGCAATCTTGTCCACCTCTAGCGGTCTGCTAACAGACCGCCAGGCTTCAAAGAAGGGAGTGGGTGGGGAAGTCCTCGCCTACATCTGGTAATCGCACATGTCGAGAATTGGAAAACTACCGATCCCACTGCCAACTGGCGTAACCGTTGAAATCAACGGCCAGGACGTTGCAGTCAAGGGTCCAAAGGGTGAACTNAAGATCACCGTGTCTGAGCCGATCAAGGTTTCGCAGGAGGANGGCAACGTAATCGTCAGCCGTCCAGACGACGAGGCTGTATCGAAGTCACTGCACGGCCTAACTCGTTCACTAATTGCTAACAACGTTCAGGGTGTATCAGAAGGGTTCACCAAGAACCTTGAGATCGTCGGAACTGGTTACCGTGCTGCAGCGAAGGGCTCAGACCTTGAGCTTTCCCTTGGTTTCAGCCACCCAGTGATCGTCACCCCACCAGCTGGAGTTTCTCTGGCTGTTGAGGGAAACACCAAGATCATCGTGTCAGGAATTGACAAGCAGGCCGTCGGAGAGATGGCCGCAAACATCCGCAAGCTACGTAAGCCTGAGCCTTATAAGGGCAAGGGAGTTCGTTACGAAGGCGAGCGAGTCCGTCGCAAGGCTGGAAAGGCTGGTAAGTAATCATGGCTCTGGGTACTAGAGGCAAGTCAAAGTCAGCTGCTCGTGGCCGTCGCCACGACCGCCTGCGTAAGAAGATCGAGGGCACCGCAACTCGCCCTCGCCTAGTTGTCACACGTTCAGCTCGTCACGTATTCGTGCAGTTGGTTGACGATTCCAAGGGTCAGACCTTGGCATCTGCTTCAACCATGGAAGCGGATCTTCGTAAGAACGATGGCACCAAGACCGATAAGGCAACTTTGGTCGGCAAGCTAATTGCCGAGCGCGCGAAGAAGGCCGGTGTTACCGAGGTGGTCTTTGACCGCGGTGGTAACCGCTATGCAGGTCGTGTTGCAGCTATTGCTGCCGCGGCTCGCGAGGAAGGACTGGCACTGTGAGCGAAGAGAAGAAGGAAGTACCAGTGGCTGAAGCTACCGAAACTACCGCAACTACCGAAGCGGCAACCACAACCACGGTTGACCCAAACGAGCGCGAGCAGCGTCGTGGGTCTCGTGAGCGTGGCCCTCGCAACGATCGTCGTGAGCGCGAAGANNNCAAGAGCCAGTTCCTGGAGCGTGTTGTAACCATCAACCGNGTTTCCAAGGTGGTCAAGGGTGGACGTCGTTTCTCCTTCACAGCACTAGTTGTTGTTGGCGATGGCGATGGCACCGTTGGTGTTGGNTACGGCAAGGCTAAGGAAGTTCCTGCAGCGATTGCTAAGGGCGTTGAGGATGCGAAGAAGAAGTTCTTCCGCGTTCCTCGTGCGGGTTCGACCATCCCTCACCCAGTTCAGGGTGAAGCAGCTGCCGGCGTAGTACTACTTCGCCCAGCTTCTGAGGGAACCGGTGTTATCGCTGGTGGTCCAGTTCGTGCCGTACTTGAGTGTGCTGGAGTGCACGATGTGCTTTCCAAGTCACTGGGTTCTTCGAACACCCTAAACATTGTTCACGCAACCGTCGAAGCACTTCGTCAGCTTGAAGAACCAAGCGATGTAGCTGCTCGTCGTGGCAAGACCCTGGCTGAAGTTGCGCCAGCGCGTCTATTGCCAGCTGAGACTGAGAAGGCAGGTGCCTAAGATGGCCGCTCGTCTAAAAGTTACCCAAGTAAAGAGTTCAAACGGTGGCAAGCAGAACCAGCGCGATTCACTTCGCACCCTGGGTCTGAAGCGCATCGGTGACATCGTAGTTCGCGAAGACACCCTGTCTGTTCGCGGCCTAGTAAACACCGTTGCCCACCTCGTAAAGGTTGAGGAGATCGACTAATGGCTGAAGAAAAGAAGCCTGCCGCAAAGAAGCCAGCTGCGAAAGCTCCGGCAAAGGCACCAGCTAAGGCTGCTGCTAAGCCAGCTGCTAAGCCTGCTGCCGCTAAAGCACCAGCCAAGGCTGCTGCTAAGCCAGCTGCTAAGACTGCTGCAAAGGCACCGGCGAAGGCCGCTGCTAAGCCAGCCGCTGCTAAGCCAGCTGCAGAGAAGGCACCAGCTAAGGCTGCTGCTAAGCCTGCCGCTAAGGCGCCTGCTGCAAAGAAGCCAGCTGAGAAGCGAGAGAAGTCTCAGATTCTACGTCTGCACCACCTTCGCCCTGCAAAGGGAGCCAAGAAGGAAAAGACTCGTAAGGGTCTTGGTGAAGGTTCAAAGGGTAAGACTGCGGGTAGAGGTACCAAGGGTACCGGCGCTCGTACGACCACTCGTTTGGGCTTTGAGGGTGGCGGTGTGAACCTTGTTATGCGCACACCTAAGCTTCGTGGTTTCAAGAACCCATTCCGGGTTGAGTACCAGGTTGTAAACCTGGACAAGCTCTCCGAGCTCTATCCAAAGGGTGGCGCAGTAACCATCTCTGACCTAGTTGCCAAGGGTGCTGTTCGCAAGAACCAGCCTGTCAAGGTGCTAGGCAATGGTGAGCTCTCGGTTAAGCTAGAAGTTAGTGTTGACAAGGTTTCCGAGTCAGCAAAGACCAAGATTGAAGCTGCCGGCGGTAGCATCAACGCCTAATCATCTAGGGGAGTAGGTTCACTTTGTTTAAGGCCATAGCTCGCGCATTCCGGACTCCGGATCTGCGAAACAAGCTGGCGTTTACGCTGAGCATGATTGCAATCTTCCGTTTGGGCTCGTTCATTCCAGCCCCAAACGTTGATTACAGCAATGTTCAACAGTGTCTAGCGCAAAGCCAGTCGACCTCTGGTCTTTATGAATTGGTGAACCTGTTCTCCGGTGGGGCGCTGCTCCAGCTTTCAATCTTTGCTCTGGGAATCATGCCCTACATCACGGCATCTATCATCACCCAGTTGCTTCGAGTTGTGATCCCTCGCTTCGAGACCCTTCACAAGGAGGGCCCTGCAGGGCAGGCAAAGCTTACTCAGTACACCCGTTACCTCACCATTGCTCTTGGTCTGTTGCAGGCAACCACTTTGGTTACGGTAGCTAGACAGGGAGCTCTGTTTGGTGCCGACTGTACTCTTCCAATCTTGGTTGACACCGGTCCGCTATCAATCAGCTTGATGGTCATCACAATGACTGCAGGAACCGGCTTGATCATGTGGCTAGGTGAGCTAATCACCGAGCGTGGTGTTGGTAACGGAATGTCGCTGTTGATCTTTACCGCGATTGCCTCAACATTCCCAGCTAGCCTGCTGCAGATTCTGCAGACCAGAACCATTGAGATTTTCGTTGCGGTTATGGCTGTCGGATTCCTGGTTGTTGGACTAGTTGTTCTAGTTGAGCAGTCACAGCGAAGAATTCCAGTGCAGTATGCAAAGCGCATGGTTGGCCGCAAGGCTTACGGTGGGCAGGCGACCTACATTCCGGTGAAGGTGAACACCGCTGGTGTTATCCCGGTTATCTTCGCTTCCTCAATGCTCTACTTGCCAGCACTGCTTGCACAGTTCAACCAGCCAGATGCCACTACCGGTCAGGTTGCCGGCTGGGTAACATTCATCTCGACCTACCTAACCGCTGGTAACAACCCGCTTTACATGGCGATGTACTTCCTTTTGGTTGTTGGCTTCACCTACTTCTACGTTGCTATCACCCTGAACCCAGAGGAGATCAGCGACAACATGAAGCGTTACGGCGGCTTCATCCCTGGAATTAGAGCTGGCCGACCAACCACTGAATACCTTCAGTACGTAATCAGCCGAATCACTTTCCCTGGTGCCATTTACCTTGGTTTGATCGCGTTGGTTCCGCTGGTTGCATTTAGCGCCATCGGCACCAACCAGAACTTCCCATTCGGTGGAACCTCGATCTTGATCATCGTTGGTGTTGGTCTGGACACTGTCAAGCAAATCAGTGCTCAGATGCAGCAGCGTAATTACGAGGGCCTACTCAAGTGATTCGTCTCCTTCTGATCGGGCCTCCGGGTGCTGGGAAGGGGACGCAGGCAGCTCTGCTGGCCGGACGTTACTCAATTCCAGCAATTTCAACCGGAGACATCTTCCGCGAGAACGTTGCCAATGAAACTCCGCTTGGCATTGAAGCAAAGGGCTTCATGGACCGCGGCGAGTACGTTCCGGACAGCCTGACCAATGCGCTTGTTAGAGATCGTTTGTCACAGCCAGATGCCGCAGCCGGCTTTCTGCTAGATGGCTACCCACGGACTATCGATCAGGTTCACGAACTTGATGATGTTCTTCACGAAAACGGCACCAAGCTCGACGTTGTTGTGCAGCTAACCGCTGACAGCGATGAGCTAGTGACAAGACTTTCGTTGCGAGCAAGCCAGCAGGGTCGCACCGATGACACTCCGGATGTTATCCGCAAGCGCCAGGACGTTTATGAGGAGCAAACCGCTCCACTAATCGATGTTTACGCAGCCAGAGGCCTAGTTGCCATGGTTGACGGACTCGGCGCAGTTGATGAAGTCACCGCCAGAATTGCAGAAGTGCTCGGAGCGCGTGGCCTAAGCGAAGATGCGTAAGAGCTACGAACTAAAAACAAACGAGCAGATTCGCAAAATGCGCGCTGCCGGCCTGCTGACTGCCAAGGCGTTGGCAAACGTGAAGGCGGCTATCAAACCCGGAGTGACCACTCTGGAGCTCGATCAGATTGCTGAAAAGACCATTCGCGATGGTGGCGGCATCCCAAACTTTCAACTGGTGCCTGGCTACTTTCACACCATCTGCGCATCGGTTAATTCGACTGTGGTTCATGGCATCCCTTCCAATCAGGTTTTGGAGGCGGGGGACATTGTCTCGATCGATTGCGGAGCCGAGATTGCTGGTTGGAACGGCGACAGTGCTTTCACTGTGATTGTTCCTGGAGCTCAGGGAGAACTAATAAAGCAGCGCCAGCAGCTCTCTGATGTTTGTCAGGGGTCGCTTTGGGCCGGTATTGCTGCGCTAGCCGGCGCCAAGAAGCTAAACGAAGTTGGGGTGGCAGTTCAGGAACACGTCCTGTCACAGGCCCCCTATGGCATTTTGGAGCAGTATGTCGGCCACGGGATTGGGCGTTCGATGCATGAGGATCCAGCAGTGTTCAATTACCGGGTCCGCGATCAGGGCCCAAAGGTCGTGCCAGGGCTATGCGTAGCCATTGAGCCGATGATTACCTCTGGAGATCAAAAGACCTTTATTCAGGACGACGACTGGGGAGTTGCCACTGCCGACAGCTCAGATGGCGCGCACTGGGAACACTCGGTTGCCGTGCATGAAAAAGGCATTTGGGTGCTAACTGCTGAAGACGGTGGAGTTGAGGGACTCAAGCCTTTTGGAATTACACCAGTTTCTTTGGATTAACCACTAGCAATCGCTAGAAAAACCCCCTAGTATTGTCCCTTGGCGTTTCTGCGTGAAAACCTTTTAGAAATTTGAGGATTTTTGCGCGTTTGTGACGCCAAAAAAAGTAGCGATAAGTGAGTGCATGGCCAACAAAGATGGTGTAATCGAGATCGAGGGATCGGTCGTTGAAGCCCTACCCAACGCAATGTTTAGGGTGGAGCTGACAAACGGTCACTTAGTCTTGGCTCACATCTCAGGCAAAATGCGTCAGCATTACATCCGCATTCTCCCCGGAGACCGCGTGATTGTTGAGCTGTCAACTTATGACCTGACTCGCGGCCGCATTATTTATCGTTACAAGTAGAAAGTAAGAGCATGAAGGTTAACCCAAGCGTTAAGAAGATCTGCGACAAGTGCAAGGTCATTCGTCGTCACGGCAACGTGATGGTTATTTGCGAAAACCCTCGTCACAAGCAGCGCCAGGGCTAAACAAGCCCTAACCANAACTAAATAGCAAAAGACATCACCAAGCGAAAGCTAACCNCNGGTTTGAAGGCCGGGGCCCAACTAAGCCAAGTCGGGGCGGCGGTGTCACAGACCTTCAAAAAACGAAAGATAAACAACATGGCACGTATTTCCGGAGTGGACATTCCTCGCGAAAAGCGAGTGGTGATTTCCCTCACTTACATCTTTGGCATTGGCCCAACTCGTTCNCGCGAGATTCTGAAGGCCACCAAGATTTCAGAAGACATCAGAGTAAAAGACTTGACCGATGACCAGTTGATCGCCCTGCGCGACAACATCGACGGCAACTACAAGGTAGAGGGTGACCTTCGCCGTGAAGTTGCGTCAGATATCCGCCGCAAGGTTGAGATCGGTTCATACGAAGGAATTCGTCACCGTAAGGGCCTTCCGGTCCGCGGACAGCGCACCAAGACCAATGCACGTACACGCAAGGGTCCAAAGCGCACCGTAGCAGGCAAGAAGAAGGCAACCCGCTAGTCGCGGCTAAAGGTTCTAGGAGAATAAATCATGGCAGCACCTAAAGCATCCGCGACAGCACGTAAGCCTCGTCGCAAGGACAAGAAAAACGTTCCAGCAGGTCAGGCGCACATCCGCTCGACCTTCAACAACACCATCATCACCATCACCGACCCAACCGGAGCAGTTATCTCTTGGTCGTCTTCTGGTGACGTTGGCTTCAAGGGTTCACGTAAGTCAACCCCATTCGCCGCGCAGATGGCAGCCGAGGCTGCAGCTCGCAAGGCGCAGGAGCACGGTGTTCGCAAGGTTGATGTATTCGTGAAGGGCCCAGGCTCAGGTCGCGAAACAGCAATTCGTTCACTTCAGGCAGCAGGCCTAGAGGTCGGATCAATCTCAGATGTGACCCCACAGGCTCACAACGGTTGCCGCCCTCCAAAGCGCCGCCGCGTCTAAGTAAAAAAACTCAAAAGCTTCACGCATTCAGGTGCCCGCCTGAATGTTTCCATGACGAACATCAAATAGCGGATGTTCAGATGAAAGGAACCAAATAGTGCTAATTGCACAGCGACCCACATTGCACGAAGAAGTTCTAGGACCAAATCGCTCACGTTTCATCTTGGACCCACTGGAGCCAGGATTCGGTTACACACTTGGTAACTCAATGCGCCGCACCCTGTTGTCTTCGATTCCAGGTGCTGCTGTAACNAACATCCGTATTCAGGGTGTTAGCCACGAGTTCTCAACCATCGCAGGTGTCAAAGAGGACGTTGTTGAGGTAATTCTTAACATCAAGAACCTTGTTGTCTCCTCAGAGCACGACGCACCTGTTGTTGCTCACCTAACCAAGAGCGCTGCTGGTCCTGTGACCGCAGCGGACATTCAGGTTCCTGCNGGTGTTGAGGTTCACAACAAGGACCTAGTTCTTGCAACCCTAAACGCCAAGGGCAAGCTAGAGATCGAGTTCATCATTGAGCGCGGTCGTGGTTACGTTCAGGCAAGCCAGAACCGTAACCCAGATGCAGAAGCTGGTGTAATCCCAGTGGACTCCATCTACAGCCCAGTTTTGAAGGTCTCTTACCGCGTAGAGGCAACTCGTGCCGGTGAGTTCACCAACTTCGACAAGCTGATTGTTGACGTTGAGACCAAGTCTTCGGTTGAGCCACGCGACGCAGTTGCTTCTGCTGGTTCTACTTTGGTTGAGCTGTTTGGCCTAGCCAAGGAGCTAAACGAAGAGGCTGAGGGTATTGAGATTGGACCGGCGCCGGTTGAGGTTGCTGCGTCAAACGAGCTGAGCACCCCAATTGAGGACCTGGACCTAACCGTTCGTTCCTACAACTGCCTAAAGCGCGAGGGCATCAACACCGTTTCAGAGCTAATTGCTTTGAGCGAGGACCAGTTGATGAACATTCGCAACTTCGGCTCCAAGTCCGTTGATGAGGTTCGCGACAAGCTAACTGAGCTTGGCCTGAAGTTCAAGGACGCAGTCCCAGGTTTCGACTCCGCTTACTTCGGTGGCGGCTTCGACGAAGACCAGATTTAATCTTTAGAAACCCAAGGAGAAACTAATGCCTACCCCAACAAAGGGCCCACGTCTCGGAGGCGGTCCAGCCCACGAGCGCCTAATGCTCAACAACATGGCCACCTCGCTATTCATGCACAAGCGGATCGTGACCACCGAGACCAAGGCAAAGCGCTTGCGCCCTCTTGCTGAGCGTCTAGTGACCTTCGCAAAGCGCGGAGACCTGCACGCTCGTCGTCGCGTCATGCAGCAGATCTTGGACAAGTCAGTTGTCCACGAGCTGTTTGCTGAGATCGCGCCGNTGGTTGCAGACCGTCAGGGTGGCTACACCCGCATCACCAAGCTTGGTTACCGTAAGGGCGACAACGCTCCTATGGCAGTCATCGAGCTTGTGCTTGAGCAGGTTCAGCCAAAGCCAAAGACCAACAAGGTCAAGCTAACCAACAACGTTGCTACCAACGCGGCTCCAGCCGTTGAGGAAGCAGTAGCCGAAGAGGCCGTTGTTGATCAAGCAGCTGTCGAAGAGGTAGTTGAGGCACCAGTTGCCGAGGCAACCGAAGCTCCAGCAGCCGAGGCAGCCCCTGAGGCAGAAGCTGAGGCTCCAGCAGTTGAGGCAGCACCTGAGGCTGAGGCTGAAGAAGAGCCTAAGGCTTAGTCTTCGATAAGAAGTATTGAAATGAACAAACCCGCTGGTGATACTGGCGGGTTTGTTCGTTTTCGGGTGGACCTCGCCTATGACGGCACCGACTTCGCCGGCTGGGCTAAGCAGCCCAAGCTNAGGACCNTTGAAGGCGAACTGGTAAAGGTCTTCGAGAAGATATTCGGGAAGAGCAAAACCGGCTTTGACATGCGGGTTGCCGGAAGGACCGATGCCGGGGTTCATGCCAGGGTGCAGGTTTGTCATTTGGATGTGCCCCA
>JGI26081J50195_1000211_pt1 | contig 25527 bp, 32 predicted proteins | sample SaaInl74LU_5_DNA_FD_50195 | JGI IMG/M metagenome (IMG submission 50195) | reverse complement strand
CGTCTGGAAGCCCCGAGCCCGAAAATCGTTACACGTTCCTAATGTGCAACCAAAGCGGGAACAGCCAAAGCTTCGTCCTAAGCGTTCTTCAACATCCTCTGAAGAGTACTTAAGGCCACCCCAAGCTCCTTAGCGGTTTTCCGCCAGGAGGAGCCTGTCGCCATCAACTCCTTCGCCTTACGGATCGACGCTTCATCGTCCGTCTTGGTTGGTCGCCCAAGCTTCCTACCTTCGGCTTTCAGTTGCTGCAACTTGGCTTTGGTCCTTTCAGAGATCATCTCTCGTTCGAACTGGCTAATCGCCGCCAGCATATTCAGAGTCAGCGAGGCTTGGGGACCGCCATCCAATTTGCCCAGCCCCAATACCTCTAAAGCCACCCCATGGCCTGCTAGGGTCCTGACCGTGTGAATCACATCCAAGATGTCCCGACCCAGACGGTCTAACTTAGAAACCACTAAGATATCACCAGAGCCGAGACGCTGAAACAGCTTAGAAAACTCCTCCCTCTGCATAGCGGGCAATTTCCCCGACACAGCATGTTCAACGTAGACCCGATCCTTCGCCACCTGGTAGCCAGCGTGGCTGATCTGGGTGAGTTGCTGGTCAGTGGTCTGATCGGATGTAGAGACCCTCAGGTACGCGAAGACTGCCATGATTAATCCCGGTTGTTACGAAAAACAGGGGGTATTTTGTCGGTACATTGACCGGATATCAATACCCTATTTATCGGTACATTTTTTATGTACCTAGAAGCGTACTCATAGACGGCGGTTAAACGGTACATTAAGCTGCCCAGCGCAAAAGTAAAAGCCGACTCGCTACCGCCTGGGATGCGAAAAGCTTATCGTTCGCGTCCGTCATTTGCCGCAGATCTTTGGAGGACAGTCATCCTCCCGAGTAGGGTACTCACCGCATTCAACATAGCGCTGCCCCCAATCATCTGACCGTGCAGCTCTCACGCCCGTTCTCGGTAACTCTCCATAAAGCAGATCTCAAGTAAGTCCGCTAATGATTCTGCGTCAGCTGTCCACTCCTGCCTCCTGCTCGTCGAGCGGAGGGCAAAAGAATCACCCGAGCTGGTTTTACCTACAAACTGGCAACGCTTGGTATTTCTCTGGACGGGTCCCTAGGGGGGGGGTAGGTCAGGTCGGGCGACTCTCGAGTCAGCGTTCAAATTTTCCCGACAAAACATTCCCGTCTGTTTTGAGAGCATTTCCAGAATCAACGCACGTGTCGCGCAGGTGGAAGTCTTACTGGCATGACCAACTTTTTCAACTCATCAAACTTCCGCTTTAGAGTCTCAGGGCGCGAGATGTAATGACGCTCTTGAATAGCCGTCGTTAACCCATCGCTATGTCCGGTGATATCCTTTGAAATCACCCCTTGATCGCGGCATTTGGTAATGAAAGTCTTTCGCAACACATATGAGCCGCTCACTTGTGCTCCGGGGCTGGCGTCCCGCGAGTAGAGTCCAACCTCTCGCAGCAAGTTGCCGACACTGTCGTAATGGGCCGCAAACGGGTTCCCCATTTTCACTCGCCAAGTCGGGAACAGGCGGTCAGCTCCAGCAGCCTTTTGCCTCTGAAGATACTCAACGAGCCCAAGACGCAAAAGCTCTGAGTGAAGGGGTATGCGTCGAGCCTCACCCGTCTTGATCGTCTTCTTTACCCCCATACCGGCAGGTGACTTGTCATCAAGATCGACATACCAAGCTCCTTCAAGCTCGCCAAAGTCCACCTGAGGATTAATCTGACACACTTCGCGGGGCCGTGCTCCGGTGAACAACATTAGCGTGAGTAACCAGTAAAGTGGCTCTGAGGCTGGATCATGTGCGATGCGGGTGAACGCTTCCCCCTCGAAGAGGATCCTTAGTTCATCATCAAAAAGCGCTCGCTGCTGGTTCTCATTTGCCACTCGATTTCCTATGTAGCGACACCCACCAACAGTCAACCGCCGAAAACCGTCGTCTCCAAAATTCTGCGCAGCGCTGACCAAGAAGGTCTCCAAAGGTCCCTTGTAGTTTCCCTCGTAAGTCGTGGGACTCATAACCTTATCAGTACCCTCGCTTAACATGGCGGCGACCGATTCACCAGCATCAAACCGACGTGCCCACTTAGCTGGCATACGACAAATGTCCCGCATGAACTGCGTAATAACCTTTTGACTCAAATTCTGAAGCGGTAAATCCTGTCCAATCATCGCACCAAATAACGTCAGGCACCGCTTAACCTTTCGCTTGAACTCATTCTCGGGCAAGCCTGCGAGGTAGTGATCGATAACCTTCCCCAAGACAACGCAGGTGGGTAAAACTGACCTGCCCATTAGCACTTTGGGTTCCAGTTCCCCGGAATATATGGGGGGTACTGGTGTTGGGACATAAGAACTTCGGATCCTGGGTCTGATGTCGTGTCGGGCAGGATTGCCCCCTTCGGTTGCCCTGATGGCTGCGGTGTTCCATGCCGCCGAATTGGGAGCAACTGACCGTCCGATTGCGTGTAAGCGATCCGATACATGCTCGCGCGGTTCCTGCGTTTGACCCAGGTGACCAGTGCGCAACGCCGCGCCCGTGTCATCGAAACAATCACTCAGGGACGATTCATGCCCGTACAACGCCTCCTCAGTAGACGGTTCCATGCGAGCCGCCTCCTCATTAACGGAGGCCGTCTGGGGTTGAGGTTCCAACCGCGCCCTGGCTCCTTCAATCTGAATAGCAATTTCCGCGTCCTTGATGGCTGCCCGCGTACGGGCCAACTCGATGTCTGAGGTTCCGAGGGACTCACGCCACTCTGCCTTAACAAAGATGGGGACAAGAGCCAATGGTACGCGGCGGCGAAACCACCACTTGTTGCCACGGCGTTCGGTATGGGGAGGTTTTCTCACGTTTTGCACCTGCGTACTTTCACCTGTTTGTGGAACAGATTTGTGGAACAGTGCAGCTCGTAAGAGCTTGAATTTAGAGGAATGATTTCTAAATCAACGGATTACCCATTGATGGTGCGGCTGGCGGGGATCGAACCCACGACCCTTGGCTTCGGAGGCCAATACTCTATCCACTGAGCTACAGCCGCACTGAGAGAGGGCTTATTCTATCAGCCCGCAGGGACGCGGCCGCTTTTAGGAGGTGGACTGGTTATAATCTTGGACTGCACTGGGCAAACGCAAATCGTCTGATATGTACGCCCCGTGCTCCCTATTTGATTTGACCCCTTTATTTGTGATGAGGACGCGATGAGCGATAACGGACACCACACTGGCCCAGTAAAGACACCCAAGCAATTGGCGCTGTTGTCTTTCTTTTCATTTGTCGTACCGGTGTTCGTGATCATCGGCTTAGTGAAATACGTCACCTCCGACGCCAAGCCGAGTGCTGGCGCCGAACAAACTGAGCAGGCCATTGCGCAGCGTCTTCAGCGCGTGGGGTCTGTGGAGATTCGCGATGCCAACCGCCCCTTGCGTGAAGGCATGGCGGTATTTACTGCCCAATGCGCAGCCTGCCACACGACGGGCGCCGCGGGTGCACCCAAGGTCGGCGACGTCGCGGCTTGGGGTTCACGCCTCGGTCAGGGTTATGACACCTTGCTCACGCACGCACTCAAAGGAAAAGGCGCGATGGGCGCGCAAGGCGGCGGTGAGTTCAACGACCTAGAGATTGGTCGCGCAGTCGTATACATGGCCAACGAATCAGGGGCGTCTTTCCCAGTGCCTCAAAAACCAGCAGAGTAATTTGCCTGACGCTCAGAAAAAGCCGGCCCTGCCGGCTTTTTTTATGCCTCTATGCAAGTGGCAGCGGCACACGGTTTTACGCTCGCGTCGCTTAGTCGCTCTTCTTTGGCTCCGCCTTAAACGCGCGCAGTTGGGGGCTGCACACGTAGCCGAACCGGCTGGGGAGGTCGTCGCCATTGGCGAGCTGTGGCACCCACAGGCCTTGCTCAATAAAGGGCACAGCGGCAACGAGATCTTGGGTGTGCAAGCGGGCTAGCCCCTCGTTGCAATCGAGATAGAGATGTCCGGCCTCATCTACCAAGCAACGCTGAATATTTAAGCTCGAACCAGTATGTGCATGCACAGCGCCATCAGGCAGTAGGCGCGCAATGAGTGGTGTGGACTCCAACTCAACATAGACGCGTTGCGGTCCATTTTGGAAGTACCAGCAACCTGCATCGTCTGCGGCGTAATTGCGGTTGATAAACCCGATGAGCTTCTCATGACGCAACTCGGAACCCTTGGAGGTCACCGTTGACCCTGCGCCAGCAAATGGCCCTGCAACCTGCGCGGCATCGTCCCTTAAGTACCAGTCCCCACGGGCACTGAGTGCCAACCAGCCGTAACAGTTAGGGACATTAGGCCACTTGCCCATTGCTTGGCGAACAAGGTCATCCATCTCAGCTGGGACGCACGGTTGGATTAGGGCTGTTCGTCGGTGTAATCGACAGTGAGAGATGCTCACTAAACCAATCTAAAAGGGCGTTGGGCAACGCCGCGATATGGCCGGGCGGCTTACGCGACGCAATGGGTTGCGCGAAGCCAACATGCCCACCCTCCTCGGTATGCAGCACTGTCACAGCGTCCGCAACTTCTGACTGATTCGGCACGCTCGCAATCGGAACAAACGGGTCATTCTTGGCGTTGATCACCAGCGACGGCACGGCAATGCTTCGCATGTGCGGCTTGGCCGACGCACGGCTCCAGTAATCTAAGACGTGCTTGAACCCATGCACGGGTGCGGTAAACGCGTTATCGAACTCCAAGATGGTTCGCGCGTCTAANGCGGCATCNANATTAAANAGGTTGGGGTATTGGGCCCACTTGGCTTTGGCCTTTGGCTGCATGCTGGCCAAAAACATACGCGTGTACAACAACTTGTTCACGCCCTTGCCAATCGCCTGTCCAGAGGCCACCAGGTCAAGCGGTGCGCAGACGCTGGCAACCGAGCGTACAACGCGCCCGGCTTCAACGCCGAACTCGCCAGCCCAGCGCATCAGCGCGTTACCGCCTAAAGAGTAACCCAACGCAACGATGGGCACACCGGGGTGTTCGTTGGCGACGCGACGTAATACCCAGTCGATTTCGGCGTAGTCCCCAGAGTGGTAGGCGCGCGGTCCGAGGTTTAATTCACCTGAGCAGCCTCGGAAATGGGGGATCACCAAGCCCCACCCCCGCGCGCTGCAGGCGTGGGCAAGCGCGTACGCGTAGTGACTGTGACGCGACCCTTCGAGACCATGGAACATCACGACGATCGGCGTCTTTTTGTGGGTACTAGGTTCGGCAAGCGCCGCACCCGTCGACAGCAAATAATCTACGTCAATGAAGTCTTCATCCGGCGTGGTCCAGCGCTCACGCCGCCAATGCGGCACCAATGCAGCGAACTCGGTCGGTAGGGGCGGCTCACGCCAGCCAGAGATGACACCACCGTCCGTGCTTCGTCCAGCTCGGGAAAGGTGTTGGTATAACTTGTCCGATTGCGCAGGCCAATGCCTAGCGACGCGCGCAGACCAAATGGTTTGCGCGTGCCCGCCACGCAACCACCACGGTGGGCTGTACCGCCAGTTTGATTGCAAGGTCAACATGGTTAATGCAACACGGAGGACGGTTCCCCTGAGTCGCCCACACCACCTACATCGGCGAGATGCCCCGGGCTGGTGTGGTGTGCCACCAAGCGCCAACCGTGTGGGGTTTTATGAAAAACGTTCAGCGCATACAACTGCGCAACGGCCTGCCCTTCGTCGGTCATAACCGACACGTGCTCAGTGACGGTGTGGATGGCTTGAGCCAAGCCATGTGACTTGTGCACGTGCATAGGCCGCACCGTGATAGAGCCGTTGGCTAACAACGCCGTAAACAGGGCGCGAATATCAGCGGGCCCGTGCACAGGTTCGCCGCCAGGCGGAATACAGACCAACTCTTCATCCTCGGCCCAACACGCCATCACCTGCTCGACCTCGCCGTTTTGCAGGCCTTCATAAAAGGCTGCTTCAACGTCTTCAGGTGAAACCATTAGGTGGGGTGATTTGGGCATGGGTCCGAGTGGCTTTCAAACAGTGGGATCAGTATGCACTAAAGCGCAAAAAGCCGACACGAAGTCGGCTTTTGCAAACGTACAAGGGAATCAAACCCACACCCTTAATGCTGCTTGCGGTACCGACGCAGTGCGGCCACTTGCGCAGCCAGTACTGACAGCTCGGCCTGCGCGGCAGCCATGTCGAAATCGCCTTTTGNGGANGCAATCGCTTCCTCAACATCTTTGCGCGCGGCTTCAGCACGGGCCTCATCAAGGTCCTTGCCACGAATAGCGGTATCGCTTAAGACAGTGACATGTTGTGGTTGCACTTCTAAGATGCCACCCGCAACAAAGATGAATTCTTCCGAGCCATCTTCCAGTTTGATCCGTACGGAGCCGGGCTTGATGCGGGTAATCAACGGCGTGTGGCCGGGCATGATACCCAGCTCGCCTGACTCTCCGGGCAAAGCAACGAACGTCGCCTGGCCGCTGAAGACTTGGGCTTCTGCGCTGACGACATCTACCTGAATGGTACTCATGCTGTTTCCTTAATTAGTCGCTACCAAAGCGTGAGCGCATGCACTCACACGTCGGCATTGACAACAAACCTTAACCGGCGATCTTCTTGGCCTTCTCGAAGGCCTCGTCGATCGTGCCAACCATGTAGAACGCCTGCTCTGGCAACTGGTCACACTCGCCGCTTGCAATCATCTTGAAGCCGCGAATGGTCTCTGCCAAGGATACGTACTTACCGGGTGAGCCAGTAAACACCTCAGCCACGTGGAAAGGTTGGCTCAGGAAACGCTGCATCTTACGCGCACGCGCCACGGACAACTTGTCTTCAGGCGCCAATTCGTCCATACCCAAAATCGCAATGATGTCTCGCAACTCTTTGTAACGCTGCAGCGTACCCTGCACCGCGCGAGCGGTTTCATAGTGATCGTTACCAACGACGTTGGGGTCCAACTGACGGCTGGTTGAATCAAGCGGGTCCACCGCTGGGTAAATACCCAAGGCGGCAATGTCACGGGACAACACCACGGTGGAGTCCAAGTGAGCAAACGTCGTTGCTGGTGAGGGATCGGTCAAGTCATCCGCTGGCACGTAAACGGCCTGAATAGACGTGATAGAACCCACTTTTGTAGAGGTAATACGCTCTTGCAAGCGGCCCATCTCTTCAGCCAGCGTAGGCTGATAACCCACCGCCGACGGCATACGACCCAACAGAGCGGACACTTCGGTACCGGCCAGTGTGTAACGGTAAATGTTGTCCACAAAGAACAGCACGTCACGGCCTTCGTCACGGAAAGACTCCGCAATGGTCAAACCAGTCAAGGCAACGCGTAAACGGTTACCGGGTGGCTCGTTCATCTGACCGTAGACCATGGCGACCTTAGACTCTTCCAGCTTCTCGAGGTTCACCACCCCAGAATCAGCCATCTCGTGATAGAAGTCGTTACCTTCACGGGTACGCTCACCCACACCGGCAAACACGGACAAGCCGCTGTGTGCCTTAGCGATGTTGTTGATCAACTCCATCATGTTCACGGTCTTGCCCACACCGGCACCACCGAACAGACCCACCTTGCCGCCTTTTGCGAAGGGGCAAACCAAGTCAATCACCTTGATACCTGTTTCGAGGAGTTCCTGCGAAGGAGACAATTCGTCATAGGCAGGCGCCTTACGGTGAATGGATGCGCTCAACTCGGCGCTAACGGGGCCGCGCTCGTCAATGGGGCTACCCAGCACGTCCATGATGCGTCCCAGCGTGGCCTTGCCAACTGGCACGGTAATCGCTGCATCGGTATTGAACACGACCATACCGCGGCGCAAACCGTCGGAAGAACCCAGGGCAATGGTTCGCACCACGCCGTCACCCAACTGTTGCTGGACCTCTAGGGTCAATTCTGACCCATCCATTTTGAGGGCGTCATAAATGCGGGGCATTTGGTCGCGTGGAAATTCGACGTCCACAACGGCGCCGATACACTGAACAATCTTGCCTTGAGCGTTAGCCATGATTGGTACCTTTACGTTTCTCTAAATTCTGTAGAACTGCGGCTTTTAAACGGCTGCAGCACCGGCGACGATTTCGGACAATTCCTTGGTAATCGCAGCCTGACGGGTTTTGTTATAGACCAGCTTGAGGTCACTGATGACCGTGCCGGCGTTATCGGTTGCAGCCTTCATGGCCACCATACGCGCTGATTGCTCAGACGCCATGTTTTCAGCAACCCCTTGAAACACTTGTGCTTCAACGTAGCGCAGCAAAAGGTCGTCAATAACGGCCGCTGGCTCTGGTTCGTACATGTAGTCCCAAGAATGCTGGGGTGCGCTTGCTTCCAAGTCATCCGCATTGATCGGTAACAACTGTTCGATGGTTGCCTCTTGGCGCATCGTGTTGACGAAGCGGGTAAAGCACAGGTGTACCTCACTCAATTCGCCAGCGGCGTATGCGTCAAACAAAACCTTGGATGGGCCGATCAGCGAGTCAAGGTGCGGGGTGTCACCCAAGCCAGAGGCTTGAGAGACCACGGTTGCACCCGTACGGTTCATGAAGCCCAAGCCCTTACTGCCGATCGCAACGACGTTGACCTTTTTGCCTTGCGCTTGCAAGTCTTTGATCTTCGCCGTTACTGAGCGCAGGATGTTGGTGTTCATGCCGCCGCACAAACCTTTATCAGTCGTTACCAAAATAAAGCCGACGGTGTCTGCCTCAGGGTTGGCGCGCATAAACGCGTGACTGTAGTCTGGGTTCGCACGACTCAAATTAGCCGCAATCTGGCGCACTTTCTGGCTGTAAGGGCGGGCCGCACGCATGCGTTCCTGCGCCTTACGCATTTTGGACGCGGCGACCATTTCCATGGCTTTCGTGATCTTCTTGGTATTTTCTACCGAGGAGATCTTTCCGCGAATTTCCTTACTTGATGCCATTGAAGCTCCTTGTTCGGGTGCCTATTGGCTTAGTAAGTGCCAGTTTTCTTGAATTCGGTCACAGCGGCGGTCAACTCGGCCTTAGCCGCGTCGTCCATGGCTTGCTTGGCTTCTAAAGATGCCAACAATGCCGCGTGCTTGTCCTTCAGGAAAGCATGTAAACCAGATTCGAAACTCAGCACTTGCTTGATTTCCAAATCGTCCATGTACCCATTGTTTACGGCAAACAGCGTAGACGCCATCAAGCTAATCGACAACGGGCTGTACTGCGCTTGCTTAAGCAGCTCAGTCACGCGGGCACCGCGGTCCAACTGCTTGCGTGTGGCCTCGTCAAGGTCAGACGCAAACTGGGCGAACGCGGCCAATTCGCGGTACTGCGCCAAGTCGGTACGGATACCGCCGGACAAGCTCTTAATAAGCTTGGTTTGCGCTGCACCACCCACGCGAGACACAGAAATACCGGCGTTAATCGCAGGACGGATACCGGCGTTAAAGAGGTTGGTCTCCAAGAAGATCTGACCGTCCGTAATCGAAATTACGTTGGTTGGCACGAAGGCAGAAACGTCACCCGCTTGGGTCTCAATGATTGGCAGTGCCGTCAATGAGCCGGTCTTGCCTTTGACCGCGCCGTTGGTGAACTTCTCTACGTAGTCGACGCTGACGCGCGCAGCGCGCTCGAGCAAACGACTGTGGAGATAGAACACATCGCCAGGGTATGCTTCGCGGCCTGGTGGGCGACGCAACAACAATGACACTTGACGGTAGGCAACCGCTTGCTTAGACAAGTCGTCATAAATGATCAGTGCGTCTTCACCGCGATCGCGGAAGTACTCACCCATCGTACAGCCGGAGTAGGCAGACACATATTGCATCGCAGCTGACTCAGACGCCGACGCGGCAACCACGATGGTGTAGGCCATTGCGCCCGCTTGTTCCAAAGCCCGAACCACGTTCTTAATCGACGAGGCTTTTTGGCCAATCGCGACATAGACGCAGGTCATGTTTTGACCTTTTTGGTTGATGATGGCGTCCAATGCCACAGCGGTTTTACCCGTCTGACGGTCACCAATAATCAACTCGCGCTGGCCACGACCAACCGGCACCATGGAGTCAACAGACTTCAGACCGGTTTGCATGGGTTGGTCAACTGACTGACGTGCGATCACACCCGGTGCGACTTTTTCAATCACGTCGGTCATCTTGGCGTCGATGGGACCTTTGCCGTCGATAGGCTGGCCCAGTGCGTTCACCACGCGACCAAGCAATTCAGGGCCAACAGGCACTTCCAAAATGCGGCCCGTGCACTTCACGGTGTCGCCTTCAGAAATATGCTCGTATTCGCCCAAAATCACGGAACCAACCGAGTCGCGCTCCAAGTTCAATGCGAGACCGTAGGTCGCGACACCATCCTTGGTTGCGGGAAATTCCAACATCTCGCCCTGCATTACGTCGGACAAACCATGGATGCGGCAGATGCCATCGGTAACGGATACGACCGTACCTTCGTTGCGCACATTCGCGCTAACGCCCAAGCCCTCGATACGGGACTTGATCAGATCAGAAATCTCTGCGGGATTGAGTTGCATGACTCTTTCCTTCTTTCCTAAGTTATTTAACCGCTAGTCGCTTGATGGCTTTACGCCGTCAGGGCTACTTGCATTTGTTCTAAACGAGCTTTGATCGAAGTGTCGAACACCTCATCACCCACGACAACGCGAACGCCACCGATTAACGACTCATCAGCCGCCTGTGTCAACGTCAGGCGTTTGCCGAAACGCTTCTCAAGCGAGGACGATAGATCTGCCAATGCCGCGCCATCCAACTCAAAGGCGCTGTAAACAACGCCCACTGACACGCCATTTTTGGCGTTGGACAACACGCGAAACTGCTTGGCAATTTCGGGCAGTGCGCTCAAGCGGCGATTTTCAGCCAGCAATTGCACAAAGTTGGCACCGACCTCAGGCACAGGAGAGCTCTTTTCAACAGCACCCANCACGACGCCAGCAACTTTCGTTGCCGCAACATTCGGGTTTGCTGCCAGNTCACGCAGTGCCGGATCCGAGGAAACAGCAGCGACGTTGTCCAACCAGTTCAACGCATTAGGCGCGTCGGCTTGGAAGACNTTGAAAAGGGCCTCAGCGTAGGGGCGGGCGATGGTGGCGAGTTCGGCCATGTTCTACCTTGCTGATTAAAGTTGTGTCTTCAGCTCTGTCAGCATTGCAGCGTGATCAGCAGCTTTGACTTCGCGGCGCAGAATTTTCTGAGCACCTTGAACGGCCAGTAGCGCAACCTCTTCACGCAATGCTTCACGCGCAGTGGTGACTAAACCTTGCGCTTCTTGCTGAGCGTTAGCCATGATCTTGGCAGCCTCTTCGCTTGCGCGTGTTTTGGCTTCCTCGATGAGGGCTTGTCCACGACGCTCGGCATCTGCCAAGCGCACAGCGGCTTCATTACGGGATTTACCCAACTCTTCATCGACGCGCTTGTTAGCAGCCGCCAATTCGATCTTGGCCTTCTCAGCGGAAGCCAGACCTTCAGAGATTTTCAATGCCCGCTCATCTAACGCTTTCGCAATCGGTGGCCACACGAACTTCATCGTGAACCAAACCAAAATCGCAAATACGATGGCTTGAGCGAACAGGGTTGCATTGATATTCATCGCAACGCCTTTCTTTGTTGATCTTTTAAGTTAACCACGACGCGCACCGCACCAAGATCCGAGGGCCTTGATGTAGCGGCGCGCAAGGAGCCAATTAGGCTACGACGAAGGGGTTAGCGAATGCAAACAACAGTGCGATAGCCACACCGATCAAGAAGGCCGCATCGATCAAACCAGCCAAAATGAACATCTTGGCTTGCAAGTCGTTCATCAGCTCAGGTTGACGAGCAGAAGACTCGAGAAACTTACCACCCATCATGCCGATACCGACAGATGCACCCATAGCGCCCAAACCAACGATCAAACCGCAAGCCAGTGCAACCAAACCTAATACGCTATCCATGATGACTCCTTAGAACAAAAAAATAAAAGCGAAAACTAACAAAAAAGATTCAACCCGCAACCCCAACGCTTAGTGTGCGTCGTGGGCTTGACCCGTGTAGATCAGCGTCAGCATCATAAAGATGAAGGCCTGCAACACGATGACCAAGATGTGGAACAACGTCCACACCGTGCCGGCAATGATGTGCCCCGCAAACAGGAGGATTCCCGTTGTCGACAGCGCAAAGAAACCACCCATCAAGGCGATCAACATAAACACCAACTCGCCAGCAAACATGTTGCCGAACAGTCGCATGCCATGTGACACGGTTTTCGCAACAAACTCCACCATCTGCATCGCAAAGTTCACGATGCCCAAGATGACCGCGAAAATCGGGTTTTTACTGGTGCCGAACGGCGCGCACACCAATTCGTGCGCCCAGCCACCCAAGCCCTTGATCTTGATGTTGTAGTACAGGCAAATCAGCAGAACAGATACGGACAGACCAAGCGTTGTCGACAAATCAGCCGTCGGCACGACGCGCAGATAAGAGTCGTGCGCTGAGCCATAGCCCGCCGCCTCGTAGGCCATACCCCAGAGGGAAGGCAACAAGTCAACCGGGATCATGTCCATGAAGTTCATCAGGAAAATCCAAACAAACACCGTCAGGGCCAGTGGGCCGACTACTTTGCGACTTTCCGCATTGTGAATCACTGCCTTGGCTTGGTTGTCGACCAACTCGAACAAAATTTCAACGGCCGCTTGCACGCGGCCTGGCACGCCAGCGGTCGCGTTGCGTACCGCCAACCACATGGCGAAACAGCCGAGTGCGCCCAAAACAGCGGCAACGACGATTGAGTCCAAGTTATAGACCGAGAAGTCAATGATTGACGTCTGCTTGACCGTTTGCAAATGTTGCAAATGGTGAACAATGTACTCACTAGCTGTAGGTGCGTGTGCCTCAGTCGACATAACAAGTAAAGCCTTCAAAACTCAAACAGAGCGCCTTGCGCGCCATTGGGACAGTCCTAGAACCAACCAATGCACTTTCAGCGCCACCAACAGACCCGCCAACAGGGCGAACCAGCTCAAACCAACTACAAAGTGCGGCGCAGTGAACAACAAGATCACAGAGGCCAACACCTTAAAACCTTCCCAAATTGCAAAACCCAGCAACGCGCCTGTTGGCGTTGTTGACAGGCGGCGCGTGAAGCGCCCTTGCAACCCAACGGCCATCAGCACCGCTGGCACCACCACCGCACCACCGCCATAAGCGAAGGATGCAGCGAGGTTGAAATCACTGACGCGCTTAAATAAACCAAGCGCATCCAATACCCATATGAGGACAGCCCCCGCGATCACCGCAAAAGACTGCCAACCCAAGAGACGCCAAACAACCGCCTTGGGCTGCCTGGCTCGCCACACTGCCGCTTCCTCCGGTGACAGGGGTTGCCACTCGTCACCAGCATCGTCTAGCTCATCATCAAACCGTGATGGATCCGCAGATCGGGAGCGCCTTGCCTCAGCCAACCCCGCCCGTACGGGCTTTGAAGTTGTTTGCATGATCGGTATCCTTACTGGCCGGCACGTCTACAAAAGAAAAGCTACCCTCACTCGCTGGTAGCACTCTAATTGCACCCTACGGTCCCGTGGACTCACTCAGGTTAATCGCGAATTATACGTGTAAACCCGAACGCTGCGCAAGCCCCTCCGTGTCCGACCCCGTTGGACCAGAATACGCAAAAAAACCACAAATGCCGGGGGCTGATAATAGGGCTTAACTAGCGCTTCGTGGCGCCCCGTCACCTTTTAGGCTGAAATATGACCATCCCACCGGAAGAGTCCTTAATTACATATCCCTGCCACTTCCCTATCAAGGTCATGGGAAGCACGCAGCCCGATCTGGTGCCCGCCTTAAGTCACATCGCGCGTCAATTCGACCCTGACTTTGATGACACNACCATNGAACTNAGAGCGAGCAAGAATGGCAACTATCAGGGCGTCACATTGACGGTCCATGTACACAGCCGAGAACAATTGGACGAGTTGTACCGNACGCTTTCAAGCCACCCGATGGTGAAAGTGGTGCTGTAGGCAGCGCGCGCATGCACATTAAGCACTTGGGCTTGGTCCCNTACNCAGACGCCTTTGAGGCCATGCGCCTCTTTACGCAAGACCGCAACAGCGAGACCGAGGACGCCTTGTGGCTGTGCCAACACCCGGCTGTTTTTACGCAAGGGCTGGCGGGTAAGGCATCGCACGTTTTAGACGCAGGTGATATCCCGGTGGTGTCCAGTAACCGGGGTGGGCAAGTTACGTTCCACGGCCCCGGACAAGTGGTGGCCTACCCACTTGTTGACCTCAAGCGTGCGGGCTATTTTGTAAAAGAGTACGTCTATAAGTTGGAGGAGTCGGTGATTCGCACGCTGGGCGATTTCGGTGTTGTTGGCCACCGCATACGCTCGGCGCCGGGCATCTATGTGCGCTTAAGTGCCCCACATGACCACGCCCAACTGCCGCCGCCAACGCTTGGTGAAGACCCCTTTGCCGGCTTGGGGAAAATAAGCGCCTTAGGCATCAAGGTGTCGCGGCACTGCACGTATCACGGCGTCGCGTTAAACGTGGCCATGGATTTAACCCCCTTCGATCGCATCAACCCGTGTGGCTATGCTGGCCTGCGCACCGTTGACCTACATACAATAGGGGTCGATGTCGGTTTATCAGATGTTGAACAGACACTTGAACGTTACCTCAGCCAATTTCTCGGCGCGGTTTAAGAGCGGCAGGCTGACGACTCGCCGCACAAACCCCGTCATCGGATTACCCATAAACGACACAGTGGCCACCCGGCCAGCCCCAACATGACCGACACCACCAAAGCATACGACCCAAGCGCTAAACAAAAGTCTGCGGACAAGGTGTCGCGCATTCCCATCAAAGTCGTCCCGGGTGAGACCTTAAAAAAGCCCGACTGGATTCGTGTGCGGGCCGGCAGCCCCAACACCCGCTTCTACGAAATAAAAGATATTTTGCGCAGTAACAACCTGGTCACGGTCTGCGAAGAAGCGTCGTGCCCCAATATCGGCGAGTGCTTTGGCAAGGGTACGGCGACCTTCATGATCATGGGCGATAAGTGCACACGCCGTTGCCCTTTTTGCGATGTGGGCCATGGCCGACCCGATCCGCTCGACGTCGACGAACCACGCAAACTGGGTGCCACCATCGCCGCACTCAAACTGACCTATGTGGTGATCACCAGCGTCGACAGGGATGACCTGCGCGACGGTGGCGCAGGTCACTTTGTGGCCTGCATCGAAGAGGTGCGCAAGCAGTCTCCGCACACCCAAATTGAGGTGTTGGTGCCCGACTTCAGAGGGCGCGACGATCGCGCTTTAGAGATACTGCGGGCGGCGCCACCAGACGTTATGAATCACAACCTAGAGACCGCACCGCGCCTGTACAAAGAAGCACGCCCGGGCTCTGACTATGCATTCAGCCTGAATTTGCTCAAGAAATTTAAGGCGCTGTTCCCACACGTGCCCACCAAAAGCGGCCTGATGGTGGGCTTGGGTGAAACCGATGAAGAAATCCTTGCCGTGATGCAAGATATGCGCGACCACCACATCGATATGCTCACGATCGGCCAGTACTTAGCGCCTAGCGGACACCACCTGCCTGTTCGCCGATACGTCCATCCAGATACATTCAAAATGTTTGAGGCGCGCGCACGCGACATGGGCTTTAGCCACGCGGCGGTTGGCCCCATGGTCCGATCCAGCTACCACGCTGATGTGCAAGCACACGCGGCTGGCTTACCTGACGCAACTCAGTAAGCAACGCCCCCGATGAGGAGCAACGCCGGCCTGTGGTTGGCCGCGGCTGCGGTCGCCCTGTGGGCCATCCTAGCGCCACTGGGTGTCGCGTTGCAACACGTGCCGCCGCTGTTGCTCACCGGTCTATCTCTTCTGGTGGGTGGCTTGGTTGCGCTGCCATTTAACGGCCTACATGTCAGCGCTTGGCGTGTGTCTTGGCGAAGTCTCGCCTTGGGGGTTTACGGCTTGTTTGGTTTTCACTTTTTGCTGTTCATGTCGCTGCGCCTGGCGCCGCCGGTGGCTGCAAACTTAGTCAACTATTTGTGGCCGCTGGGCATTGTTGTGATGGCCCCTCTTTTTCTACCCTCGGTTAAGTGGCGGTGGCTATACGCGCTGGCGGCCGTGCTGGGGTTCGGGGGTGCGGGCATTGCCATACTGTCCAACGGCTCCGTTACAAACACGCACCACCCTCAAGCGCTGGTGGGCTATGCATTGGCTTTGGGGTCGGCATGGATTTGGAGCAGCTACTCGTTACTTAGCAAACGGGCCACCCATTTAAAGCCCGGCGCGATTGGTAGCTTCTGCTTGGTCAGTGGCGCACTCTCGTTGTGTGCGCACTCGGTCCTTGAGCCCACTACCGTGCTTGCGGCGCAGGATTTATTTTTAATTGGACTGCTTGGCTTAGGCCCGCTGGGTGGTGCATTTTATTTGTGGCACATCGCACTGCGCAGCGCGGATGCTAGGCAAGTGGGTCTACTTGCCTTTGCGACACCGCTACTGTCAACCATATTGCTGCTACTGCAAAACAACCAAGCCATGCAACTGCCTATTGCGGTGGCGACCGTGCTGATTATTTCGGGCGCTTGGATCGGTACCCGTGTTACTGACTAACTTCTCCGCTGCATCGTGTGTTTGAGTGCCCAAACACCCAACACCGGGCCAAGCGCCAACCAAGGTAGCAACGTCCCCATCGTGTAGTGCGGCATGGCTTGCGTGAACAAGACAATACTCACGATCGACAACGCAAACCCAATGCTGTTGGTCATGGTCAACACGCTGCCCACCAGGTGGGCCGGCGTATGCCTAGCGGTAAGGGTCGAAAACTGAGGTGAATCCCCTGCAACCGTGATGCCCCAGACAATTAGCCACGCAAAGAAGAACGCGTTACCTGCTGTTAGGGCAACTGGCGCGAGCAAACAGCATAGGCCGCTGGTGCTGAGTTGGGCGCCTGCGACCCGCGCACTTCCCCAGCGATTTGCGACGGCGCCCCCAACCACACAGCCCACAGCGCCACTCGCCATCACAAAAAACGACCACCATAAAACCGCAACGCCCTCGACACGGGTCATGAGAATAAACGGTAACAACACCCAAAACGTATAAAGCTCCCACATGTGGCCGAAGTAGCCAAGTACAGAACTTCGGACCGTTGGATTTGTCCACATCACTGAGAATGCCGACCAAGCGAACCGGGTCGGTTGTGAGGCGGTTAGCGGGGGCGGGGGCGTTGGCAAGCTGCGGATCAGCAACCCACCCAACGCCGCGAGTGCAGCCACCGCCAGCATCAAGGTGTCCCAGGGCAAGGCCCCCATCACCGCGCGCAATCCATGCGCACTCGCGGAGCCGACAACGAGTGCGCCGACCAACCACCCTAGCGCACGCCCCAACCCACCGGGGAACCACTGGGCCGCGATCTTCATGCCAACGGGATAAATACCCGCCAAACACACGCCCGTAAGAAACCGCCAGACGACTAACCACTCGTAGTGCCTCACCATTTGCCACGCGACCAGCGTGCAAACAGCGCCCGCCATGCAGGCAATCAGAAAGACGTGCCGCGGATCAAACCGGTCCGACAACATCGTCAGCGCAAAGCACAACGTGCCAACAATGAAGCCGCCTTGCAGCGACGCGCTGAGCAGGCCGGCCGCGTCCTCAGGCCAGCCGAACTGCGTGGACAACTCCGGTAAAACCGCATTGATCGCAAACCAGAGAGAGGTCCCCGTGAATTGCGCAACAACGAGTACCACTAAGACATGGCGTGGCGCAACAGCAGCCATACGGTTGCGCTTAGGTAAGCGCGACACTTTGCGGGTCGGCGCTATCTAAAACGGCGCGACTCCATGGCTCTAAATTTTTCGCATGGCTTCGCAAAATCTGCTGCTTAACCGCGGGAATTTGAGTGGGGTGCATAGACAGGTTTCGGAGCCCCAAACCCAATAAAAACGCGGTAAACGTCACGTCGCCAGCCATTTCGCCGCACACGGAGACGTCTTTGCCTTTCTCTTGGCATCGGGCAATAATTTGGGCGATCAGGCCAAGCACGGCGGGATGCCAAGGGTCATAAAGATGCGTGACGGACTGGTCCACCCGATCCACCGCCAGTGTGTATTGAATCAGGTCGTTGGTTCCGATAGATAAAAAGTCAAAATGCTCTAAGAAAATATCAACCATTAGCGCAGCGGCGGGCACCTCAATCATGGCACCGAGACGCACGGGACCATAGGCGAGCCCTTCTGAGTCGAGCTGCGCGCGGGCGCGATCAATCATCAGCAAGGTTTGCTTGATCTCACTGACGTGGGCGAGCATGGGCACCAACAGGTTCACCGGTCCAAATGCCGCCGCGCGCAATATCGCACGAAGCTGCACCAAAAACATGGCGGGCTCGGCCAAACACCAGCGTATGGCACGCAAGCCAAGTGCCGGGTTTAAGTGGTCCTCACTGCTTGGACGCATGCCGCGCTCCAAGGGCTTNTCCGCGCCAATATCAATGGTTCGGATGGTTACTGGCAAGCCATGCATCGCCTCCAACACCGCCTTGTAAGCCGTAAACTGTTCGGCCTCATCCGGCAGTTGTGACAATCCTTTGTTGGTTCGCCCCATAAACAAAAACTCGGTGCGAAACAAGCCCACGCCNACCGCCCCGGCCTGCANCGCAGGCTCAGCGTCNGCAGGCAGCTCGATGTTGGCCATGAGCTGAACCGGTGCGCCGTCTAAGGTCACTGAGGGGGTNTGACGCAAACGATGCAAGCGCTCGCGCTCAACGCTACCTTGTCGTTGCTTGAAANAATACTCTTCGATCAGTAGCGGTGATGGGTCAATGATCACCACCCCTTCATCACCGTCAATGATGATCCAGTCGTCTTGCCTGATCAGTTGGCTGGCTTGACGTGCTCCAACCACCGCAGGGATGTCTAAGCCGCGGGCGACGATGGCTGTGTGTGAGGTTTTTCCACCGACTTCCGTCACGAACCCACCAAAGACACTTTGCTTAAATTGCAGCAAGTCAGACGGCGACAGATCGCGTGCAACAAGCACCAATGGGGGACTGTCATCTGGCTGTAACTTGTCAGCGAGCACGGGCGGGACGTCCGTGCGTCCACGATGGGCGTCTGCCTCATCGGCGGTGACTTGGTCAAAGAGCGATTTGGCTTCACCGCGTAGGGCGGCTAGCAAGCGCTCGCCCACCTGCTCAAGGTCGGCCTTACGCTCACGCAAGTACGGGTCTTCCATCTCATCAAACTGGCGTGAGATGACCTCAAACTGCGCGGTTAGTGCCCATTCCGCGTTGTAGTGTCGCCCAACAATCCAGTCACTCACGCCTTTCGCAAGCGCTTGGTCCTCTAACAGCATGAGGTGCACATCTAACAAGGCCGTTAATTCGGCGGGTGCATCACTGGCTGGGAAATTCGCCAGTCCCGACTGGAGCTGTCTAATTTCTCGGGCTACCGCGTCGCGTGCAGCGACTAGTCGGCGTATTTCTTTGCCGACTTGATCGGCCTCAATAAAATAATGGGCCACGTCCACACGGCCGGTGGTCATGACCACGGCGCGGCCAATCACGATTCCCCGCGATACCGCCTGACCGTGGAGAGCGAAACTCACTCGCCCTCTCCAAACTTATCGTTGACCAGTGCCAACAAGGCGTCCATCGCGGCCTGTTCATCTGCACCATCGGTTTCAAGCAACACCGTACTCCCTACACCGGCGGCCAACATCATGACACCCATGATGCTTTTGGCGTTGATACGGCGTTCGTTGCGGGTCATCCAGACATCGCAGTCGAAGCCGCTCGCCATCTTCGTTAGTTTCGCCGAGGCCCGCGCATGCAAGCCCAGCTTATTGCTGATAGTGATGTTCTCTCGGATCATGGGCTCGTTTCGCTTGTTTTTGGGGGGTCGTCAAATCGACCGGCAAGATACCTTGTGCGCCGCCAGTCATCGCCTTTTCCAGCAACACGTCTAAGGGCTCATTGCGATAAGTCAGGGCCCGTAACAACATGGGCAAGTTAACGCCAGCGAGCACCTTGCAGCGGTTGCCATCGGCAAGTTTGCTTGCTGTATTCGCGGGTGTTGCGCCGAAAATATCCGTCAAGATCAGCGCGGGTGCGTGGGCGCCCAGCACCAACTGGGCGGCCTCTAATACGGCATCGGGCGATTGCCCTGCCTCTACATCCAAGACCAAAATAGACTCGCCCTCATCGGGAAAGACATGGGCGGCACAGCTACGCAAGGCACTGGCAAGGGGGGCGTGGGCGATCACCATCAGAGTTGTCATACGGCTACATTATCCGCGTCTAAAGGGCCGCCTGTCACTACCGCGCGCCAATTAGGGGCGCTTTCGCCATGCGAGGCTCTCCCAAAACTGTGTCATGCGCTCTGGCTGGTCCACACCACCGTAAATCGCCAGTTGTATCACCGCCTGCCCTCGCCTGGCATAGCGCCACTCGGTGGCGATGGTATCGCCGTTGTGACGCTGACCTTGAGAGAGCAGACGAATACCCTCATCGCTACCCGCAACCCGCCAAGGTGTTGGCGCACCCGCAATAGGCCCTGCCTTAACGGCAGCTGCTGCGGCCTGCTGCCAACGTTGTAATGCCAACACCGGGTCCGCACCAACAGGCAATAAGGCCCACGAGATGGCAAACGTCTGCCCTTTCACGTCACAGGCACGGACGTGCAAAGTCACCGGTGGGGTGGCCAGCGGCACCAAGCGCTCCGCCGCCTCTGGCTTGCACGGGAGCAAGGCGTCCGCCGCCACGTCGTCTAACGCTTGCACACGCCAGTTGTAGGTTGGACTACACGCGGCTATCGCCCATGTGCATGCAGCGACACACAAAAGTCGCACAATACGCTTATGAACCACAATCAAACTTCTCATGCGCTAGATGGTATCCGAGTCCTTGACCTCTCGCGGGTTCTTGCTGGGCCGTGGTGCACCCAAACATTGGGAGACTTAGGGGCAGACGTGATTAAAGTTGAGCGCCCAGGCTCCGGTGACGACACCCGTGGATGGGGCCCCCCTTTTCTGTCTGACCGTGCGGGTGAAGACACGGCTCAAGCCGCCTATTATCTGGGCGCGAATCGAAACAAGCGCAGCATCGCTTGCGACATCGCTACGCCAGGTGGGCAGGCGCTGATCAAGCAGTTGGCTGCGCAGTCGCAGGTTTTTGTTGAGAATTTCAAGGTGGGTGACCTTGCCCGCTACGGTCTGGATTACGCCAGTTTGCGCGAGGTCAACCCCGCACTGGTCTACTGCTCGGTGACCGGGTTTGGTCAGACGGCCCCTATGCTGAGCGCGCAGGCTACGACTACGCTATCCAAGGCATGGGCGGGCTCATGAGCGTAACCGGCGAGCGTGACGATCTGCCTGGCGGAGGGCCACAAAAGGTTGGCGTTGCGGTAACCGACCTCTTTACCGGTATGTACGCAACCGTCGCGATTTTGGCCGCTATCCGGCATGCAGAACGCACGGGGGTGGGCCAATACATTGACATGGCGCTGTTGGATACGCAGGTGGCCATGCTGGCGAATCTCGGCGCCACTTATTTGGTGCATGGTCAGGCTCATGGATCGACACCGGGGCGCGCGGGTAACGCGCACATCAACATCGTCCCCTACCAAGTGTTCAAGGCGCTTGCTGACGACAGTGGGCACATCCAACACCTGATTGTCGCGGTCGGCAACGATGGGCAGTTTTCGCGATTTTCGCAGGTACTGGGCCACCCCGAGTGGGCGCAAGACCCCCGCTTCCAAACAAATGCCGCACGGGTGCGACACCGGGAGATATTGGTACCCGCCATTGCACAGGTCATGGCGTTGCAGCCCAAGTCACACTGGCTCGCTGCGCTGGAGGCAGCCAAAGTCCCTTGTGGGCCGATCAACAGCTTGGCCGAGGTTTTCTCCGACCCACAGGTCAACGCGCGGCAAATGGTCGACACGTGGCAGCACCCGCTAGCGGATGATGTGCGCTTGGTCGCCAGCCCTATGAAATTGAGTGAGACCCCGGTCCTTCATGGAGCGCCGCCCCCCATGTTGGGCGAGCACACCGAGCAGATTTTGGCCGATGTGCTTGGCATGGAACCATCGGCGGTACTGGCGCTCAAAGCACAAGGTATTGTTGCCTAGCATCAGAGATAATTCGTCGATGGACCTACCACTTGCAACCGATCTCAACCGGCATGCCTTTCTAGCGAATGGAAGAGGACAAGCGCTGATCGTTATGACCAGCGTGGCGGGGTGCCCCTATTGTGATCTGGTACGCGACCATTATTTAGTGCCTATGATGCAAAACGGCGAGTTGCTCGCTGTTCAACTGACCATTAGCGACACACGTAATCGCGTCACGGACTTTGATGGCATCGATCGCTCCAGCTCAGACATTAGCAAGCGTTGGCAGGCTCGCTTTTCGCCCACCTTGTTGTTTTTTGACAAGCGAGGAAACGAGGTCGCCGAGCGGCTGCTGGGTATTGCGGTGCCCGACTTTTACGCGGCTTATTTAGAGGAGCGNATGCNCGTGTCTGCCAAGGCCGTTCTTGCTCAGCCCCACTAAACCCTAGTGCTCACTTTCCATTTAGGTCTCACGTATATGAAACTCACCTCACTTTATGGGCCGCGCTTGCGGGCGCGTTTTATGTACCCACTGCTGCTCTGCATGGCGGTGTTTATTGGAGGGTGTGGTGGGCAGCGGGCCGCACCGGCGTCCACGTTTCTATTGCTAGACGGGTCGACACTGACAACCAGTGAGCTACGCGGCAAGGTGGTACTCGTCAACTTTTGGGCAACCAGCTGCACCAGCTGCGTTGCGGAAATGCCAGACCTCATCGCGACGCACGAAAAGTATGCCGACCGCGGGTTCGAGACGATTGCGGTGGCCATGAGCTACGACCCGCCGGCGTTCGTCGTGAACTTTGCAGATAGCCGTGACCTGCCGTTCAAGGTGGCAATCGACAAATCCGGGGAAGTTGCTAGGCAGTGGGGCGACGTCAAGCTGACGCCCACCACCTTTGTTGTCAATAAAAAAGGGCAGGTCCTGAAGTCTTTCGTTGGCCCGCCAGACTTTGTGGCACTGCACCGTTTTATTGATACCTTGCTAGCAGAACCCAGTTAAACAAGACAGCGGGCCACTCGCTTCAAGTGAGCGAGCACGCACTTACTCCTTGTAAGCGTCGTGACAAGCCTTGCAGCTCTTAGCCGTTTGGCCGAAGGCTACCTTCAGCTTCGCCGCATCGCCCGTTTTCGCGACTGCTGCGAGGTTACTTGTTGCTGTTTGCAACTTGGTAGCAGCCGCTAGGAATTTCTCTTTCTCTAGCCAAATTTCGGGAAGCGCTTTGGTTTCGAGGTACTCGGTCTCCGGGCCAAAGCCCGCCCATGGCAGGGCACTTAGCGCCTTTACGGCATTTGCATCCACTTCAGCCTGTTTGGCATCGAAATCTTTTTTACCGTTCACCATGGCACCGATGTTGCCGAAGTGCACAGCCATCACCGTGAATGCACCCTGACGGTATTTCGCTGCATGCTCGGCATTTTTAAACTGCGCATGGGCAGCCGTACTGGCCAACAGGGCCGCCGCCATCATCAGGGTGGGAAGAGCTTGTCGAATAAATTTCATGGGAGTTCCGCTTTTCAAAAGGTTGGTGATCAGACCGAGAGATGTCGATTAGCCTTATGCTACGCTTCTTATTATGGGACATCACATGGCACCAACCAAAAATGCAGCGGCGCCCACCCTACGCGTGTGGGACCTTCCAACCCGGGTGTTTCACTGGGCCTTGGTGATAGGGGTTGTCGCAATGGTTGTCACCGGCAACCTAGAAGACGATGCTGCGCTTGGATGGCACTTTCAGATTGGCTATGTGATTGCCAGCCTCCTGCTGTTCCGTCTGGTCTGGGGGATTTTCGGCGGTTACTGGTCGCGCTTTGGTAACTTTAGGTGGTCGCTAGCTCCTTTGGGAGCGCAGACGGGCAACGCTGCAGAGGCCGCGCATCCGCTCGGCCACAGCCGCACCGGCAGTTGGGCTGTGGTGGGGTTGCTCGGGGCCGTCGCGCTTCAGGTCACCACGGGTCTTTTTAGCGACGACGATATCTCTATGAGTGGCCCTTTTTCACACTGGGTCGATTCGGCGTTGGTAAGCACACTGACATGGGTGCATAAGGACGTCAGCAAGGTCGTCCTCATTGTGCTGGTTGCTCTGCACATTGGGGCCATTGCGTATTACGCTTTTAGACGGCGGCAAAACTTGGTGCCCGCAATGTTGCATGGCGACGTCCCACTGCGTGACGGCGGTGTATCCAGTGAAGACCGAGCAAAGAATCGGCTAAGTGCGCTGATCATTTGGCTGTTTTGCTATGGCTTGGTAAGGGGTGTCGTGGTCTATGCTGGAGGTTAACCCCAAGGAAAGGCCCACGATCACCTTTGAGTGGGTGAGCACCGTCGCCGCACTGAACGACGCACTGAACGACGCGCGACTACTTATCGCCGAGTTTGGCGACCGCGCATCCGTCAATCTAGATTTTCAAGGAATAGACGCAGAGCTTGCGGCGCTACCAGGTGAGTACGCGGCACCTGCTGGCGGACTGCTAATCGTGCGTGTTGACGATGTCGCTGCGGGTTGTTGTGCCTTTCGGCGCGCCGCACCCAACGACTATCCAAATAGCTGTGAGCTTAAGCGGCTGTACCTTAGAAAAGACCACCGGGGGGTCGGTTTAGGTTCGCAACTGTTACAACGCACCATGGACGCTGCGCGTGCAGCGGGATACTCTGTCATGTTGCTCGACACCCTTGATGAGCGCGAGACGATCCGATCGCTCTATAGCCAACTTGGCTTCGACTTGATCGCGCCGTACTACTACAGCCCGATACCCGGCGCTCATCATCTAAAGGCAGCGCTCTAACAAGCGAGCAAGGGTGGCATGCCTCCCTGCCTGACTTGGGGCGGGACGCTGATACCAGCGCCACACCCCCCTGTTCACGCTGCTCAGCCGGCCAATTGCGCCAACATGGTTTGCGCGTCGCTCACAGCGAACTCGCCAGGGCCTTCCACATTCAAGTGGGTCACGACACCGTCTTTCACCACCATGGAGTAGCGTTGACTGCGCACGCCCATACCCTTACCGGACAAGTCCAATACCAAGTCAACCGCACGGGTGAATGCNGCGTCGCCGTCACCCATCATGCGCACCNAGCCCTCGGTCTTTTGATCGCGCGCCCAAGCGCCCATCACAAAAGCGTCGTTGACGCTAACGCACCACACCTCGTCNACGCCCGCCGCCTTGAAAGCCGCCGCGCTATCACGGTAGCCAGGCACATGCTTCGCCGAGCAAGTTGGCGTAAACGCACCAGGTAGGGCGAACAACGCAATGGTCTTACCGGCACTGGCGGCCGCCACATCCACGTCATTCGGTCCGATGCTGCAGCCTTCACCGGCTACTTCAAGATACTCACGCAGGTTAACTGCGGGTAATTTATCGCCAATTTTAATCATATGTTTCTCCTATTGATGAATCGGGTGGTGTGATTGCTA
>JGI26081J50195_1000209_pt1 | contig 25553 bp, 19 predicted proteins | sample SaaInl74LU_5_DNA_FD_50195 | JGI IMG/M metagenome (IMG submission 50195) | reverse complement strand
AGATTTTCCACGGACTTCCGCAATTTCAAAGTTACTTAAACCTTTGACTAACAATAATGCAACTTCTTTTTCTGTTTTCGTCAGTTCCCACTGTTCAAATTGTTCTGCAATGCCCTCGAAAAATTGTGTTTTTGTCTCTACGACTTTTTTAGATAAATTGTCATAATGGGTTTTACTTACTCTTAATTGTTGTGCAAGTAACTGTGCTTGTTTACTTCGTTTTTTAATGTCAAAAGCTAAAAAAACAAAAATAGCAGAAGACAAAATAATCAATATGATTTCTTGGATTAAATGGTGGCTCTCTACTTGATTTGCAAAATCAACGTAAAGATCTCCTAACTTGAAGATAATAATAAGAATTAAAAGGAGCGCTATAATTTTGTCTCTATTCATAATTTTGACAGCTTGGTTATTTAAAGTGAAACTGCTGTCATCAACAATACTTGTTACTTTACCCTCAAATTCGACATATCCATTATAATGTGAATTATCTGAGGTATGATTGTCATTGTCATTGTCAGAATCATTGTCAGAATCATTGTCATTGTTACTGCCATTAAGGCTTTGTTGTTCCAATTCAACTTTTTGCACGACAAATTCGCCGGTACTATCAAACGCCCCTTCTATTTCAATTTCATCATTACCTACAGAATCTGTAGCTGTTGTCAAAAAGGTCGTCAAATCAGTCACAACATCATTAATAATAAACCTCATTGATTCTGTTAAAGTCACATTCATACCGTTAAGGGTAATAGTCTGAGTCGCAGCGTCTACAGTAAAAACACGACTTTCCAGGTCCCATTCTTCGTTGTACTCATTTTCATCTTCACGTTCAATTCTCTGAATAAGATTATCTGATTGCGAATTTTTGACATAGGCCACTTCTACTAGATCGTTTACGCTTAATGATGCAAAGTTAAAATACTTATCATCATCGTCTTCTAAACGTGTAGTACTNACAAATGTATATACTTGACCATTTACCGTGATNGTTTGGTTGATTGAATCAATTGCTTCAATCGCCCCTTTAATTTTACCATCTGTATTTAAATGTCTATCTTTGGTTTCAATATAAATGACCAAATTTGTCGCTGGATCTAAATATATTTCAACAAAGTCTTGTACCTGAATATTGGTATTTCCTTCAATAACAACATCTGCTGCTAACTGATAAATCAGTCCATCAATTGTGATAGTGTTATTCACGCTATCAAATGCAGTAACAAGCCCCTCTTTTTCGACTCGAGCAATATCATCATTACTTAATTCTAGATAATAGCTTTCATCAATGATCTCCACTTCATTGGCTGTAAGCACACCATCGATTAAGACACCCTTTACTCTCACTTTTTGGCCATTTTCAATAATAGCGGTATTCGAAGATGCATAATTGACTGTGATATCAGACAACATAAATGTCTGTTGAGCGTCATCAAGATTACCTACAACTCCTGATGTATACTCAGAATTATCATTAACTAGGTCATCATCTAATTCTATGTATGTGGCAATGAATGTGCCATCGATATCAAAATACCCACTGACTTCAACACGGTCATCAACAGATAAAGACATTTCTGTTAATCCAATAAAATGGGTTAAATCATTATACTTAACGATAGTGCCTACTATGACTAACTGTTGGTTGTTCCGGTCAATTGCAGTAACTGCACCTTCAATATCATTATCATAAAGCACACTAGAAACACTATGCGTGTCATTTTCATCTGACTCTTGAACATTCATCGAAATTTTCATCCCAACTTTTAATTGCTCAATAGATTGTCCTGCTTGTCCGTTGATGGTGAATGACGTATTGTCTGTGGTAAACCGCTGACCATCGACATAAACACTTCCAAAACCAGTAACCACTCCAGTTTTAATCACTGTGCTTACAGTGGGACTTGTTGGTGCAGTACTAGGTGGTATAGGTGTAATGTTAGAGGAAGTATCACCACCTCCCCCACAAGCATAAAGTAACTGTGAACTTATAATTGCTAGAGTGATTTTATGAAATCGCATTATGTATCTCCTGTTTGATATGGGTCTAACTATATTCCTTATCACCAATAATCAACATAGGGTATAACACCTAAAAATAGAGAGTCCCTATTAAATAAAGGCTCTCAGTATATTTACCTAAATCTGATTACATCTATCACCTTACTCAAAAATAAATAAATCGATACACCCAATGGTAGTATCTAAAATGCATGCAACATTTCAAAGCGGATAAACTTTGTTACAAAGTTGTAAAAGTGATTTTATGGTAAACACTAGGTTTCCTATCGTCTTCAAATTACACTAGATCCAAATTATAATATGGAGCGATACTATGAAACCCTCATTTACCTTTTCNGCATTAACCCTTGCATTAAGTATGCACGTGGGTGTGGCTAACGCCAACGATGCGACTGAAATTTTCAATAGTGACATACTTTCCCAACCCGCTACAGCCCCCGTAATTAAAGACGAATCTAAAAAAGTAGCGACCACAGAAGACGTTACAGCAGATAAAGAGTCAAAAAATGACTCTGACAGTGATGAAAATAAAANAGAAGAAAAAGAAAAAACGTTCGCTGATATTGTAGAAGGCATGGCTCACATGCCAGGTTATATGGATATTTATCAAGACGAAGATACTGGCGCGGCTAAGTTAGTGATTGAACCGTCCATGTTAAATACGCCTGTGCTGTATTTTGCACAAACCGTGAACGGAGTTGTAGATGCAGGTCATTTTGAAGGGGCTTATCGCAGTGAAAATCTGATTGAGTTTCGCCAATATTTTGATCGCCTAGATATCGTTAGAATAAATGATAATTTTTATTTTGATCCAGAAAACCCATTGAGCAAAGTGGCAAATGCAAATACCTCTGAAGCATTATTAATTTCTACCAAAATTGAGTTCGANGAGGAAGGTAAAATCGTTGTCGATTTAAGTGACGTCGTCATGAGTGAAGATTTACATAAAATCTCCCCTTACCCTTCGCGTGATCCTAAAGCAGATAAAAATCGCTTTAAACCCGGTAAATTATCNAAAACTAAAACGCGCTTGAATCGTGTCGATAATTTCCCTGAAAATACCCATATNGTCGTGGATTATGTCTATGAAAATCCAACCCCTCGTAACTTTGGTACCGGCGGCAGCGCTGACGCACGCTTCACCACAATTAGNTTGCAACACGCATTTGTAAAGTTACCAGAAAATAATTTTGAACCGCGTGTTGATGATGCGCGCGTGGGCTATTTTGGTACCTACAAAGATGATCAAACAGATCCTGGCACAACTCCTTATGTTGACTATATTAATCGCTGGCATTTAGAGAAAAAAGACCCNGATGCTGACGTGTCTGATCCTGTTGAACCGATTGTCTGGTGGATTGAAAACACCACCCCACTAGANTGGCGTGAAACGATTAAAGAGGGTGTGTTAGCGTGGAATTCATCATTTGAAAAAGCNGGGATCAGTAATGCATTAGAAGTACGCATTCAACCAGATGATGCNGACTGGACAGCTGATGATGTACGCTATAACGTGTTACGTTGGACTAGCTCACCACGCCCTCGTTTTGGTGGATATGGGCCAAGTTTAGCGAATCCTATTGATGGGCAAATTATNGCTGCGGATATTATGCTTGAGTTCGTCTTTATGTCCAACCGTTGGTTATACGAAGGTATGTTCACTCAAGGTTCAATGCTAAACNCAGAGGCAACANNNGANCATGATAGCCATGACATGCACTCTCATGAACTTTTAGGCAAAACCCTACGCTGCTCAAAGGGCTTTGACATACAAAGCGGTATGGTACTAGGTAATATGATTGGCGGCACCAATGTTGATATCTATGATTTAGATAAAAACGAAATACTTCGCCAAGGTTTATTGCATTTAACCTTGCATGAAGTCGGTCATACATTGGGTCTTAATCATAATATGAAAGCGTCACAACGTTTTTCTGCTACCGATGTCCATAACTCAACGTTAACTCAAGGTGCAATCACCGGTTCAGTCATGGATTATGCCCCGATTAACCTAGCACCGATAGGTGAGGCTCAAGGTGACTATTATGATTATGCGCCAGGTCCTTATGATGATTGGGCGATTAATTATGGATACTCTCAAGCACTCGATGATGCTGCAGCAGAGGCACAACGTTTAGAAGCAATTCTGCTGCGTTCGACCGAAGCTGGACTTGCTTTTGGTAATGATGCAGATGATATGCGTGCGGCAGGTCGTCATATTGACCCGCGTATCATGACAGGTGATATGTCATCAGATGCTGTGACTTATGCGAAGAACTATATCGAGCGCTTACATCATGAAGCGACTAAATTACAAGATAAAGTACTCCAACCGGGTGAAAGTCATCAAGATCTAGTCGTCGCTGCGAATGTTATTGCTGGTAGCATGGCGGTACAAACTCGAGTAATGTCTCGTTATATTGGTGGGATCCACATTAATCGCGCGGTTGTCGGTCAAGCAGGCTATGACCAACCATTTACGCCAGTGCCGCGTGAAACACAAGAGCAAGCCATGCAAGCACTGAGTAAGCATTTATTTGCGCCCAATGCGATTGATGATATCGAACCATTATTACCGTTTTTACAAAATCAACGTCGTGGTTTCTCACATTATGGCCGCAATGAAGACCCTAAACCGCATAACTTATTGTTAAATATGCAAAAACAGGTGCTTGATCATATATTACATAAAAATGTCTTGCAGCGTATTACTGATAGCACACGCTATGGTAATACGTATCCACTGAGCGAAGTAATGACTGATTTGACGGATGCTATTTTTGCTGATGATATGCGTAAAAATGTGAATTCATATCGCCAAAACTTACAGGTGGAATACATAGAGCGTCTTATCCGTATTGCTGGTTTAGAAAAAGCTAGCAGCTACGACAAAATTGCACAGGCCACCGCTCTATACAATTTAAAAGAACTGGAAGATAAACTTTCTACTAAGCGCGGAAACACAGCGACGAAAATTCATCGAACGTTCCTAAAAGATCGTCTGGCGCGGGCTTTTCATAAAAGTAAAAGTTAGTGTATCGACATGAACAATGAGCGACTCAAATGGGTCGCTTTTTATTTCACTGCAAGGAAATGCTATGTCATCTGTACATGCATTTCCTTTTTTGTGTAAAAGGTTTGTCTCACATCAATATTTTCAGTAGCATGACTTCATGAAAATACTTCCCCACCAACGCTATCAACCTCTTAAAAAGGCCAGTGTACTAGTCACTGCGGACACCCATTTAATTATGATCGTGTCTGAACAGTCGTTAACCTATGCCTTATCAGCATTTGAGACTAGCACTCAAGTCCATATTCAAAAGGTGTTGGACACCTTTACAGCCCCTTTTAAAACAGGCATGAATATTTCAATCGCCTGTCCAGTCGATACTGCACTGTTGTCATTAACACTTGTGTGTTTACCCGAAGATTTAGCCCAAGAACGGCTCTTTAATTTAATCAAAAATGTCACAAAAGATCTCAATATTCAGGCATCGAACACGGCCAGACTGGCTGATACGGTCAAACATGATGATGCTATCACGTTGAATTTTTTGACACATTTTATCCAATCATTTTATCAATTTGATGTATTTAAAACGACCAAACCTGACTTCAGCATGCCTCAAATCGAGTTTTATTCAGGTAGTGATATCATATGCTTGCAAGAAATTAACGCGTTAAATCATGGCATGTGGCTCACCAAAGACCTAGCTAATTTACCCGCAAATATTTGTACACCCGCTTATCTTGCTGACCATGCTCGCTTACTTGCTGAAAGATTTAATACCATCACAACNGACATATTTGATGCCGACGCTATATCACAACTNGGTATGGGAGCCTATACAGCAGTGGGTCGCGGCAGCGATAATCCGGCGCATATGTCTGTGATTCATTACCACGGCGGTGANGGTGAGCCGATTGTGCTCATTGGTAAAGGNGTCACCTTTGACGCTGGTGGGATCACCTTGAAAAAAGCACCTGGGATGGGTCACATGACCTATGATATGTGCGGAGCCGCGACCATTGTCGGGATCATGCATATCATTGCTCAGTTACAGCTAAATATTAATGTCATTGGCATTGTCGCAGCCGTTGAAAACCTTCCCGATGGCGATGCTTATCGACCAGGTGATATTCTGACAACCCTATCAGGGCAAACGGTTGAAATCATGAGTACCGATGCCGAAGGNCGGCTTATTATTGCCGATGTGATGACGTTTGCTCAGCGTTTTACACCAAGCGCGATGATTGATATTGCGACGTTAACCGGTGCGGCTATTCAAAGTTTAGGGCATGTAAGTAGTTTCATGGTCAGTAACCATGATGATTTAGNACAGCAGTTATTAGACGCCAGTGAAATAGCGTTTGATCGCACTTGGCAAATGCCCTTATGGGATGAATACCAAGAAGCGATTGATAGTCCCTTTGCCGATATGATGAATGCGGGGGTCAACTCCCCAGGCGCAATCACTGCAGGCTGTTTTTTATCCCGCTACACTGAGGATGTCCCTTGGGTACATTTAGATGTCGCCGGCACTGCATTTATGCATGGTACGGGAAATTCAGCAACAGGCAGGCCCTTGCCTTTATTATTGCAATATCTAAAAATGAATAGTAAACAGGGAACTTAGGACGAGATGATCCCCTCCTAAAGGAGGATGTTTTTTTAGATTCAAATCTGTACTATACTAATTGTTAATACAACGTAAATAACGGAGAAATACTATGTGGACTAAACCTCAGTACAACGAAATGCGTCTTGGCTTTGAAGTAACTTTATACATCAGCAATCGCTAAGCACCCATTTATTTTTTGTCAAAAGGTTGCCAACTGGCAGCCTTTTTTGTTCCTAGGTAAACACCATGTATATATTAATTTTGGGTTCAGGTGCAGGCGGTGGTGTACCACAGTGGAATTGTCATTGTGATAATTGTGCAGGCTGCCGAAATAAGACTTTACCCGTACGCGAACGCACACAATCGAGTATTGCTGTTTCAAGTAACCGTAAAGATTGGGTCTTAATTAATGCCTCTCCCGATATTCGCCAACAAATTAACCAGTCTCCCTTATTGTGGCCGGCCGATGGGCAACAACGGGGCACTGCGATTAAATCGATTATTTTAACCGATAGTCAAATCGACCATACCACTGGACTACTAACGTTACGTGAGGGATTACCATTACCTGTTTATTGCACGGATGTAGTCTATGAAGATTTAAGTACCGCTTTTCCTGTTTTTCCAATGCTTAAACATTGGCATGGAGGGCTACAACGCCGCGCGATTGGTACGACTCATGAACCAGGTTTTCAAGTGGAAGGCGTCGCTGGACTCACCTTTCATCCGGTTGTATTAGAATCGAATGCCCCGCCTTATTCGAAATATCGCGATAATATTGTGGATGGGAACAACATTGGTTTGCAGATTGTAGATAATGCCACCGGCAAAAGTGTGTTTTATGCCCCAGGTTGTGTACAAGCGAGTGACTTAGTCAAAAATATGCTCGAACAATCAAGTTGTGCCCTATTTGACGGTACCTTATGGCTCGATGATGAAATGATCCAAAAAGGCTTTAGTAACCGACTCGGTTCACAAATGGGTCACATGCCTGTGAATGGTCCTGATGGCACTGTCGCATTGTTACAAGAATACGATATCGAACGGAAAATTTTGATTCACATTAATAATACCAACCCTGTACTAGATGAGTCTTCTACTGCCAATGCCTATCTTCGCGATAATGGTATTGAATTGGCCTATGATGGCATGCAAATTACGATTTAAGGATATTCTATGACAAAGCAAGCACCTTGGTCTCGCGATGAATTTGAAGCAAAGCTCCGTGCTAAAGGCGAGTACTACCACATCTATCATCCGTTTCATGTAGCGATGAATAAAGGTGAATGTAGCCAAGAACAAATTCAAGGATGGGTCGCCAATCGCTTATTTTATCAGTTAGCGATCCCAGTAAAAGATGCAGGGATCATGGCAAATTGCTGGGATCTGCAAACCCGTCGCAAATGGATCCAGCGTATATTGGATCATGATGGAGACCCTGAAGATACTACTCTAGGCGGTATTGAAGCTTGGTTACGTCTAGGTGAAGCGGTGGGTTTAAATCGTGAAGATATGCTCAATGAACGCTTTTTATTACCTGGTGTGAAGTTTGCCGTCGGGGCATATATTAACTTTACGCGTAAAGCTAGCTGGGAAGAAGCAGCCTGTTCGTCACTCACTGAGATGTTCGCACCTGAAATCCATCAAAGTCGCCTCGATACTTGGCCAACCCATTATAAATGGATTGATCCAGAAGGATTTTCCTATTTTCAAATGCGTTTAAATCAGGCACGTCGTGATGTACAGCACGGTTTAGAGATCACTTTAGATCATTTTGAAACGCGTAAACAACAAGAGCGTGCATTGAATATTCTGCAATTCAAACTTGATGTCTTATGGAGTATGGCTGATAGTATCAGCTTAGCATATGAGTTTAACCGCAAGCCTTTTGGTGCGGTAACTGACGAAAATATTTCTCACAAAGGCTTCATGTAATGGCAACTCCTAAACTTAATCCCTTATATAAATTTCAATTTGAAAAAGCGCAAGATGCGTTTGTGTTGTTATACCCTGAAGGGATGATCACCCTCAATGGCAGTGCCGGTGAAATCATGCAAATGGTAAATGGAGAGCGTGATGTTGATACCATTATCAGTGATTTAATCGCTAAATTTCCAGGAGCCGAGGGCATTGATAAAGATATTCACGAATTTTTAGATCATGCTCATGAAAAAAAATGGATAAAGTATGTCGACTAAACCTATTTTAAAAGCGGATGTAAACAATCCATTATGGCTCCTTGCTGAGCTCACATATGATTGCCCATTACATTGTCCGTATTGTTCCAATCCTGTGCAAATGACTGAGCGCAAAGATGAGTGTGATACCGAAACGTGGAAAAAGGTACTTAGCGAAGCGCGTGAAATGGGCGCCGTACAACTCGGNTTTTCCGGTGGTGAACCATTACTACGCAAAGATTTAGAAGTATTAGTGGCACATGCCAGTGAACTGGGTTTTTACACGAACTTAATCACCTCTGGCATTGGCTTAACTGAAAAGCGTATCAAGGGTTTAAAAGAGGCAGGACTTGACCATATTCAACTCAGTTTCCAAGCTGCCAATGCCGATGAGAATGACTTGATTGGTAACAAACGCCACTCTTTTGAACAAAAGTTAGCTGTCGCTAAATTAGTTAAGCAATACGATTATCCGATGGTGTTGAATTTTTGTTTAACCCGCCAAAACATAGATAAAATCGACGATGTACTCGCCCTAAGTTGTGAATTGGGAGGCGATTTTGTTGAGTTAGCCACAGTACAATATTATGGGTGGGCCTATTTAAATCGTGACCATCTACTGCCGACGAAAGCACAACTTGAGACCGCTGAAGCAACCGTGAATGCATTTAGAAACACTCAAGGTGATGATGAACCGAAGTTTATATTTGTCACACCTGATTATTATGAAACACGCCCAAAGGCTTGCATGAATGGTTGGGCGACCACTTTTTTAACCGTGACTCCCGATGGTTCTGCCCTGCCTTGTCATAGCGCTAAAATATTACCTCTGACGTTCCCGAATGTGAAAGAATCATCATTAGAGAAAATCTGGCATGAAGATTTTTCATTTAATAAATTTCGTGGACTGGATTGGCTTCCTTCGCCATGTCGCGATTGTGATGAAAAGGAAAAGGANTTTGGCGGCTGTCGCTGTCAGGCGTTTATGCTCACTGGTGATATGCATAAAACCGATCCGGTATGTGATAAATCNCCCGATCATCATTTGATCCAAGCGGCCATCNCCCAGTCCCAGCAGCCGACAGAAAACTTATTTTACCGCGATCCCAAAACTGAAATCCCTGTCCATTTAATTCAGGAATAAGCGCTTATGCTGCAACTCACTAAAGGGTCTCGATGAATATCCATATTGTTGAACAACCTGAGGTTNTAGTTGGGNGTGCAGCTGTCTTTACTTTNCCTTCNCCTGCTCTGGATCATTCTGGTATTGGTCACTTGGTCGAGCATTTAGTGTTTCGCACATCCGCTGTATTTCCAGAGCGTCATAATTTATTTGCGTTGACGAGTTTGACTCGATGTAAGATGAATGCCAGCACGACCGGAAATAAAAGCTATTACTTTGCTCAAGCAGATACTGCAGAAGACTTACTATTACTCATCGAATACTTGTATGCAGGCTTAATGACCCGCACTTATGCAGCGCGCGACATAGAACAAGAAAAGTCTGTGATCCAGCATGAACTGGCATTTTATGCTAAACATCCNGCTTATCAAAAACAGTCACAAATATGGCGAGGAGATCAGCATCCGGATGCCTATCAACACTGGGGTGGATTGCCAGATATACTAGCGCAGCTCACTGCAGATGATGTGTATGCCTATAAATCTCAATATTACCAAGATAGCGCCATTTCACTCATTGCTAGTGGCGTGACCATGGAACACATCCGTGCGGTGTTAAGTAAGGTGCAANCTANNATTAGCGTGGAGCATCAGCAAGCGCTCACGCATCCCAAGCAACCTGTTATTTATCAGCCTTACACCCTTAGCGATGATAAGCAGGGTTTGAATCAGCCGCGCATTTATTCATGGTGGCTACCGGCACAATATCAACGCTCAATCCTCGCACAACTCCCGATTTGGCAAACTCAATGGCCCGAATTATATGTAGAAGAAGAACTGAATCATCGAGGTAAGTTTGCCGTTCGCTATTTGTGTCAGGAGAAAGGGTCTCCGGAGAACGCATGTCAGGAGAGTGCTTGTCAGGAAAGTATATGTCACGAGGATGAGTNCGAGGCGCGTGCTCAAAAATTTGCAGGGTGGTTTGCAGGGCAAGTGGTTACGGATGAACCACAAATACCCACGATGACTCAATTTCCTGAGTGTATCCAAGCCTTATTAGCCAGTGGACTACCTGTGAACGATAAGTCTATGACTGGCTCTTTACAATCAACCGCACCAAAACTCCATCATATTGATCAACAAGAACCAGCTAATATTAGCACCATACTCATTAGCCAATTAATCGGTGAGCCTCATATCAGCCATATTGCTCAATTACCCGAGCATCAGATGTTAAAAACATCCGCCATTGATACATCCAAGTCGTCAATGCCGAGTCATCAGGGCTCCCCCANTATCATCCAACGTTTTACCGACACTGTGGATTGCGAATGTGGGTCATATCAACCTCGCACCATTACCCAATTATTAGATGATATGGGAGATAAGGAATTTCTCATCAGAGAAGATATGTGGGTGATAAAAGTTAAAGATATCCCAAGTGAAACCATCACATCCTTGTGCCAATCATCTACTTTTTGGGCGCCGCGTGTCCAAGGACAGTTATATACGATGGGTGTCTTTGAGCAAGACGGACTTTATTACGTCTGGGGGGCTGGCGATCGTCATCCAGCAGATAACATGATGTATATACAAGCGTTAATCGATAATGCCAAAACCCGCTATCAGTAGATGCCAATAACCCTTGCCAATAACCCTTGCTAATAACTCTTGTTAACAATTATTGCTAAGAAATTAATGCTGATTATCATTCACCGAAATATACCGCCACTGCCCTACTTCTACATCTAAATTTATCTCCCCAATGGCCTCACGGTGCAAAGCCTTAACGCGATTCCCCACAGCGGCAAACATACGTTTAACTTGGTGAAATTTACCTTGGGTGATGGTGAGTAATACTTCATTAGCTGCAACAACGTCGATAGCAGCAGGTAATGTCGGCGCAGATTCACCTTGTAATAAGACGCCTTTTTCCAAGCGCATGATCATGTCATCGGAAATAGGCTTTGCTAAGCAAACCCGATAAACCTTAGGACAATGATTGTCAGGATGAGTTAAACGATAGGACCAACTACCATCATCCGTTATCAATACTAATCCTGTCGTATCAGCATCTAGACGACCGGCAATGTGCAATTCACGCTGATGAGGTATATCGACTAAGTTGAAGACACTCGGATAATGCTCATCAATATTGGAACAGATCATATTAGGAGGTTTATTCAGCATAATGTAACGAAAGGGGCGACACTCTAAACGTGTATCGAGCCAGTGTACCGTATTGTTTTTATGTACTTGATAACTAGGGTCATCAGTCACGGAATCATTGACGGAGATTTCCCCTCGCGCAATCACCTCCAGCACTTGGGCCGCAGTTAATACGGTACTTTTACTCACATATTTATCGAGTCGCATCCAAATACCTACCATATCTTTTTTCGAGCATTAGGCAGGCTAATGCGAGGTTTTTTTGTATGTTGAACTCATCAACATCACCATCCCAATACATTAACACTGTCGAGCCACAATTTTCCATGTAAAATAACACGCAATTAAGTATCTTTAGCTGTGAGTATAATGATGACAATTACCCTTCTCGATGGAGGCATGGGCCAAGAGCTCTTAGCACGCAGTCAACGCGAAATCACCACCATGTGGTCTGCCGATATTATGTTACATGAGCCTGAATTAGTCAGGGATCTGCATCTGGATTTCATCAATGCCGGCGCACAAGTGATCACCTTAAATACTTATACCGCTACACCGCAACGATTAGCCAAAAATAATGCATTAGCGCAATTATCATCTTTACATCAAAGCGCCATCGACGCGGCAAAAGCCGCTATCGCATTATCAAACAAACCCGAGACTAAAATAGCAGGTTGTTTACCGCCACTAGTGGCCAGTTATCATCCCAGTGAATCACCGGATTTTGAGACATCATTAGCCACCTATCGCGAACTAGTAGCACTTCAAGCCTCCGGCTGCGATCTGTTTATTTGTGAAACAATGTCATCCATAGCAGAGGCAAAAGCAGCCTGTACTGCAGCCGCAGAATCAGGCTTACCTGTGTGGCTGGCGTTTTCTGTCTGTGATGATACGCCTGAGAAATTACGCGGAGGAGAGTCCATTGTCGATGCCCTTGATGCACTAGTGCCTGAATTTACCAATACTGTGTTGTTGAACTGTAGTCGCCCTGAATCCATTGCCCAAGCCTTACCTTCAGTACTCGCTAAAACCGAACAAGTAGGCGTCTATGCCAATGGATTTACATCGGTGGATTCGCTCTATCCAGGCACCACCGTCAAAAATCTACAAGCAAGGCATGACTTGTCACCTGAAAATTATGCACAACATGCTCTGTATTGGGCACAGCAAGGAGTGAGTATAATTGGTGGGTGTTGTGAAATTAGTCCTGCACATATTCAAGTATTAGCTCAAACACTCTCTTCTTCTCAAGGATGAAATGAAGCCTTACAGATACGATTAAAAACGCCAAGCGATAAAACGACTCAACTTAGCACCTTGAGTCATTTCGACGACACGGCAGTCTTTAATATTGAGTGTGTTAGCATGTTTCACTAAGCTATCAACATGCTGTTTTTTAGAAATCAATGAAGTAAACCAGCCAACTTGCTGCGCAAACTCAACGCTCTCATTAAGCATCTTTTTGACAAACACCCATTCCCCACCATCACACCATAACTCATTATGTTGACCGCCAAAGTTGAGTGATTGACGGTTATTCGCAGTGGATTCTTTACCACGTCGTTTGTGTTTGTGCCTCGCTAGATTCTTATTTTTCTTCACACTACCCGACATTGCTGCCTCAGCAGATTCATGAAACGGCGGGTTACACATAGTAAACGCAAAGGTTTCTTGGGGATGGATAATGCCACTGAATATTTGTTCAGGAGACGTTTGATGACGTACAGTCACGTTGTTTTTTAAGTTTGGATTAGACTGAGCAATGAGGGTCGCGTTCTTAAAAGACGGCGCATGAATATCGCTCCCTACCATCTGCCAGTCATAGCTTCGATTTGCCACTATCGGGTAAATTAAGTTCGCACCGGTACCAATATCTAAGCCTTTTATCGATTGACCAGTGGGGATCTCACCAGCATTATCTTCGGCTAATAAATCAGCAATAAAATGCACATAATCTGCTCTTCCTGGTACGGCAGGACATAAATACCCTTCAGGGATATCCCACTGCTGCACCCCATAATGATGCGCTAAAAGGGACGCATTTAACGCTTTAACCGCTTTTGGCTGAGCAAAATCAATGGTCAACTTACCCACTGGATTAGGCGCCATAAATGCCTTAAGCGGGGGGTAAGCTGCCGCTAACTGAACAAAGTCATAACCATNAAGGTGAAGATTACGTAAGTGCATNTATTCAGCTAGCTTTTATGGCTCATGTACTCATCAAACGACCCTTGGAAATAATGCAATTTCTGATCGGCAATTTCAATGATACTATCTGCAATAGAGGAAACAAATTCACGGTCATGACTGACAAAAATTAAGGTGCCATCAAAGGCCGAAAGTGCTTTATTCAATGATTCAATGGCTTCCATATCCATGTGGTTAGTCGGCTCATCCATGATCAAGACGTTGATTTCTTGCATCATTAACTTACCAAACATCAAGCGGTTCTTCTCTCCACCGGAACACACAGAGACTTTCTTATTCACCTCATCCGAGGTAAACAATAAACGCCCTAAAATACTACGGACAAATAAATCATCTTGACCTTTGGTGCGCCACTGGGATAACCATTCAAATAAGGTCATATCATTGGCAAAATCAGCCGAGTTATCTTGAGGACAGTAGCCAATAGACGCATTTTCTGACCATTTAATCACACCGCTATTGGCTTTCAACTCATCCACTAAACAGCGTAAAAACGTCGTTTTGCCCGCACCGTTCTCACCAATGACCGCAAGTTTCGCGCCAGCCTCTAATAAGATTTCTCCACCCGTAAATAACGTGCCTTCCTCAAAGCCATGGGAAACATGGGCTAACTCTAATGCTTGGCGATGCAATTTTTTATGCTGCTTGTATTGGATAAATGGGAAACGACGTGATGATGGTACCACTTCTTCTAGCTCAATCTTTTCCATGCGTCGGGCACGTGAAGTTGCTTGTTTTGCTTTTGACGCATTGGCAGAAAATCGGGCAACGAAGGCTTTAAGCTCATCAATCTCGGCCGATTTTTTCGCATTTTCAGTCAATAGTTGTTCTTGGACCAATGCCGCAGCCGCCATATATTCTTCATAATTGCCTGGGTAGATACGCAACTCACCGTAATCAATGTCCGCCATATGCGTGCAGACTTTATTCAAGAAATGACGATCGTGCGAGATAATGATCATGGTACATTTACGCTGATTCAACACATCCGCTAACCAATTGATAGTATAAATATCCAAGTTATTGGTTGGCTCGTCGAGTAGTAAAATATCAGGGTTAGCAAACAAGGCTTGCACTAATAACACGCGCAGTTTCACGCCAGGAGGCAGTTGTGACATCAAGCCCCAATGACTGGCTTCATCGATGCCAGCCTCGATTAATAACTCACCGGCTCGACTCTCTGCGGTATAACCATCTAATTCAGCAAATTCTGTTTCTAAATCAGCGACTTTCATGCCGTCTTCTTCACTCATTTCAGGCAACGAGTAAATACGGTCACGCTCTTGTTTGATTTCCCATAACTGAGTATCACCCATAATGACCGCGTCAATAACCGAATATTCTTCAAATGCGTATTGGTTTTGACTCAGCACACCAATCCGTTCACCTTGGTCAATCGACACATTACCCGCTGATGGCGCAAGATCACCACTTAAGATCTTCATAAATGTCGACTTACCGCAACCATTGGCGCCGATAAGACCGTAGCGGTTGCCATTACCAAATTTGGCGGAGATATTTTCAAATAATGGCTTAGCGCCAAATTGCATGGTGATATTTGCTGTTGTAATCAAAACGAAGGACCTCTAAATTTAAGGCGCGTATTATACACGAAAACAAATCTAATTACCTGACTTTAGCTAAAGTGTGCATTGTCCTGACCGCGGCATATGCTAAATTATTGTTCCCTTTATATTATTGTTTTGTGACGCTGTGCTAACATACTGATATTAATCTGTTTATCGAGTGCACTATCTTGTCAGATCCCTTATCAGCTGCCGTTTCACCATCCAATGCTTCTTCCGCTACGATCATTAAATGGCTTGGTACGTTCTTACGTCCTTATTTAACCAAGGTGGGCATAGCGATGGTCGCATTATTTGTCAGTGCCGCCAGCTGGCTTATTTTGGGACAAGGGATCAAAATCGTCATTGACGAAGGGTTTGTTGCCAATGATATATCGATGCTAAATACCGCATTAGCTGCCGTATTAGGAATTGCTGCTGTAGGTTGTGTGGCTACTTACTTTCGGTTTTATTACATGATCTGGTTAGGTGAACGCGTCAGCGCCGATATTCGTAAAACCCTCTATGACCATATGCTCAAACTGGGATTAGATTTTTATGCTGAAAATCGAACCGGTGAAGTAATATCGCGTTTTACCAGTGACACGACCGTACTACAAAGTGTTATCGGGACAGGCTTATCAATGGCGATCCGTTCGACGGTTACCTTTATTGGCGCATTAGTCCTAATGCTATTTACCTCAATACAGCTAACGCTATTAGTCTTGCTTGCGGTACCTGTAGTACTGTTGCCCATCAAATTATTAGGCAAAAAAGTACGCCACTACGCCCAAGACTCCCAAGATAAAGTCGCGCAAATGAGTGCGCACATTGACCAATCTGTGCATGAAATTCATACCGTACAATCTTATAACCGTGAAGCAGCAGACCGTGATCATCTCTTTGCAAAAGTCGAAGAAGTCATGGTTGCGGCAGAATCTCGCATCCATTTTCGCGCANTGCTGGTAATTTGTATTATGGCAATCAGCATTGGTGCAATTGTGTTTGTGGCTTGGATTGGCGCAAATGATGTGATCAGGGGCGATTTATCGGTGGGCAGTTTTACTGCATTTATCTTTTATGCGGTCATGGCGGGAGGTGCGGTGGCCACAATCAGCGAAGTGATTGGTGAGATCCAAAAAGCCATTGGCGCTTCGGCACGTATCCGTGAGCTACTTAACACCCNCCCGAACCAGACAAAAACGCGATTATCTACATCTACAGTATTATCAACGGCCCAAAGCGGGACACCCATCACCTTCGACCAGGTGAGTTTCGCCTACCCCAGTGCCTTAAACCATCCCGTATTACAAGAGATTGAACTGACGATACATTCAGGTCAAAAGGTCGCAGTAGTGGGTCCTAGTGGGGCCGGTAAATCGACATTATTTCAACTACTATTAGATTTTTATCAGCCTCAGCAAGGCACAATTCAATTATGGGAACAGCCCATGCAAAATGTCTCTAGTGAATGGATCCGTGAACAGTTTGCCCTTGTACCTCAAGACGCAGTGATATTCGCCTCAAGCGTCGTGGATAATATTGCTTTTGGGCGCACTGACGCCAGTTTAAGCGATGTCATTGAAGCNGCTCAGCTGGCACAAGCACATGAATTTATTAGTCAGTTACCACAAGGGTATGACACCCAGCTTGGTGAGCGCGGTGTGAAATTATCAGGGGGACAAAAACAGCGAATTGCGATTGCTCGAGCGATATTAGCTAACCGCCCTATTTTATTACTTGATGAAGCAACAAGTGCGCTTGATGCTGCCAGTGAATTGGCCGTCAAACAAGCATTAGAGGCGTTAATGGAAAACAAAACGACCCTCATCATTGCCCATCGTTTATCCACCGTAGTCAATGCAGATATGATTGTTGTATTAGATGAAGGCAAAATCATTTCTCAAGGCACCCACACTGAGTTATTAGATAGCTGTGAAGTATATCAAGAGCTAGCAACAATTCAGTTATTAGACTGAGCCGATATTAGTCTAGGCTATTATGAGGCTAAGCTGTTATTAGCCTAGCGCTGGGCGCGGTTAATCACCATGTAAATCCCGCCCAAAATAGCGCCAGAAGCGATGACCATTGGCACTGATAGCGCTTCGCCTAATAAACTCACTCCGAATAAAGTCGTGATCACAGGTACACTCAACTGCACCGAAGCGCTTGTGGTAGTGGGGTGATATGGTAATACGGCATACCAGATGGCATACCCTACACCTGAGGCAATGACACCTGATAGGATGGCTAGAATCATCCCGCTGAGATCCCATACTAAATATGACATACTCAACATCAGCAACATGACACTCATCATCCCCGCTCGTATAAAATTACCACTGGTAACTAAGCTAGGATCACCTGCCGTTTTGCCCATTATAGAATAAGCTCCCCACGCAACACCGGCTAACATCATTAATCCCCCGCCTAACAGATCAGGCGCAGTCGCACTTGGCAAAAATAATATTCCTAGTCCAATGAGTGCCATCGTAAACCCGATTACCTGCCACACATTCAAACGCTGACCTTTAAATATACTGTATAAGATCATCGTAAATTGCACACTGCCAAAGAGAATCAGTGCGCCCGTTGCCGCACTTAATGAGATATAGGCAAATGAGAAACAAGCNGCATACATAAATAACGCCAACGCACCTAACCAACTGCCAGANAATCTGGAAAACCCTTGAGCGGTGGGTGATGAGCTGTCAGGATATTGAATGAATTTAGGCTTAATCACCAGTGTTAACAGCGCTAAAAATAATGCCCCACTNACTAAACGTATCGTCGTAAAACTNGCCGGGTCNATGTCCNTATCGACAAGTGCCCAGCGGCACAACACCGAATTCCCAGCAAATGCACACATGGCGATGAGTGTGTAGATCCATTTTTGTAATGATGACATGGTATGACCTAATTAATGAAGGTTAATACTCCAACGGTACCCAAAATACTTAATATTACAATGAAAATATGTAGTCCAAATGACTTAAGTATTTGTTTGTTAGTGGAAGCAGGATAAGCGTCAAATAAACCTAAACCTTGTGAGCGCTTAATAAAAAATGCAAAAGTGACGAACAGAATTGAAAATACGAAAATATCGATAAACATAAGAATTCCTAAGTAAAATATTTGCACCAGAAAGAAATGAACAAATATTGTAAGGTTAGTGATTAAAAAGCATTGGCAACATCGTCAGCTAAGTTAATAGCGGCACCACCAACCACACCAGATCCTACAGCTAACACTCCACTTCGGATACCATTAACGGGACTTAGTGTACCCACAAGGGCTCCAGCAAAAGTCCCTTTTATGATATCAAAACCAGTTGCACTTGGGCTCGCAATGATAGCACCATAAAACCCGCCAATACCGCCACCTATTGCACCAGCAATGTTAGCTAAAACACCACCATTAACCTGTTGTAAATCGTTAGAATTGAGTTCTTTCATAATATTACTCCAAAAGTCCCTAATATCATTACTAGGGAACATCAGCATGAAGCAATTATGCTATTTTTACATCTGTACGAAAGTATGTTTATTCATTTAAGATCGTCAATAAATACTATTGCGTATCCACAATTTGCTTAATAATCGCTGTTGTCGACACCCCTTCTTCAAAGTGCATGACTTTCACTTCGCCGCCATTAGCTAAGACTTCTTTACCCCCAGCTATTTCGTCAATCGTGTAATCGCCGCCTTTCACTAACACATCCGGCAATACTTCTGCGATCAACGATTGCGGAGTATCCTCACCAAATGGCACGACAAAATCAACAGCACCTAATCCCGCTAAGACTGCCATACGGCGCGCCACATTATTCACAGGACGACCAGGACCTTTTAAACGGGTCACAGAATCATCATCGTTGACGGCCACAATCAAGCGGTCGCCTAATTGAGCGGCAGCCTGCAAATACGACACATGGCCAGCATGTAAAATATCAAAACACCCATTAGTCATGACCACTTTTTGGCCTTGGGATTGCAGTAAACGCACAGTATATGTCAACTGCTCGGCATTCATCACACCCACATCATCATGTGCTTTAGCATGTAACGATAAGGCTAACTCAGTTGTTGTCACCGAAGAGGTGCCTAATTTACCCACAACAATACTCGCGGCGTGATTAGCCATGACACAGGCTTCAGGTAATGCCACATTGGCGCCTAGCGCACTTGCCAAAACCGCCACAACAGTATCGCCAGCCCCTGTCACGTCATACACTTCTTTGGCTTTTGCCGGTAAATGATAATCAGGTGCATCACTGAACAAACTCATCCCTTCTTCGGAACGAGTTAACAATAATGCACTTAAATCCAATTCAGCTCGCATCGTTTGGGCTTGAGCAGATAATGCTGCTTCAGAGTCAGCCTCACCGGCTATCAATGTAAATTCGGCCATGTTTGGTGTGATGATGGTTGCGCCTGAATACGGCGTAAAATCTGTCCCTTTAGGATCGATCACAACGGGTACATTATGGGCTTTAGCTAATGCAATCAAAGCTTGAGGATTAGATAAGGTGCCTTTTGCATAGTCGGACAACACCAACACATCCGCTTTAGCGATATGCATATTGACCATCTCGATTAACGGTTGCTTATCCACCGATGCAAAGGATTCCTCAAAATCTAAACGCAATAACTGTTGATTACGGCTCATAACGCGCAGCTTAGTGATAGTTTCCATCTGCGCCACCGGCACCAAATGACTCACGACATCATGGGCATGTAAAGCAGTCGTCAAAATATGAGAAGCTTCATCCGCTTGAATTAAATCTGTATCTGACTTGTATTGCCCACCGCATAAACCAATCAGCTGAACCTGGGCCCCTAATGCTGCGGCATTAATTGCGACATTGGCAGCGCCACCCGGACGGTCTTCACTGTTATTAACTTTCACTACCGGTACCGGCGCTTCAGGAGAAATGCGTTGTGTTGCACCGCTAAAATAACGGTCAAGCATGACATCGCCCACAACTAAAATACGGGCATTAGAGAAATCAGGTAAAGTCATATTAGATAGTTTTAATGATAAAATTTGCTAAATCATAGCATTGACCCACCGAATACTGAATACTATTATGCTTACTTTCCCGTCAGTTACGGGAACTTATCCCTGAATCGTCCATCAGTAAACAGAGAAAATAATGCCATCTATTTGGTCAGTGTATATTATTGAAAATAAACTAGGTCACTGGTATACGGGTGTGACTGTGGATGTTGCAAGGCGCTTTGCAGAACATTCAGCCGGCGGAGTAAAAGGGGCTAAAGCATTGAAAGGTAAAGGCCCCCTAACCCTTATCAGCGCATATGATTGCCCAGATAAACAGACCGCCTATCAGCTCGAGTACTGGATCAAGCAACAATCCAAACCTAATAAACGCCGCTTTACCGAAGGTCTATACCCTGCACCATTTGCTTATACTTTACACCAAACCAAGTGCAATTAAGGCAATACCGACACTAAGTACCCACTCGATACAGGCTAATCCTACATTACCTTGTAAATCCACTTCTTCTTTCCAATTGATACCATATAAGACAATACGCTTAGCCAAACTAACAATAACAGTATAGGTCACGGATGCAGCAACACCACAAAATAACCACCCGGTTAAATTACTCACATAAGTGTTTGCTTGGTATTGGAGGATACTCCCAGCAATCGAAACAACAATTGCTGTAGCAATTAAATTCCCTGAGTGTTGGATGGCTAACGCAAAATTGTCTTTGCGTAACATGCCTTGAAAAGAATCATTTTGATTGTTTCTAGCAAAGCGGATTTCATATAAACGCGTGGTGAGCAACATAATTGCCATGACCACCACAAAACCGGATAGGATCCCAACAATCGCATTACTATCGGTCCCCTCCACCCAATTAATCATACTGTAAATAATAATCGCAAATGCGATAGCACTCGATGCATCCACTAAAGCCACAGACGTATTTCTCGCTTGAATAGCATCCTCTTTATTCACTAAATGTAGGACCAACTTATCATGCCCGAACCGACCGACTTTGATCAAAATAATGCCAATAATACCAAAAATAGTCGTGCTCAACGCCGCATATTCAAACCCTAAACCAATATGACGCCCCACGACTGCAGACAATACTAAGCACAACGCAAGCATTCGACCTGATAAAGAGATACCAAACGCAAAATTATCCTTTTCGCCTAATTCTTGTGACACACTGATATCTTTAGGTAACCCAGACAACAATCGAATAACCAACAGTAATAATAATGCGATCACGATATCAATCACTAAATACACTTGTATATTTGCTGGTAAATCAATTAATCGGACTAACGATTCCATAAGGATCCTAATAAATAAAAATAAGCATATTTAGTATGAAATAATTTATAAAAAAAAGCACGATAGATTTCAACATCATATCGTGCTTTAGGTACTATATTATAATCAATTACATGACGAGATTTATAGCTGTTTAAACCTCACAGCNACACCACCAGCAGCGGCTAAANGTATTGTCATAGTATCNTCTTGGGTCACTGTCTTTTTCTCAATTACCATATCGTAAGGGTTGGTACGCCAGTCGGCCTTATCCCCATCACGATAAATTTGAGCCTCATAACGCTGACCTTTATCTAAGAAATTTAATGGCACATTAATCACACGCTCATCTTCATTCGTTAACGCACCGAGATACCAATCATTGCCAGAATAGTGACGNTGTGCTTTTTCTTTTCTAGCAAAAACAACATAATCAGCCACACTACCTTGCAGCGCAATCGAGGTTTCCCAATCGGTCGGTACATCCTTAATGAATTGGAACGGCTCTGGTTTGGCTAAATAATTTTCAGGCAAATCAGCAGCCATCTGAATTGGGCTGTATATCACGACATATTGAGCTAATTGACGAGCTAACGTACTCAATGGTCTAGTGTAAGGTTTATCTCCCCACTCAGGACCNCCTCCATGTTCACGCTCATAGTCAAAATCGAAAATCCCNGGAGTAAAGTCCATTGGACCTGATAGCATTCTGGTGAAAGCCATGATCGGTAAGTGCTCNGGAGGATTCGGTGGTGCCCATCCTGAATTATATTCTTGTCCTCGTGCAGATTCNCGTGAGATCCAATTTGGATGTGTACGACGTAAACCAGTATCTTTTACTGACTCATGCGTATTAATCGATAGTTGATATTGGGCAGCCGTCTTCACATTATGGATAAAATGATTGACCACATCCTGGCTATCGGTGAACTCGTAGCGCATCACTCCTTGCTCATCACGATTCTTTAAATTTTGACCAAAGGCAACATAACCTGTTTTAATCTGCTCTATCCCCATTTTTTGGTAAAGGGCGAAGCCATCTTCCATTTGCGCTTCATAGTTACTAATACCACCTGAAGTTTCATGGTGACCAATTAATTTAACACCCGTACTCAAGCTATGTTCATGAACTCGCTTAAGATCAAAGTCAGGATATGATTCAGTAAAAGAGAATAGCTCTGAATTCGCTATCCAATTGCCATCCCAACCAACATTCCAGCCCTCAACCAACACACCATCAAACCCATGCTCGGCAGCAAAATCCATATAGGCCATTGTCCGTTCAGTCGTCGCTCCGTGCTTAGGACCCGATCCCCATGTGAATTTATCAATATGCATTCCCCACCAGATACCAATGTATTTACCTGGATTAATCCACGAGGTATCTTCAATTTTGCTTGGTTCATTTAGATTAAGCGCCATGAACGAATTCACTAGATCAACGGCTTCATCACCTATCGTAATGGTTCGCCAAGGTGTCACAAAAGAACCGGTTTTTTTGACAAGTACGCCATCAGCACGAGGGGCTAAATACGCACTAAACATACCCAACGCCTGACGCTGAATACTCATTCCGGCATAATCAACTAAGGCCGCTTCATGCACAGCAATATGAGTACCATCGGTATATTCAACTGTGAATGGGGTATGTGCTTTATCTACTTCTTGTAAAGGCGTCGTTCGGTATAAGTACTCATAACGTTCGCGTCCTTGTCCAGGGATCCANTAAGCGGTTGCTTGGTGTGAATTCAAAAAGTTAAATTCGGTCAATTCACGTGTAATATCTCGAGAACTATCGGCAGGTACTTCATAACGAAAACCTATGCCCTCATCAAAAGCACGTGCACGCACATAGAAGATATTCTGTGCATTATTNATATCCGTGTATTTCACCACTAATTCATTATGATGATCACGAATTATTCNCTGTTCACCCCAAGGTTGCTCCCACGAACTATCGACACGATTACGACTGACTTCACTCAAGCGAAAATCTCGATACATNGGCAACGCTTTAGCAAAAGTAAAACCAAGTTTACTCAACCCTATGACTTCTTTACCGTTAAAGGAGAGNTGGTAACGAGCTAAGTCATCTTCATCAGTAAAGTGCAACACGATTTCATTGTTGGGTGAAGCAAGACTTAAGACCTTATGCTGATTAGGCGCATTCTCAGCCAAAACACCGCAAGGTATGATCGACACCACCAGCAACGCAATCAGTGTGAAGCTCGAAAAAAATAAACGCAAAATAACTCTCCTAGTAAATTTTGTTAATTGTAATAGTTTTGTAAATATAAAAGAAAAATAGTGATAAATAAAGCTAAAAACTTAAACGATTAAGATTTTTGCAATAGTTGCCGTTTTTCCATGGATCAGTTATTTTGAATAAAAAAGTACGAGCCTTATCATGGAACTAGCCGAACCCATTACGCAATGGATGAATGAATTCTCAACATTAACAGAATATCGGCAATCTAGTGTGCAACTCACACACATATGCTCATATAGCCAATATGCTCACGCAACGATGGCGCAATACCCGTGGATGATCTCCCACATTATGGATGCGCTTAACCAGTCTCAAGCGATCTCCCAAATGTCTCTTTTTGAGATAGTGACCCATCATCATCAATGGGATCTGAAGACACTCAACGACACTCAGCAACTAGCGTTATTACGCCAAGTGCGGCATCTAGGCATGGTGACGATATTATGGCGAGATATGCTTAATTTACAGTCTATAGATACGTCATTAGTAGAAGTTTCATGGTTGGCTGACACCCTTATTTTACAAGCTTACGAATTTGCTTACGCTGGATTTGAAGCACGTTATGGCACCCCTAAAGATGAGCATGGTAATCAAGAATTATATATTTTAGGGATGGGTAAGCTAGGAGGCAAAGAGCTTAATTTTTCATCGGATATTGACCTGATATTTGTCTACCCTGAAGTGGGAGAATTTACCGAACGTCGCAAACCGTTTGAGTATCAACAATTTTTCATTAAAGTCGCGCAGAAACTCATTCACTTACTCAACACTCAAACTATTGATGGCCAAGTCTATCGTGTCGACATGCGCTTACGCCCATTTGGAGAAAGTGGTCCTTTAGTGCTGCCATTTGCTGGCTTGGAAAATTATTATGAAAGCCAAGGACGCAGTTGGGAACGNTTTGCCCTGCTCAAAGCACGTATTCTCAATAAACGAAAAGCAAGTGAAGATCCCAATAAGCTANCACTGGCCAATATCATCNGGCCGTTTATTTATCGACGGTATGTAGATTTTAGTATCATTGAATCGTTACGCGATTTAAAACAAAAAATTGTTCAAGAAGTGCGCCGACGTCAGCTTACA
>JGI26081J50195_1000207_pt1 | contig 25787 bp, 22 predicted proteins | sample SaaInl74LU_5_DNA_FD_50195 | JGI IMG/M metagenome (IMG submission 50195) | reverse complement strand
TCCATTGGCTTTCGTTGCTGAATTAAGGTAGAGAAGTGAAAGGCCAATAATCACAAGTACAGATGCAGCTGCAGACCATTTGTAGATTCCTGAAATCGGTATGATTTTAGTTTCAGGCATTTCTTCAACTTCTTTTTCTTGTGAAGGTATGGCTACAGAAATTTTTGGTTCTGCAGATTCTTGTTCTAACTCACGGATTTTCGCAAGAATGCTATTTTTTAAACTTTCAGGAGGAGTTACGGCTACAGACGTGGCGTAATCTTCCATAGCTTGTTCGGCCTGTTGAAGCTCTGCTTTAATTTCCGGATAAATCGAAGATAGGCACTGAACCTCACGGCGTTCCTGATCGGAAACGGATCCCAGCACGTAACTGTCTATAATCCCAGATGCTATATATTCTTTAATATCCACAGTAAAAGCAATGTTGTAAAATTATTTCTTAACTCATTCATCGCGTAACGCGCTCGCGTTTTCACGGTTCCTAGCGGAATATCAAGTTCTTCTGAGACTTCTTGTTGAGTATATCCCCTGAAGTAAAGATATTCGATAATTATCTGGTGTTGTTCTGGCAGTGAGTCAACCACATCTTTCAATCCTATGGTATTGATGTTCATCGATTCTTGTGATGTAGACAGAACTTCTGTTTCTTTCATCACATTCAGGTGATCGGATTCTCTGTTTTGTTTTCTTAAAACGTCAATGGATCGGTTTCTGCAGATATTCAACATCCAGGTGAAAAAACTTCCTTTTTCCTCGTTGAAGGTTTGTGCTTTTTTCCAAATCGTTACGAAACAATCTTGTAATATGTCCTGCGCAATTTCATCATCCCGTATGATTTTTTTGATGATACCGTAAAGTGCGGGACTAAATTTGTCGTAGAGTTCAGAGAAAGCGGATTCATTTCCTTCTTGGAGTTTAAGAATAAGCGATTTCACTTCTGCGTTCGACATGGGATACTAATGTACGAATTTTGAAAAAGCGACCCCTAAAATCGGAGCCGCTTTTTGGTTTTTTTATTTGATTATCTCGCGAACAATCCGAGCAACAAGTATGTTGTAGGATCAGTCGTGTCAATTGGTTGTAATGGATCATGTACTACAAAGAATCCGTCATACGTTGTTGTAATATCAGTGTAAGACATCATTGAGTTTTGTGATGCCATTGCCATTCCACCATTTCCGTTGATCATAACTGTGCACAATCCAGAATTTGGAGTTTCGTCATAAGGCGTTCCGTTAGGAGTTGTATTAGGGTCTGCTGCATCATGCGCGTGAACCATGTACATTTCACCGTTCATTGTGTTGTCGAGCATTACAGATACACGTGATCCGCCATTTCCTAATTCTTGAACACGAAGCGTTCCCATCAATGTGTTCGCATGTGTTCCGTTGTAAGCGTACGCAGAATTCAATTGTCCTGTGTTAAAGTCATACGCAAATTCAGATGAAGTATAGTTTGTTGTTGCTTGTGTTCTTGCAAATGATCCAACTACTAAATAAGTAGAAATGTCAGCCGTGTTGATAGCTTGTAGTGGATCGTGAATCACGAAGAAACCTTCGTACGTAGAAGTAATCTCTGAGAAAGACATATTAACTGTCTGAGTTACTGTTACTGAACCACCATTTCCTGCTGCCATTTGTGCAAATACGTTTGCATTTGGAGATTCATTGTAAGGTGTTCCGTTTGGCGTTGTTGTTGGATCTGCGGCATCGTGCGCATGAATGTTATATGTTTGCCCAGATACTGTATTGTTTACCGTTACGGAAATCATTGATTGAGTTGACGAAACTTCATCTACTGTAATAGAAGCTGAGAGGTCATCACTGTGCATTCCAGAATATGCGGCACTTGGAACAACTTGTCCGTTGTTAAACTCATAGTTATACGTTGCTGTTTGCATCGCTGGTGTTGGTGTTGGCGTTGGTTCCTCCTCCTCTTTCTTACTTGAACTCATTACGATTCCTAAAGAAAGGATAGCGAGTGGAAGTAATAATCTTGATCTTTTCATCTTTTTGTGTTTTTGAATTTGGAATATCTACGCCCTCACTTGAGATTTGGATTTCGAAATGATGAAAAAAATGAAAAAACAACACAAGACCTTATAAATCAGCGCTATAAAAACAAAAAAAAGCTACCCGAATCGAGTAGCCTTTCACAAAATATAAGTTTTTTACAATCCCAACAACACTTCAACTGGATCTTTCGAGCCAAAAATCATGCGTTCAGGATTTTCCAACATTTCTTTTACTTTAACCAAGAAGCTCACGGATTCTTTTCCGTCGATGATTCTGTGGTCATACGATAGTGCAACGTACATAATAGGACGAATCTCTACCTTTCCGTTAATTGCAACTGGTCGTTCCACAATGTTATGCATCCCCAAAATTGCGGATTGTGGAGGATTGATAATTGGTGTAGACAACATCGACCCGAAAACACCACCATTCGTAATGGTAAATGTTCCGCCGGTCATTTCGTCTGGAGTAATTTTCCCGTCTCTTGCTTTAATCGCCAATCGTTTAATTTCACGCTCGATTTCAGCGAGTGACATTTGCTCTGCGTTGCGAACTATCGGAACCATCAATCCTTTTGGTGAGGAAACAGCAATTCCAATATCTGCGTAATCGTGGAAAATCATTTCTTGACCATCGATTTGTGCATTCACGGCAGGATATAAATTCAATGCTTCTGTCACTGCTTTTGTGAAAAAGGACATGAATCCAAGGTTGATTTCATGATGCTCGGCGAATGCTTGCTTGTACTTGCTGCGAAGATCCATGATAGGTTTCATGTCTACTTCATTAAACGTCGTTAACATCGCCGTCTCATTCTTCACAGAAACGAGTCGTTCAGCAATTTTACGTCGAAGCATTTTCATCTTCTCACGTTTTTGCTCACGTGTTCCACCCCAACCAGCAGCAGCATCCGTTGCAAAGCCACCGGCCATTGCGGAAACGACATCTTGTTTCGTAATGCGTCCATCTTTTCCAGTCCCATTCACTTGGTTGGAATTGATGCCATTTTCATTCATGATCTTTGAAGCGGCAGGTGAAGGCGTACCAGAAGCATACGTTTTCTTTTCGTTTACTGGATCAGGGCTCACCGATTTTGATTCTTTCTTAGGTTCTTCTTTCTTAGGAGCAGGAGCTTTTTCCGCTTCTTCAGTTTCTGAGGATCCAGACGATTCAAAGCCTTCTGGTTTTTCAGCCGAAGTATCAATCAAACAAACGACAGAGCCTACTGCTACCGTATCACCATCTTCTGCTTTGAGTGTAATTATTCCACTTTCTTCTGCTGGAAGTTCAAGGGTAGCTTTGTCTGAGTCTACTTCTGCAATTGCTTGATCTTTCTCAACATAGTCACCGTCAGATACGAGCCATTGTGCGATTTCCACTTCGGAAATAGATTCTCCTGGACTCGGTACTTTCATTTCTAATACTGACATACTTTCTTAATTATGAGTTGTGTACGAAATAATGAATTGTTGTTTTACAATTTCTCTATTCAATATTCTTTTATACTCTGTTTCTTCTTTTTAACTGCAATTCGTTACGCTTTCACCTTGGTTTTTCCAAATTCGAAAAGCGCGTTGAATAATTTCTCTAGTCTTCTCTTGTGAAGATCTTGTGACCCTTCAGCCGCTGCCGCTGTTGCCTCACGGTATACACCATGTAGATTCAAATCTCTTAGAGCCATAGCCATATATCTCCATGCTCCCATGTTTTCTGGCTCTTCTTGCGCCCAAACGATAGAATCAACATTTTTATATTTATCCAAAATGGCATCAATTTGCGGTCTTGGAAGTGGGTATAATTGTTCCACACGTACAAACGCCATATTTTCAATTCCCATATCCATCGCTTTTTCAGTCGCTTCGTAGTAGAATTTACCTGAACAAAATACCANTGTATCGATGTTTTCAACTTTAGCATTGGTATCGTCAAGAACTTCTTGGAAACCACCTTTTGCCATATNATCTAATGATGATACCGCTCTTGGGTGACGTAACAATAACTTAGGTGAGAAAACAACCAATGGTTTTCTAAACTCACGCTTCATTTGTCGACGCAATAAATGGAAGTGATTCGCAGGTGTCGACGTGTTACAAACTTGAATATTTGTATCAGCACATTGTTGAAGGAAGCGCTCCATACGTCCGCTGGAATGTTCCGCGCCTTGACCTTCATATCCATGTGGCAACAACATCACCAAACCGCTTTGTGTGGCCCATTTATCTTCGCCAGCAGTAATAAACTGGTCGACCATAATCTGAGCACCGTTGTAGAAGTCACCGAATTGAGCTTCCCAAATAGTCAATCCATTTGGACAGGCAATTGAGTAACCGTATTCGTATCCCAAAACGGCATATTCGGATAAAAGTGAATTGTATATTTCAAAAGAAGCTTGATTGTCACCGAGCATGTTCAAGGTGATAATTTCTTCCTCTTTAACTTCCGTTTTTACGACAGCGTGACGATGAGAGAAAGTTCCGCGCTCTACATCCTGTCCAGTCATACGAACAGGGTGACCTTCGACTAGAAGTGTTGCATACGCTAGCATTTCTGCTGATCCCCAATCCAATCGATCTTCTTGAATTGCTGCCAATCGATCTTTAAATATTTTGGAGATTTTTCGGAAGTATTTTTTCCCTTCAGGAAGCGTCGCCAATTTCTCTCCCAATTCTAGAAGTTTCTTTTTGTCAACGCCTGTATCTGGAGATTTTAAAAAGTCTTTTTCATTTCCGTGTTTGAATCCTTTCCATTCATCACTCAAGAAATCATAGACCAAAGCTTTCTCTGACTTGCGAGACTCTTCGTATTCTTTCTCTAAAAACTCATTGTAATCATCCGTCATTTTCTTCGCCTCTTCCTTGGACATAATTCCCTCCGATTTTAATTGCTCGAAGTAAATATCTCTTGGATTTGGGTGCTTCGCAATGATGTTGTACAAGTGCGGTTGCGTAAACTTTGGTTCGTCTCCCTCATTGTGACCGTATTTTCGATAACCGAGAAGGTCAATAAAAATATCACTTTTGAAGTGCTGGCGGTATTCCATCGCAATTTCCATTACTTGAACCACGGCTTCTATATCATCCGCATTAACGTGGAAAACAGGACACAAGGTCGTTTTCGCGACATCGGTACAGTATGTCGAAGATCGTCCGTCAATATAATTGGTCGTAAATCCAACTTGGTTGTTAGTTACAATATGAATCGTCCCACCTGTTTTGTAGGCATCCAATTGCGCCATCTGAATCGTTTCATACACAATTCCTTGCGCGGAAATTGCGGCATCTCCATGAATAAGTACTGGACAGATTTTGGATTCGTCCTTATTTAGACGGTGATCTGTTTTTGCTCTTGCAATTCCGCCAACAACAGGATTCACCGCTTCAAGATGTGAAGGGTTTGGTGAAAGAGTCAGCGTAATATCTTTTCCATTTTCAGCTTTTACTGTTGAGGTAAAGCCCTGGTGGTATTTCACATCTCCATCGAATCGAAAATCTTGTTCGAACTCTTTTCCTTCGAACTCAGAGAAAATATCGCGAGGACGTTTATCGAAAATATTCGTCAATGTATTCAAACGACCACGGTGCGCCATTCCGACTACAAATTGCTCAACGCCCTTATCCGATCCTTTTTGAACCAATGCATCTAAAGCTGGTACCAAAACTTCCAATCCTTCAATGGAGAAACGTTTTTGTCCAACGAACTTTTTCCCTAGAAAAGATTCGAATCCAGCCGTGATTGCAAGTTTGCGATAAATTTCTTTTTTCGTTTCGTTGTCGTATTTCGGACGGTTTTTCAACTCAATCGCATTTTTGACCCATTTCAATTGCTCTGGCTCACGAATGTACATGTATTCGATTCCGATTGATTGGCAGTACGTCTCTTGCAGGTGAGAGATGATCTCTTTCAGCGTTACTGGACCCAAGCCAATTTCCTCACCAGCCTGAAACACAGTTTGAAGATCGGACTCTTCCAATCCAAAATTTTCAATATCCAAAGTTGGAGCGTATTTACGACGTTCTCGAACTGGATTTGTTTTGGTGAAAAGATGCCCTCTTGATCGGTAACCGTTGATGAGGTTGATGACCTTAAATTCTTTTTGAAAGTTTTCAGGAACGGCTCCTCCTTCTTCATAGTTGGTTTTCGCAAAATCGAAACCTTCAAAGAATTTTTGCCACCCAATATCAACACTTTCAGGGTCTTGCAGGTATATTTTGTACAAATGGTCAATTGCATTTACATCTGCATTTCCCACGTATGATACTTTATCCATTTTTTTGTGCAAAGTTGGAAGAGTAAAGTTAGCTAAAGTCTAGCAATTAACGAGGTGAAACGATTCGAGATTTATACAGAATGTTTAAAATCGCTTGTTACTGAGGTGACAGGGCAATCGAAATCACTAAAGGATTGACCTTAAGTATACTTTTTGAGCTTCCCTTGTAATGATGAGTTGGGACGTTTTCAGGAGGAAATTTGGATCCGTGGTATTTGATAAAAATTGGCTTTGAGGGATATCGATCTGATAGAGCAGTTGCAGTGTTTGACGCTCGCCTTTCTGGAGAACTACACTCAACATTTCTGAAATAATTTCTGTGAGATCTTCGTAAGAGAATGGTGTGTTTCTTAGAACGGGATGAAATTCACTGCCACTGATTTCAAAATCCTTCAAGATTTGTTGTTGTGTTTTTAGAACAAAATCAGTGTTTTTAAAATGATCTAAAACATCCGTGCGCGATAGTTGATAGTTGGAATCCACATGACAAGGTACGATAATCTATCTAAAATGCACACGACCGGAAATTTTAATGATATCCACCTCCTGAATAACTCATGACTTCTCCCTTTCCAAAACTATAACTGAATCCGAAAGTGATAAAGCGTCCTCTGACGGATGAATTGTAGAGGTAAAAATCGTCTTGGTCAACAATAGTCTCACGGATACGCGAGGCGAAAACATCACGAACGCTCAAATTTATTACCGCGCGATCTTTGAGTATTTTTTTACGCAACCCAGCATCTAAATAAGCAAACCCAGATACATTTCCTTGAACTNTTTTGATTTTAGATTGGTAATTTGGACTGACTTCGAAGTCGATGGAATACGGTAATTTGAATTTGAAAGAGAAATCAGTAGACCACTGGTTTCCGAAGAAATCAAAAACGCGAGATTCAAAAACACCTTTTCGGACGAAATAACCGTAATTGAAATCTCCCATAATGGTGAGCCATTTCGTAGGTGTATATTTTCCGTTGATTTCCAGTCCCGTTTTTTGATTGGTTCCAACATTATTTTTCGTCATGTAATTCACATTGTCAACAAAGAAGGAGACATTTTCTACTACATCTGTCGTATATAAGTGGTACAAACTGGCATTTATCGAGAATTTCTTGAAATACATGATCCCGGTTAATTCGTAAGAATCGGCAAATTCTGGAAGCAAATTCGGGTTTCCTGTTCGAATTACATAATTGTTAGAAATGTTGAAAAAAGGGTTTAAATCCCAAAGTCGCGGACGGAAAATGCGTCGGGAATACCCTGCTTGAACTTGGTATTTTTTCGAAATCTTGTAAGATGAATGAAAAGTTGGAAAAAAGTTGGTGAAATTGCGTTGATTCGTTTCGTTGGTAGTTTCAAGGGTTGTTCTCAAGTCGGTGTTCTCGACACGCATTCCCAATTTAAAACCCCATTTATTCTGCTCATAAGAACCTGTAGCATACGTTCCTAGCACTTTCTGATTGTAAAGAAAATTGTTACTAAAATTCGGATTCACCACCCATTCCCCCATCGATTCGTCTGAAACGCTGTAATTATTACCTACATCATTCAAGTCGTACATCGCACCCATTTCGAGTCCAATTGTTTCGGTGATTGGGTTGGTATAATCAAGTTTGAAGGTGTAATTATTTTCGAAAAAGCTGGTTGCAGTGCGTTGATTTGCGCCAGAGCCAATATCATATCTATCTGTAAACTCAGAACGTTGATCTTTCCCGAAGAATCGTCCGAGACTACTGAACTGAATGCTGTGGTCTTTGTTGTTTTTGAATTCTTTTTTGTAATTCAGATCAAATTGATATTTCGGGTTTTCCGCTGTGGTGACTTCAGTGCGCGTGTAATCGGTAGTCAATATTCCCGTGCTATCGTAAATTTTAAAATTGGTTTCCGAAGGTTGGGATTCGATTTCGTAAGCGAAATTCCCAGAAAGGGTCAGTGTATTGTATTTGTTGATATAATAATCAGCACCCAATGTAATGTTGTAGAATTGCTCGTTCCGGTAATTGATTCCACTACTTAAAATTTTAGACTCATTGAGTAGATTTCTGTTTTCACTCTCATTGTAGCGAGGCAAGGAGCGGTATCCACCTCCGAATTGCGTAAAGAAATTGAATTTTTGGGTGCGGTAGTTCACCGTTCCACCTAGGCTGTGATTGTGTGGAATACCAGTATTCAGGGAAATGGAGCCATTCAAGCCTTTTTTGTTGTCTTTTTTAAGAATGATGTTTAGGATTCCCGAAGTTCCTCCAGCTTCATATTTTGCGGATGGATTGGTAATTACTTCGATGCTTTCTATCATATCAGCGGTTAAAGAACCCAACGCTTTACTTGGATCGTCGGACATGACAGAAGGTTTCCCATCGATGAGGATTTGAACCCCAGAATTCCCTCTAAGCGTTAGATTTCCTTCAATGTCGACATTCACCGAAGGAACATTATTCAGCACTTCGAGTGCCCCTTGTCCCGTACTACTAATATCTTTCCCAACATGAAAAATCCGTTTGTCCAACTTGAATTCCATGGAAGAGCGTTCTGCGGTTACCTGAACTTGCTCTAATTCTTGCGATTCGATGCGAAGACCAATGATTCCTAGATCGGCAACCCCGTTTTTCACGCTCCAATCTAGAATGGTATCGTTCAAAAAGCCGATAAATCGAATTTGAATCCAAATGTTGCTAGAGTCGCTTCTTATTTCAAACAAGCCCGCATCATTTGTCGTTACGCCGCTAAGAATTTTTTCTGTAGCAGTAGAACGCACAACAACCGAAGCAAATGGAATTGGTTTTTCAGTTCGTACATCAATAATTTTGCCTTTAAATGTGACGGGTTCCTGACCAAAAACAGCGAAAGAACCAATACATAAGAGAGAAATGAATAAAAGGAGAAATCTAACCATGGTGCAAATTTCGGGAATATTTTTGGTTTTCGAAATTCGATGAAGGGAATTAAAAGGCTGGCGTTGTTAAAATTTGTAATTGAATTTATTCAAGGAGTGGTTGTAATCGGTTTCATGCAGAAAAGATAAGCGAAAAAATAGAAGGTCACCCAACAAAAGTATGCAATGTATATCTGGTTGATTCTACCTATACATTGATGTATTTATTCAATTTCTATTAGTTTTAATTCTAAAATCATTTTGGATGAAGCGTTTTGGTCTGGTTCTCTCATTACTCGTTGTGATCGGTTGCAAGGAAAATTCAGTTTCTACTTCCAGTCGAAGTACCTCCGTGGAGGTTCGTTCTCCATTGAAGGTTGTTCAACAAGAATTTCAGAAAATTCTTGATTCTGCAGATGTTCTTGGCTCCATTGTTGTCTATGATTTAAAAGAGGATACCTATTATTCAAATGACTTTGAGTGGGCTAAGGTGGGTAGATTACCTGCTTCAACTTTTAAGATACCGAATTCGATTATTGCCCTTGAAACGGGTGTTGTTGAAGATGACAGTACGCTCTTTGAATGGGATGGAAATCCTCGAAGANTGGCTGTTTGGGAGCAAGATTTANTCTTTGAAGAAGCATTTCATAAATCCTGCGTGCCTTGCTATCAAGAGATCGCACGTGCAATCGGCGTTCAACGAATGCAACAACACGTCAATAAATTCAACTACGGGAAAATGGTGGTGAATGACACTACGATCGATGATTTCTGGTTGATTGGCGCTTCCGAAATTTCACAGATGCAGCAAATCGAATTTTTGAAACGATTCTACACATCAGAATTACCCATTTCGAAAAGAACACATGACATCATGTACGATTTAATGGAGATTGAGGCGAAGACTGCGTATCGAATGAGCGGTAAAACTGGTTGGGCAATCCGAGACGGTCAAAACAATGGTTGGTTTGTCGGGTACCTTGAAAAGGAGAACAATACGTACTTTTTCGCTGTGAATATTGATCCAAAAGAGTCTTTCAATATGGATTTATTTGCAGTAATTCGAAAAGACCTTGCTGCGAAGGCGTTTAGGCAAATGAGAATTATTGATTAACGCACTTCTCCTCCCGCGGCAAAATCCTTTTCAGGAGACACGAAACTTAAATTTCCAGCGACATCTTCTGCCATTAAAATCATTCCTTCCGACTCCACGCCACGAATTTTCCTTGGAGCTAAATTCATCAAAACAGTAACGGTTTTTCCAACAACTTCCTCAGGCGAATAATGTTTTGCTATACCCGAAACGATAGTTCTTTTGTCGATTCCTGTATCTACGAGAAGCTTCAGTAATTTATCGGCCTTAGCCACTTTTTCAGCTTCCAGAATAGTCCCCAAACGAATGTCCATTTTTGAAAAATCTTCGAAGCTTGTTTCTTCTTTTTGAGGTGCAAAACTAGTTTCTTTCAACATGAGTGCTTCTTTGGCTGCGTTTAACTTATCGACTTCCTTTTGAACGGTTTCGTCTTCAATTTTTTGGAACAAAATCGAAGGTTTTTCGGTTTGATGTCCTTCCGGAAGTAAATTTGATTTTCCTGCAGCCTCCCAATTGTTGTCTTCAAAATTCAGGAATGTACCTAGTTTGACAGCTGTTNCAGGTAAGAATGGTTGTAAAACAATGCTCAAGTTTGCTGTAATTTGAAGCGCAATATTCATAATCGTTGCAACACGCTCTGTATTTGCTTCATCTTTCACCAATTTCCATGGTTCCATGTCAGCAAGATATTTGTTCCCTAGTCGCGCCAAATTCATTGCTTCCGCTTGTGCTTCGCGAAGTTTATAATCGTATACCAATTTTGAAATACGAGCTGGAATCGCTTCCATTTCGGTAAGAACGTTTTGATCTACCTCTTGCAAGGCTCCTTGTGTTGGAACTTTACCGTCGTAATATTTGTTCGTTAAGACCAAAGCACGATTCACAAAGTTGCCAAGGATGTCTGCCAGTTCACTGTTTACGCGTGTTTGATATTCTTTCCAAGTGAAATCACTGTCTTTTGATTCGGGTGCGATAGCCGTTAAAACGTATTTTAACTCATCCATTTTATCGGGATAATCCGCGATGTACTCGTGCAACCAAACGGCCCAGTTTCGGGAAGTAGAGAACTTGTCCCCTTCGAGATTTAAAAATTCATACGCAGGAACATTGTCTGGAAGAATGAAGTCACCGTGAGCTTTCAATAAAATTGGGAAAATAATTGCGTGAAAAACGATGTTGTCTTTTCCTATAAAATGTACCAGCTTTCGATCCCCTTTCCAGTAGTCTTCCCAGTTCTTATTATTGTCGATTGCCCATTGTTTGGTAGCTGAAATATATCCAATCGGTGCGTCGAGCCACACGTATAAAACTTTACCGTCTCCTCCCTCAACAGGAACTTTAACACCCCAATCCAGGTCACGCGTCATTGCTCGTGGTCGCAAACCATTATCTATCCAAGACATGCACTGACCGATGACTTGGTTTCGCCATTTCTTCGGATCGTGTTGCTGAATGCTGTCTAGTTTTCCTTCCTTAATCCATTCTTTCAACCATTCTTCATGACGTTCCATGGGTAAGTACCAATGCGAAGTCTCCTTCATGATTGGGGCATTTCCACTTAGCGTTGATTTAGGATTGATAAGATCGTTTGGACTTAAGGCAGAACCACATTTCTCGCACTGATCCCCATACGCATTCTCGCTATTGCAGTTAGGGCAAGTCCCTGTAATGTAGCGGTCTGCCAAGAATTGATTGAATTGTTCATCGTAATACTGCTCGCTCGTTTCTTTTGTAAACTGATCTTTTGAATCAAGTACTTTGAAGAATTCTTGCGCAGTTTCATGGTGCAAGGGAGTCGAAGTGCGATGAAAAATATCAAATGAGATGTCAAAATCTTTGAATGCCTGACTGATCACCGCGTTATAGCGATCAACAATAGTTTGAGGAGAAACACCCTCCTTTTTAGCACGCAGAGTAATAGCAGCTCCGTTTTCATCACTTCCGCAAATAAATGCGACATCGTGATGATTCATTCTTAAAAACCTCACGAAAATATCAGATGGAAGGTAAACGCCAGCAACGTGCCCTAAATGGAGAGGTCCGTTGGCGTATGGAAGAGCTGCAGTAACTGTAAATTTTTGTTTTGACATCCTGAAATGATAGAATTTTAGGACGCAAAGGTATGAAAAAGCACAACTTTATTTGTCGAGAAAATATTTCGATTCGAGAATTGGCTTTCTTAGCTCAAGACCAATTCTTTTTCAACGAATTTAATATCGAAAGTTTCGAGTTCTTCTAGAATGGGTTCATAAAGATGTTTCTTCACTGGAAGTGTCACGCCTTTATCTGTGATCGTGTTGTTGAGAATCAATTTGGCGCAAATTCCAACAGGAAGTCCAACGGTATTCGACATGGAAGTATATACCTGATCTTCACCTATATTTACCATGTGTGAAATGATCTTATGTTTCTCATCCCCAAGCTCATATTCAAACTCATGCACCATAACAATCATGTCTTTATCGCCCTCTTTGAGAGATAATTTATCCACGAGAATTTTTTGTAAAACTTGCGCAGGCGTAGCTTTTTCCAGACCCACAATTGGTTCATCTTTAAAAAGACCGAGCCATTCAAATTTGTCGTACAAATGTTTACGTTCCTCACGAATGAATTCACGAAACTTATCTTCTACTTTTTTGTTGGCGTCGTATGGAAGAAAAGCATTCAAAAAACGGCGAGGTGTCATTGTTTCTGTTCCAACCATCGCATAGGTGTCATCGGTCATTCCCAATTCGATGAAAACATTCCAAGACTCACAGTAGCCTGGTCGGCGAAGTGTTCCTCTGAATATGGTAGGGATGTCTTGCAGTTCGTATGTTTCTCTGTAAGAAAGTGAATCGCGATTGGCATATCCAACGAAATCTCCATAGTTTTCAACTGAAATATAATCGAGGCGTCCAAAAAGTCGGTTGTATGGAATGTATTTGTATTCTCCGTTACGGATAAAAGAAGCTGCGCCTCCTTGACCTGCTAGAACCACATTTCTTGGATTCCATGTAAACTTATAATTCCATGGATTGTCGTCACTTTCGGGTGCAATTAAACCTCCAGTGAATGATTTAAAGCTTTTGAATTTCCCGCCGCGACCTTTNACTTGATTTATGATTTTCATCGCACTCATGTGATCAATTCCTGGGTCAACGCCAATNTCATTCATGATGATAATTCCCGCTTCCTTAGCCCGATCATTCAAAGCAGCCATTTCTGGTGAGATATAACTTGGTGTAATGAGGTTTTTTTTAAAGTCGATACAATCTTCAGCAACTTCCACATGAAATCTCGCTGGTAACATCGAAATGACCAAATCGGCTTTTTCAATTTCGGGTTTGCGTTCCGTGCGATCAAGAGCGTTAAACGAGAGCGCTACGCCATTTGGATTGCCGTTGATTTTACTTTTCACCAAGTCGAGACTTTGATCTACAACTCTTATTGTCCATCCTTGCGACGCTGAATTGTTCAACAAGTATCGTATTAAAGAAGAGGAGGACAATCCTGCTCCTAAAACTAGTATAGTGCTCATATTATTTATATGCGTTCAATCAAATGTACGTATCGAAAAAGCCGTTTCAAAGTGTGAAATAAGAAAACTTTATCCACATTAACTGTTAAAAATTAAATGCTAACGGCTAGTAAAATCTCNAAAGTTCTTTAAAACCACCAAATTGAAAGAATTTAACTTCTATTCCTGAATCGATTCCGTGACGTAAAATTTGTATATTGTTTCAATTAAAAACAAAACCACTATGCTACTCGAAAACATCAGTCAATATTTGTTGGATTTTACAGGAAAGATTGAATCTAAAGGATTTGTATCGGCGGAGTCTGCTGCGAAAATAAGAAAATACATTCGATCCGAAGAAAGTCCCGTTCGATGGGAATTATTCTTAATCCTTGGAGGATTGCTCGGCGCGATTTCTATTTCTGCCGGCGTTTTTGCCATTATTTCGCACAATTGGTATGATTATCCGAAACACTTAAAAGGAGTTTTTAGTATCGTTCCAGCACTTGTAGGAATCTTCTTTTACTATCGAATGCTCTTCTTTCACAAGGATTCCAAAGTATGGGTAGAGGCGAGCTCCTTATTTTTGATGCTCATGATTGGGGCTTCCATTTCCTTGGTTGCTCAAACGTATCAAATGGATGGTGACTTTTATAAATTCATTAAAGTTTGGCTCTTTCTTACGATTCCACTTTTCTATTTAGCACGCGCTTCTGGAATTGCTTTTTTCTATTTGTTATTTGCACTTTTACTTTTTAGTGATTTTTCACGAGAAGTCATTGGTTACAGAGCTGTAGAGGCTGCGGACGAAGTAAACTATTGGTTTTGGTTCTTCTTTATTGCTTTTTTGCCACACTTATATTTATCATTCAACACAAAATCAAAAATTCAAGGAGTTCGAGCAACTTACCTCGTGTTACTTACCTATTTCGTGTTAGGTTTGGCACTTGTATTCTCGGTTGACAGTAACTACATTTTGTGGGCTTTGGTCTATCAAGTTGGGGTCTACCTTCTTTCGAAACGTTACATGAGCGGAAGTTTTTGGTTCTTCCATCGGCCTTTGGAATGGCTCACCGCAATTGGGGTTTGTATCACGCTTTTGGGCTTGTCCAATGAAACCGTATTCAGTTTTGCTTTCGCCTTTGATTCGTTCTTCAATGCAGAGTATTGGGAAGCAGGTGAGTGGTACTACTTCATTTTACTCTTGGTCGTTGGCGCTGGAGTGTATTTTAATTACTTCAAATTCAAGGAAAAGTTTGGTGAGGTTAACTTATTAATCGTTTTTGCGCCATTATTCATAATATTTATGATCGTCATCGATGAATACACGACCTCTTGGTGGTGGATCACCTTGCCGATGAATCTTTACATTCTATTTATTGGTATCGTAACAATGGTGAACGGTAGTGAGGAAGGCAAGTTTCTGAAAATGTTGGGTGGACTGCTACTCATTGCGATCTTGATCTACATTCGATATTTCGATAACGATTTGAGCTTCATTAGTAAAGGATTATTGTTTATTATTTTCGGTGGAATGTTCTTCCTAATCAACATGTTTGTTAAGGAGAAAGTGGAACAAATCGAACGCCACAAACGTCGACTTGATGAGGAATAAAAAAATCATTTTTGCGCTATTTGCACTTCTGATAATTGCTGTGCCAGTTTATATGGCAATAGCTTCAGAAAGTGTGCTAACAGAAGGGAATTTCCATAAATTTCGCTTGCAGGGTCGTGATCCGTTTGATCCATTTAAGGGAAAATACTTGCGATTGAATTACCCGAATCTAGAAGTCCCCTCCAATGATTCATTCAAAAGAGGAGAGGATATTTATGTGACAATTGGCAAAGATGCAGAAGGATATTCCTTCTTTGAGGCTGGTCACAAAAAAGCTCCGAAAAAGGGGGATTATCTCAAGACGAAAGTGATAGACTCCTACAAAAGTAATAGAAGTCCTAGAATGGTGATTGAATTAGTGGAAGGCGTTGAGGTTGAGAATGAAGAGCTTCCAGCGAAGCATACAGTTCTGATTAAAATCCCTGATCACATGACGAAATACTTCATCAATGAAGACTATGCCTTGAAGGGTGAAACGATTATGCTTCGTGAACGAAATAAGATTTTTGTTGGAATTCGTATCAAAGACGGAGAATGTCGAATTCAGGATATTTATGTTCGCGGAAAACCGTTGATGGAGTTCTTGGAGAACTGATCTTGGAACCCTCTTTTTTGGAAGTGATCATTTTTCAATCGAAAATTTTACTTTTGCACATACAAAAAAGCACGTTAATTCATGGGAAGAGCATTTGAATACCGAAGAGCAGCGAAAGAAAAGCGATGGGACAAAATGTCCAAATTGTTTCCAAAGTTGGGGAAAGCAATTACAATGGCAGCGAAGGAAGGCGGTTCAGATCCAGATATGAATTCGGCTTTACGCACGGCGATCAAGAATGCGAAAGCGCAAAACATGCCGAAAGATAACATCGAGGCGGCGATCAAACGTGCAACAGCTAAAGACGCAGAGGCGTATTCAGAAATTCTTTACGAAGGCAAAGGACCGCACGGTGTTTTGGTAATTGTAGAGTGCGCTACGGACAATCCGACAAGAACAGTTGCCAACGTAAAATCGTACTTTAATAAAGCAGGAGGAAGTGTCGTTCCAAACGGTTCCTTTGAAATTATGTTCAACCGTAAAGCCGTATTTGAATTCGCGAAAACGGATGAAATGGATTTAGAAATGATGGAACTCGACCTTATTGACGCAGGTTTGGAAGAAATTGAAGAACAAGAAGGACAAGTTTCTGTTTATGGAGACTACACGGCTTTCGGGTCGCTGTCAGATGCTTTGGAAGGTCTCGAAATAGACGTAGAGAAATCCAATCTGGAACGTATCGCAATGGCACCAGTTGAATTTACGGAAGAGCAGCTTGTTGATATTGAAAAAATGTTGGACAAAATTGAAGACGATGACGATATCCAGCAGGTCTTCACCAACATCGCTTAATCCAAACCAAATGATAAAATTATTTATTGTTTTTGCAGTTTTGGTAACGTTTCAAGGAAACGCACAATTGGATCCCTTACGATCTCCGATGCTGCAAGAACTGCCAGATTCACTGCACAAACGCGACTTAGTAGAATTAGCAATTCTTTTTGGGACAGATAAGCAACCGTCGATGCATAATTTTATCGAATTGTACGATAGAAACTTAACACCGTTGCAAGACTCTGTGCATCGAATCCTCGAAATTGGAGTTTTCAACGGAGCATCGCATAAAATGTGGAAATGCTTTTTCGATAGTGCGGAAGTTTATGGAATTGATATTCGTCCAAAACCTTGGGTAGAACAATTGGGCATTCACACCTATTTGGCGGATCAAGCCAACCGCGAAGATTTGCAGCGATTTGTAGATTCATCCGGTGGGAACTTTGATGTTATTGTTGATGATGGAGGGCATTATATGGATCACCAACAAGTTTCTCTTGGCTTTCTTTTCCAACATTTAGCACCGGGAGGATTTTTCATTATAGAGGATGTACATACTTCAATACCAAAATATTACGATGGCTTTGGTCGGGACTCTACGCTTAGCAATACTACTTTAAATGTCTTCCTTGAATACTTGATGACAGAGTCTATTGAAAGTGAATATCTTACCGACGAAGAGGAGAAGNATCTAGAAAAGAATATCGATNACATAGAAATCTACAAGCGAAAAAACAGTATGCACAGCACTGCAGTTCTTATTCGCAAGAAAAAGAAAAGCTAACTTTGCCCTTTGATAATCGTCTTTTAGACAATAAAAAACACAATTTTTAGTTCTTCTGAAAGAAGAATGAAATTTACGAATGAAAACGAAGGTTAAAATAGGGGTAATTCTTGGGCTGCTCATAACGCTGCTTGCTGCTTGTTCTACTGAAAAGAATACGTGGATCAATAGGAATTATCACAGCATCACTGCCCATTACAACGGATATTACAACGCGAACGAATTAATAGATCAAGGCATTACAACGTATCGTGATTCTCGTGTCGAGAATTACTACGAGCTTCTCCCAATCGACCCAGTGCCGGATGAAAAGGAAGTGCCAGGAATGTACCCCGCGATTGATACGGCAATAGTGAAGTGCAAAAAAGTGATTCGAAATCACAGTATGCCGAGCAACGATCGTCCAGCGAAAAAGAAAGAAGAACATAACCGTTGGATAGATGAGAATTGGACAACAATAGGAATTGCGAATTATTACAGAAGAGATTATGATGGCGCAATGAAAAGTTTCAAGTTCGTGCGTCGTTTTTATTCGAACGATCCATCTCTGTATGTCGGAGAGTTATGGATGGCCAAAACCAACATTGCGACTGGAAATCTCACGGATGCAAAATTCAATTTAGACAATCTAGACAAGGCAATCGCAGCTGAAAAACAACGTAAACAAGAAAAGCCTGAAAAGAAATCGAAGTTCGCAAAGAAGAAGGATAAAGATGAAACTGAGATTGCCAAAGTTCCTAAGGAAATTCGCTTTGATCTTGAAAAAACAAAAGCGCAATTAGCGCTCGTGAAGGACGAAAAAGAAGAAGCAATTGCGTACTTGGAAGAAGCAATCAAGCAGGCTCGTTTCAAAGATGACAAGGCTAGAGTCCACTTTATTCTCGGTCAGTTGTACGCCGAAAAAGGAGCGAACGAAGAGGCAAAAAAACACTTTTCAGAGGTCGTGAAAGGTCGCGCAAAATTTGAAATGTCCTTCAATGCACGTTTGAAAAGGGCGTTCTTAGCAACAGGTGATAAGGTCAAAAAAGAGCTTCGTAAAATGATCAAAGACCCGAAAAACTCCGAGTTTAAGGATCAGATCTATTATGCGCTCGCTGAGGTTGCCTTTAAAGAAGGGAACAATGATGAGGCGATTAATTATTTACACCAATCGGCCTTCTATTCAACGACAAATACGCGCCAGAAAGGAATGGCATACGAGCGCCTTGGGGATTTTAATTTCGACAAAAGAAATTATGTTAGCGCCCAAAAATATTATGACTCATGCGCTCAGGTAATCAACGAGCAGTATCCAAACTACGAGGGAATCATTGGGAAATCTCAAAATTTGGCGAAACTTGTTGTTGCGGTTGAAACAGCAAATAGAGAAGATAGTTTGCAGCGAATTGCTATGATGGATGAAAGTTCTAGAGAAGATTTCATCAAGAAAGTCATCAAACAAAAGAAAGAGGCAGAAGAAGAACGAAAACGTCGTGAAGCGGAGAGACTGCGCGAATTGCAGGATAATGAAAATTTGTTTGTTGATCAAGGCTCTGGCTCCAAATGGTACTGGAACAATGCGAAATCGAAGTTAGAAGGTAAGGAAGAGTTCCGAAGGTTGTGGGGACAGCGAGAGAATGAGGACAACTGGAGACGATCTCAGAAAATCCCGGAAGCCAACTTTAACGCCGAAAACCCTGAGGATGAAAATGTTGTTGACACCAGTGCGATTGTAGAAGATACGCTTACGGTGGAGCACCTTATGACTTTTATCCCTTTGACCGATTCAATGATGGAGGCTTCGAATAAGCGTTTGATGAAGGCATTGTTTAACTCCGGGCGCATTTACAACGAGCAACTGAAAGAACCAGAATTCGCAAACGTTCAGTTCAAAGCGGCTGTAGATAAAANCCTACAATCAGATCCGCATGATTTGTTAAGTGCATATCAACTTTATAAGTTAGCAGAAGGAAAGGACGCTGTATTGGCCAATGAATACAAACAATATATTTTGAATTCCTATCCCAATAGTGATTATGCAAACTACATCCGAAATCCAGACTTTTTCATTCTCCAAAAAGAGAGAGAAGCACTGGCCGAGAAAGAATACGTTCGCGTTTTGGATCGTTATGAGCGAAGATTGTTTTACCCCGTAATCACCAAGGCAGATCAGGTTATAGAGGAGGAAAAAGACAACATTTACCGTTCGAAATACATGTTGATGAAAGCGATGTGTTTGGGTGAGTTAGAAAAGGACAAGACGAAACTCTTACCTGTTTTGAGAATGCTCGTGGAAGAATATCCTGAAACTCCAGAAGCAACACGCGGTAGAGAAATGATTGATATTATCGAGAATGGTTATTCCGAAAACATTGTTGTAGATTTTTCAAGTGGTTCACCGTTTGAATTCAAAGAACGAACGAAGATGCGTGTGATTATTTTCCTTCCAGAAGGTATTCCAACCAATACAGCAGTGAACCGTGTATCAAATTTCAATAAAGAGTTTTTTGGATTGGTGCCTTTGAAATTGGATTCAAAATTGTTTGGACTGAATCAGAGCGTACTCATTGTGGAGGAATTCGAGGATGAAATTAAGGCGTCGTCTTACATTACAGCATATACCAACACCCAAAAGCATTTACAGAACTTGAATAAAGCGAAAATTTATATGATCTCTAGAGATAATATGAAGGTTCTGTTTAAAAATCTCGACCTTGCAGAATTCGAGAAATTCTATCAAGAATACTATTAGACTATGAAAAAGCGCGCAACAACTTCCACAGAAAGTCCAGATCGATTGAATGTAATCGTTAAAGGCTCAAAAGTAATCGGAGATATGATTACCGATTCAAACCTTCGAATAGATGGAGAAGTTCAAGGGAATGTATCAGCAGCTTCCAAGGTAGTTATTGGTAAAAGTGGATTAATCAAAGGAAATCTTACCTGCGGTTCAGCTGATATTGAAGGTAAAATCGAAGGTGTCATCAAGGTCGAAGAATTGCTTTCACTGCGCGAAACGGCAAAAATTGAAGGGGAGATCACAACAAGTAAACTTCAAATAGAAGAAGGCGCAATATTCTCTGGGAATTGTATAATGAGTAATCATAAAGGAAATACGGAAAAACCAGCTATCCTAAGGCCTGAGCAAGATAACGTTGTTTATTAATGTCTGAGCAAGAAGATAAAGAGCAAAGAAAAAGGGGGCGCCTACTCCAACTTTCAGGAATTGGCATTCAAATGGCAGGGACAATTTTTCTAGGCGCGTATCTTGGTCGTTGGCTCGATGAAAAATATCCTTCGGATAAAAAATGGTTCACTATAGGACTTACCATTTTAGCGGTGATCCTCTCGATGTATAGTATTCTGAAAAAGGTGAATGAGTTGAATCGACAAGACGATGAAGATAATAAGTAAGTATATCCTCATTCTTTTTGCTGTTATAATCGTTGCCTTTGGATGTCATTACCTTGTGCTTACCGCCATTGGTGACAACGCTGGAGATTCACTTTTTCTAACGTACGGATTCAATTTTGGAGTCACATTGCTGATTCTTGTTGGATTTAATATCATCCTTAGAAAGAAGAGCAATCAAATCGGATCAGTATTTTTAATCTCTAGTTTGATTAAGTTTTTACTGTTCTTCTCAGTTATTACGCCCTTTTTAAAAACGACTGGGTCGGTGAAGTCTTCCGCATTTGCTGCATTTTTCATCCCGTATGCCATTTGTNTGGTTGTCGAAGTCCTAGTTACTATCAAACTTCTAAAGCAACTAGATACTGACTCCTAGTGAATTATAAATCTTTTCAACGAGATTTAAAGAAATACCAACATTCTTTTTCCTATTCTAATTTTATATGTACTTTTGCCGCGGATTTAGAGAACAATAGATCGTGTGATATGCATAGATTATTTAGATTTTTACTTGTTTTAACTTTGGTTAGCCCTTTTGCCGTTAATGCGAACCCGCACAACGGATCTGGGCATGGAGAAGAGATTGAATTGACTCCTGAAGAGCAAAGAGCGAAGAATACGGAGTATGTGAAGCATCACACGAAAGATTCTTACGACTTCAATCTTTTAACGAATGAGTCAGAAGGAAAGCACTACGGAATTCCTTTGCCAGTTATTTTGTGGGACGAAGGATTACATGTATTCATGTCGAGTGCTTTTGATCACGGTCATGAAGTAGTTGAGTCTAACGGGAAATACTTCGTTTTAGACTATCACGAAGGAAAAATCTACAAGTCAGACGAAAGAGGATCCATCTTACAAGAAGCGGTGAAGGATGAGGATGGAATGATTATAGAGTATGTAAAACAAGCTCCGTGGGATTTCTCGATCACCAAAAATGTTGTCGTAACAATTTTAATGATCATTTTAATGTTCTTCTTGTTTAGAGGCATCGCGAAATCATATCGAACAGGTCTTGCTCCAACAGGTGCGGCTAAGTTTTTCGAGCCAATCATTTTGTTTATCCGTGACGATATTGCCATTCCGAATATTGGTGAGAAGCAGCACAAGAAATATATGGTTTATTTACTGACTGTATTCTTCTTTATTTGGTTCTTGAACCTTGCCGGAATGACACCACTAGGGATTAACGTAACAGGAAACTTGGCGGTAACATCGGCTTTGGCGATTTTCACATTCATGATTACCACTTTTTCAGCTAAAAAAGATTACTGGATGCACATCTTTTGGATGCCAGGAGTTCCTGTTCCAATGAAGATAATTTTAATTCCGATTGAATTGATTGGGATGTTCGTGAAGCCATTCGCCTTGATGATTCGTTTGTATGCGAACATGTTGGCGGGACACATCGTATTGGGGTCTTTGATCGCAGTTGTGTTCTTTTTCGATTCGATCTTCGCCCAAGGAGCTTTCATTGGATTGACGTTCTTTATGAACATTATTGAATTATTAGTTGCGCTTTTGCAAGCGTACATTTTTACGATGTTGACAGCCTTGTACTTCGGTTCGGCGGCTGCAGAAGGACATCACTAAACGAGTATATTTTTAACCCTAAATATAATTATCATGGAAGAATCAATGGCAGCAATTAAGTTAATCGGAGCTGGTTTAGTAGTTATCGGTGTTGGTATCGGTATCGGACGTATCGGTGGATCTGCAATGGATGCTATCGCTCGTCAGCCAGAGGCTACGAACAAAATTCAAACAGCAATGTTGATCGCAGCGGCGCTTATTGAAGGAATTGGTTTCGCGGCATTGTTCGCGGTTTAANACCAACCAAATTGATCTGAAGCCATAACGGTTGGTTGTGGCTTCGGATTATTTAGAGTTAAAACAAATTAAGAAAAGATGGATAAGTTATTAGAAGAATTTTCGATTGGGTTGTTCTTGTGGCAAGCAGTTTTGTTTTTAGCATTACTGTTCTTATTGAAGAAATTCGCATGGAAGCCGATCTTGAATGCTGTTAATGAGCGTGAAGAGAAGATTTCAGAATCGTTAGACCTTGCTGAAAAGACAAAAGTTGAAATGTTGGAGCTTCAAGCTTCCAATGAAAACCTTTTGAAAGAAGCACGTGCTGAGCGCGACACGATGATCAAAGATGCTAAAGAAACAGCATCGAAAATGATCGCGGATGCAAAGGATAAAGCAAAAGAAGAAGGTAATAAAATGTTAGCATCAGCTAAAGAGTCAATCAACGCAGAGAAAGCAGCAGCGATTTCTGAATTGAAAACTCAAGTTGCGGCATTCTCAATCGAAATTGCTGAAAAGATTGTTCGAGGGGAGTTGTCTCAAGCGGATAAGCAAAAAGCGCTTGCAGATAAGTTGGCTGACGACATTAACATGAACTAATTGAAATGAAAAGTACAAAAGTAGCAGCAAGATACGCGAAAGCACTACTCGAATTGGCCATCGAAAATAAGAAGGTTGATTCAGTGGCTGGCGACATGCACTTTTTGCTTCAAACAAACAACGAAACGAAAGATTTCGAATTATTGATCTCAAGTCCAATTATTCAGGCAGACAAAAAGATTTCTGTCTTTAAAATGATTTTTGAACAATTCGAAGATATAACATTGTCTTTCCTGGAGTTGCTTACAAATAACGGTCGTGAGGCTTACTTGCCTGTGATTGCCGTTGAGTTCGAAGCGCAAGTTAAAGCATACAAAGGTATTGTTCCAATCACATTGGTTTCGGCAATTCCATTGGAAGCGTCAACAAAAGAAGCAATTCTTGCGAAAGTAAGAGGTTCTGTAAAAGGGACATTAGAGGTTACCGAAGAGATTGACCCGTCAATCATCGGTGGTTTCATGGTTAAAATGGGAGACACTAGAATAGATGCCTCAGTAAGTAGCCAATTAAATAAATTAAAACAACGTTTAACACGATAATTTTGTAAGTGAAGACAAATCCAGCTTGGTCTTGATAATCTTCACCGATAAAAACAAAACAAAATGGCAGATGTAAAACCAGCAGAAGTTTCTGCAATATTAAAAGAGCAACTTTCAGGATTCCGCACGGAAGCTGAATTGCAAGAAGTGGGTACTGTGCTTCAAATTGGAGATGGTATCGCTCGTATTTATGGACTTCAAGGAGTTCAGTATGGTGAATTGATTGAGTTCGAAGGTGGACTACAAGGAATCGCTTTGAACCTTGAGGAGGATAACGTAGGAGCTGTACTTCTTGGTCGCTCTACAGAGGTAAAAGAGGGAGACACAGTAAAACGTCTTGGTCGAATTGCTTCTGTTCAAGTTGGTGAAGGAATGGTAGGTCGCGTAGTTGACACACTTGGAAACCCAATTGACGGTAAAGGACCTATCGAAGGTGAGTTGTTCGAAATGCCAATCGAGCGTAAAGCACCAGGAGTTATCTTCCGTCAGCCAGTAAACGAACCTCTTCAAACAGGAATTAAAGCGGTAGATGCGATGATTCCAATTGGACGTGGTCAACGTGAGTTGGTAATTGGTGACCGTCAAACTGGTAAAACAACAGTTTGTATCGATACAATCATCAACCAAAAAGAATTTTACGATGCTGGTAATCCAGTTTACTGTATCTATGTTGCGATTGGGCAAAAAGGATCAACAGTTGCTGGGATCGTTAAGAAATTAGAAGATGCTGGCGCAATGGCTTATACAGTTGTTGTTGCTTCAAACGCATCTGATCCTGCACCAATGCAATTTTACGCTCCGATGACGGGTGCTGCAATTGGTGAGTACTTCCGTGATACAGGTCGTCCAGGTTTGATCGTATTTGATGATTTATCAAAACAAGCGGTAGCTTACCGTGAAGTTTCGTTACTTCTTCGTCGCCCTCCAGGTCGTGAGGCATACCCAGGAGATGTATTCTACCTTCACTCGCGTTTGTTAGAGCGTGCAGCGAAAGTTATTAATGATGATGCGATTGCAGCTCAAATGAATGACCTTCCAGAATCTTTGAAAGGAAAAGTTAAAGGAGGAGGATCATTGACAGCACTTCCAATCATTGAAACACAAGCAGGTGACGTTTCTGCATACATTCCAACAAACGTAATTTCGATTACGGATGGTCAGATTTTCTTGGAAGGTGACTTGTTTAACTCTGGTATTCGTCCAGCGATTAACGTAGGTATCTCGGTATCTCGTGTTGGAGGGTCTGCTCAGATTAAATCAATGAAGAAAGTTGCTGGTACATTGAAACTCGATCAAGCGCAATACCGTGAACTTGAAGCGTTTGCTAAGTTCGGTTCTGATCTTGATGCTGCTACGAAGTCTGTACTTGATAAAGGAGCTCGTAACGTTGAGATCTTGAAGCAAATGGAAGGTGATCCTTATCCAGTAGAAAAGCAGATTGCGATTATCTACGTTGGAACAAAAGGATTGATACAAAAGGTGCCAGTGGAGAAAGTGAAAACTTTCGAAAGCGAGTATTTAGATTATCTTGACGCAAAACATCGTGATACTTTAGATGCTTTGAAAGCAGGAAAATACACAGATGCTGAAACTGATGTTCTTGCGCAAGTAGCAAAAGAGTTGGCAGCGAAATACTAAGTGATATTTATGAGTTCGGAAAGATGAGTTAAGCACTAATTCATCTTTCTACATTCATCATTCATAATTCAAAAAGATGGCGAATCTTAAAGAAATAAAAAACCGAATTACTTCCATTTCATCCACGATGCAAATCACATCTGCGATGAAAATGGTCTCTGCCGCAAAATTAAAGCGTGCTCAGGATGCGATTACGCAAATGCGTCCTTATGCTGAAAAATTGCAAGAGATTTTAAGTAATTTGAGTGCAACACTTGATCTTTCAGAAAACGCATACTCACACCAACGTGAAGT
>JGI26081J50195_1000187_pt1 | contig 27212 bp, 21 predicted proteins | sample SaaInl74LU_5_DNA_FD_50195 | JGI IMG/M metagenome (IMG submission 50195) | reverse complement strand
CTGTCATGAGAGCCCTTATTGATGTACACGATATTGAATTGCTTGTTTATTGAATTGCTGATAACCCTCGCTGCATAATAAGGCATACGCGCAGCAGTATCTATGATTAAGGTGTCGTATTGAAAAAGGGTATCATTGTATAAAGTGGGAACCTTCACATAGTTGACTTCCAGCATTTGTTTGCGAAGTGCGGCATTTTCTTCAGCAAGTTCCGCATTTACCTTGGCGAGATGTAAATATTCCGTAATCGATGATTGGGTCTCGAGTATAGTTCCTGTAATGGTATTAGCAGAATTAAGAAACTTTACTTTTTGATATTGGTTGTTTTGAATGATAATGGAAATGGCAAGTAATTCTAAAAGCACAAAGAGAATAACAAAATGGTACTTTAAGATAAATTTGACTAGCTTATACATGCGCTACTTTCCACAATATTTAATCCATTAAGAAGGTAAACTGATCCATTTTTTTCAAAGCTATTCCCGTTCCACGAACAACAGCTCTCAATGGGTCATCGGCCACGTGTACAGGTAGTTTCGTTTTGGCAGAGATTCGTTTATCTAAGCCTCGTAAAAGCGCACCACCTCCTGTCAGATATAAGCCGGTTTTGTATATATCGGCAGCAAGCTCTGGCGGTGTAGTTTCCAATGCCTTAAGGATCGCTTCTTCAATTTTCGAGATGGATTTATCCAAGGCGTGCGCCACCTCTGAATAGGTAACGATGATTTGTTTCGGTATACCTGTCATTAAGTCTCGACCGTTAACCGGATAATCTTCCGGTGGATTTTCTAATTCTGTTAGGGCCGCGCCAATGTTAATCTTAATTTTTTCAGCCGTACGCTCACCGATCATCATGTTGTGCTGGCGTCGCATGTAGTTAACTATATTGGCTGTGAACTCATCTCCAGCGATTCGGATCGATTGGTCAGCCACAATACCAGACAAAGAGATAACCGCAATTTCCGTTGTTCCCCCTCCTATGTCAATAATCATATTGCCTGATGGCTCTTCCACGTCGATTCCAATACCAATAGCTGCAGCCATCGGTTCGTAAATCATCTTTACCTCTTTACCTCCAGAGTTTTCGGCACTGTCTTTCACCGCTCTTTTTTCAACTTCCGTAATGCCACTCGGAATACAAATCACCATTTTGTACGAAGGGGGGAATAGGGGTTTTCGTTTGCCATCGTAAATCATTTTAATCATTTCCCTAATCATAATTTCTGCTGCCTGGAAGTCAGCAATTACACCATCTTTCAAGGGACGAATGGTTTTAATATCCTCGTGGGTTTTTTCGTGCATCAACATCGCACGTGCACCAACAGCCATAGGCTTGCCAGTCAAGCGATTGATAGCCACGATAGACGGTTGATCAACTACTACCTTGTCATTATGGATGATTAAGATGTTAGCTGTACCTAAATCAATCGCGATTTCCTCGGTAAAAAAATTAAATAAACTCATTCGCGTAGTGTAATATGATTAGTGTTTAAAATGTCTTGTTCCAGTGAAAACCATTGCCTGACCAAGTTTATTGCATGCATCAATCGAATCTTGATCTTTAATAGAACCACCAGGTTGAGAAATTGCCACAATACCCGCTTCAGCTGCAATTTGTACGCAATCAGGAAAAGGGAAAAAGGCATCAGATGCCATTACCGCTCCTTCTAGTTTGAAGCCAAAACCGTTAGCTTTGGTGATAGCTTGTTTAAGGGCATCCACTCGGGAGGTTTGACCACAGCCCATGCCAATCAATTGCTTATTCGCAATCAAAGCAATTCCATTAGACTTTAGGTGTTTAACTGCCTTAATGGCAAATACCAAATCTTCTTTTTCTTGGCCTGAAATATCTCTTTCTGAAACAAGGGTAAAATCATCTCCATTTTCCATGAAAGCATCATAGTCTTGTTCGATCGTACCATTTAGTAGCGATTTGTTTTGCTTTTTCGGTTTGTCGAATATTTTTTGTTTGAGTAAAATTCTATTCTTTTTGCCTTGCAATACGCTTAGCGCATCGGCGGTAAAATCGGGCGCAATAACTACCTCACAAAATAGTTCGTGAATTTTTTCAGCTAGTTCTAACTCAATGGTTTTATTGGTAATCAAAATCCCACCAAAAGCAGAAACAGGATCGCAGGCTAGCGCTTTATCGTAGGCTATACTGTTGTTTTCCGCACTCGCTAGTCCGCACGTGTTGGTGTGCTTCATTATGGCGAAACTCGGCTCGTCAAACTCGGCAATTACATTCACGGCAGCATCAATATCTACCAAGTTATTGAAAGATAACGCCTTGCCATGGAGTTTTTCAAAGTAATCATCTAAGTTACCATGAAAACTGGCCCTTTGATGAGGATTCTCTCCGTAGCGCAAAGGTTGAGATACATTGAAGCTTTCACGGAAGGCATCCAAAGATTCATCGCGATTGAAATAATTAAATATCGCCGTATCGTAGTGCGAAGAGGTAGCAAATGCTTTTGCAGCAAAAAGTTTTCTTTGGTCCTTATTCAAGGCACCATCTTGTGCGTCGTACAAGTTTAAGAAATCTACATACTGATGGTTAGATGAAATTACGCAAGTGTCTTTAAAGTTTTTCGCCGCAGCGCGAATCAAAGAGATACCTCCGATGTCTATCTTTTCAATGATGCTTGATTCATCATCGGTTTGCGCGATAGTTTCTTCAAAAGGGTATAAATCAACAATGACTAAATCTATGGTTGGAATATCATATTCCTCTAACTGCAACAAATCATTTTCCTCTTCTCTTCTTGCTAGAATACCACCAAATACTTTAGGGTGAAGCGTTTTTACACGCCCGCCAAGAATAGATGGGTAATCAGTTAGGCCTTCTACAGCGTGCACCGTATGACCTAAATCTTCCAGATGTTTTTGAGTTCCACCAGTACTGTAAATTTGTACACCTTGTGCGCTTAAACTATTGGCAAGCGCCTCAAGTCCGTCCTTGTAAAAAACAGAAATAAGGGCCGATTTGATTTTTTTCACGAAAAGATATTTGCTGGTTAGCAAATTTATCCTTTAAATTCAGATTATTCAAGGCTTTAGGCTATTATTTGTTGACTTTTTTAGCGAGTTACATAAGGTTTGAATTACTGTAGGAAAGTGTTGGTGTTCAAGTGCCAGAACCCGGGATGCTAGGTCTGCTGCCGTATCCTTCTCATATACAGGAACTTTTGCTTGAAAAAGGATTTTTCCTTTATCGTATTCTTCATTTACTAAGTGAATAGTAATGCCACTTTCTCTTTCACCTGAAGCTACAACCGCTTCATGTACTTTGCTGCCATACATGCCCTTACCGCCATATTTGGGCAAAAGCGAGGGATGAATATTAATGATACGCTCAGGGAAAGCCTTAATGATATAATCGGGGATTTTCCATAAAAACCCTGCTAAACAGATGAGCTCAATCCCATATTCGTTCAAGCTTTCCAATAGCAGGTTTTCTTGTTGGAAACGCTCTTTTTCAAATACGACTAGCGGTATGCCTTTTTCGCGAGCGAGATTGGTAACTAAGGCTTGGCTGCGAGAAACTACGATAAGTGCTACTTCATAATTCGCTTGAGATTGGAATTGAAGGATAGCCTCGGCATTACTGCCGCGTCCAGAAGCGAAAATAGCGAGCTTAACTGCCTTCATCTAAGGATTCTCAATAATCAAGGAATGCGATATAATTTCATCGTTGTAGTTCAAGTACACGATATACTTACCGGCTTGTAGTGAGCTGGTTTCTAAAGATAATTTATTGTATCCTTTCAGGAGTGCTATATTCTTTGAGCTGAGTACGAGTCTACCGCTTAAATCGTAAATTTCAATGCTAATTTCATCATCATTTTCCATGATGACATCGAGATTCACCTCATTTTGGCCTGGGTTGGGATATAACAAGGAAGTTTGAATAGAGCCCTTTTGAATGAGGCAAGTTTTATTATTGTTTAGGTTAATTTCTGTGTTATCATTAACATATCCTGCCTCAAGACACAGGTAATCAAGCAGTTCGAGGTTTTTGATTAGGGCAAAATTATCTAGGGTATAGAAAACGGATTGCCCTACGGGCAGTATGCCTTCCCAGGTTTCTGCAATACTTGTCTCGTTGTTTACGCTAAACAAGAGTTCGGCATTAAAAATGGCTCGTGTACCTACATTTTGTAGCAAAACACTTGGCTGATAGGCTATTGACCCATCGGTTAGGGTAGTTTTTTGAATACTAAAATTACTCAAGGCTATATCTAGCTCGGTAGGTATGATAGGAATTTCTTTAAAGGAACTATCTGCGCATCCCTCGGCAGTGCTACCACGCAATAAGATGGTATAAGTGCCATTAGCGCTATAGCTGTACACGGGTTCTGCCTCAATAGATGTACCCACGCCATCTCCGAAATCCCAAAAGAAATCCACCGCATTGGTAGAAGATAGATTTGAGAAGGTGATATCGATGGGAGCCTCTCCGTAATTAGGGCTAAAGCTGAAATCTACTTCGGGCAGCTCAAAAACTTCTATTGTACTGGCATCTTGATTAATGCAGCCAAAATTATCTTCAACTTGAAGGCTTACGGGGTAGGTTTGTATAGCGTCGAAAATATAGTTAACTGAGTCGCCAAGCAAAGTATTTCCTTCTACTTGCCAAATCTGACTGACTATGGTGCCGTTTACCACTTCACTTTGATCAATCAAAATGCTATTGGTTCCTATACAGGAATTTTCAGCTATAAATTCAATTACGGGCAAATCACGAATTTCTATAATCTTCGTCGTATCACTTACGCAGCCTATGGCATTTTCTACTCTTAAGTTAACACTGTAGAGACCACTATTCGGATAGAAGAAAGAAGGATTTTCAAGTGAGGAGCTTTGGTTCAACAAATCAAATCGCCATTCTCGTTCTATGACGGAAAAGGAGGGGGTAGTTTCGGTAAACTGAGTGCTGTCGCCAATACAAACTCCGGATACTTCGAAGTCGGGAAGTAAGGCCGGGAACACTTCGATAGTTTGAGATAAAGAGTCGACGCAGCCCAAGCTATCTGTAACGACCAAAAGAACTGGTTCCAAGCCAGGGTTTGAAAAAGTTAATTCAGCAACTTGAGTTGTTTGTATGGGGTTTGAGTTGTTTATCCAAGACCATTGAATAACGCCTCCAAGGCTTTGGTCTTGAAAAGTTGTTATGCTACCGGCACACGGGATGTTGTAATCGAAATTAGCGGTCGGATTTTCTGGAATAGTAATAGTCTTTTGAATGGAGTTAAAACAACCTCCACTGGTAGCTATATATAGTTCTACAGTGTAAGTTCCTGGAGCAGAAAAACTGTGGTTGGGGTTTTGTAACAAACTGGCATTTGCATTTCCAAAATCCCACTCCCAATAGGTAATAGTGCTATTGGCACTAGAGCTGTCATAAAAAGCGATTGGCGTATTAGCACAACCGAAAGTATAGCTAAAGTCAGGTATCGGAGCCGTGCCCAATGAAGTAATGAATACGGTATCTGAGGTTGAACAAGCATTGGAGTTTATTACACTTACCCAATAATTACCTTGGTTTTGAAAAGAGGTAAAACTAGTAGTATCACCGGTACTCCACAAATATGAATCAATCACAAATCCGCTTGGAGCGCTTATTGTATTACCAAAGCAGTAAGCGGTATCATTACCCAAAGAAAAGTTTAATGCTAAAGAATCAACGTTTACGTTAAATGTGTCTGAATAGTAAACGCAACTATTGGTGTCCGTAATACTAAATGCATAATCATTTTCTAAAGAGATATTAGCAAACGAATCTGTACTGGTATAATTATACCAAGTGAAAGTGTAATTGCTTGTGGGGAATTCGGTGTCATACAATATATTCACCCCAGCACAAATGGTTGTGTCGGAAAAAGAGGGTCGGTTTACCGTATTATTAACCTCGACGGTGTCAGAGCTGGTGAAGCCAAAGGTGTCTGTTGCAACTACCCAATATTGCCCAGGCTGATTAGCAACAATTGATGAGGAAGTTTCTCCTGTACTCCAAATGTAGTCGACATAGCTTCCTGCTAATGGACTTAGAACCACATCGCAAAATCCATAATCCACATATCGGTCCTTTCCTAAATTGATAGGCGGCGCATATTTTGACCGAAGATAGGATTCCGTGCGAAAAATACTAATTGAATCTAGTACGGTATCAAACACGATAAATTCGGAAAGGGCGAATTCAGCGTAGGTAACAGGGTTCGTATTGTTGTATGCCCCATATGTTCCAATAACAGCACCCGCTGTAATATTGCCACTTAAATTTCCTGGTGAAGAATACAGATCTACAAAGTCTTCTTGAATAGTGCTATTTGCTCCATTGATTTCATATCTAACGAAATTAAAATCTGTCTGAAGGCCAGTGTTTGATTTAAAATTGCCTCCAGCTTTAAGAAAATACTTACCTGAATTATCTCCACCAATCCGGCATGAATTAGTAGGAACTCCATCAAAAATGTAGTTAAAAGGGATATCGTTGGTTTGGAATACAAAGTAAATTGTGTAGGGTTGATTGATGCTAAAACTAGTAGTGAAAAGTCTATCATCTATTCCGTCGAAATGTATTGTGGATATAGCGTTTAAAGTGGTGTTTTCTATGCTTGGTTCTCTTAAAGTATCCAATGCTGCGAAGCTATGGTTGTTGCCACTAATATCATCCCATTGTGAAACTTTGTTGTTAGTAACACTAACGCCACTATCGCTAGATAACCAAAGTGCTAGGTTGTTGGTGAAACGAAAAATACTAAAGTCTCTGACGTTGGACCAGCTTCCTGGATTGCCAGCAGATATACATCTCACCCTCCAGTAATACAGCCCGGTGTCCAAAGCAAGGTTAGTGTCGGAGTTCAAAACCATATAGTTGTCAGCTCCAACAAAAATGGAATTATCTGAAATTTGCAGCTCATAATTATCGGCAGTAACACAGCCATTCCAGCTTAGCTCGATCACATTTTCGAGTTGGGCATGATTATTCTCGGGTAGCACTAATGATTGCGCGTTGGCTTGAGCAATCAATATTAACAGCAAAGCAAGTTGAAAAATGGTTGAGAAAAAACGCGTATTCATACACTATCAAAGTTACAATAAACTTTTTAAATCTGTCAGTAGTTAACTCCTTATCCCCAATGGTTTTTACTTAACTTAGGATAAGATCACTTAAAATAGCGGTCTTCCTTACGGACCCTATAAAGTTCTGACGCAGTTGTAATATCCTCGCCAATTCCAATTCGTTAAGATTTTAGCATTAAATTCGTTGTCTTAAAGTAGCGTTTTGAATTTTAAAGAGCTTTCATTTTTTAGCAATCTTCGAAAGATTTATCAGCGTTTAAGCCCTATCCAACGGAGAAAGGCCTTATGGGTTTTTCTAACCACCTTAATCAATGGTTTTTTGGATGTAATAGGTATTGCACTAATTATACCTGTGATCTACCTGATAAATGACAGCCCTAAAATTCACTCAAATAAATATTTAGAGCATTTATTTCGCACCTTTGATTTTAGAGACGACACAAGTTTTCTTTTATTTTTTATCACGGTGATTGCAATCATATTTGTAGTTAAGAATGTTATAAGCCTTGTATTTAATTACATTCAGGAGAAATTCATTTATCAAATAGGTAAACAAATAACGATTAGACAATACAAACAATACCTATTGAAGGATTATCTACATATTGCAAATGTAAATTCAAATCAACTCGTTCAAGAGGTAGCAAGGGTCCCCATGGAATTTGCGCGAAATATCTTAAGTCCAACATTTTTTATTGCCACAGAGTATTTTGTTTTTTTGTTTGTTATCATCGGAGTCCTATTTTATGATTTTAAGGTGGTCTTTTTGTTAGCAATTACGCTTACTCCAATAGTTTATCTTTTAAATAAAGCAACCAAGAATAAGATTAATCATTATGGTCATGTGAGGCATAGTATGCAGATAAGAACATTTAAAGAAATTCTGGAGTCACTTCACGCATATATTGATGTAAAATTGAGCAACAGTGAAGAGTTTTTCTTGAATAAAAACAACAAAACACTCGCTCAATACTTTTCTGTAATGACAAAGCTTGGTGTGCTTCAGAAAGTGCCAGTTAGACTTATCGAAACGGCTACTGTTTTTGGTATTGCGGTGTTGTTTTTCTTTGTAAATTATTGGTTGCATGAACCGGGGAAAATCGTTTCAATATTAATCCTTTTCGCAACGGCAGCCTATAGACTATTACCTTCTTTGAATAGAATCTTAACGGCAAATATGCAAATCAAAGGATCATCTTATGTGTTTGATATTTTGAAAACATATAAAAGTGGTGATGATTTAGAATGGAATAAAAAATATACTTCAGTTAATTTTTCTGAATCTATTGAACTATCTAATGTTTATTTTAAATATCCTGAAAAAGAAAAATATGCATTAGAAAAGATCAATTTGGAAATTAAAAAAGGGGCAACAGTTGGTTTAATTGGTGAATCTGGCTCAGGTAAGAGCACCCTGGGCAAACTTCTACTTAGGCTAATACAAGAAGAAAGTGGAGAGTTCAAAATAGATGGAAAACCTATGGATAAAAGTGATGTTTGTGGGTGGAATGATCTCGTTGGTTATGTTCAGCAAGATTTTTACTTGCTTGACGCTTCCTTAGCAGAAAATATAGCATTCGGTTTTGACGAAAATGAGATAGATTATGAGAAAATTGACAAGGTAATAGAACAAGTTCAACTCAAAGAAGTTGTTCAAGGTTTAAAGCAAGGCATTCATACACCAATTGGTGAGTTTGGTGGTAAGTTATCTGGCGGCCAGAGGCAAAGGATAGCTATTGCTAGAGCCTTATATAAAGAGGCTCAAATCTTACTTTTCGATGAAGCCACAAGTGCCCTAGATGGCGAAACTGAGCATGCAATTATGAAAACATTGTATGGGTTGAAGGAGCTAAATCTAACATTGATTATCATCGCTCATAGAATTACGACTTTAGAACATTGTGATGTGATTTTTGAAATGGAAAAAGGGAGCGTGAAAGAAACCTTAACATATAAAGAGCTCTTTGCCAGATAAGTATCATTTGTATTAATCAAACGGATAAAGCGCTATACCGTGAATGGCATTTTTAATATCGTTTGATAGTTGGAGTTGCTTGATAAATTTTCCTGAGTGTATATTAAAAACGGTAATATTTGAAGGGGAAGATCCTACTATTAAATAATCTTCATGAAAAAGCATGCCTCTATTAAATGAACTCTTAGCAATTTTGTCGCTGTTAATTTTATCTTCCACGTCGATAATATCTGGAATTTGATATTCCAAAATGTCATTTGTTACAGGATTTACTCTTTTGACAATATTGGTTGGTGTGTTATTGAAATAAATATAATCCTTAGAGAATCTTCCATTATGTGTTTTAAATGGAATTATATAATCAGGCTTCACATTCCCAATTTCATCGAGTCGATATAAATTCTTTAACGATGTACCCGAAAAATAAATATTTTCTTTGTCTGTAAAAACGGAATTTATATGCGTTGAATCTTTTTTATCAACTTGATTAGGTTCATTTGGATTATAAAACTTTGAGACGAATCTTGCCTTAGGTAAAAGTTTATTTCTTAGTCTTTTGAGAATAGATGTTGGTGGCGGCTCTTTTCTAAACAACAATGCCGATTTAAATTTCTCACTTTTCAAATCAAACCATAATAGAGAGTCGAAACCTGTGGAGGTGACCAATAGCTCATCACCTTGGATATGAATCTCATGGATATTTTCAAGATACTCATTTGTATACTGATCAAGAATTTCAAATTTAAGATTCAGTTTAAGTATAGCGGAATTTGAAGCGAGGTAAATATAATCATTTAAGCAAACGACCCCTCGCAGCCCCCTTTCACCGCCTCTACCCTCAAAATCTATGGATTCATCCTTCCAATCTAAAACAAGTTGATGTGTTTCGTTTTCTAAATCGATCAGATACAGTCCTCCGTGGCTATCTCCACATTCGGCAGCTCGAATTACACTGGTTGATAAAATTTTAGGTAGCATTCTCATTATTTAGGCCTCCCAATAAATGTTTGATTTAATTTTTTTAGCGGGAATTCCGGCGTAAACACAATTATTATCTACGTTTTTAGTTACAATGGAGCCTCCTCCAATTACCGACTGACGGCCAATTTCAACTCCTTTCATAATTACACTATTTCCGCCTATCCAAACCTTGTCGCTGATAAGAATATCCTTCGGATTATTAAGAAGTTCATTTGAAATCAAATCATAGATTTTGTGAGAATCGTTATTTCTAATTTCTACGTTGTATGCAATAAGACAATCATTGCCAACTTTGATTGAGTTCGAGTTTCCGCCACATGCAATATGAGCGCTCCGAATATAAATCTGATCCTTGAGTTCAATTATACATCCTTCTCCTTTAATCCAGAATTCGGTATTTGTAATCCTGCAATTTTTTCCAATTCTTATTGTGTTGCCAGAGCCTTTTATATCAATATTTACATCTCTTATCAAAGTATTTTCACCAACGTAAATTACATTCATATTGTCATGAACCAATGCTTGGACACCACTTGCAATACAATTATCAAACTTTAATTTATTATTCTTTCCCTTGTCGATGAAATTATTGCGATTAAAACAATCATTCCATATTTGCCGCTGAAAAGAGCGTAAGAATCTTTTTAACTTTTTCAAAATCAATAAATATTCTAGCTCCAAATTTATGTTATTTTTTAGAAGAAGAACTAAATCCTTCGAATAAACAATTATTTTATATACTTGGATTCTTTGCATGGATTGTTCGGCAGCCTCAGAATGGATTAAGTGGAGGATTTTATCAAACGGGAAACTTGAGGTGATGTTCGGCTCAAATAGACAAAAAATACTTCAAACGGAAAGTTTTTTATAAACACAGTGTACATCTCAATTAGGATATTAATTGGGGTAAATAACCTGAAGAATATATTTTTTAAATAACTTTGCGCAGTATTTGAAAAAAGAATTAAACAAATGAACAAAGCATTGGTACTCGGCGCGGGGGGGTTTATTGGTAGTCATTTAGTTAAGCGTTTGAAAAAAGAAGGTTTTTGGGTGAGAGGGGTAGATTTGAAATACCCAGAATTTGCTGAAACGCATGCTGATGATTTTGTAATAGGTGATTTGAGAGAACAAGATGTTTGTAGAAGCGTTTTGGATCAGAGCTTTGACCATGTTTACCAATTAGCTGCCGATATGGGTGGTGCGGGCTATATTTTTACAGGTGAAAATGATGCCGATGTGATGCACAACTCGGCCATAATTAACCTAAATATTGTTGACCTATGCAAAAAGCATAAGGTAGGAAAAGTGTTTTATTCTTCATCTGCTTGTATGTACCCAGAACACAATCAGATGGACCCCGACAATCCTAAATGCAGTGAGGATAGTGCTTACCCAGCAAATCCTGATAGCGAGTATGGTTGGGAAAAGCTGTTCAGTGAACGTCTTTATCTATCTTACGCCCGAAACTATGGCTTGAACGTTCGCGTGGCGAGATTTCACAATATTTTTGGTCCAGAAGGCACTTGGGATGGTGGTAAAGAGAAAGCACCAGCGGCATTGTGTAGAAAAGTTGCTCAATCTGACGAGGGTGGTGTTATTGAAGTTTGGGGCGATGGTTTACAAACGCGATCATTCTTGTATATCGACGAGTGTGTTGAGGCGGTAAGAAGACTAGTTGACTCTGATTTCGAAGGTCCGGTAAACATAGGTTCTGAAGAAATGATTTCCATCAACAATCTAGCAAAGTTGATTATAGATATTTCGGGGAAAAACATAACGCTTAAAAACATTGATGGCCCAACTGGCGTGCGAGGAAGAAATTCTGATAATGCTCTTTACAAAGAAAAAATAGGCTGGGAACCAACTGCCTTTTTGAAAGAGGGAATCTCCAAAACCTACGGCTGGATAGCTGAGCAAGTAGCTGCTAAAAAGTAAGATAATGGGAGAAAATGATCCTTCGAGTTTAGATTACTTCACGAGGAAACCTGTCTATTTATTGCTACTTATATTACTTAGCTTTTCAAAAGTATTTGTAAGGGTATATAGTTCTATTTACAGGAGAAAAGATAAAGGCACCACCAAGGTGAAATCCATTGCTGCTGTGTGGTATTGGCCCTATGATTTTCCATCCGCAAGCTACACACGCCTGGGAAAATGGAAAGATTACTTCGAAAAAGAAAATATACGGTACGACAATTTTTATGTGGGGAGCATGAAAGAAAAGGTCCGGGAATATGAAGGAAGCTCTTGGACACGGAAATACTGGTTTTACATCAAGATCTTAATGAAACGCCTAGTTCAGTTTACGAAGTTAAAAAACTATGATGTTGTTTGGATTGACCGGTGGTTTTTGCCTTATTATCCATCAAAATCTGCTTATTGGGAGAAGGCCATAAAAAAAATGACGGGCAAACTTATTATTGACAGTACTGATGGCACTGATTATGAGGGAAACCCCGAGTTAATCTTAGATATTTTTGAAACAGCGGATAGAATAACAGTTGCCTATGAGGGCTTGTACAATTTTTATAAGCCAAAGTTTGGAGATAAAGTTTTCAGATTTAATTATACCGTAATTGAAGATGATTATAAATTAAGGACTAGCTGGGAACAAAAAGAAAAGTTTACCATAGGATGGATGGGTAGTCCATATAATTTTGAATATGTAAAGCATATTGAAAAAGAGTTACAAAAAGTAGCTGAAAAACACCCCTTTAAATTTGATATTATTTGTCGACAAGACGTGGCCATTGACATCCCTAATGCAGAGATTGTTTATCATCGCTATGGGCCAGATTATGAATCATTAATTCAAAACTTTGATATTGGTATTTCTCCGTTTACGGTTAAGAGTTTTAGTAACACGGGTAAAATTGGTATGAAACACCAAGAATTTTTACTTTGTCAAATTCCGCAAGTGTGCTCACCTCAAGGCATTTCTGAGCATGCAGTAGATGGAGAAAATTGTTTGATTGCTGATGAAATTGAGGAGTGGGCTCCAGCCATTATCCGATTGATGGAAAATGAGCAGTTAAGAAAAAATCTTGCGAAAACTGGGCGGTTAATGTGCTTAGAGCACTATACTTTTGACGGACAGTGGCCTTTGGCTAAAAAAGCCTTATCAGAATTTTAAACTCAAATCATGGGAAAGGACAAAAGAATTCTAGTCTATCCCGGTTGGCAAGAATCTAACTACTACCAATCACTTTACCAAAACGATACCTCTATAGAATACACTCAGTATGATGGTGCAGTTTTTCCCTTGTTACGAAATTATAAATTGCATAAAAAGCCAGATATTATCCACTTGCATTGGTTAACAGCCTACTTTGCTGTAGATGTACCTTGGTCTTTAAATTTTGCCTTTAGGTATTTTATTTCTTTGGTAGATATTATTATACTAAAAGCTTTCACTGATGTAAAAATAGCTTGGACGGTTCATAATCTTTATGAGCATGAAACCAAACATCACATTTTAGAGCGTTTAGCAAAAATCGTCATCAGTAAAGTTGTGGATACTATTTTCGTATTAGGGCCCACTGCCAAGCCAATGATAGAAAAAATGTATCGTGCAAATTCAGATAAAATTGTCATATCGGCCCACGGCGATTTCAATCATATCTTTCCTAATGTGGAGCTCGACAAAAATGCTTGTCGAGATCAATTAAAATTACCAAAAGACAAGAGGATGTATTTATTCCCCGGCACGGTTAAACCATATAAAGGGATAAATTACTTAATAAGTACTTTCAAAGAATGGAATAATCCAAGTGCTGTTCTAGTTGTTGCGGGAAAAGTGAGTAGGTCAATGGAAGAGTCTTTGGGTGAATTGCCGGCTAATGTAATTGTGCACAATAAATTTATACCAGACAATGAATTGCCTTCATATTTCCATGCAGCTGACTGGACCGTAGTGCCTTATCAAAGAATTCTAAGCTCTGCCACAATACTTACTGCCATGGGGATGGGTTCTGCTATTATTGCACCCGAAATGGGCATCTTACCGGATTATTGTGATGATAAGGGGGGTATTTTGTACAATTCAAATGAAAAGAATGCCTTGCAATCGACATTAGAAAAAAGTTTAAATTTGCCTGCGGAAACAATGGGTGATTACAACAAGCAAAAAGTAAAGAAATTTGATTGGAAAGAAATCTCCACAGACACCATAAACGTACTGAAGAATTTATAAATATGGCTAAAACATACATTTTAGGTTTACACATAGGACATGATGCTACGGCAACCCTTATAAACGACAGAGGCGAAATTGAAGCTGCAATTGCCGAGGAACGAATGACTCGTGTTAAGTATCATATGGGTTTTCCGTTCCAATCTATCGAAGAAGTGGTAAGAGTTGCTGGAGCGGCTAAACGGGATATTACAGCGGTAGCGCTCTCTACCGAGTATATGCTTTTTCCAGACAATGAAGAGTACAATGATATTTTCTTTTTAAAAGATTTAGAAGAAATCAACCAATACGACATTTTTAATAAGCCTAACCAGTTGAAAGGTAAGTTGGGGAAAATTAAAGATTTGATACCCGGATTTAAAAAAGGAGGCCGATCACCAGAAGAAATTCAAAAGCTATCCAAGCAAATGTCTTTAGAAAGACAAAAAGCCACTTTAAAGGATATTGGTCTTGGCCATGCTGAAGTCCTTAGTTTTAATCACCATGCATGTCATGCAGCCAGTGCTTTTTATTGTAGTGGAAAGCAAGAAGCATTAATGATTACGATGGATGGGGCGGGTGATGGAGATTGTGCCACTGCTTCAATTATTGAAAATGGTAAGATAAAAGTTATATCTAGAGCCTCCTCCGAGGTTTCTCCAGGAAGGTTTTACAGTGAGATAACGGGTTTCTGTGGCTTTAAACGGCTTCGACATGAAGGTAAAATAACAGGTTTGGCAGCATATGGAGACTCAGATAAATATTACAAAGCGCTTAAAAAATATATCCGTTTTAATCCAAAAACAGAGCAGTTTGAATATGACAGTGACAACTTAAGTGGATTAAGTAGAAAATGGATAACGCTTCAACGAATCTTAAAAAACCGGTTTACCAGTCCTTTGCACGTTGCAGAATTCTATGACTTCTTAGATCAAAATTTTGATGCTAAAAACGATATGCAAGATTTGTCGGCAGCAGCTCAGCGAATTTTGGAAGAATTGGGCGTAGAATACACGAAGCATTTTTTAAGTAAGTACCCAAATAAAAACGTACTATTGGCAGGCGGCGTTTTTGCTAATGTTCGAGTGAATCAAGAAATTGCAGAAATACCAGGAGTAGAATTCATATATATACACCAAAACATGGGAGATGGTGGACTTTCGGCAGGTGCGGCGTTTTTATACCACTACGAATATAAGGGCAATAAGTATAATGGCTACGCCCCAAGTAATGTATATTTTGGCCCTGGATACACCAATGAAGAAATTGAGAAAGAGTTAATAGCTGAAGGTGTGGCTTTTGAAAAGCATGCGAACATAGAAGAAGTATGTGCTCAACTCTTATTCGAAGGGAAAGTTATAGGTAGATTTAATGGCAGAATGGAATATGGACCAAGAGCCCTTGGAAACAGAACAATTATGGCGCGACCAACGGATAAAAATATTAACGACTGGTTAAACAAAAAACTAAAGCGAACGGAGTTTATGCCTTTCGCGCCAAGTATGATACAAGAAAAAGCAGCCGAGGTATTAGAAAACTACTCAAACGGGCCATCAAAGTATGCGGATAATTTCATGACNATTACATACAATGTCAAACCCGAATGGCAAGAAAAAACACANGCAACTACCCATATTGATGGAACTGCTCGGCCACAAGTAGTGACAAGCGAAGCAAATCCTTCGTATCACAATATTATTTCGGAATATTATAAGTTAAGTGGAATACCAGTAATCATTAATACAAGCTTTAATATGCACGAAGAACCAATTGTCACAACACCNAATGATGCNATTCGATCATTTCAGCAAGGATGTTTGGATTATTTGGCTATTGGTAATTACTTGTGCAAGTTTAAAAAGGATAATTAAACCTTTTAAAGTCTTTGCGATAGGTAATATAGATGAGTATTCTAGAAAAATAAGAAAGCTCTGCGCTCCAATCTCCTTTTTTTTCTGTTCGATTGGATATGGGAATTTTTCGATTACCTTCTATTTCTAGGTCATCAAGCATCATTGAAAAATCTTTTTGTAAAGATTCTTTTTTTAATACAAACCGACAACCTTTTAAATATTGCTGATTTACCGAATATTCCTCTATTCCCAACAACGCTTTTATTGCAGCCTTAGAGTATCTTTTGAAAATCCATTGATTGACGGAATGGTTTTTACAAAAGTTAATTTCTTTTTCAGCTTGAGAATTTTGTAAGAATGGACGACCCTCTTTTTTCCATTCGTCATAGCGATAGCGATATTTATTATATAAGGTTAATAAGCTATCATAAGGATTAGAGGTGCTGGTAAAAATATGAAGATCTTCGATTTTGCAGTCTTCGAGTAGATTGGCTTCAACCAGCTCATCCAAAGTATTATGCTTAGGATATATCTTCTTTTTTAGTTTATTGTGGTAAAAAATTTCGGCGGGAATCCATTCTCCTCCAAATTCTTTAATTAAATGGTCCCCTAGTGCCGAGCTTCCCGTTCTTGGGTTTAGTATAAAAAGTAGTTTTTTATCTCTGCAGAGTACAGCCATAATCTTATTCTAAAAGACAAAAGTAATGAATGCGCCCCAATTACATCCAAAGTTTAACCAATCACCATATATTTACATCGATTTTTCGGTTTGAAAAAAATTTTGATCATAGCCTATTTTTTCCCTCCTGCCAATTTTGTTGGAGGAGATAGAATAGCTGCTTGGGCTAAATATTTGCACAAGCTTGGTTATTTCCCTACAATTGTTACGCGCAATTGGAATGATGGACAAAAAGACCTAACAGGCAGAATTGAGGACAATACGCTGAAACATGATGTTTTTGAAACCTACGAAGTCTATCGTTTACCATACAAAAGAACTCTTCGAGATAAGTTAAACAGTTATCCAAATTCTATTATCGCAAGTTTTCTAAGACGATTTCTTTCTTTTCTTGAATTATTTATTCAAAACTTCAGCATGTTGGCTATTCCTTATGCTAATTTCTATGACTTTTCTTTAGACTTGATTAAACAAGGGGACTATAAATGTCTAATTGNGAGTGGTCGTCCGTTTCAANTNTTTTCAATTGCNTCTAAGCTAAAAAAACGAACTGGAATCCCCTGGATTGCGGATTACCGTGATGAGTGGAATACTTTTCAGAACAAAAACAATGATTCTTTTTTACTTAGCATGATTCATAATTTAGAAGCAAAAAGCGAGCTAAGTTGGACTTCTAATGCTGATTTATTTATAACAGTCTCTGAGTCTTGGAAGGAAAACATACAAAAGGTCATTCGAAAAAACGGGTTCGTTGTTATGAATGGTTTTGATACAAAGCCGTCATCTGCCTCGGCTGTTTTGAGCAATGATTTCGGCAAGTTAGAAATATCGTATATAGGTACACTGTATTCCTATCAACCCATTGAGTTTTTTATTCAAAGTATGAAGGAACTGATTTTACGGAGTAAAAACGGTATAAAGATTAAAGTTAATTTTATTGGTTTAAATATAATGCCGGAGCAAGAGCAACGGGTTAGCAATTTAATCAAAGGATTTGAAGACTATTTCTTTCTTTACGATAGAATGCCAAAGATTGAGATGCAGCAATTTTATGAAAACGCAGACTTTTTACTTGCTACCTCATTTGATGAAATTAAAGGGTGGTATCCTGTAAAAATATTTGAATACGCTGCTTCGGGAAAGCCCATTTTACTTTGCCCATCGGACAATGATGTTTTAGCTAATTTTGTTAAAGAAACAAATACTGGTGTTTCGTTTAATAAGACTTCGGAGCTTATAGATTTTTTAAGTAAGGTGATTCTAAAAAAAACAAAGAATGAAATGTTTGAGTTAAAGCTAAATTTAAATAGTCTTGAAACATACTCAAGAGAAAATCAAACCAAGAAATTGGCCTTAATTTTAGACAAGTTTTAATTCATCAATTAATCATTTTAAAAAGCTCATTGATAATTTTATGATATTCAACGTATAATGTTAAAATGAATATTCTTTATTTAGGTTATTGGAGCGTGGAAGAAAGCTTAACTGTTTCTACAATTTTTCCAAATTTGGAAAGACTATCGAGTTATCACGCAATTAACAAAATCGTTTTTTCAACGATCGAACGGGACAAGTCTTATGTAAAATACAATGGACCAGAAACAAAAAAAATAAATTTTCATCCCTTATATTCTTTGAACTTACATTTTCATCTAATAACAAAAATTTTTGATTTTATACTTTTCCCTATTAAGTTGAAAAGACTTTGTAAAACCCATAAAATTGACAAGATTATTGCCCGAGGGGCGCCTTCAGGCGCTTTAGTATTTAAGATTAGTAAAGTTTTAAATATTCCTCTTGTGGTTGAATCTTTTGAACCTCATGCTGATTATATGGAAGAATCGGGAATATGGTCAAAGGATAGTTTAAAATATTTGTTTGAAAAAAAATGGGAAAATGAGATAAAAAAAGATGCTGATTTTCTTGCCGTGGTATCTAACAACTATGCTGAGCAATTGATGAAAGAGGGAGTGTCGGAAGATAAAATTTTTGTTGTTCCTTGTTGTGTTGACTTGGAAAATTTTAAATTCAGCGATCAGAAACGGCAAGCTAAAAGAAGTGATTTAAAAATAAATGAAAATCGAATTGTAGGCATTTACGTAGGTAAATTTGGAGGCACCTACTACGACGATGAATCATTTGATATTTTTTATCAGACATTTGATTTTTTTAATAAAAACCTCTTCATTGTAATTTTAACACCCCATGACAAGGAGGATGTAAAAAACAAATTGCTTCTAAAAGGCATACCTGATAGCAATTTCTTTATTGACAAGGTCCCACATCAAGAAGTACCAGCTTATCTATCTGCAGCGGATTTTGCATTTTCAACGGTTCGGCCAAGTCCATCAAAAAAGTTTTGTTCCGCTGTGAAAAATGGTGAATATTGGGCGAATGGTCTGCCTATACTTACCACAGATGGGATTGGAGATGACACCTCCATTATAAGAATTGAAAAGAAAGGAGGTGCAATTTTTGATTTAAGTAAAAACAATTTACTCGAAGCACTAAGGGATCTGAATAAGCTTTTACATAATAGTTCTAGAGAAGAATTGAATGTTTCAATTTGTGGATTAGCGGAAAAATATAGAAACTTTAAAAGTGCTCACGTGTTCTATGATAAAATATTTGAGATAAATTATTGAATGGTATCCTTTCTTATTGAGCTTTCACATTCAGATGTCAGTGCTTAATTTTTTAATCACAAAAAAAACACAGACTTTTGTCATAAATGAACGTGATTGAAGAGATTCAGGAGGGTAATTGAATATCGATGAAAAATTTCGCACTTATTGGGGCTTCTGGATATATAGCTCCTAAACATTTCGAAGCTATAGAGCGCACAGGTAATACCTTAGTAGCTGCGTATGATCCTTTTGATAGTGTTGGCATTATTGATAAGTACTTTCCGTCAACAGATTTTTTTACGGAGTTTGAACGTTTTGAACGCCATCTAGATAAGTTAAAGCGAAAAAGTTTAGCTATTGATTATGTTACGGTTTGTTCTCCAAATTACTTGCATGATTCTCATTCCCGATTTGCACTAGGCATAGGAGCGGATGTTGTTTGTGAAAAACCACTTGCTTTGAATCCAAGAAATTTGGATGGATTGCGAGAATTGGAACTTAAAACGGGGCGTAAAGTTTTTAGTATACTGCAATTAAGGCTTCATCCGTCGATTCAACGACTTTACCAACAATTGCAGTCATCTCCTTCTTCAAAGGTTTTTGATGTCGACTTAACATACATTACTTCTCGAGGGAAGTGGTATTATGCCAGTTGGAAAGGGGATGAGGCAAAATCAGGGGGAATAGCAACGAATATCGGCATACACTTTTTTGATATGTTGTCTTGGCTTTTTGGACCGTTACAAAAAAGCGTCGTACACCTTCAAACTCATGATCGTTCAGCCGGTTTATTGGTCTTTAAAAATGCGAATGTAAAATGGTTTTTAAGTATTGATTCTTCTACTTTACCGGAAAAGACAAAAAAGGCTGGCTTATCCAGTTATCGAAGCCTAAGTATTCAAGGCGAAGAAATTGATTTTAGTGAGGGATTTGATGAGCTACACGTGAAAAGCTATGAAAATATTCTGAATGGCAAGGGTTTTGGTATTGATGAAGCGGCGCAAGCGATAGATATAGTGCATGATATTAGAAATTCTACTCCTGTTGGTATAAAAGGTGAATATCACTCTTTTGCGAAAAAGCCCTTATCTCAGCACCCTTTTTATCCTTAATCAATGGCTAGAAGCTANGCCTGAAAATAGCGTGTTCGAAAGGTGTTTTGGAAATAGATAATTAGGATAAAAATGACGCCATAAACTAAAGCCAAGTANGTATAGCTGTGGTTAAAATGAAAAAAGGCCTTACTTCCGTATTTTAGCATTAACACCAAGCCAACTACTCGAAACCAGTTCACCAAGAATATGATGGTTAGGCCAAAAAGGCCATAAATCAACTTACCCTTCCATGGTCCCTTCAAGAGGAGAATGATTAAAACAAAAATAGTTCCTGCGGAAACTCCCAGGCAATGATTACCTACATAGATGCCTTGGGTGCCTTGGACAAGGATGTTTCTCGTATTAAATAGCACAGGATGTCCCATAAGTCCTAAAGACCAAGCAGCTAGCTGGATGTATAAAGTGGCAAAAAAGTTATTTATTGAATCCCAAACAGGAACCAAAACGGCAAGGCGCGTAAAAGTAAGCCGAATGCTTGTCCAAATCGCGTAGGCTAGTATGGACTTCCAAATTAAGGCCAAGCCATCCTTGTTAGACTCAGTATTTGATGCGATTTTATTCATTACATTCGAATTACCACGAGTTTCAATCTAAGTAAATTTTAGTTTACCTTTGCCCCAAGCAGAATAAACGCAATGCAAACAATATTGGTAACAGGCTGTGCGGGTTTTATAGGCTCGCATGTTTGTGAAAGTTTACTTCATTCTGGTTATAAAGTAATCGGNATCGACAACTTTGATGACTTTTACGATAAAAAAGTAAAAGTAAAGAATTTATCGAATTACGATAAGCATGAACGGTTCTTTTTTTATGANATGGATTTGACTGTNAAGGCAGATTATGTCCAACTTCCTGAAGGTATAGATGCCGTTATCCACTTGGCTGCTAAAGTTGGCGTCTTACCTTCATTAAAACATCCTGAAGCTTATATTAACGCCAATATTTTAGGGACCAATTTTTTGTTGGACTTTATGGTAAAACGAGAAATTAAAAAGCTGCTGTTTGCCTCCTCTTCGTCGGTGTATGGTAATAACGAGAAGATTCCTTTTNTCGAAATAGATGAAGTCAATGGCCCCATTTCGCCNTATGCATTTACCAAGCGTTCGTGTGAATTGATGAATTATAGCTATCATCACTTACATAAAATAGATATCGTAAATATGCGCTTCTTTACGGTTTATGGTCCCCGTCAACGACCGGATCTGGCGATACATAAATTCTTCAATCTTATCTATGATAACGAAGCGATCCAACAGTACGGTAATGGAAGCAGTGCGCGTGATTATACTTTTGTGAGCGATACGGTGCAAGGTATTATAAGCGCGTTGGGATACATTCTTTCCAATAAAAATGTCTACGAAATCGTAAACCTTGGAAATAATACCCCAGTTAATCTTAAAGAACTGATTGAATCNATTTATAAAGTAATTGGTGTTGAGCCAAAAGTTGAAATTCAACAGATGAAACCAGGAGATGTGAATANAACTTATGCAAACATTGACAAGGCAAATAAACTTTTTGGGTATCAACCGCAAACTACCTTGAAAGAGGGACTAGAGAAGTTTAAGATTTGGTTTGAATCGGAAAAATAATAAATCTTAAGTTTATACATTTAGCATACCATGGGCGCTCAGACTGATATTTTATTTCTTGGCTTGCATAGGCCAGGTCGTTCGCCTTCTCAGCGATATCGTATAGAACAGTTTCTTCCGGTTATCGAGGAAATGGGATTGCGATATGATTACCGGTTTTTATTGGATGAACAAATGGACAAGGTGTTTTATTCGCCTGGTGTATATTTTGGCAAGGCAATGATTGTGTTAAAAAGCTTGCTTTTCCTAATAAAGTGGACTTTCTTCGATGCAAAAGCTTATCGATATATTTTCGTTCAAAGGGAAGCTTTTATGCTTGGCACGTCCTTTTTTGAGCGTACGATGGCAAAAAGATCGAAATTGATTTTTGATTTTGATGATTCTATTTGGATGTCTAATGTTTCTGCTGCCAATAAAAAACTGGCCTTTCTGAAAAACCCAGCTAAAACCTCCCGTATTATTCAGTCGGCGGCATGTAATGTAGTAGGCAATCAGTTTCTGGCAAACTATGCACAGCAATTCTCTAAAAATGTGGTGCTGATTCCCACAGTGGTCAACACAGATGAATATCATCGCCGGAAACCCTTGCAAGCAAAATCCGATGGAAAAGTATGCGTGGGTTGGAGTGGAAGTCAAACGACTATTGAACATTTTAAATTGCTCGAGCCCGTATTGAGGGATATCAAAGCAAAGTATGGGGAAAAAGTCTTTTTTAAAGTAGTGGGTGACGGGACTTACGAAAATAGGGAATTGGGGATTCAAGGAATTCAATGGACTAGAGAAACCGAACTTGCTGCGCTCGAAGAAATAGATGTCGGAATAATGCCCCTGCCGGATGATGAGTGGAGTAAAGGGAAGTGTGGCTTGAAAGCTTTGGTGTATATGGCGATGGAAATTCCTGCTGTTTTGGCCGATGTGGGTGTAAACAGCGAGATAGTTACTGATGGGGTTACTGGCTTGCTAAGTGCAAGTCACGAAGAGTGGATAGAAAAGCTATCCTTACTGATTGAAAATGCGGAGCTGCGATGTAAATTGGGCAAAGCAGGAAGAGAGCGGGTGGAAGCGAGCTATTCGGTTAAAGCAAATCAAGATAAATTTATAGCCTTGTTTAATGAATAATAAGACAGCCATATTAACCCTTTTCGCTGGAGTATTTGTTTTTCTTCTAATCCTTCACAATGTGCCAAAGCGAATTACAGAGGAAGACAAGCAATATTTGTCAATGATTTTCGGCGATATAGATAAGCAACAAGAAGAGCTCAGTTTTGAGGAGGAAATTGCCTATCTAGACGCCTTGGCGAATCACTTGCATCAGGAATTTTATTTAACACCTATAGATTATTATGTTTCTAGAGAGCCTAAAGATTTATATGAAAATATGGGCGGTTTATGTTATGATTTTAGTAGAACAATCGAAAAGAAGTTAATACTTAGCGGTTTTCAAACGAGGCATGTTGCTGTTTATAAGAATAGTGGCGGATTTTTAAATACGATTTTATCACCAGGTGTTTTCTCCCATTCTTTAACAGAAGTAAAAACGAAGAAAGGCTGGATGATAATTGACAGTAATGTACCCTTTTATGCTCAGGATGTCAATGGTGTCATTTTTAATTACAAGCAATTGGTTGATGAGGAGAAAACACCAAATTGGCGCTTACAACTTGACAAAGGCCTAGCACATTTTTATACACCCGATGTCGTTTTTATGTATGGACTTTATTCTCGTCATGGAGGTTTTTACCCACCGTACAATTTTATACCAGATTATAATTTTAGAGAGCTTTTTTATAATTTTTAAGGTGGTCCATAACTAAAAGAACAGCACAGGTATAGAAAGGTAGAAATGGGATTCTGTATCGAGATAAGGCGCCAAAATTGTAACTCGTAAAGCCAACAGAAAATGCGAAGATAAAAGTGAAGATAAACATGAATAGGAGTATGGCATGACTATTTATATAGGCTAAACCAGCACCTTGCTTCGTTATGAATAAGCCAATCATTCGCAGGGTAATTAAAAGCAAAATCAAACTTTCTATAGCGGCCAGAAAACCAACAACATTGCCGGCCTCCCAAAGGTAAGGCCGAAAAAGAGCGACATTAACCGCGGCAGGTATTTTTTGCAAAATACCCAAAGGCGTAAAATCAACTTCACCAAGGGAATAGGCAGAACCCTCACCACTTTTGAGTACTTCTACTCTATAGGTGTGCCAACGTTGCATATCCTCTGCTCGCTCCTGGGCGTTTTCCAAGGAGAATTTACTAAATGAATCGCCTAACAGGTTAAGGGCAAGATATCCACCACCCGCTAACAGAACAAGTAGTACAGGTGTTGATATAGTTTTTATGAAACTTGATTGGATATTTCCCCGAAAATGAAAGAAGATCCAAGCAAAAAATGAAGGAATCAGCGCAAGTAAAATATAACTTTTTATCGTTCCTATAACTAAGGTGGAAACAAGTATGAATAAAAGATTTTTAATTATCGCTTGCCGCTTGAAAAAAATGTAGTAAAACGATGAAATTAATATTCCCAGAAAACCAAAGGTTACATTGTCTTTCATAACGCCTGAACCCCAGAAAAAAACGGAAGGAATAAATAAGAGAGACCAAGCAATGATCTTAATTTTATCCGGAAAGTTGTCTTGAATAATTCGAAATAAACGCCATACTCCAATATAGGATAGAGCAGAAAATATAAATGCATTGGCTAAATAACTGTTGAAACATATAATGTTACTTACAGCGGCCATTCGAACGACCAGAAAAGAACTCATGTCGAATGCACGCATGCCTTGAAAGTACTGATAGGTATCCGCGTCTACGATACGAGGGTTGTTGAATAAAAGTTTTAATCCAAGTGGAAAATCTTCAAACAACACGCTGTCAATAACCATTGCTCGTTTGAAATAAAAAATAGTATCACCGGTACCGTAGTAAGCATAATAAATAAGGTAAACACCAAAAGCCCCTATCAATTTTAAAATCAATCCTTTCAAAAAATAGCTCCCTACCTTTTTATCCTTCATATTGTTTCTCAGAATAACTCCGAAAATCATAATGAATAGAAAAATTAAAGGTGCTACAATTAAGTCCTGAATGCCCATATCTTGAGCAAAAATATAGGTTCTACCACAATAATAGGCTATTTTTACATTCAATTATCGTCTATGTGTGGTATAACGGGTTTTATTGGGTTCGAGAAGGAGTCAGACAAAAAATGGAATGCCTATTTGGAAAGTGCCATAGGCAAACTTAATCGTCGCGGGCCAGATTGTCAGCAAACAGCCTATCCCGATGAAAAAGTTGGTCTTGGCCACGCCAGACTTTCTATTATCGATACTACGGATGCCGCCAATCAACCGATGAAGGCCTATTCGGGCAGGTATACCATCGTATTCAACGGTGAAATTTACAACTATAAGGAACTGAAGCGGAGTTTGGAGCTTGAAAAAGGAGAAGTATTTGAAACGTTTAGCGATACAGAAGTTATACTACGTATGTTTCACCACTTCGGAGAGAACTGCCTAGAGCAGTTCAATGGCTTTTTTGCTTTTGCGATTTATGATGCTCAAGAAAAAATCACCTTTATTGCCAGAGATAGAATGGGTATAAAACCCTTACTTTTCAGTCGATCGAATGGTGCCTTGTTTTTTGCTTCAGAAATGAAAGCCATACTGGACTTTGATATAGAGCGAAGTCTGGATTATGTCTCATTACAACAATATTTTCAACTAAACTATATCCCTTCGCCAAGCACTATTTTTTCTTCGGTTAAGAAGTTGCAGCCAGGTCATTACTTAAAGATCTCTGCTCATGGTGAAGTAGAAGATCAAGCATACTATCAAATACCTTTTACGCGACAATACAATACCCTGAGTTATCAGGAAGCACAAGCGGAGTTGGTAAATTTACTGGACCAATCGGTTCAAAGAAGACTTGTGTCTGATGTGCCATTAGGTTCTTTTTTGAGCGGTGGAATAGACTCCTCAGTAATCGCAAGCTTAGCTGCACGACACAGGGACAAGCTAAACACCTTTTCTATAGGCTTTGCCGATAATCCTTATTTCGATGAAACGGAATATGCTAATCTTGTTGCGAAGAAAATTAAATCGGAGCACACGGTTTTTAAACTAAGCAATAATGATTTGTATGAAAACCTACATAATATTCTAGATTACATCGACGAACCTTTTGGCGATTCTTCCGCTATTCCGGTTTATATTTTGAGCAAAAACACCAGGAATCATGTTACTGTCGCTTTATCCGGTGATGGTGCAGACGAACTATTTGGCGGCTACAACAAGCATTATGCAGAGTATTTAATGCAGCAAGATTCATTAAAAAATAAATTGGTTGGTTTGGGTGCGCCGCTTTGGCAGGCCTTGCCTAAATCTAGGCACTCGAGCTTGGGTAATTGGTTTCGACAACTCGATCGCTTTGCGCAGGGACGTAAGTTGGATACGGCGGATAGATATTGGCGTTGGTGCTCGTTTACGGAGGAAAACTATGCGCAAAAGCTTTTAAGGGAGGATTTGTATCCCTATAAAGAATGCTATCAACAGAGAAAAGACGAAATCTTGGCTGGATTTACGAAGGGTAATGATTTGAATGAGACGCTATACACGGATATGCAACTCGTTTTGGTGAACGACATGCTCACGAAGGTTGATTGGATGAGTATGGCAAATAGTTTGGAAGTACGGGTCCCATTTTTGGATCATGAACTTGTCAATTTTGCGTTTCAATTACCTGCGGAGTATAAGGTGAGTGAAAAAGGCAGAAAGACAATACTGAAAGATGCTTTTCGTGATTTCTTGCCCGAAGAGCTCTACACCAGGAATAAAATGGGATTCGAAATACCCTTGCTTCAGTGGTTTAGAACAGACCTGAAATCATTAATTATGGATGATTTGCTTAGTGACGAGTTTATTGAAGAACAACAAATTTTTAATTTAGCAACTATTAGGAAACTGAAGGCCCAGCTTTTCTCGGCCAATCCAGGAGAAATTCATGCGCAAATTTGGGCGCTCATTGTTTTTCAAACCTGGTATAAAAAATATATGCTGTAATGCCCAGAGTTTTAAGGATAATCAATCGGCTGAATCTTGGAGGTCCAACCTACAATGCGGC
>JGI26081J50195_1000183_pt1 | contig 27680 bp, 47 predicted proteins | sample SaaInl74LU_5_DNA_FD_50195 | JGI IMG/M metagenome (IMG submission 50195) | reverse complement strand
TCATTCTCCTTCTTGTCCAAGTTTTGATTTGTTAAATCAACTTGTTGATAGATATCTCTTTCAAAGTTATCTAATTGTTGTTTGAGTGTTTTCAAACTCATGTAATTCACAAATGTACCCACAACCATCGCTAGAACGATAACTGCACATACACCCAAAATAAATGATGTTATTTCCATAATACTTTCGTTTTTTAATTGTTAATTTCAAAGAACGATAGTTGCTCCTCCTCTTGGACTCGAACCAAGGACACCCGCATTAACAGTGCGATGCTCTAACCAACTGAGCTAAGGAGGAATATTCGGTTTTTATCCACATTAGCCCTATATGTAGTGGACACATATAGGATTTTGATAAGGTACTCTTACGAGCTTTACACCGAAAACCTTCTCAGCGGTTCGTATGGGAATCGAACCCATGACCTTCGCAGTGACAGTGCGATATTGTAACCAACTCTACTAACGAACCAAAACCGAAACCTCTCTTTCGAACGGCTTCTTTACTCCTTCTCCACTTACACCTTTCGGATGGAAGGCGAGCTGAGCGAATGATGAGATTCGAACTCACGGCCCTAACCTTGGCAAGGTTATGCTCTACCAACTGAGCTACATTCGCAAAATGCTCACCCTAAGCGCCCTGTTCTAATGGGAAGGGGGATGAGCTATGAGCCTTTGACCGGGCTTGAACCGATGACCGTTGGTTTACAAAACCAATGCTCTACCAACTGAGCTACAAAGGCAAATTAGGTTCAACCACCTCACTATCTGCAGATGTAAAAGATTGAGGAGCTAATTGCATACACAATCTAATTGAACCCGTTTATAGAATATATATTGGTTTATCAGGAATCTCGTTTATACTTCACACACCATTAGAGATTTGTACTTAGTGTGTACCCTTACGAAAGTGTTCTCCCACCTTCCAATACTACGCCTTTTTTATTCTATACTTAGGGAGGTTATCAATAAGATGTTGTTCGGTCAACATACTCCCACTTACCAACTTTTCCCGAATGTCAACCTTTCAATAAGAAAGGATTTTGAGGCTAGACTCAGTCTTTTATAAATACACGTCTGGGTTCCTTTATTTCTTAATTTTGGTGTATAACATATGATAGTTAAACATCCAAAGTAATGCGCTGAATATCCATCCAGCTTGTCCGTAATCACTACGATATACCGCTAATCCAGTTGCTAAGATGTAAAGAACATACATAACAGGAAATAGGTATTTGATTGCTTTATTCATTTTTTGTAAATATTAAGGATTTAGTCGGGAAGACAGGACTCGAACCTGCGGCTTCTTGGTCCCAAACCAAGCTATCTACCAACTGATATACTTCCCGATTCTCTGAGAAAACTATAACCAGCATTTTGTGTAAACCTATCATTCATCTCATTGCCCCTACCTTGTCCGAACTGCTCACCTTCTTAGACTGTTTTGGGTTGCATCCTCTTTGGTATAACGATATAAGGATATAACCTTATAACCATTGATTATAAGTTTGGAACCTTATATCTTCCAAATTAAGCAGTGATGTGCTGAGTTTCCTCTCCGTAGAGCGATAGGAAGTTTTCTCACCAGCTCCACCAATTTATTTTTAGGGAATAAATAAACCCACCACTTTAGCTCCACTTCGTTTTTCCCAAAGAACGAAGAAACTTTTGCGGAGGCTCAGGGATTCGAACCCCGGGTACCCTCACAGGTACGCTTGATTTCAAGTCAAGTGCATTCGACCACTCTGCCAAACCTCCTATTGTTGTTTCCCTTTACTTCCCCTACGATTTTTGTAGGTTGGTAACTGAGAATCACAATTACTACAAGCGAATCTTAGGTTCTCCAGTCTATTATCTATATTTACACCATTTTTATGGTCTAAAATAAGTGGTAGTGGTTTCCCCATCCATTCACCTGTATTACCACAATTAAAACATTCATATGGAATCATTTTTTGCTCAATAATTCTTTTTTTAATGTGGTGTCTTGCATATGTTGAATTCTCAACAAATACTTCCTCATCGGATTTTCTTATAGATTTTACATATTTCAACAATCCAGCTTCATATGAATTTCTATGACCTGCTCCGTTTTTCTTTTTCATAGTAAATGAGTTTATTTACTATAAGTATCACGATGGTGAGGAAAACCATCACAATACTTTTGCTTACATGGCATGCATCTTAAATAAAGAAAAGGAAGTTACCCTTATAAGAACTACTCGTCAGTAGTTTTTAATTCCTTTCGGAACCCAGTTGCGGCCATACCTCATAGTATCTGCAGAATACGAGGATTTTACTTTTTCCCCAACCTTTTCTTTTTATGTAGGAAATGATAACCGGTAACCTTCAATACGATAAATCGTTTTGTTGATTGAGCGGCTTTATCCCAACCTTTAATCATTTCCGTTGTGAACCACTCAGGAATCGAACCTGAAACCTACGCATTAGAAGTGCGTTGCTCTATCCAATTGAGCTAGTGGTCCATAATTAGTTAGGAAGAGCTACCTGTTTGTCATTTTACCGGTATGACCTTAAGCCGAGTCCGTTGTATGATGCGATATGTGTTGTTCCTCATTTATTGCATCCCTTTTGATTAAATCATCATACTATGGCGGATACTCCATATTATCGAACCCTCACTCTCTCTTCCATTGTTGTACCGCAGGCCGGACTCGAACCGGCACGAGCATTACTGCCCAAGGGATTTTAAGTCCCTCATGTCTACCATTTCATCACTGCGGCATTTTGGTTATCCAATATGTCAAAGAACATTTCTGTCTCTTTTTTACTTCGTAAAGATACGAAATAAATTTGATTCCCACAAGCTTTATTTTCAAACTTCACAAAGTTTTTTTTTGTGGTTATCGGTGTTTCAAAGAACTCTACAAAGATACAAAACAAATCTTAATTACACAAGCTTTATTTTCAAACTTTACAAAGTTTTTTAGTGGGGGTAGCTGGACTCGAACCAACGAACTCTTACGAGGAGGGAGTTACAGTCCCTTGCAATTGCCACTATGCGATACCCCCTTTGGTGGACCTGGCGGGATTCGAACCCGCGTCCTGATAAGGAAACCAAATCCCTCATTCACAAGCTTAGTTTGTTTTTCTTAACAAACAAAATAATTGGTTGGTTCTTCACCATCGTCAACCAATAACCAATGGATGATTCGATTTAAGGTTCAATCATTTTTCCACCTTAGTTCTCATTCTTTTTATCGCCCCACGATGAGTGCGGGGAGAGTTACGCTGCTACAGCGTACTCAGCACCTACGAATGCCATAGCATCCTCAAAGGTGAAGTTGGAGATTTCTCTGCCGTTTATAGTTGCGATAGGTTTTTACGGATTTCCATCTAACCCGGCTTGTATCAAAACTTACCCTCAGCTTACCAGTCAAAACCGGTCAGGCCCATATTTCAAAGAACTCTACAAAGATACGAAACAAGTTTGAATTACACAAGCTTTATTTTTTAATCTTCATATTTTTTTTTGAGGTGGTGATTGGATTTGAACCAATGAATAACTCTTTTGCAGAGAGCCCCTTTAGACCACTCAGGCACACCACCATTACCTACATTGATAATCCGCTGCTCGGGTTGCAACTTGCATATCTGGTTTTAGGTTGACTTCATATCCCAAAGATGTTGCCCAACCTTTTGAAGCTTGGACTAGTTTAGAAGAGAAGTGTTTTTCATCTAAGTTGTAATCCAAATCAATCTGAATCTTAACTTTAATCTTTTCTTTCAACCATTCAGCTACTTCAATTGAATATTCAGTTTCTTTCCACAATCTAGTCCACCTATCATTAATTTTTGGAACTCTACTAGAATGAGTTATATAGTGAACTCCCCTACCACCAAATCGGTATGCAATCACAACCGAATAGGATGTAAAATCGGCTATGTTTTGTGAATCCGTTCCAATGTGGATGTCCGCATGTGGACAATCTCTTAGAATTTCCAATGTATGTTCTACCACATCAACTTTTTCTCCATTTACTTTTCTAAATACCTTTACCATAATTGGTGGTTTAATGTTAAACAATAATTTGTGGTATTAACTGGAATCGAACCAGTGACACAAGGATTTTCAGTCCTTTGCTCTACCAACTGAGCTATAATACCAATTTGCACGCCCACTAAGATTCGAACTCAGACCAACGCTTTTGGAGAGCGGGATGCTACCATTACACTATGGACGCGTATTGTGCCTTCGGGAGGACTCGAACCCCCAACAACTGGTTCCGAAGACCAGCGTTCTATCCAATTGAACTACAAAGGCAATTTGGGTGAAAGATGGGACTCGAACCCACAACGACTTGAACCACAATCAAGTGCTCTACCATTGAGCTACAATCACCATATTAACCGACCCAGCTCGGTAAACACATCGGATGGTTGCGTGTATGAGGTTCGAACTCATTTGGTCATCCTTATGAGAGATAACTCTTTTCCACTAAGCCACGCAATTTTGCGGAGAGTATTGGATTCGAACCAATGCATCGTTACCGATGACGGTTTAGCAAACCGCTCCATTAACCACTCTGGCAACTCTCCTTTGTGTTGATGGATGGACTCGAACCATCGACCACCTCCTTATCAGAGAGGGATTCTAACCAACTGAACTACACCAACAAATAAAAGAACAAGCGTTGCACAACTTCGGTGGCCTATTAGTGCTAATTCATCCACCCGCTTCTAAGTTTCCCAACCCTTATCATTTGTTTCATACTTCTAGCTGACAGTCTATTTTCTGAAAACTCCTTTACGAGATACAGGCACTTGTTCTTTTGTGCACCCTGAAGGATTCGAACCTCCGACCCTCTCGGTTATATGATTAGTAAGGTTGAGATGCTCTGAACCAACTGAGCTAAGGGTGCAAATAACCGACCTAGCTCGGTAAACACATCGGATATGGAAAACAAATCCCCAACTTGGACTCTGCCTCAGACGATTTTATTGATGCCCTGCAGGTACATCTTAGTTCGTGTTGGGTGTTAGGATATATACGACACCTAACCGATTTGTTCTTTGTAGTCAGAACAGGACTCGAACCTGTACGAATGTTCCTTTCCCCGCAGACATAAAGTACAACGGTGCGCCTACCAATTTCGCCATCTGACTATGTTGCCTGTCTCTCCAAGCTGTCATACCTCCCTTGTATTCTGTTCTGGCGTATAGCCGTTCCTAACGGTAAAGCGGTATCAAAAACCAGTATGTAGTCAGGACAGGATTCGAACCTGTATGATTACCTTTACACCTGACCCACCCATATAGAGCAGGATTTCGGTAGCAATCTCTGTTTTGTCTGATGCGTCTACCAATTCCGCCACCTGACTATTTTATTACCACCATTTCAATGAACTTTGAAAGATTAACTATCTCTCAATCTTACAGTGTAAACATACGAAAAAGATTTGAATTACACAAGCCTTTTCAAAACTTTTTCTTGTACCGATGAAAGGACTCGAACCTTCACGCGATTAAGCACCGGTTCCTAAGACCGGAGTGTCTACCATTCCACCACATCGGTATTTGTGATTCCGGTGGGGCTCGAACCCACGAACCCCCTGATTAAAAGTCAGGTGCTCTACCAACTGAGCTACGAAATCATTGTTACCCCTGAAGGATTCGAACCTCCACTAACTGGACCAAAACCAGTTGTCCTGCCATTAGACGAAGGGGCAATTTGTGGTATCCAATATGTCAAAGAACTTTCAAATAAAAAACCCCTAACCGAGTTTCCGTCAGTTAGGGGTCTTAATATTTTTGTATTCTATTCTAAGATTAGAATGCAGAAACCCCTAACGCCTGTCCAAATCTATAATCCGATTTGCGAATCGCATTACAGCCCACCCAACTAATTGTTGGTAGGGATAATCCGATATGTTGCGTTAAAGTGTTCATTTTTTCTAACCTTTATATGTTTATATATATTATCTTTTTTGATTTAACGATACAAATATACAAAACAAATTTGAATTACACAAGCTTTTTCAAATTTATTTTATCAATATCTTCGATTAATTGTTTTTCAGCTTCCCTACACTCATTCATATATTTCAAATCACCCTGTTGGAATGCTTGTAGTTTTTGTTCACCCCACCATTGGAGTTCATTTTGAAGTTGTTCGATTTCTGAGTAATTCTTAATCATTTTTGTATTTCATTCTAACCCTTTCCGAAATAGGAACAGGTTCGTTGTTTTCATCGATTCTAACGAACTTTATATTAGTGGATAGGATAACCGATTGTTGACCGGAATACACATTGTGTGCTCTCGCTTCTAATTGTAGAGTTAGTGATGTGTTACCCACATGAGCAACCTTACCATAGATTTTCAGAAGTTGTCCTTCTTTAGCAGGTTTCTTAAAGATACACTCATCAATCTTCACCGTTACCATTCGAGGTGTATCAGCAACTTCCATTGCCATTGCGGCTCCAGCAGCATCAATCCAGCTCAGCATCTTGCCTCCAAATAAGTTTCCATGAAATCCCAAATCAGCTTTCTTGATTGGATGTGTTGAAACTAAAATCATTTCCATAACCACTTGTATGTTTTTCTTTGTTTAATTGATGTTATCTGTGCTTGCGATATTCCAAAGGTTTCTGATATTACTTTGTATCTTACACCATCTTCTATCATTTTAGCTATTTGTAATACAACTTCATCGGAGTGTTTTGCATTATGTTTAGCCAGTTTTTCTTTTGTTTCTTCTTTTAATACTTTACCTTTATGAGCTTCGGAGATTTTATCCCATCGTTCTCTAAGTTCTTCTTCTGAGGCATCTTTGTAGTATTGTTTCATACCCCGTCTACGAGCTTCAATATCTTCTGGTTTAACTATTTGACCCATATGAACTATTCTATTCTTCTCAACTCTTTCAGGTGGATGTTTTACACCTAATAACTTTTTTCTTATCTTTTCTTTTGTTTCTTTAGATACCTTAAATCCCTTCAATTCATCAGCTCGTTTTCCCAACTTACCAGCTAATATCCTAGCTGCAGCTAAATCCTTTCTACTTCCAGTTTCTAAATATTGTTTTGAATGTATCTCATAGTGTTCATCTAAAGAAACACACATCAAGTTACTCAAACAATTGTTCTTTCTATTTCCATCTATATGATGTATTTCATAACTTCTACCTAATTCATCAGTTGGTATAGGTCCATTTGCATCTTCCCACAATTTCCTATAATTCATAATAAGTTATTTTATTATAAATATAAGAGTTTACCACCAAACATCAGTTTTCTACCAAATTATTTTAAGTATTTTTCAAGTTACATCAATCAAACTTTACTCCATTCTCAAACATCAACTCTCTAAGGTGTTCTCTACACTTCTCATAGGTTTCGTATTTGTCCGCACTATATTCGTTATCGGGCATATATTTGTATTGTGCTCTCAACCATTGGTCCATTTCCCACAATACGGAATGCATTGATGCACCTTGAGTTGCCATTTCAAACTCATGTGAATCTTCTGGTAATTGAAATTCTAAGATTGCCTTCATTTCTCTTTGGTGTAAAGGCCTAATTTATTTAGAAACTCACGCATAGCATCTACAAGTTCCTTATCGTTCTCAATCAGATTGCCCTTGACATAAATGTCTCCATTTGCCTTGAGTTCAATGATTGGTGTTGATTCCCCATTATTTTGGAATGTAATGCTTTGGGGTTCCATCAATGATGGTGTTGCTATAAGTTTGAATTCTTCTTTTTTCATTTCATTTTGTGTTAAAGGTTACTTTTTAAGGCTGTTCTTAATTACAAGAACAAATGCTTCAATAAAAGGACGGATGATGTATCCCCACCCTAATCCACATAAAAATAGTCCTATTGTCTTCATTTCTCTTTGGTGTTAAAGGTTTTAGATAGCTTCATATGTACTCTCAAAGATTTCTTTCTCTACGAGCCATTTCTCACCTTTGATTCCAACACACAGGTAGTGTTTTCCAAACTCACCCCTGTGATGCTGATTCTTTAATGTTGAGATATATGGCACCAAGTCTGGTTTAAGTCCGTACTTAGCATCTTGCATTACTCCAAGTATACCGTCTTTGTGAATCATTCCATCTTCATCGCCTTTTTCAAACAACTTAGCTTTGACTGTTGCAATCTTTCTATACTCTTTCATTTCTCTTTTGGTGTTAAAGGTTAAAATTGGTGATGAAGTGTTGGTCGCTATTGTTACAATACTCTCATCATAAAGTGTGTATTTTTCAAAGTTTGGGTAGGTCATTTCTCTTTAGTGTTAATTTGATTTTTGACATAAGAAATTTTCTCATCTTCAGTCAAGTCTGTAAAATATTGAACTGCTATTGCGTTTCCAAATAATACTTTTCTTGCCATTACAAATCGGTCTTTAAGCGTAGTGTATTCTTTGTTATAATTAAGTGGTTTAGCAATTTGCCACCCTTCAAACATTTTACCTTCAATCACTACTGATAATTGTTCTGTCATTGATTGGTCTTTTACCAATTCATCAATTAAAATTGTTTTCATTTCTCTTTTGTTTTGTTTACTCCATGTACAACTTCCGCTGAGTATGGGTGGTCCTCTCTTTCAAAGTTCACACTTCGTTGCATCTCAGAAATCATTGATTTTTCTTTAATGATTTGAGCCACCTCATATGCCTGTCCTTTATTAAGAAATAATCCACTTTGTGAGTGGAAGGTTTCTCTTAGGATGTTGTAAATTTCATCTACTTCCATTTAATTTACTATTTCCCACTTTAGTGGTTCACGATTACGCTGATATTGGTCCATTGACCATTCAATATCATCAGTTGTTAATTGAATGATTTCTGGCTGAATATCATCTTGCGTTAGATACGTGATTTTGATGTTATATGTTTTCATACTACAAATATACGAATTATTTTTTAATTTACCAAATTTCAAATCCACCACATTCACGGAGAAATGCGATAAAGTTTTTAACATGCTTTAGTGATGCGGAATGGGATGGCTGAACAATACTACCATCGTTCATTACAACACTACCATATAGAACCTCACCAACTTCATATTGTTCATTAAGTGATGTGGTAATTTCTTCACCTAAGAATCTACCATTTATATCAGTCCAACTTCCTAAGTTAAGATAGATAACATCTGATGGTTCTTCCATCTGAGTTGATGTATGGATAATCTCTTCCAATGCATCAGCCAATCGGTTACAATCTTCTTGATTATCTAATCCAGACCCATCATTAGAACCCCAATTTGAAAAATCAATATTAAGTTCATTTTCAAACGCTGCGTATTCACACAACATTACGATAGGCCTCCAACCCCACCAATTGGAACGGAAATAATCACCGGGGTTTTCTTTTTCCCATTTATTGGATGCTTCAAAGTAAGCATCTTTTTCTTCTTGGGACATTGTTTTCCAAACTTCATTTGACGGAAATTCGGGTTTTGGTGAACGAATGATTGGACTCATTCCAGAGATATCTACTCCCATTTTTATTTATGTTTAAGGTTAAAAAAATCGTTATCACTCAATCGAGTCAAAGCTCGTTCCATTGCTGGTTTGTTTGCGAAGTGGACACTTTGGATTTTAATCATCCAATCAATAAATCCAATTCTTTCTGAATTATTAACTGTCATATATTAGATTGATAGGTGGGACATTTTTTCACTTAATCGTTTCATATGTTTACACGGAGTGTGTCTACGAAACCCTCTTGCGGGACACTCACAATTTACGATTTTCCAATCTTCAACTGTAACTCGGTAGTATTTAAGTTTTCCTTTCTTATCCCTACTACCCATTTCATTATATTGCCACTTCATATTATTTGTTGTTAGGCATTCGTTCTAAAATTGCCAAAAGGAGAAAAATAATTATAATTCCAATTACTACCATATTAATCAAACCATTGTGACCTGTGGGTCTTTATATTCTTAATCCCCTCATCTTTGTATTTGGGGTCATTCTTTTCATACTCTTCCAATCGTTCTTTGATTGTATCGTATGCTTTCTTTTCGTTTTCCTTACCAATTTTCTCAGCGCTTTTCAACTCTTCATCAGTAATTTGTTTACCCTGCGTAGCTGCGGTGATAGAAGCGAATCGTTTGGTATGATAGGAACTTAGAGGTTTTGTGAATTGTTTTAGATACTCACTCTTTTGGTCTAAGTAATCTAAGAACTCATCAAAGTTACTTTCAGCCAGAGCATCCAACTCTTTTTCTGATAATTCGTTTTGCGGGTCAAACTTTACCATGCTGGCTCTTCTACTAAAAATCCGATTGAATCTAATTCTTTTTTAACACTACGAGCACCACCATTAATCAGTTTAAGTGCTGCAAGTTCATCAATCCACAACTTAGCTTTGGTTTCGTTGATAAACTTTTTGTTAACAGTTTTACCTTTAGTAACTACCACCATTTCGGGGAATTTCTCTGAAGGAATTTGTTCGATTTTGTAAGTTTTATATCGTGTCATATTAACCATTGATTTGAATCATTGAAATTGGAACATTGTAAGAACCGAATCCGTTCAACACTTTAAGAGAAGCTTTGGTTCGGTTAATCTTTTCAACACGGAGTTGTTTACCCATCAACTTAGGGTGATTCACACTCACATTCATACCAACACGAAGTTCACTCTTAGTTTCGATTGTGGTTTCGTAACGCTTCAACTTAATAAGGGAAACGATTTGGGAATTAAGAGTTTTCAACTCTTCAATGTTCATTTTACTTAGTTCAGAATAAGTCATAATTTTTAGGGTTTTAATCGGTTTAACTCTGTCTCTCAATTACTATACTAACTTACGAAAAATATTTGAAACATGCAAGCCTTTTCGAAAATATTTTCAAATTATTTTTAATAAAACAAACTCATTGCTACTTTCAAACCTTCATCGGTTGCGAGGTGAACTGAAGAGGGAATCGGATTCAAAGTAGGTGAATCTTTATACTCATTCAATGCAGCTTTCACTGCTCCTTTACGGGTCTTAGCCCAAACAGTATTCCAACCACCACCCTCAAAGGTGAACATAAACATTTTGTTTTTTAACTCAGCCATATCTTAAAATTTAGAGGTTATTACGAACATCATTACCCATCAACATTTGAGATGTGGGTGCGATTCCAAAGTAGGTCCAAACACCACCATGTGCTCCGTTGTATTGAGCTCGGCATCGGTCCATAATCGTATCATCAAATTCCAATTGTTGGCCTGTGATAGGGTCTAAAATTGGAAACCACTTCTTTCCCCAACCATCGTTGAAGAAAGTAATCCAAGCCATTTCTTTAGTTAAATCAATCATATCTTAGGGTTTATACTTCCATCATTAAATCGTGATGACACTCCTTACATAAGAACTCCATCACCGTTACATTACGAACATCAGCTTCAAAGGGGTTTTCAGTCCAAACTCCCAAATTCTTCTCACAACTTTCACAAGTGTCAACCAAATCGCCGAACAACTCCTTCGCGATTTTTTCTTTTTCTTTCATCATCATATCTTTCATATCTATCAATCTTACAGTACTAACTTACGAAAAATATTTGAAACATGCAAGCCTTTTTGAAAATATTTTTGAATTATTTTAGGGCTTCGATTTTGGCCTGAAGTTTAACAATCTTCTTTTCGAAATCTTTGATGTATCGTTTTGGTCGGTTAACATCCCAATTCAACATCTCAGTAACACCATCCTCAATCAACTTTTGTTGTTCAGCTTCCCACTCTTCTTTACTCTTTTTGTAGATGGTTTTATCAATGTTTTCCCATTTGTAATCATTCTTAACTCTCCATCCCAACATTCCATGCTTACCCAACTCAACAATCAACTCCTCTTTACTCATCGGAGCCAACTCATCAATTCGTTGTTGGTAGTTGGTGATTTGAGTTTGAAGATTCTCAATCTCTTTTTCCAACTTCTCAATCTTATTAAGGGATTTGTATTTGTTCTGATATTCAGTAGCCAAACCACCACTCACACGCGGCATCTTACTCTTAACAATGTATCGGTAGTGGAATCGTTGAATGTTGTAACCACCAGCGGTGATAGCTTCGGTAAGGAAGTGGTAACGAACACCATCTCTCTCAATACCAGCTGAAATCTCAATTCCTTTAGCTCCACCATACCAATTCATATCAATCAACTCATCGGTAGGAAGGATGTAGTTTTGAAGGGCTTTCATCAAATCAATAACTAAACTCAAACGAATCATTTCCTCCATCCAAGGAGTAACATTCAGTTCTTTACCCATCTTTTTAAGGTAGATAGCTTTTTCACTCTCAATGATTCGAGCTGTCAAATCATTAATAGGTTTCTCTAATTGTTTTAGGATTTCTTCTTTGATTGGGGTTTTCATATCTCTGTCTCTCAATTACAGTACTAACATACGAAAAAGATTTGATATATACAAGCCTTTTTGAAAATATTTTCAAATTATTTTTGCATCCTCTACTTTATCCACCAAATAGAAAAACCCATCTCTACTTCGAAGGATTTGTTCACAGTGATAAGCTTCACAAATGGTTTTTGCACCAAATCTATCCAACACTTTCTGCCAATCTTCTATCTTAAATCTTCGTTTTATTACAAATAGTTGCCCATTTGCATCTAACATATCTTTTCTATAAACCATAAATGAATTATTATAATACGAATATACAAAAAATATTTGATATATCCAAATAAAAAAGACCCAACCTTACGGGGTTGAGTCTTTTGAGTATCCAATCACTTTGAATTACGACTGGATTAAAACTTAAATTTTTTCTTTATTTTTTTACCTGTATTTTTAACACCTTTATCAATTGCCTTTCCAGTATCCTTTGCAACATCAACCGTCTTATCAACTGCCTTTGTAGTTTCTTTAGCTACGGTATTTGCGGTATCCACTACTGCTTCTTGAGCTGGTTTGGTATCCACACTAACTGAAAGGTCAACATCTACTCCAACTATTAGAGCAACTTCACCTTCTACTCCAATGGTTGCAACACCATCATCCATAGTAGCACCTCCACCTACTTCACCACCTACTTGTGCTCCAACGGATACACCAGCACCTGCTTCAGCACCATTCCCATTCTTATCGTATGTGCTATTAGATGCACCTACACCTACCGATGCTCCAGCCATTGCTCCAGCGTGTCCTTCAGCACCATCGGCACCTACTTGTCCACTTGCTCCAACATACGCTTTAGCTTCTGCTCCAGCGTGAACTTCGGTTGTGTTAGTTACACCACCATACTCTACTGAGTTAGATGCTCCTACTTCAGTTGATGCTCCAACTTCCGCATGTGCATCAACATATGCGTTTCTACCATCCCATCCAGCTTCGGTTGTTGCTTCAGCATGAACTTCAGCTTCAGCATGGGCTTCTTGTGAAATAGTTACATCACCGATTTGGTTTGAGTTTTCAACTCCAGCATGAACCTCGGCTCCTGCTTCTACACCAGCACTTACTGATGTATTAGTAACTTCAGTTCCAGCAGATGCTCCTGCTGATGCTCCGGCGTTATCGTTACCTACCGATTTGTTTACTTCACTCATTAGTTATTTTCTTTAATACTTCGTTATTTGCTTCTAATCTTTTGATTGCTTTTAACTGAGATTTTCTTCTCTTTGGGAATCTCTGAAAGTGTGGAGATTTGTGTTCACCTCTTGCCATATCTTATTGCCGTTTGAATTTTTGTGTTTCTTGTTCACGAAACTTTGGCAAGTATTTCCATCTAGCCCTTTTTAGTACTTTTCTCTTTTTCTTTTCTACCCACTTTTCAATCATTCCTTTTTGGATAATCGATAACTCAGATTTAGGAATCTCAGGGTATAATCTATTTCTGAAGTATTCATACACATCTCTATAAGCTGCTTTGTATGCTTTCTTCCACAATTGTTCGTAACCTTTCTTACGAATCATTGTTCTATGTCTTTTTTGTTTGATGATTCTTTGTTGACCAGCTAGAGCTCTCTTCCTTGCTAATTTCTGCATAGGAGTTAGGGCTTCGCCTGTAATTTCGTTTAATATATCAATCAATCTAATCATACATCTATAAATATTGTAAAAAAGAAAACCCCACAAAAGTGGGGTTTAACTAACAATATATGAAGCAATGATTATAATGATGTTAGTGATTCTTCAAGTCTTTTAACTTTATTTCTTAATCTATGTAATTCGATTTCCTGATTAGTATATTTTCTCTGGCCATTTGGTTTAATCCAAACTAACCTTCCAGTATCGAAATATGCAGTTGTTCCAAATGAATCTTTCCAAGTTCCATGTGCTCTTAAATTACCATCAACTAAGATATATAATCCCCTTTGATTTAATTCACCATTTTCATCGTAAATGAATGCTTTGTAAGTTGTTTCATTAACCTGCTCTAACCTCTTTTCTTGTGCGAACATTGAGGTTGTTAAAAAGAGTAGGAGAATAGTTGCTAATAAGTTTTTCATAATATACCTCCTTTATTATAAGTATATCCAATGTTACCAAAAGGTTAAGAAAAGTATGTTAAATGTTACCAAATTGTAAAGACTTAACATTGGGACATAAAAAAAGGGGAGTCAACCACTCCCCTTCTTAAATTATTCCATCGGAATATTATCCCATCATACCGGGAATTTCTGATTTAGGTTGTAAAGCTTTGTTCTCTACCACCATACATTCAGTAGTCATAATCATACCCACAACTGAACTTGCGTTTTGGATTGCGGTACGAGTAACTTTCTTCGGGTCAATAACACCATCCACCATCAAGTCCACAAACTCTTCAGTTTTAGCGTTGTATCCCAAAGTTTCACCACCTTCAACAGTCCAATGTGTATGGAGTGCTTCGATGATATCTTTTGGATTCTGTCCAGCGTTTTCCAAAATCTGAGTGATTGGTGCGGAAAGTGCTGATTTGATTACCTCAACTCCATCATCTTCCCAAGCATCGTTGGTATCAACATTATCCAATGCTTTCAAAGTTCGGAGTAAAGCGATACCACCACCTTCAACAACTCCCTCTGCAATAGCTGCTCGGGTTGCTTGAAGTGCATCATCTACTCTGTCCTTCTTTTCTTTGAGTTCCACTTCAGAACCAGCTCCGATGTAAAGAACTGCAACACCACCGGCCAACTTAGCCAATCTCTCTTGCAACTTCTCTTTATCATAATCTGAAGTTGAATCATCAATCTGAGTTTTAATTTGTTCAACTCTACTGATGATTTCTTCAGATGAACCAGCGCCATTTACGATTGTGGTGTTATCCTTAGATACTACCACTTTCTCAGCTACACCCAACATATCGGTTGAAATATCTTCCAACTTCATACCAACTTCAAGTGAGATAAAGGTTCCACCAGTTACCACAGCGATATCTCGCATAATCTCTTTCTTTCTGTCACCAAATGCTGGTGCTTTAACCGCACATACATTTAGAGCTCCTCTGAGTTTGTTCACTACTAATGTTCCCAATACCTCTCCCTCAACATCATCAGCGATGATTACAAGGGGTTTTGATAATTGTGCAACACCTTCTAACAAACCTAAGATATCGTTCATATTAGAGATTTTACCATCGTATAGGAGGATGTATGGATTCTCCAATACTGCGGTCATCTTATCGTGGTTGGTTGTGAAGTGAGTTGAAAGGTAACCCTTATCGAATTGCATACCATCTACAACTTCCATATAGGTATCGATACCCTTTGCTTCTTCCACAGTGATTACACCATCCTTACCAACTTTCTCAAATGCTTCAGCGATGAGTTTACCAATGTTCTCATCACCATTTGCTGAGATGGTTGCAATTTGTTCAACTTTATCACCAACATTAACCGCTTGTTTGTTGAGTTCGTTAACCACAATCTCAACCGCCTTATCCATACCTCTTTTAAGGTAGATTGGGTTAGTTCCTGCGTTAATCATCTCAAACCCCTTCTCAGCGATTGCCTGAGCAAGGACTGTTGCGGTTGTGGTTCCATCACCAGCAGAATCTGCGGTTCGTTGAGATACTTGTTTTACCAATTGTGCACCCATATTCTCAAACTCATCTTCCAAATGGATTTCCTTTGCAACGGAAACACCATCTTTGGTGATATGTGGGTATAATGTCCCAGTTTGTAGTAACACATTTCTACCAGCAGGTCCAAGAGTTACCTTTACTGCGTTTGCCAATGTATCCAATCCTTTCTTTAAGGATTCTCTTGCTTCTGTATTAAACTTAATTTGTCTTACCATAACTTAAAATAACATTAAAATATCTGATTCTCTAATAAGGATGTAATCTTCTTTCTCAATACGGATTTTTTGACCCGAACCATTATTGATTAGAACTTTATCACCTTCCTTTACCGTTAATTTGATGAAATCACCATTGTTTCCAATAAAACCATCGCTAACTGAAACTACGGTTGCATTTTGAACACTTTGGGTTGTTTGATTTAGGATAATTCCACCCGAAGATTTCTTCTCCGATGTATCTTCTACTTTTAGAAGAACCCTATCAGCTAGGGGTTTACCAATGTTTGACATAATCTTTATTTGTTTTTATAATCATTAATTAAATCTCTGAAGATAGCACATAATTCGTACTCTTCAATTTCTTCGTTGTGTTTCAATAGTAGTTGAACCCAATCAACACCAAATCCCTCTACCAATTCATATGGGTCAACACCATGTCTATGGTATGAGGATATGAATTCTTGAGTCAAATCCATCAACATAGCTTTTTTGGGTTCACCATATGTTTCTTTGAAACTTTCTACTGTTTTCATACTTTTATTTTAGAGTTCTACAAATATACGAAAAATATATCAATCTACCAAACTTTTTTGAAGTTTCAGTATTTCGGCACATTTTTCATATTCTTCATATCTCTCATATGCTTTCAAAAGTTTATCAATTGTTTCAAATAGTTCTTTTTTTGAAATCTTAAAGTCAATTACAACATCCGTTCCATCTTGGTCTTTGTCAGAAAATGAGTACAATCTGAGTAAGGTAACTGACTTTTTGTCAGATTTTGAGAAGTCAAAAATGGTATTGTACAACAAATCATTGATTTTTCTATCATTCTCAAGCGCCCATTCTAAGACAGAGGAGTTGGTTATAATTACTCTTTCTATTTTCAATCCCTTTCGATTTCTGGAAACAATATCTTTTGCATAAAGTAACGAGCCTTCTCCTCACCTATTTCGGTTTTTAATGCACCAAAGGTACGAGGGTTATCAGCTTGGTGTCTACAATATGCATTTTGGTTCTGAAAAATATCCTCTAACTCAGTTGGGTCAGTTGTAATATCCTCACCACTTTTTAGTTTCTCAATGTATTGTTGGAACACATCCCATGCGGTTTCGAATAGTTTCTCATACTCATCTTCAGTAGGTCTTACTGCGATGAATTGCTTTGAGAATACAGTTGCCCAATAAGGTAACTTTCTATCTTTGTTCCATTCAGTAGTATGCCACTCATCATCATAAAGGACTGGTGAACAATCAATAAATGCTCCACTAATCTTTCCATTGTTAGAACCACCTACAACATCAAATCCAAAGATAGGTGCTTTTGAGTTCTTATGTGGAAAACAAGTGATATGGCAAACTGCAAGTGCTCCGATAAAGTATCGTTCCACATGCGCTAATCTGAATAGTGGTGATTCGTATCGGTAGTTCTCCCAACCATAATCATCGGTGTGGAGTTCAGAAACCCCATCGATTGACTCAATGAGGTTCTTAAACTTTTCACTGTGATAGGTGATTCTTTCTACTAAGTTATAATCCATTACTTATCTAACTCTTTGAAGATTTCAATCATAAAATCAAAACCTTTGTTTACTTCATCAGCCCACTCATCTTTTTGGATTGCTCTAACCGAACCAGCAGCTGCCATCATATCTTCAAAATCATACATATGACCTGGACCTGGCGTATTTGCTTTCATCATCTGTCCACCAAACATAATTGCTAAGTAGTTAAGATAGATATGAGCCATTGCATCTTCGTGTGATAATCCTTTTAGATACTCAACATAGTTTTGAGTTGCTGAATCAGGAAACAATTCTAATTGATTTGCTCCCAATGCTACCAAATCTTTTTGAACTGCATTAACTCTCTTCAATCCCTCTGATGGGAATTCAAAGTTTTGTTCCAATACAGTAAAGATAGCCAATTGAGATTTCAAATATGCAATATATTCTTCGTTGGAAAGTTCCCCTTTGAACATACGACCATTGAATGGCATTCTTTCAGCCATTTTGTGTTTCTCAGCAGTTGCTTCCTTTAATCCCATTATTTCTTCTCAGTTAAAATTGTTAAAATCAAATATGGAATAATTGCACCAGGTCCTAACATAACCATAAATACTCTCCATAAAATTGGGTCTACTTTAGTGTGGTAACCCAAACCACCACAAACACCACTTAGGTATTTGTTTTTACTACTTCTATAAAATTTTCTCATAATATTTTGTTTTTAATTATTTAATTGCTCAATGGAGCTTTGATTGTTGGATGTGATTCATATCCAATTATTTCGTAATCAAACTCACCTTTAAGTATATCAACATTCGATAGTTGAATTGTAGGTAACTTATATGGTTCTCTATTGATTTGTTCTTTTGCCTGCTGAATATGGTTTTTGTAAAGGTGAACATCACCCAAATTACCAATCAATTCACCAGCAATCATATCACATTCATCAGCAATCAATTGGAGTAGAGTTGCATAGGATGCGATGTTAAATGGTAATCCTAAGAAAGTATCACAACTTCTTTGATTCCACATTAGTGATACCACTTTGTATTTGCCAGGGTTCACAATCTTTTCCTCTTTCGTAGAATCTCTAGTGTAGAGTTGGAATCCGTAGTGGCAAGGTGGTAAAACCATTTGGTCTAATTTATCTACATTCCACGCCGATACCATCAATCTACGAGAATCTGGATTTGTTTTTAGTTGTTCAATTAGATTTTGGATTTGGTCAATGCCTGGCTTTCGTAATGTAGTTGTTCCTAAAATGTTATTGGTTTCATAGTGAGAACCCCATTCTCTCCATTGATTACCATAGATAGGACCTAACTCACCCCACACTCTTGCGAAATCATCATCGGTTTTAATCCTTTCAACAAATCCCTCCATTGATAATGGTTCATCTAAATCATATTCCCAAACATTTTTATATCTTTTATATGCATCACCATTCCAAATGTTACAACCATTATCCACCAAATATTTAATGTTAGTATCTCCTTTCAAAAACCACTTCAGTTCGGTCATCATTGTTTTGATAGCCATCTTCTTTGTGGTTAATAGGGGAAACCCATCTTCCATATTGTGTCTGATTTGTTCCCCAAAGTAAGATAGAGTTCCGGTACCAGTTCTATCTCCCTTTTCCTTTCCATATAGTACCAACTTTCGTAGGATACCTTGATATTGTTTTTCTATGTTACTCATTTCTTAAATAGTTTATAAATGTTATACCTTATGTTTTCCACTTGAGTCATTGCTATCCACTTTCCAATCACACTACCTCCAATGTAAAATGGAATAACCCACCAATCACCTTCAAATAATCTATCCAATGAAAAGTAAACTGATGCAAGTGATACCAAATTAATCCAAACCGAATTAAGCATTAATGAATTTATCTTATTTTCAAAAGTATATTTTATCTCCAACACTTTGAAAATGTTAAAAGAAATTTGGAAAAATAATACTATAAGATAATACTTCATTATAACTTAAATAATTCGTAGTTGGAATTTTTTGTTTTGAACTTTATATAATCCTCCCGTTGTTCCACAATCTCAGTAATTGTTGTGGTTTGCCAAGTAAAGAAGTCATTGAATGGAGACATAATCAAACTTCTATTTACGGCTGGTTCATCGTGTTTAGATTTGAATCTACCTTTTTCATTAAACTCAACCCACATTACCTCTTTGGATTGTTTCAATAACCCATCTCGTTCTCTGATGAGTTTCCAATGGAATTCATTCTCTACTAAACCCAATAGTTCTGCTTGCAATGGGTCTAATTGCATATTTCCTTCTTCATCAAAGGAAACTAATAGTTTTGGTTGTACTCCTGTTATCATAACTTATATTTCTTTTTATATCTTTCTACAAATGATTCACCAACTCCAATATCTAATATTTCATTCTCATGTGGAATCGGTGGTTTTCTTTTGTTTGCATCAATAATATCATCCACTCTCATATGTCTGAAAACCTGTAATTGTATTTTAGAATTTTTCCTTGGTCCTTTGTGAACCACTACTACTGGAATTTGTTCGTTTAGATTTGCCATATCAATCCCACCAATATTTGATATTGTGTTCTATATAATCCCAAAGGAGTTTATGGGCTCTCTTTTGCTTTTCTTTGGATTCTAAAAATAGTTTTCTTTCAACTTTTTTAATTTCTTCCGAATTATCCCACTTTTCATATTCATGTCTTAGATAAGAAGAACCATCACCTTTACCAGTATCTTCAAACCACCAATCCAAAACTCTTTCACCATAAAGTTCTTTTAGTTTGTTTTGGTATTCACACCCATACTCTTCATCATAAACTTTATCCATCAATCGGATTGCGGTTCTGATTTTCTGAGCGTTGGTTTTAGCATTTTCCAATCTACCTCTATCGGATTCCATTTCATCTGCAATTCTTTCCAATTGTTTTTTGAAAAGGTCTGTTGCATAACGATAATCAAAATCAAACCCATTCCAAATAAGAGGTAAGAAATCGATTACTCGTTTGATTTGTCTTATCTTTCGTTTAACCCAATACATATACTATTAGTTTTACTAACCCGTAACCCAATGCCATTCCAGCAAGAATTACAAATGAGTATCCCATCATCTTAGAATTGGATTCTACTTGTTGTTGGGTTCTACCTTGCCAATCTAATGGATTCCATTTTTCTTTTTTCATTATCGTATAATTTTGAATGATTGAACTTTGTTACAATTTGTACAAACTATCGTATCGATTCTACCCCTAACACAATCATCTTGCTCCCAAAGTTCCACCAATTTGGGTTCAGAACATCCACATTTGTTGTCTTGTACACAACTCTTGCCATTCCAATGTTTTAGTTGAGGGTCTTTAATCCACTCTTCTTTTAGTTTAGATACCATAGACGAAATATTTGAAACAAATATACAAAAAATATCTGAATTATCCAAATCTTTCTTGAAGAAACTTATCTAAAGTTTTAGTAGTCAATTTATAAGTTTTCATTTTCATTTCTAATTTGTGGCTGTTAAGGGTGTATCTCCTATCATGCCCTAATCTATCATCCACATATTGGAAATCTACTTTTTTTCCTAAAATACCACCAATTCGTTCAATGATTTGTTTGTTACTCCACACATCACCACTACCCACATTCCAAATACCAGTTTCTTTGAACATTAGGGTTTCAATCAATCGAACATTATCTTCAACCCAAATCCATTCTCTTTTGTGTTGACCATCCCCATACAATGGAATCGGTCTACCTTCCATAATAGAGCGATAGATTGTTGGTAGGAATTTCTCCGAATGTTGATGTTCACCAAAGTTGTTGCAAGTTCTCGTAATTAAAACAGGTAATCCATAGGTTCTCTTTGCTGCAAGAACTAAGTGGTCAGATGCTGCTTTAGTAGCTGAGTAATAAGATGATGGATGTAATCGTGCGGTTTCGGTTGATGATGGTAATTGGTGTGAATCCATATCACCATAAACTTCATCGGTGGAAATCTGAATAAACTTCTTTAACTTAGGATTCTTTCTAGCTAACTCTAATAGATTGAATGTACCCTCCACATTAGTTTTCACAAAAGGTAACCCATTCTTAATCGAGTTATCCACATGAGATTCAGCTGCAAAGTTTACGATGTAATCATACTCACCCAAATCTTCAACAGTAACATCACAAATATCTTTTATCAAAATAGGAATAGATGATTCAATCAAATTCCTATCAGATGCATAAGTTAACTTATCCACAACTAAGATATCATCGGGTTGTATTCCTTTTCGCTTCCGTAAGTAATTCACAAAGGATGAACCAATGAAACCACAACCACCTGTAACTACTATTTTCATTTGAGTATTTTTAAGATATCTTTGACTGTGTTTTTTCCTACCTTTACAACATAGTAGGGAATATTATTTTTAATCATACTAAGTTCGATAGCTTTATCTAATTCCTTAGATTCATCTAAACTTTGGTATCTTTCTTTTTCATTATGATTACCCTCACCCCTTTCCAATAAGATGTTGATGTTTTCATACTGATTGAAAGTTTCCAATACCAAATTATCAAATGTTTTACCATATAAAGTTGCTGGATATTCATTTGATTTGTAGTAGTTTCGGTAGGTTAGTGAAAGTAGGATAGGTGAATCCAAAATAATGTAATCCACCTTTCCATAACTTTTCACAATCCCCCTATGTTGGTTTGCCAAAACATACAATTGGTCTCTGATTGCCGAATGATTGTCATCCCACGCTAATAACTTTGGAAACTCATATGGATTATCACAAGTGATGTGTTTCTTTTTGAGTTTGTAAGTTAGACCAGAGGCAATTGATGATTTACCAATACCAGGTCCACCAAATAGATTGATGATTTTAGTCATATTACAAAGAAAGGATATATTCTCTCAATCTATCCGATGGTGCCCAATCCAATCGTTCCAAAGTATCATCGTTCTCTCTAAGAGTTCTACGATAGTTACCAGGAACATCAGGTAGGTGAACTTTTTCTACTTTATCTCCGAATCTTTCTTTGAAGAAAGAATATACTTCATTGATGGAGTAGTTCATACCAGTTCCCAACTCCCAAGCATCTTCATGCTTCTTATCACTCATTCCGATTTTGTAAAGTGCATCACAAATATCCTCTACATAAGTGAAATCTCTTCGTTGTTCACCATCTGAAATAATGGTTAATGGAGTACCTTCTTCGATTTGCTTTCTCCAAATTCCAATTACCGCTGCCCACTTTCCATCTACCAATTCATTTGGACCGTAAACATTGTAGAATCGTGCAATCTCAAAATCACAACCATATGCGGTTCGGTACATCTTTAAGATATCTTCACCTAACTTCTTACAAGTTGCGTATGGTGATGTTTCTGGGTTACACCACTTAGATGATGAACCACTATAAACAACTTTCACCTTATTCAATCTTGCCCACTCTGCAACGATTTGAACTCCCAAAGTATCTACTCTAAAAGTTTCCATCGGGTCCTCAAAGGATGGTTGGATTCTTGCCAAAGCTGCTAGGTGATAACATAAATCAAATGATTCACCTTCCCAATATGAAAGGGTTTGAATATCACCATAAACATAATTACATCCTTCAATCTCATACTCTTTCAATCCAGTTGAAAGGTCATCCAAAGAAACTACCTCATGTCCTTCGGATACTAATCGTTTAATCAAATTTGAACCGATAAAGCCGTTCCCGCCAGTTACTAATATCTTCATATAGCTTTTATAGTTTGTATGTTAATTTAGTAAAGAATGTTCTTCCGTTCTGAAACTTCAGATATTCCCTATTCGTAAAGTTAAATATATTATTTGAACCAAATCCTACCACAAAATCACCAAATTGTTTGGTCACAACTCCGTTTAGTAAAGTATGTTGAGGTACGAATTCGTTCACATCCTGCGTTCCACTTCTATCGATATCTCTAAAGAAGTAATCAGATTTATACACACCATTCAAATTGATTACATACTTTGATTTAGTAGTGTAAGTTGCGGATAAGTTTGCCAAATGTTTAGGTCTTTCACCTAAGAAGAACTCAGTTCCATCTGCTTTGTTGGCTTGAGTTTCTAAGTATTGATATGAAGCATCCCATCTGAAGTTTTTGGTTTGGTAGGTTTCACTAACCTCAATACCTCTGAAAGTTGCTTCCGAAATGTTAGTGTATCCAAACAATAGAGTTTGATTTACAAACACCCCAGCTAATACCGATTCAATCAAATCAGTTGTGTTGGTTTGGAATAGGTTGATTCCAACCTTACTCTTATTATTTATCTTATATGAAACTCCGAAATCATAAGAGATGGAGGTTTCGGGTCTTAGTTGTGTGATTTCACTTAGTGGGTAGAATACAACTGGTAATTGATTTTGTGATTGATAGAATTGAATTTGTTCTCCAATGTTGTATGCACCTAATACATAAAAACCTTGTGAGTATCCACCATAGTTAATGTATAGAGTTCTGAAATCAGGTACTCTGAATCCATAACCAACCGATGAACTCAATTTGAATTTCCCTAAATTATAAGTTGCCGATACTTTTGGGGAAAAGTTTGTTCCGAAATCTGAGTAGTTATCATATCTACCACCAGCAACCACATTTAACTTCTTTAAGTTAATATAGTGTTGGAAGTATCCAAAGTATGAATTTAGAGATTTATCACCACCATATCTTTCAGTATTGTAAGTATGGCTTGTATATCCACCACCAAAAGTAGTTTGTTGGTTACCATTCCAATAGAAAGTGTTAATAAGTTCAGGTTGGAAAATGTTTTGATTACTTTCATCCAACTGAGTTACATCTTGTCCAAAATAGTTAAAGGTAGATTCATTTGAGTTGTTAAAGTTTGAGTTGGAAATCTTTAATTGAGAGTTGAATTTTTCAGATAACCAAGCATCATAAGTAAAATCTAAGATTAAATTTTGAGATAAGTTATCCTCAACCACAGGTACTAACTGCCCTTGTGTATTGGTTTCGGTAACGGTTGAACCATTACTTTCTTTGTTTAAGTAGTTTACCGAAAAAGAAAGTAAATCATTTGGATTCACCAAATAACTAAATTTATTACTTAGATTGAGTTGTTTGAATGGTAAAACATTTTGACCTGGCAAAGTTTCATCAATATCAAATCCATCCGAAAATCCATAACTGAGTTGAGTTATATTCTTTAGTTTCTTCTTACCAATAGATGCGGTAATTCCAGCTAACAAATCGTTATTCGTTCCATACTGAACACTATTAACTATGGAGTTCTCTCCACCCTTTTTAGTAATGATGTTTACCACACCACCAATTGCATGGTTACCCCAAAGTGAGGACATTGAACCTTTGACAATCTCTACTCGTTCTACATTCCCCAAATAGATGTTGGATAAATCCAAGGCTCCACTCTGTCTACCAGCAATTGGAACACCATCAATCATTACCAACACATATTCAGATGATAGACCTCTTAATTGAAATCCACCACTCTTTAGAGGTGCTACAAAGAAACCTTTTTGTTTCAAAAGGTCATCCATTGTGTTGAGGTTTAATTTTTCAATCTCATCCTTACCAATCACTTCAGTTGGAATTGGTGAGTTCTCCAATTGAATTTCACTTCGGGTTGCAGTTACCACTACCTCACTCAGTTGTTGAGGAATGGTATCTCTTTGTTGAGCGAATACTGATGTACTCAAACCCAACAGAAATAATAATACTATTCTTTTCATCTAATTTAGTTTAATTTACAAATATACGAATTTATTTTCACTTATACAAATATATCCAATTATTAAATTTATCATCGTTTAATTTTTGTCTAACCCTTTCGGTTGATATACCAAAGTGCTTAGCACAATCTTGTAGTGAGTAGAAATCAATCCACTCACAACTAATTATAGGTTTTTCTAATTCTATATTATTTCCCCACAAATTCACCATTTCTTCATAGGAAATATACCAATCATCAACACGCATCCAATGACGGTATTTGGGGTTGTTTGATTCTATGTAGTTTCTTGCCATTTGTTCGGTAAAATCCCCACCAATCAATTCTGCAATTTGTTTTGGTGATTCAAATGGAACTCCACCTACCTCATATTTGATTATTGGGTTTGTTTCTTCACCAATTATTTGCCAATCTTGGTATTTGGATTTGGTACTTCTACATCTTCTTTCTACTTCAGATGCTACCAACTTATCAGCATCGATATCAATCGCAGCATGTCTAAATGATAAGTATTCTTTTCCATTCACTCTACACATTGGTTCACCACCTTCTATTTCAATGGTTGCAATATCTGGATTACCTTTTACGAATACTAAAATGTTTTGGTGAACTGATGGAATTTTTCGGTTTCTCTCAAAATAAGTTTTTCCAACTCTGGATGCTTGATGTTGGGAATTAAAAAGAATCATATCATTATAGAATTCTAATCCACTCTTTTCCAACATATCGATAGTTTTGGAAACCAATCCTCTATATCTACCCGTTGAATACTTACCAGTTACCGATGGTTCTCTAACTTCAGATACCACAATAGTGAAGAATCGATTGTTCTTTAATTTTTTAACTGATTTTTGTAGGATTTTATTGTATCGATTATCAAAATCTTCCACACTCATATTAGAGATATCATTTACATCATCCGTATAGACCTCTAAATCATAGTAAGGTGGGCAAGTAAAAATGAAATCATGTGATTCATCCGCAACTTTATCTAATGCGGTGTATGAATCTTCACACCACCATAGTGGTTTAGATGATTGATGTTTGTTTGCTTGGACTTGGTGTAAGTTAATATCATATCCAATATATCGTCTACCCATTTCTTCTGCTACGATTCCTCTAACGGAACCCCCAGCGAATGGGTCTAAGACCATCCCACCTTTTGGTGAGAACCAATCATACATTACTTCACAAAGTACTGGGTCAAAGATGGATACATTTGTAGGTGAATCCCAAAACATTGTTCTGGATTCCGTTTCTTCCCTACCTAATTCAGATTGAATACCATAAGTAGTTATCCACCACTCTTTGCGGGATTTCCAATCTTTTGTTCGTGTATCTAAAACCGAAAATGGTGTTATCATATGTAACCTTTAGTTATAACTACAAATATACAAAAAAAGCTTGGAATAACCAAGCTTTTAATGTTTTTTATTTAATCAATTGATATTAGATATCAGTTGGTGCTGGTTCAGTTGCAGGTGCATCAGGTGATGGAGTTGCGCTTCCAGAAGTTGGTGACCAAGGTAAATCTGTTTCTTGAATCTCAACCACAACAGTTCTTTTGGAATCAATTGATTCTACAATTCTACCATTAATATGGTCCCAATAGTTAGTTGCCATATTTGAACCACTTACCACATTCTTAATCCAACCTAATACCAAATCTTCAGTAAGTTCTTCGTATGGAATGTATCCAGCTTCATCAGCATCAGGAATATCTAATGGAGTTGCTCCATCGAATGAACCTTCAATTCCATCCTCATCAGTACCAGTTACTTTCCAACGGGTTCCAATTACTAAATTATCAAAATCTGCGGTTGTTGATTTCTTCAAACCGGTCAATTTCCATGTATATGTCAGTGCCATAATAAATCCTCTTTTATTTGTTTATAAATATATATTTTTTTTGTTTTCGCTATTTTTTTAGTGCTTATGTTTAACTTCGTGTTCTTCCCAACCTTTGATTGGTTTCACATTATCAAATTCAAAACACCTCCAAACTCCATCTTTTACAAAATAGATGTGTTTAATCATATCTGATGGTACATGTCCTCCAGTTGGTAAAACCAAATGTCCTTCATCAAATACCAATTCCACTTCCACAATTAGATTTTGGGTATCATCCCATCTTCTCTCTTGCTCCTCCAACAATCTCCATTCACCTCTATTCATATATTGGTCTTGTAGAGCACAATTCAAATAAGAGAATGTAGCTTTTAGATTCTCCATATTATCAGAGAATGTTGCTGCTGGTGCTAAG
>JGI26081J50195_1000180_pt1 | contig 27849 bp, 24 predicted proteins | sample SaaInl74LU_5_DNA_FD_50195 | JGI IMG/M metagenome (IMG submission 50195) | reverse complement strand
AACCATATGGTTCGGTTCGGCAAGCTAGGGGTAAGATTTTACGTTGCGGCACCCATAAGGGAGGTAAAAAATGAGAAATATTATTGGAACAGCGGCACTTTGTGCTGCGATGATGGCAGCTGGATCGGCGTATGCATTTGAGTGTAAACGTGGTGAAGCATCTTTTGACAAACCTGGTGGGTTTCCAGAGCGTGCTTTGACAATGATCGTACCATATGGTCCTGCAGGTGGATCAGGGCAGGTAGCTGCTGCGATGGCCGAAGCGGTGACTGAACTGACTGGCATTCCAATCAACCGCGATCACAAACCAGGCGGTTCTGGGACTGTTGGTATGACGGCCTATATGGCGGCGCCAGCAGATGGATATAACGTTTTGGAACACATTGATGACGCGTCCTCTGCGCATGCGTTGGATTCATCTATGCCAAACCCAGCAGATGATTTGATCCCACTGGTGGTTAGCCAGGTGACATTCAGTCAGGTGTATATCCGCACAAATGAAACACGTTTTAGCGATTGGCCATCTTTTGTAGAATGGGTCAAGGCGCAAAACGGCAAAGCAACCATTGCGAACGTATCCAAAGAGGGTTCGATGGAGCGTATCACAATGGGCTTTATCACCGATGCAAGCGGTATGAAAATTCAGCAGATCTCATTCGACAAGGGTGCCCCACGTTACGGCGCCTTGTTGGGTGGACAAGTGGACGCCCTTTTTGAGCAGCCTGGTGATGTGCGCAACTTCCTTGATGCGGGTCAATTTAAACCAATCCTAACAATCTTTGATGAACGCCCAGCCGCGTTTGCAGATACGCCAACGCACCGAGAAGTGGGTATGGATTTTGATCCATTGCTACGTTTTCGGGGGTTCTATGTACATGCAGATGCACCAGTGGATCGCGTCGAATGGCTAAAGTGGGCTTTTCAGCGTGGATATTGTGAAGACAGCTACCAGGCATTCAATGAATCAAAATTCATGACTGTGATTGACAGCTATCGTGATACTAACGGTGCAAAAGATTTGATTGCCCGTTCGATCGAGCAGTATCGCGAAGTGTACAAAGCCATGGGCCTAGACGTGAAATAAACAAAAGATAATAAATATAACATGGCGCCGTTTGGCGCCATGTTTTCTGCTGAGAGCATGGGAATATACTGTGGGACGACTAACACTCAGTAATCTGATCGAAGCCGCGATCTTTTTGTTGATCGCTGGCATTTTTTACGCCTTTTCATTCGAATTCAATCAACCTATCGAAATCTATATTTTTGGGGCCACGGCATGGCCACGAGTTGTGATTGGATTTTTACTATTGGCGACACTTGGAAATCTTTGGTTCCATTATCGCTATGGCAACGCGACACAGGCAACCTTGGGCCAATCGGAGGATAAGGCAGACTTTAGTGAGGCAGGAACCGTACGCCGCATGATAGCCGTGCTGCTGACGCCGTTCATATTTGCCTATCTGCTCAAACCAATTGGCATTTACTTTAGTGCACCGTTTTTCATTGCCGCAATATCTGGTTTTTTGGCGAACGTAGGTGGAAGGTGATCTTGATCATGACGCTGTTTATTTATTGTGTTTTCATAGGGCTATTCCTAATGATTTTGAACGCTCCATTGCCCCAAGGCAATGTGTCACCCTTTTATGATTTCAGCGCGTGGGTGCTGAAACTGAATGCTAAGTTGCAAGGGATTTAAAGCGCAATGATCGAGAATTTTTTAGCGGGTTCCGCAGCTCTTTTTGGTGATCCCTTCACGATAGGCATCTTCGTCTTTGGCGTCGTGGGCGGCATGTTGTTTGGGGCAATCCCCGGGGTTAGTATGCTGACACTTGCGGCGATTTTGTTGCCCTTTACCGCGAGCCTGGAACCTGCACAGGGCGTTATGTTGTTTGCGGTCATTTACTGTACTGGGACCTATGGCGGTGCGATTACTGCCATTTTGTTCAACATTCCTGGATCCGCCGAAAATGCTCCAACCGCGTTTGATGGCTACCCCATGACGCAAAAAGGCCAATCGGGAAAGGCTGTTGGCGCAGCCGTGTTGTGTTCGGCCATTGGGGGCATTGCATCGGCCCTCGTTATGATGGCCGCAACCGAACCATTGGCAAATTGGGCGATCCGCAACATTGGCCCGCCTGAAATCTTTGCTCTTGTTTTCTTTGGTCTANTCGTCGCCTCATCCGTNGGGGCGCGCACCATTTGGAAAGGCTGGATGTCGGTCCTAATCGGATTGTTGATCGCAACCATTGGTCAAGATCCGGTGGGAGGCATCAACCGTTATAATTTTGGCATGACTGATTTAGCCGCTGGTATTGCGTTTATCCCTGCGATCTTGGGGTTCTTTGCGGTTTCAGAAATCTTTGTTCAGGCTGAGAAGAAGGCCAGCGGTAAATACCAGGCACCCAAAGTCAGCATGACGTTTCCATCTTTTATTGAACTATGGATGCATAAAATCGCTGTGCTGCGATCTATCCTAGTTGGGTTTTTCTGTGGCATCCTGCCGGGCATTGGCGCCACGCTCGCCGCTTTCATGAGTTATGGCGAAGCTGTGCGGTGGTCCAAAAACCCAGAGGAGTTTGGCAAGGGTAAACTAGAAGGGGTTATTTCCGCAGAAACCGCAAACAACGCGGCAACGGGTGCGGCGATGATCCCGCTGTTGGCACTGGGTCTGCCGGGAGGCGCATTAACCGCGATGATGGTTGCGGTGTTCCAAATGCATGATCTGCAACCTGGTCCATTGGTTTTTATGCTGTCACCTGATCTGATTTGGATTGTGTTTGCGGCGATGTTCTACGCCAATTTGTCCATCCTGATCATTGGTGTTTTAGAAACCAAAACCATTTTGAACCTATTGAAAATCCCATTCCAGTTCTTGGCGCCGCTTATTTTGATGTTGGCCACAACAGGGGCTTATATCGGACGTGGTTTGGTTTTGGATGTGATGGTAATGTTCCTAGCAGGCATTATTGGGTATCTGCTGCGCCGTTCTGGGTTTTCGATCCCTGCAATTGTACTAGGTTTGATTCTTGGTAAAATTGGCGAACAAAATTTTGCGCAAGGCATGCAGATGGTGCATTATGATTTGGGCACGTATTTGTCTCGTCCAATTTGTGCAATTTTGATCGCTGCAGGTGTAATTACTCTTGCATCAAACATCTACCGCGCGTTTACCTCAATTAAGACAAAGGCATAAGGCTGGGGTAACCTGAAACGGAGTTTATGGAATGACGGATACTGGCGTTCAGGCGATTGTTGCGCATTCGCGCATCGCACAGGCAGAGTACGAAAAAAATGGATCGCAGCAGCGCTATGACCACGCTGCGCAAGCTGTGGCATGGGTGATTATGGAACCCGCCCGCAATCGGCGTTTGGCAGAATTGGCCGTGGAAACTACAGGGCTGGGAAATGTTCNTGATAAGATCATTAAAAATCATCGTAAAACATTAGGTCTAATGCAGGATATTCAAAATGTGGTGACCTTTGGTGTTATGTCGGATGATCCTAAAACAGGGATTACGGAAATTGCCCGCCCCAAAGGGGTTGTGGGTGCGATTGTGCCCTCAACAAACCCTGCGGCTACACCTGCTAATAACATAATCAATGCGTTGAAATGCGGCAATTCAATTGTGGTCGCGCCATCGCCTAAGGGCGTAGCCTGTTGTGAACTGTTGCTTGAATATATCCATGCCGAGTTTGCGAAAATTGGCGAGGATCCCGCACTGGTGCAAATGATCCCCACACCTGGGTCCAAAGAAAAGACACAAACATTGATGGATCAGTGTGATATGATCGTCTGCACGGGCAGCCAAAACAACGTGCATCGCGCACAAACCGCAGGGACCCCAGCAGTTGCTGTAGGCGCTGGAAATGTGACAGTAATCGTAGATGAAACCGCAGATTTGGATGGGGCTGCAGCAAAAATTCGGGCGTCTAAATGCTTTGATAATGCCACTTCTTGCAGCTCAGAAAATTCGGTTGTTGTGGTGGATGCAGTTTACGATGATTTCATTGCTGCACTCGCGCGCGCAGGTGGTGCTTTTTATGCGGATGAGGCAACGTTGGTATCCAAACTATGGCCGGATGGGCATTTGAACCGTTCGGTCATTGCACAAGATGCGGATAAAATGATTGCTGCCCTTGATGTGGACGTGCCAGAGGGGACTGAATTTTTGGTCGTGCCGACATCAGGTATAGGTCCGGATCATCCGCTGTCTGGCGAAAAACTTAGCCGTGTTTTGGCTCTGTATTGCGCGTCTGATTTTGACGCTGCTTTGGATATGACGCATAAAATTCAGGCTTATCAGGGGGCAGGGCATTCGGTGGGATTACATTCTGCATTGGATGAGCGCGCGTATACCTTGGCAACGGCAATCCCCACCAGTCGGATCATTGTTAATCAGGCGCATACATTTGCGACGGGTGGATCGTTCACTAATGGCATGCCCTTTTCCCTGTCGATGGGGTGTGCACATGGGGGGGCAATTCTGTGAATGAAAATGTGAACTATCGCCACTTTCTACAATCAACAAAAATTATTCGCGAAATTTCATCGCGTGAACCCAAATTAGAAGACATCTTTGATGGGTATTGGAGCCTTGCTGGGAAATGAGATTTGATACAACTACACCTCCCCAAGGAACGCTGAGGGATTGGATTGACGCCCGTGCTGAACGCGGAGGTACGGCATTTGTTTTTCCCGAAACGGAACAGATCCTAAATTGGGCTGATTTACGCGATCACTGCGCGATGGTGGCTGCTGATCTAACGGCACAAGGCATTGTCAAAGGTGAAAGTATCGTAGTGATGCATCCCAACGGATATGATGGGGTTAAGGCGTTGTTTGCCGCGCTCTATGGTGGGTTTCGTGTCACGATGTTAAATTTGGCCGCAGGGCCGGATGCACTTGGCTATGCCATGGATCATTCCGCGGCGTGGGTGGCTTTCGTGCATGAAACGCAATTGGACGTGTTCCATCAGGTGAAACCAGAACGGTTGAACCTATATACGCCAACGGATCAGCGGGAAAACTTGCATCCTGTTTCCTCAGATGATGATGCATTGTTAATGTATACCTCTGGCACCACAGGGCGACCCAAGGGCGTCGTTCACACGCAATCTAGCCTATTGGCGGGTGGTTGGACTGTCAGTGTGGCCCATGAATTGACTGAACAAGACCGTGGAATGGGGGTTTTACCCTTTTATCATATCAATGGTCTGTGCGTGTCCGTCATGGGCAGTTTGGTATCAGGTGGATCCTTGGCGATGGTATCACGTTTTTCTGCCAGCAAATTTTGGCAACAGGCCGCAGATGGCGGAATTACGTGGTTTTCTGCCGTCCCCACGATCATCAGTCACCTGCTGCATGGAGCGGCAGAGCCAAGTGCCGATTTGAAATCCCGCCTGCGTTTTGCGCGCTCTGCATCCTCGGCGCTCGCGGTTGAAACACAGCGTGCCTTTCAGGACCGCTTTGGCTTGGGTATTGTGGAATCTTTGGGCCTGACGGAAACGGCAGCACAATGTTTGGTTAACCCATTGGATCCCCGCCTGCATAAAATTGGGTCTGCGGGTAAAGCAATCAGCAATCATGCGCGTATTGCTGATGGGAATGGCATTGAATGTGCCTGTGGGGTTGAGGGTGAAATTCAAATCCAAGGTCCCAATGTGATGAAAGAATACTTAGGCAATCCCGATGCCACTGCGGCCACCTTTCATGGTGATTGGCTGCGCACGGGGGATTTGGGACGTATGGATGAAGATGGCTATGTCTTTGTAACGGGGCGTTTGAAAGAGTTGATTATCAAGGGCGGTGAAAACATCGCGCCGCGAGAAATCGACGAGGTTCTATACGAACATCCCGATGTGGTTGAGGCCGCCGCATTCGCCCGGCCCTGTGCGCAATATGGGGAACGCGTAGAGGCGGCAGTGCGTTTAAACGAGACATCGAACGCCACTCCCGAGCAGTTACGTGCATTGTGTGAGGCAAAGGTGGGAATATTTAAATCGCCAGAAAAGGTACATATTCTGCCAGAGTTGCCCAAAGGAGCATCCGGTAAAATCCAGCGCCTATATTTGAACAAAATGTTATATGGTTCCTAGGTAATGCCGTTGATGATCAGGCGCAGACCCATGAAGAAAAACGCAATCAAAACGGCTTTGCGAAATAATTTTTGGCTGACACGTTGGCGCAGTAGTTCACCAATGCGAAATCCAATTAGGACGACGATCAACGCAAGGCTTGATTTGATCAATGCAGGGCCTGTTAGGATTCCGGCAACCAATTGACCTGCACCCAAAGGCAAGACACCTGCTAAGAACAAGAATCCTGTCGCCCCGATAAATCGTTCCTTACTGACATCACGTGCCACCAAATACATTGCGACAGTGGGTGACCAGATTGAACTGATCCCGCCCAATACTCCTGACAGCACCCCAAATCCCAAATGCCATCCACGCCCTGGGCCGATGTTCAATTTAACACCCAACAGCAGGTTTAAAGAAAACAGCATCATCGCAATGCCGATCGCCACTGTAAGCAGAGCTGTCGGATAGGCCGTAATGAACATGGATGTGACGAAAATCGACACCATAATCGCCAAAGCGAACAGCCAATATTCCCGCGCGATGTCCAATTTGTTTGGTGCTTGGGCAAACTGCAATGNGTTGGTAGCTAAAATGGACAACCATAATAGCGGTATNGCTTCTGTTGGGGACATCACAAGCGTTAAGAACGCCATTGAAGCGGCAGGTAAACCGATGCCTAAAAAGCCTTTTACGATGGCTGCGAACAAAAATATCCCGATTAGGATCAATGTTTGTAGCGGGTCAAAATTAGATATTAAATTAATAATTTGTGACATGATCTTGAAGTGCCTTATCCATTAGAAGGGCAAGGTTCATCGCCTTACGTTCTGTTACATCCTTGATCTGACAGCGACAGGAAAACCCGTCTGCTAAAACAATTGTATCCGTGGGGGCCGCGCGCACTGTTGGGGCCAGCGATAATTCAGCCATTTGGCGCGACACCTCGGCGGTTTCNANCTGATAGCCNAAGGANCCGGCCATTCCGCAACAGGAACTGTCGATCATCTGCGCATTGGCACCCAGTACACTTTTCACCGCATCAACAGTGTATTGGGCGACACCCATCGCCTTCTGGTGGCAGTGTCCATGTACCAAAACATCCAGTNCCGACATATCCAAGCCCGNGGGTGGNTTTTGCATAATATATTCGGCAAAGGTCANGATTTGTGCGCCATGTGCCTCTGTCCACTCGCGGATTAGGTTTACGGCCTCATCACGAAACATCAATGTGCAAGATGGTTCCAAACCGACAATTGTTTTGCCAGCATCTAGTGCNGCACGAAATGCATCTGTTGTGCGTTGNAATTCCTGTTTTGCGCGATCGGTCTGACCCGTGCTTAGGTGTGTGCGTCCACAACAAAGGGGACGACCAGGCGCCGATATAACGCCTACGGTTTTACCTGTGGCGCTAATAACCCGTTCCGCGGCGCGTAATGTTTCAGGATCGAAATGGCGGTTGAACGTATCTGCGAATAACAAAACATCACCGCCTTCAGGCCCTGAATACGGTTTTTGAAAATCTGGCAGGCGGCGGGTTTTGTCAAATCCGAAGAGATGGCCAAATTTGAGCGCAAAGTTCGAGAGAGGTGAAAAGGCGGACGCAATTGGCGCCATGCGGGGCAGGGCCGCAATCAGTTTTTCGCGCATTGGCACGCCATATTTTGCGGCGCGTGCGCTTTGCACCTCGGTTTTCATTTTGGCCATGTCGATGGACATGGGGCATTCTGATTTGCAAGCCTTGCATCCCACACACAGTGCCATGGCATCTGCCATGTCATCGGATGCAAAGGCATCATCCCCCAATTGGCCCGTTAATGCCAAACGCAACACATTGGCCCGTCCACGCGTCAGGTCCTTTTCCGCACCAGTGACGCGGAAGGATGGACACATCACACCCCCAACGCTTTTGCGGCAGGCACCGTTGTTGTTACACATTTCTACCGCACCTGCCAAACCACCGGGCCAAGCATTCCAGTCGAACACTGTATCTGGCGTTTGTGGGAATAATTTTTGGGCCAGCGGGTAATCGCCCGTTCGTCCATTTTTGGGGATCGGGTGATTTTACCAGGGTTCAATACCGCGTTTGGATCAAAGCGGTCTTTCACTGTTTCAAAGATACGGATCATTTTTGACCCGTACATCCGTTCGTGGAACTCCGAACGCACGATGCCGTCCCCGTGTTCGCCTGAATGCGAGCCTTTGAATTTTGATACAAGATCAAAGGCCTCTTCCGCGATGGCCCGCATCTGACGTAGTCCCAAATCCTGTCGCAGGTTCAAAACAGGACGCACATGCAACAACCCGACCGAGGCATGGGCATACCACGTGCCGTGCGTGCCGTGTTTATGAAAGACGTCTGTAAGCTGGCTGGTGAAATCGGCCAGATGTTCCAGAGGAACGGCGCAATCCTCGACAAAGGACACGGGCTTTCCTTCGCTGCGCATAGACATCATGATGTTTAATCCTTGCGTGCGCACACCCCAAATGCGTGCTTGGAATGTGGGGTCCTCAACCCTCAACACACCACCTGTGGCTTTATTTTTGTCCGTCCATGAAAAACCCAGATCGCCCATCAATTCGACCAGCGCATTGAGGCGTTTTTTGTTTTCCTCGGGCGTTTCGGCAAATTCAACCAAGAGAAGGGCGGCTGGATTTCCTTGGACGAAACTTTCAACGATGGGTCGAAACTGTGGGATATCACGCCCCAACTGGATCATATTGTTATCAACCAATTCCACAGCAATGGGGCCCAATTTAACGATGTGTTGTGCGGCGTCCATTGCCGCGTAAAATGTGGGGAAATGGCACACGCCCAATGTTTTTGTTCCCAACACAGGGGACAATTTCAAATCAACGCTTTTCGTCAGGGCCAGTGTCCCTTCGGATCCAACCAAAAGGCGGCCGATATGTGGCGTATCGCCCAAAAGGGTATCAATGTTGTACCCGCCCACGCGCCGCTGAACCTTGGGAAAGCGTGTGGTGATTTCATCCTGTTCCTGTAAGGCAAGCGTGCGCATATCCGCATCTAATGACTGTGTTGTGTCCGCATATTCAAACCGCCGTGTTGTGCCATCAACGGTCATCGCGGTCAGAGCGCGCACATTATCCTGCATCTTGCCATATCGGATCGAACGCGATCCACAGGAATTGTTGGCCGCCATCCCTCCAAGGGTTGCGCGCGACGCAGTCGACACATCAACAGGGTACCACCATCCATCGGATTTTAATTGACGATTTAGGTTATCTAGAACCAACCCAGGTTGCACCGTGGCTGTTCCCGCATCAGCATCATAATNTAGTATGTTGTTTAAATGTTTNGTGAAATCAATGACCAAGGCATTATTCACGGTTTGCCCTGATTGTGAGGTTCCCCCACCTCGTGGCAACAGTGAAATGCCCTCAGCCTTGGCAAAATCCAGCGCGGCTTCTACGTCCTGCCATGTTTTTGGGACCATGACCGCCTTCGGCATGATCTGATAGATCGAGGCATCGGTCGCATAGCGTCCGCGATCAAAAGAGGAATTCAGAATATCGCCTTCGATTTGTTTTTTCAAACGATCATAGTCTGCCATTTCACTTGACCTTTCCTGTCATCACATTCACTTTTGTAACGGTGTAGTGCAACTTTTTTCGGTTAACAGTATGAGATCAGGACGTCACTTTCTTCAAATTCCCGGACCCACCAATACACCCGAACGTATTTTGCGTGCGATGCATCGGTCGGTTATTGATCACCGTGGGCCAGAGTTCGCAGAATTAGGCTTGGGTTTGCTGCGTGATTTAAAGCCGGTTTTTCAAACAGAAGGTCGTGTTGTTATCTATCCCGCCTCTGGTACCGGCGCATGGGAGGCCGCATTGTCAATGTGTTGCAACCGGGTGATCAGGTGTTGATGTATGAAACGGGTCAGTTTTCGACATTGTGGAAAAACATGGCGACCAAGTTGGGGTATGATCCCATCTTTATCGCGGGTGACTGGCGGCGCGGCGTAGACGCGAATTTGATTGCAGATGCATTAGCCAAAGACACGGATCACAAGATTAAGGCAGTCTGCGTTGTTCACAACGATACCGCAACGGGTATTACATCCGATATCGGTGCCGTACGCGCTGCGATTGATGGTGCAGCGCATCCCGCGCTTATGATGGTGGATACCATTTCATCTCTTGGCTCTATTGATTTCAAAACAGACGCGTGGGGTGTCGATGTGGTCGTTGCAGGATCACAAAAGGGATTGATGTTGCCCCCTGGATTGTCGTTCAATGCCATTTCGGAAAAAGCTTGGGCCGCTTGTCAGGCGGGCGGGGATCGCCGTTCTTATTGGGATTGGCGCGATATGATGACGCCGAATGATGCGGGCTATTTCCCATACACACCCGCCACGACGCTTCTTTATGGATTGCGTGAGGCGTTGGATATGTTGGCGGGAGAAGGATTGGAGCAGGTATTTGCACGCCATGAGCGGCACGCATCAGCGACCCGCGCAGCAGTTGAGTCATGGGGGTTAGAGATTTTGGCGGTAAATCCAGACGAACGATCAAACAGCCTGACCGCTGTATTAATGCCTGATGGACAGGGGGGTGATGCGTTGCGCGCCGAAATATTGGACGGATTTGATATGTCCCTTGGAACGGGGTTAAATAAAGTTGCTGATAAAATTTTCCGCATTGGTCATTTGGGCGACTTCAATGATTTGATGCTTATGGGAACGCTAAGTGGTGTGGAAATGGGCATGATACGGGCAGGCGTGCCTCATCAGTCAGGTGGTGCACAAAGTGCGTTGAAATATCTTGCCGATCACCGCATTTGATTTAACAACAGTCGAAATCATTACGATTTTTGCAGCCTACCTTTTTGCCGCCACTGCAAAGGGCATCACGGGTTTGGGTTTTTCAACGACCTGCCTACCAATTTTGGTGTTCGCGATTGGCTTAAAGGACGCGCTTTCGTTGGTGTTGATCCCATCAATCTGTTCAAATCTTGTGGTAATGCGCCAAGTGGGTCAGTTTAAATCCACGATCCTGCGGTTTTGGCCAATGCTACTTGCAACCATTCCCAGTCTGTTATTGGGTCTGTGGGTTCTTTCAGGAACTGATGGGGCCACGGCTAAGATTATCTTAGGTCTTGTTTTGCTCATGTGGTGTAGTTTTTCATTTCTTAAACCAGACCTTCGATTGCCAAGTGGACTAGAAGACAGGCTTGCTCCTATCTCTGGCATCTGCACTGGTTTTTTAAACGGGCTAACTGGTTCACAGGTTATGCCAGTAGTTCCATTTTTGATGTCGTTGCACCTAGGCCGGAATGCGTTTATTCAGGCCGCGAATTGTTCGTTTACAATTTCAAGTCTGATCATGATGGTTGGGTTGGGATATTTGGGGCTGTTCACAGGGTCGGATGTTGTGATTTCTACCTTGGGTGTTTTATGCGTATTCATCGGCGTAAAAGTAGGGGCGGCAATCCGTGAAAGATTGTCTGAAAAAACTTTTCAAAAAATGATTTTATCGATCCTAACAACAATTAGTATTGGTTTACTAATGTCATAATTTGTCTTGTCAGCACGGTAAAATTAAACGTGCATGAGATTGTCAGGTTTAATTTATCGCGTCCTTGAATAATAAAAAAGTTTCCATTCCGCTACTTCAAAACAAGCCCAAGCGTCTATCAATGTATGGTTAAGCAGTACAATCACCTCCGCCATCACCAAGCTCCAAACATGAGATCCCAGTTCCAGAAGTTCTCTTGAAAAAAGGCACATAATTTGGGGGCTGGAAGGGGGGCAATTTATGCCACATTTCAGCGCGGGTTGCGGGTGCTAGAAGATTTATCCGTTTTGGGGATAGGGGATTTCAAGGGCAGTAAGGAGATGGAGCCGGCGCTGACCACGATCCGTTTTCCTGCCGAAGAAATCGGCGGTTTGGCGGGGCGCGAAATGTGTGGTTTGATCGCTCAGTCCGAAGGGGTGAAAGCCACAGGGCAGCTGGTGCGCCGGAAATGTCAGATCAGCTTGGCTGAGCGCGCGACCTGCTTGCCGGCCCGGGACTTGCGCCCCTCTGATCCTTGAAAGATTCTGCGAAATAAAATGGAATTTTGCAAAAAAGCCCTACTCTCCCCTTCCAATGGGTGCCTATTGCGCTATCGTCGCCCGGAAGCCAAATTAAGTTTGGCTTAATATCTGGGAGGATACTATGAAAAATCTAGGAATGAAGACGGCCATTGCTGCATTGACAGTTGCCTTCGCTGGCGAGGCCATCGCTACAGAGTGGAATGTCTCTGTATGGGGCAAGCGTCGGGCGTTTACCGAGCATGTTGAGAAATTGGCCGAATTGGTCTCGGCGAAAACCAATGGCGAATTCACGATGAATGTTAGCTACGGCGGTCTGTCAAAGAACCGCGAAAACCTCGATGGGATTTCCATTGGGGCCTTTGAAATGGCGCAATTCTGTGCCGGCTATCATCCAGACAAAAACCGTGTGGTGACTGTTTTAGAACTGCCGTTCTTAGGCGTTGCAAATTTGGCAGAAGAAGTTGCAGTTAGTCATGCAGTCTATGCCCATCCGGCAGCGACCGAAGAAATGGCACAATGGAATGCGCGTTTGCTTATGACCTCACCGATGCCTCAATATAACATCGTTGGCACTGGTGATCCGCGTTCGACCCTAGCGGATTTCGAAGGTATGCGCGTGCGGGCCACAGGTGGTCTGGGCAAAGCATTCGCAGCGGTTGGCAGTGTGCCCACATCCGTGACAGCAACCGAAGCCTATCAAGCGATGGAATCGGGTGTTGTGGACACCGTGGCCTTTGCGCAGCATGCGCATTTGTCCTATGGCACAATCAATCGTGCGGATTGGTGGACGGAGAATCTGAACCCAGGCACTGTGAACTGTCCGGTTGTCGTCAACATCGATGCCTATGAAAGCCTGTCTGATGCGCACCGCGCTGTGTTGGATGAATCCGTTGACGAGTCGATTGAATATTATCTCGAAAACTACGCCAAATTGCTGCAGCGCTGGGATGACGTTCTTGCCGAAAAAGGTGTTGAAAAAGTCACCATCAGCGATGCCGAATTGTCAGCGTTCCGCGCACAAGCCGCCGATCCAATCCGTGCGGCTTGGATCGCCGATATGGAAGCGCAGGGCATTCCTGGTCAAGAATTGTTTGACCTTGTCATGACCACTTTGGAAAACACCCGTAAGGGCAATTAATCCAATCGCACCTGCCCCTTTTCGCGAGGGGCAGGTGTTTTGATATTTTACGCGCTGTCAATTTAACCCGAAAGGGACGCTATGGCTTCCTCCTCATCTGTTCTGCAAGACGAGTCCTGGCTCAGCCGCGCTGATCGCGCGCTTTTGCCCGTTGAGCGCATCTTTGCATTATTCAGCGGATTGGCCGTATTTTCACTTATGTTTCTCGCGGCGTACTCTGTTTCAGGCCGCAAATTTTTCAACCAGCCCTTGAATGGTTATGTCGACTATATCGAGGCGGCCATGCCGGTGATTGCCTTTATGGGAGTGTCCTATGTGCAACGTTTCGGGGGTCATATTCGTATGGATATGATCATCGGCAAGATGCGAGGCCGGGTGCTCTGGGCGTTGGAGCTTCTGACTGTGACGTTGGTTTTGGTCGTTATTTTGGCGCTGATCTGGGGCTCTTGGGCGCATTTTGACCGCAGTTTTGATTTTGCCAAACCTCTTTGGAGCCGTGACAGCTCGATCGATATCGGCATTCCGATGTGGCCGGCCAAACTTCTGGTTCCCGTCGCCTTCTCCCTTTTGGCGGTGCGGCTCGTCTTGCAGATTATTGGCTATGGTCGTGCATTGGTCCTCGGACTGGAGCGCCCGGTGGCTGTGCCCTTGATCTTAACAATCGAAGAACAGGCCATGGCAGAAACGGCCCATTTGGCGGAGCAAGAGTGATGGATCCTATTTCAATAGGTCTATGGACCACCGGCGGCATGCTGGTTTTGGTTTTTATCGGTATGCGGGTGGCTTTTGCCGCGGGTCTTGCGGGCTTTATTGGCTTGTTTTGGTTGCGCTGGAACGGCTTTGACTATGACCCGGCAAAATTTGGCAAAGCCCTGACCATTAGCGTAAAAATTGCCGGCCAAGTGCCGCATTCAAAAATAGCTGCGCAGGCCTTGAGCCTTATTCCGACGTTTATTTTGATCGGCTATTTGGCCTATTATGCCAAGTTGACCACGGCCCTTTTTGAGGCCGCGAAACGGTGGATCGCTTGGGTGCCTGGCGGTCTTGCGGTCTCTACGGTTTTCGCGACAGCAGGCTTTGCGGCGGTTTCTGGTGCATCGGTGGCCACGGCGGCGGTTTTTGCGCGGATTGCGATCCCTGAGATGCTGAAAATCGGCTATAATAAGCAATTTGCGGCTGGCGTTGTGGCGGCTGGCGGGACTTTGGCGTCGCTCATTCCGCCCTCTGCTATTTTGGTCATCTACGCGATTATCGTTGAGCAGGATGTGGGAAAGCTGCTGTTGGCGGGCTTTATTCCCGGTGCTTTTTCGGCTTTGGTCTATGCCGGGCTCATCATTGGTATTGCAGTGATCTTCAAAAACGTTGGCCCACCGGTGACAGGCTTCACTTGGCGCGAGCGTTTTGCAGCCCTGCCACCGGCTTTGCCGATTGTCGCTGTGGTCGTGATTATCATCTTCTTTGTTTACAATCCCTTTGGGGATGCCTGGGGCACACCCACAGAAGGTGGCGCCGTCGGCGCTTTCATCGTGTTTCTGATGGCGCTCTACCGTGGTATGCGCTGGGCTCAGCTGAAAGATGCTCTGCTTGAAACGGCCAAGCTGACCGTGATGATCTTCTCAATCATTTGGGGCGTGCTGATTTATGTGCGGTTCTTGGGATTTGCCGATCTTCCGGGGGTGTTTTCTGATTGGATTACCAGCCTGGACATGGCGCCTTTGCTTATTCTGATCTGCATCCTTTTGGCCTATGCGGTTTTGGGCATGTTCATGGATGCGATTGGCATGTTGCTTTTGACGTTGCCAGTGGTCTACCCGGCCGTCATGGCACTCAATGGTGGTGAATTTGTGACTGCGGCCGACAGCGCCTTTGGCATGAATGGCACGATGTGTGCGATTTGGTTTGGGATATTGGTGGTGAAAATGGCGGAGTTCTGTCTGATCACCCCGCCCATCGGCCTCAATTGCTTTGTGGTCGCCGGCGTGCGCGATGATTTGACGGTGCAGGATGTCTTCAAAGGCGTCACCCCCTTCTTCCTTGCGGATGGTGTCACAATCGCGCTTTTGGTCGCCTTTCCGGGAATTGTTCTGTGGCTGCCGTCCTTGGTGGGTTAGGGCGGCGAAATTTCTCTTGCCTCTTTTGATGCGGCATGAAAGCCAATGCTTATGAGCGAGAAAGCTGCGGATAGGCCAATTGTTGGCGCATTGTGGATGGGGCTGTCAGGCCTTTGTTTCATCGGCGTTTATGTCGGCGTAAAATTGGTGGGCACGCGCCTGCCGGCCGCTGAAAGTGCCTTTCTGCGCTATGCGTTAGGCCTGGTGTTCTTGCTGCCGGTTCTGCGTGGCTTATTGCGTGAGGGGCTCACCTGGCAAGTGACCAAACTCGGCGCAGGGCGCGCGTTTTTGCATACTTTTGCCGTGACACTTTGGTTCTATGCCATGGCCCGCATTCCCGTGGCGGAGGTCTCTGCTATGGGATATTTGACGCCAATATTCGTGACATTGGGAGCGGTTGTTATTCTGGGCGAGCGTTTGGCGCTGCGCCGGGGGCTGGCGATTGTCGTGGCGATTTTGGGAGTTTTGGTTATCTTGCGGCCGGGTATTCGTGAGATCACACCGGGCCATATCGCCATGCTGGGCACAACCCTATGTTTTGGGGTGAGCTACCTCATTGCCAAGCGCCTGACCGATTTGGCCAGTGCGGACATGGTCGTGGCGCTATTGTCGGTTGGTGTGACCATCGGGCTTATCCCGCTCACAATCCCCGTCTGGATTGCGCCCACGAGCTTTGAAGTTGGAATGCTCTTGGCCGTCGCCACTTTCGCCGTCGCGGGGCATTACTCAATGACATTTGCCTTCCGATCTGCGCCGCTGACCGTCACGCAACCGGTTGGGTTTTTGCAGCTGATTTGGTCTGTTGCCACGGGATATTTCCTTTTTGGCGAGCATATAGATGCTTTGGTTATTCTAGGCGGGACGATTATTGTTGGTTCCGTGTTGTACCTCACTCTGCGGGAGGCGCAGTTGAAACGAAAACGAGAAAGAAAGACCCCCCTATGATCGATCCAAAACCCACCGCCAGCCATTTTATCAACGGCGCCTATGTTGAAGACACAGAGGGCGCCGCGATTGATGTGATCTACCCCGCAACGGGAGAGGTGATCGGCCGGGTGCATAGTGCAACGCCGCAGATCGTGCAGGCGGCTCTTGCGGCGGCCAAGGCGGCCCAGCCAGCTTGGGCTGCGATGACCGGCACGGAGCGCGGCCGGATATTGCGCCGGGCGGCGGATATGATGCGTGCGCAGAACCGTTCGTTGTCCGAGCTAGAAACTTATGACACCGGCAAGCCCTTGCAGGAAACTTTGGTGGCCGATGCCACCTCGGCGGCGGATGCTTTGGAGTATTTTGGGGGTCTGGCCGGGAGTCTCACCGGGGAGCATGTGCAGTTTGGTGAGGATTTTATCTATACGATACGAGAGCCGCTTGGGCTCTGCGTTGGGATTGGCGCTTGGAATTACCCCACGCAAATCGCTGCTTGGAAGGCCGCGCCCGCTTTGGCCTGCGGCAATGCGATGGTCTTCAAGCCTTCTGAAACAACCCCGCTTTGCGCTTTGAAAGTGGCGGAAATTTTGCACGAGGCCGGTTTGCCAGCCGGGCTGTATAATGTGGTGCAGGGATTGGGTGATGTGGGGGCGGCCTTAGTGAGCGATCCTTTGGTGGATAAGGTCTCACTGACAGGCTCGCTGCCAACAGGCCGCAAAGTCTATGCCGCCGCGGCAGAGGGTATGCGCCATGTGACCATGGAACTGGGCGGGAAATCACCGCTGATCATTTTTGATGATGCCGAACTGGAGGCTGCGGTCAGCGGTGCTATCTTGGCCAATTTTTATTCCTCTGGGCAGATTTGCTCAAACGGCACACGCGTTTTCGTCCAAAAGGGCATCAAGCCCGCCTTTCTCAAGCGCCTCTCCGAGCGCCTGGCGACAGCGGTCTTGGGGGATCCCATGGATGAGGCCAGCAACTTCGGACCGATGGTTTCAGAGCGACAGCGCGATATCGTGGAAGGGTTCATTGCTAAGGGCAAGGCGGAAGGGGCGCGGCTCGTCTGTGGCGGCACACGGCTGGATCGTCCAGGCTTTTGGCTGACGCCAGCGGTGTTTACTGATGTGACGGATCAAATGACCATCGCAAAGGAAGAGATTTTTGGGCCCGTCTTATCAGTTCTAGAATTTGACGATGAGGCGGAGGTTTTGGCCCGTGCCAATGATACGGACTATGGGCTGGCGGCTGGTGTCTTTACCCAAAACCTGCCGAGGGCCCATCGGATGGTGAAGGCTTTGGAGGCCGGGACCTGCTATATCAACACCTATAACGACGCCCCGGTCGAAGCACCGTTTGGCGGTGTAAAGCTCTCTGGCGTGGGCCGTGAAAACTCGAAGGCCGCGATCAATCATTACTCACAGCTTAAATCTGTCTATGTGCGCCTGAGCCAATTGGAAGCGCCCTATTAGAGATCGGTGCGTGCAGGAGGCGGTCGCCTCATCGCACTTGATAGGGCAGGATACCGCGCAGATCCGGATCCACCTGTAAATTGCGCTCCAGCGGTGGCACGGAGCGTTGGTGGCAATTGCGGCGCTCACAGATTCGGCAGGAGATGCCAATGGGTTCCACCTGGGCATTGGCGCTGGTGTCCAGCCCGTCGGCATAGACCAAAGACCCTGCATGCCGCATTTCGCATCCCAAGCCAATGGCATAGCGCCGTACGGGCGCGCCCCATGCGCCGCCGGATTTGCTCACATCCCGCGCCAGGCAGAAATAGCGTTTCCCGTCGGGCGTCTCAGCCATTTGCCTTAAAAACTGTCCTGGGGTTTCAAAGGCGCGATGCACATTCCAAAGCGGGCATGCGCCGCCAAAACGGGCGAATTGTAATGAGGTGGCCGAATGGCGTTTGGTAATGGTGCCGGCCTGATCGACACGGACAAAAAAGAAGGGCAAGCCCTTTTGCCCGCTGCGCTGCAAGGTGGAGAGGCGATGGGCGACCTGCTCAATGCTGGCGCCAAACTTCCCGGCCAATTGCTCCAGATCATGTCGCAGATCCTGTGCGGCGGTCAAAAAGCTGCCATAGGGCATGAGGCTGGCCCCGGCGTAGTAATTGGCCAAGCCCAATTTGGCGATGTCGCGGGCTGCGGGTGAATGGAATTTGGCAAAGTCCAATGTGGCATCCAGAAGATCGTTTTGTGTCAACAGCGCAAGTTGGATCAGGAGTTGAAAGGTAGCGGTTGCCTCGGGCAGATGTGCCGAAAGCGTTAGGATTTTACTCTCGGGCTCATAGCGGCGGAGGGCCGGACCTCCGCTGCGCCGCAACGTCACGCCATGGGCTTCAAGCCTGGCAATCGCATGGGCCTGGATGCTGCCTTTGGCGTCGGCGGCGAAGCGCTCCGCGGCGCGGTCCACGGCATCAATATAGTTGTCACAATAGTGGAAAAAGTCTCGAACCTCTTCCCAAGGGCTGGATTGTAGGCGGCTGTCGGCACGGCCGAGGGCCTCATCCAGAGACGCGAGCCGCTCATGGGTTTCCCGATAGGCCCGATGCAGCTGCAAGAATGCGCGCGCCAATCCGGGGGCGTTGTTGGCGGCCATGCGGATATCGGCCAGATGCGGTGCATCGGCGCCAAAGATCGGATCAGTGGCCGCTTCGCGCATATCGCTGACCAATCGCGCGTTGTCGCCTGACACAAGTTCGGTGACGTCAAAACCAAAGACATCAGCCAAAGCGAGAATCACCGCCGCAGACACTGGGCGGTTGTTGTTTTCCATTTGATTGAGATAGGGCAGCGAGACCTCGAGCCGCTCGGAAAATTCCCGCTGGGTGAGATCAACCTTGCGCCGTAATTCGCGCAGTTTCGTGCCGGCATAGAGTTTTTGTTTGGCCATGGGAACCTGCTAGCACGGCAAGTTTGCAAACTCAACTTTGCGGGTTTGCGATTTCAAGATCACTGGTGCGTTTGATCACATAGGTGATGGTCAAAATGGATAGGCTGGTGGTCGCGAGCATGATCAGCAGCAGGGGCAAAGCGCCGGTCCCGGGGACCAATATGGCCCCGGTGCCGATTGCGATCAATGCGCCGCCGCCGGTGTTGATTGTGCCGCCAATGCCAGAGGCGGAGCCGGCCAAATGCGGCCGGACGGACATCATGCCCGCCGTGGCGTTCGGCAGAACCATACCATTGCCAAGGCCCATAAAGCAGACACAGCCAAAGAAGGATATCGGTTGCGCGTCAGTGAAGAGGAACAAGCTGATGCTCAGGACCAATCCCAGGCAGGTCAAAATCGTGCCGATCAGCACCATTCGGTTGATCCCCAGCGTGTTGGAGAAGCGCCCTGATATGCCATTCCCAACGATATAGCCCAATGAAGGCGCGCCGAGGTAAAATCCCAAAGCGGCAGGCGATAGGCCAAATATTTCACGGCCAACATAGGCGCCGCCGCCCAGATAGGCGAAATAGGCTCCCGCGCTGAAGCTGGCGGTCAGGCAATAGCCCCAAAAGCGACGAGACTTCAGAAGCTCAGGATAGGCGCGAAACTGCTCTGCCATTGAGCTGGTTTGATGCAGATTGGTTTCACCCATGTCCAAATAGGTCAGGGCAAAGACGAAAATGCCAACGCCGAGCAGGAGCCAAAAACTCGCCACCCAGCCAAATTGTGCCTCTAAGCCACCGCCCATTGCGGGTCCGATGAGGGGTAAGATGGCCATGCCCATTGTGACGTATCCCAGCACGGAAGCTGCTTGATCTTGGCTGCAGGTGTCGCGAATCGCCGCGCGGGACAGAACCAGGCCGGTGACCACAACCGCCTGCAGCAAGCGGCAGACCAGAAAAACCTCAAAAGAGGGGGCAACAATGCAGCCCAATGAGGCGCTGCAAAAAATGGCCAAGGCGACCATGACCACCGGCCGGCGTCCGTAGCGATCCGACAGCGGGCCGACAAAGAGTTGGAAGACCGCATTCATTGCCAAATACAGACTCACTGAGAGTGTGGCGCTGGCGTAGCTGACATTAAAAGTCTGTGCTATTGAGGGCAGCGACGGTAGAAAGATGCTGAGACCGAGAGCGCCGACTGCCGAGAGGCAAATCAGTGTGAAGATGCTGGGCGGTGTGGAATTGTCCAAGAACTTGGAGCGGGAATGACTACTCATTGTAAATCGCTATCGCCGCCTGTTGGGCTTGTCCAGACTCTTTGCAATTATTCAGTTATGCAGATTGTTGCCGCAAAATATTTGCAAATATTCCAAATTCGCCTTCGCTTTGTCGGCCGGGGAGGCTATGGTCGCGCAAAGAGGATCTGCCATGACGAATATTTTGAATGAATTACAAAGCCGGCGTGACATTGCGCGGATGGGCGGCGGTCAGCGACGGATTGATGCGCAGCATGCGAAGGGGAAACTCACCGCGCGCGAGCGGATTGATTTGCTGCTTGATGAGGGCAGTTTTGAAGAATTTGATATGTTCAAAGCTCACCGCTGCGTGGATTTTGGCATGCAAGAGCAAACCTACCCTGGCGATGGCGTGGTCACAGGCTGGGGTACGGTCAATGGACGCATGGTCTATGTTTATAGTCAAGATTTCACGGTTTTTGGGGGCTCATTGTCAGAAACCCATGCGGAGAAAATCTGTAAAATCATGGATATGGCGATGCAAAACGGTGCACCTGTGATCGGATTAAACGATTCTGGTGGCGCACGGATTCAAGAGGGCGTCGCCTCTTTGGCCGGTTACGCAGAGGTGTTTCAACGCAATGTNATGGCCTCCGGCGTCGTGCCGCAGATCAGCGTGATCATGGGCCCCTGTGCTGGCGGCGCGGTCTATTCGCCGGCGATGACTGATTTCATCTTCATGGTCAAAGACAGCAGCTATATGTTTGTGACAGGCCCTGATGTGGTCAAGACTGTGACCAATGAGGTGGTAACGGCCGAAGAGCTCGGTGGCGCGGTCACCCATACGAAGAAATCATCCGTGGCCGATGGGGCCTTTGAGAATGACGTTGAGGCCCTGACAGAAGTCCGGCGTCTGGTGGATTTTTTGCCCCTCAACAATCGCGAGAAACCGCCTGTCCGGCCATTCTTTGACGATCCGCTTCGCGTGGATAACAGCTTGGACACGCTGATCCCTGCGAACCCGAACCAGCCTTATGACATGAAAGAGCTGATCCATAAAATCGCTGATGAAGGCGATTTTTATGAGATCCAAGAGGAATTTGCCAAAAATATCCTCACCGGCTTTATTCGCATGGAAGGCTCCACCGTTGGGGTTGTGGCCAATCAGCCGACGGTTTTGGCCGGCTGTTTGGATATTGACGCCAGCCGCAAGGCCGCGCGGTTTGTCCGGTTCTGTGATGCCTTTGAAATCCCAATCCTCACGCTCGTGGACGTGCCCGGNTTTCTTCCCGGAACAGGGCAGGAATATGGTGGCGTGATCAAGCACGGAGCCAAACTCTTGTTTGCCTATGGTGAGGCCACGGTGCCCAAGGTGACGGTCATTACGCGCAAAGCCTATGGCGGCGCCTATGATGTGATGGCCTCCAAACATCTGCGCGGTGATTTCAACTACGCTTGGCCCACAGCCGAGATTGCGGTGATGGGCGCCAAAGGGGCAACCGAGATCATCCATCGTGCTGATCTGGGGGATGCTGAGAAGATTGCCCAGCATACGAAAGACTATGAAGAACGTTTCGCCAATCCTTTCGTTGCGGCTGAAAAAGGGTTCATCGACGAGGTGATCATGCCAGCTTCCACGCGTCGCCGGGTGTGCCGGGCATTTGCCAGTTTACGGGGAAAATCCCTGAAAAACCCATGGAAAAAACATGACAACATTCCACTCTAAGGTCGAAGAGAGCCAATAATGGAAAAACACCGTGGGTTCCCCGGCCGTCTTCCCGGTACGGATGCGCAATTTACCATTCGGCGCGCGAGTAAGAATGGGGCGACAAAAATTATCAGGCGCGAGCGCTATGCAGACCGTCGTCCTCCAGATCGCCGGGCGGATGAGGCGTTTCTGCGCGCTTTGATTGAATATTTTGGTGAAGAGCCATTTGAGCGCGGCAACCTTGATGGGGGCCGCCTGTCTTGGTTGTTTGAACGCGAAGTCGTCCCCGCGCAGGATGATTTCGATCCCGAATCCTATGTGGCTTTGCTGCGTGTGGATCTGAAAAAAGCGCAAGCGAGCTTTCCACAAATCTTTGTCGAAGGGTGGTCGGCGTGAATTTGCCGGGTCTCATAGGGTGTTTTGCGCGGCTTTGTGCCCAGTGCTTGGGAGCAGCCGGGTCTTCCCTTGGCCTATCCGGCCGCGCTTGTCATAATCTAGGTGTTGGAGTTTCAAAATTCTTTGCATTGGTTTTGAAGACATTTCGACCCTTTCTTTCCTTAACCGGTTCTGGCTTTGGCCAGTGCCGGTTCTTTTTTTCGCACAGCTCCTTTGCCTCGAGCTGCGCGCGCCGAGAAGGATTCCTCAATGTTTGATAAGATTTTAATTGCCAACCGGGGCGAGATTGCCTGTCGTGTGATAAAAACAGCCAAGGCGATGGGGATCAAAACCGTGGCGATTTATTCCGATGCGGATGCCCAGGCGTTGCATGTGAAAATGGCGGATGAGGCGGTGCATATCGGTCCTTCNCCGGCGAATCAGTCTTACATCGTGATTGAAAAAGTCATGGATGCGATCCGGCAAACCGGGGCGCAAGCTGTGCATCCCGGTTATGGGTTCTTGTCAGAAAATCGCCTGTTTGCTGAGGCCTTGGAGGCTGAAGGTGTGGCTTTTATCGGCCCGCCGGCCTCTGCGATTGAAAGCATGGGAGATAAGATCACCTCAAAAAAATTGGCCAAAGAGGCCGGTGTGAGCACGGTTCCGGGCTATATGGGTCTGATTGCTGATGCAGATGAAGCGGTGAAAATCGCACAAGAGGTTGGATATCCGGTGATGCTCAAGGCCAGCGCTGGTGGGGGTGGCAAGGGTATGCGCATCGCATGGAACGATGCAGAGGCGCGCGAGGGCTTCCAATCGTCCAAGAATGAAGCGGCCAGCAGCTTTGGAGATGACCGGATTTTCATCGAAAAATTTGTCACGCAACCCCGGCATATCGAAATCCAAGTTCTGGCGGATAGCCATGGCAATTGCATCTATCTCAATGAGCGCGAATGTTCCATCCAGCGGCGCAACCAAAAAGTGATTGAAGAGGCCCCGAGCCCCTTCTTGACGCCGGAGGTGCGCAAGGCCATGGGCGCGCAATCTTGTGCATTGGCCCAAGCGGTGGGCTACACCAGCGCCGGTACGGTGGAATTTATCGTCGACAGCGCGCAGAATTTCTACTTTCTCGAAATGAACACGCGCTTGCAGGTCGAACATCCGGTGACGGAGTTGATCACTGGGGTGGATCTGGTGGAGCAGATGATCCGCGTTGCCAATGGCGAGGCGCTGTCCATTACCCAAGAGGACGTGAAAATTAATGGCTGGGCCATGGAAAGCCGCCTCTATGCGGAAGACCCTTATCGGGGGTTTTTGCCCTCAATTGGCCGTTTGACACGGTATCGTCCGCCCGCTGAAAGCCGCAGCGCGACCGCGGCCGTTCGCAATGATACCGGTGTTTATGAAGGTGGAGAGATTTCCATGTTCTATGATCCGATGATTGCCAAGCTTTGCACCTGGGCGTCAGATCGTCCCGCGGCCATTGCGCAGATGCGCAATGCGCTGGATGCCTTTGAGGTCGAGGGTATTGGTCACAACATTCCATTCCTCTCTGCGGTCATGGATCACCCGAAATTTTGCGCCGGCAATATCACCACTGCCTTTATCGAGGAGGAATATCCAGACGGGTTTCATGGGGTCGATCTGCCACAAGAGACGCTGAAAATTGTCGGCGCCTGCGCGGCGGCAATGTATCGTTTGGGCGAAATTCGTCGCACAAAAGTTTCTGGACGCATGGACAATCACGAGCGCCGCGTGCGCGACGATTGGGTTGTTGGCATTCAGGGCCATGAGTTCCCCGTGACAATTGCAGCCGATCCCAATGGATCCACCGTACATTTTGAAAGCGGCAGCCATAGGGTGGCCAGTGATTGGACACCGGGCAAGCCGCTGGCTTTGATGAATGTGGATGGTATCGATATCGCGTTAAAGGTTGAGAAATGCACAAGCGGCTTCCGTATCCGCTTCCGCGGGGCTGATATGCGCGTGACTGTGCGCAGCCCGCGTCAGGCTGAGTTGGCCAAATTGATGATCGAGAAAGTCGCGCCGGATACTTCGAAACTCTTGCTCTGCCCCATGCCGGGCTTGATCGTCAAAGTCGATGTGGCTGTGGGCGATGAAGTGCAAGAGGGCCAGACGCTTTGCACAGTTGAGGCGATGAAAATGGAAAATATCCTGCGGGCCGAGAAGAAAGCTATTGTCAGCAAGATCCATGCGGCGCCGGGGGACAGTCTGGCCGTGGATGCGATCATCATGGAGTTTGAGTGAGCTTGAACGGCTCAGACCCGAAGGTGGGGCGACCCTTGGGCCGTTCCATCCTTCGCGGCGGCCCTCAGGGCTTGCTCATCTCGCGCTGTCGGATGGGCATTTTGTCGATCACCCGGCTCAATTCACGCATGTCCCAAGCAAAGGGTTTGCGCAGTTTGATTTTACCATCCTTGCCGATCAAAACCCAATTGAAGCCTTTGGGGTGCAAGGTTTTGCGCAGGTTGGACTGGGCTTTGGGATCGGTATCGACCACGATCATGACGTCTCGTTCCTGCAACACAGCAATTTCAGCCTGCAAAAGCGCCATTTGCTGGGTGAAAGTAGGGTCCAGCGGGCTATCGGCGAACACAACCCAGGGCCGCGCCGCCCAGATGACATCTGACAGCTCAACCTCTTTNGCGTCGAAAATATGGGTCGGATCGGAGCGCCAAATGTCTAAGGTCTCCCCGGCCAAGACCGGTGGCGCGATGGCCAGAAGCCCGAGCCACAAGTGGAACACTCTTTTAAACATAATATCTCCTTCATGGTTCTATATAGGGCCTTTGCAATTGCAAGCGAAGGGGTTGAACGAAAAATACCCGGGCATCGGCCCGCGGGACAAGGAGCGCGGATAATGACAGATAAGACATCTTGGAGCGAAATGGCTGGCAAAGAGCTGCGCGGCAAGCCATTGGAGTCTTTAACTTGGGATACGCTCGAAGGCATCAAGGTGCAGCCGCTGTATACGGCTGAAGATGCGACAGGATTGGCGCATATGGGCAGCGTGCCGGGGCAAGAACCCTACACGCGCGGTGTCAAAGCCACCATGTATGCCGGCCGGCCCTGGACCATTCGGCAATACGCTGGATTTTCCACAGCCGAAGAGTCCAATGCCTTTTACCGCCAAGGGCTCGCAGCCGGGCAACAGGGGGTATCAGTGGCCTTCGATTTGGCCACGCATCGGGGCTATGACAGCGATCATCCGCGCGTTGTCGGCGATGTTGGCAAAGCTGGGGTGGCGATTGACAGTGTAGAGGATATGAAAATCCTCTTTGATGGCATCCCGCTGGATAAGATTTCGGTCTCCATGACGATGAATGGCGCGGTGATCCCTGTTTTGGCCTCCTTCATCGTGGCCGGTGAAGAGCAAGGCGTCAGCCGCGCGGCCCTCTCGGGCACAATCCAAAATGACATTCTCAAAGAATTCATGGTGCGCAATACTTATATTTACCCACCTGAGGCCTCCATGCGTATTGTGGCCGATATTATCGAATTTACCGCCCGTGATATGCCGAAGTTCAACTCCATTTCGATCAGCGGTTATCACATGCAAGAGGCCGGTGCGAATTTGGTGCAGGAATTGGCCTATACCATTGCAGATGGGCGCGAATATGTGCGCACGGCGATTGCACGGGGGATGGATGTGGATGCCTTTGCCGGGCGTCTGTCGTTTTTCTTTGCCATTGGTATGAATTTCTTTATGGAAGCGGCGAAATTGCGGGCTGCAAGGGTTTTGTGGCACCGGGTTATGGCGGAATTTGATCCGAAAAATCCCAAATCCAGCATGCTGCGGACCCATTGCCAAACCTCCGGTGTGAGTCTGCAAGAGCAAGATCCCTATAACAACATCGTGCGCACGGCTTTTGAAGCGATGTCCGCGGTTTTGGGCGGCACGCAATCGCTGCATACCAATAGTTTTGATGAGGCCATTGCCCTGCCAACGGAAACCTCGGCACGCATTGCGCGCAATACACAGCTCATTTTGCAAGAGGAAACTGGGGTGACCAATGTGGTTGATCCGCTGGCGGGCTCTTACTATGTGGAGAAACTCACTGCTGATCTTATTGATGAGGCCTGGGCGCTGATCGAAGAGGTTGAGGAGATGGGCGGCATGACCAAAGCCGTGGCCAGCGGCCTGCCCAAGCTTAAAATTGAAGAAAGTGCGGCGCGGCGTCAGGCGATGATTGATCGCGGGGAAGAGGTGATTGTTGGGGTCAACAAATATACCTCTGACAAACAACCCGACATTGAGGTGCGCGATATTGATAACAATCAGGTGCGAGAGGCCCAGGTCGCGAAACTCCAATCCATCCGCGCGCGCCGTGATCAAACGGCCTGTGATGCGGCCCTTCTTGAGCTTGGACGGCGCTGCGTTGAAGGGGGCAATCTATTAGAAGCGGCTGTTGAAGCGGCGCGTCATCGGGCGACGGTGGGGGAAATTTCATTGGCGATGGAGGGCACATTTGGCCGACATCGCGCGGAGGTGAAGACATTGGCTGGCGTGTATGGATCTGCCTATGAGGGCGACGAAAACTTTGAAGCAATTCAGAGATCTGTGGAAGAATTCGCCAAAGAAGAGGGACGCAGGCCCAGGATGCTTGTGGTGAAAATGGGGCAAGATGGCCATGATCGGGGTGCCAAAGTGATTGCCACGGCCTTTGCCGACATTGGTTTTGATGTGGACGTCGGCCCCCTGTTTCAAACCCCTGAGGAGGCGGCGCAGGACGCGGTGGACAATGACGTGCATGTGGTCGGTATTTCCAGCCAAGCGGCAGGTCACAAAACCTTGGCACCCAAATTGGTGGAGGCATTGAAGGCCGCAGATGCGCAGGAAATTATCGTGGTCTGTGGCGGGGTTATTCCTCAGCAAGACTATGATTTCCTCAAAGCCGCTGGCGTAGCGGCGATCTTTGGTCCGGGCACAAATATCCCCGATGCGGCACAGAATGTTTTGGATTTGATCCGAAAGGCGCGCAGCTAAAGCGCGGCAGAGGGGGATGGTATGTTAAGATTGGATCACATTGCAGTGGCGGGGGAAACCCGGCAAGCCGCAACGGATTTTGTTCAAAATTGCTTGCAGGTTGCGCCACTTGCGGCCGGCCAGCATCCACATTTCTCAACGCATAACCATCTTTGGGGCATGGGTGAGGCCTGCTATCTGGAATCCATCGCGATTGATCCGGAGGCACCCTCTTTGCCCTATCCGCGGTGGTTCGGTTTGGACCGCTTTTCTGGTCCGCCGCGCATTGCCAGTTGGATTTTGGCAACCGACAATATCCAAGAGAGCCTCGCCCGGCTTAGCCCAG
>JGI26081J50195_1000179_pt1 | contig 27917 bp, 23 predicted proteins | sample SaaInl74LU_5_DNA_FD_50195 | JGI IMG/M metagenome (IMG submission 50195) | reverse complement strand
ACAATTGCTGCTTGGATTTTATTAGATCAAATTTTAGATATAAATAATTTATTTGGATGTTTATTTATTTTATTTGGTGTTTTGTTTTCACAATTAGCACCAATATTAAAAAAAAATTAATTATATATTATTATAAACAGAATTATTGAAATAATTATTCTGTAAATAACAAAAACATTCAAAGAAAATTTGTTTATATAATCTAGGAAAAACTTAACTGTAAAATAAGAAAATAAAAAAGAAAGAGTGATTGATATTAGTACAAGATAGTTAAGCTCAAAGCTTTGACCAATGGCATTTTTTAACTGCAGCACACTTGCTCCAGCTATAGCAGGTATAGCTAGTAAAAAAGAAATTTTACTTGAATCAAATCTATTAAATCTAAAAAGTCTTGCAGCCGTTATTGTAATACCTGCCCTACTCACACCAGGTATTAAAGCAAGTATTTGGAACAAACCAATATATAGTATTGTTTTAAAATTTAAATTAGATGATATTTTTTTATCAAATTTACTTTTATCTGCGAGATATAAGATAATTCCAAAAATTAATGTTGTCCAAGCGATTATCTTTAAATTGTTTTCTAATAGGTTAACTAGACCTGTGGAGCTGATTACGTAGCCAGCTATTACAATTGGTATTGAGCCAATAATTAATAAAGATAATAACTTCTGATTATTTCTAAGGTCTAATAACTCTCTTCTAAAATAAAAGACTATTGCAAGTAAAGAGCCAAGATGGAGACTAACATCAATCATTAGTGAGTTAGAATTAAACTCAAATATTATCTCAACAATATTCAAGTGAGCTGATGAACTAATTGGTAAAAATTCTGATATTCCCTGAACTATTGATAAGATTATAATTTCAATAATATTTGAGAACATTTAATGCTTCGTAGCTTAAATATTCAATAATTTAAACAATTCCATTTTAACATATTAGATATGCATAAATTAAAATATTAAGATTTAATTGGATTTATTTCAAACTTAAGGTCATATATACTGACCTTGTTTGTCTTTTATTACATAAAACCTTGATATATGCTAAATTTATTGAGGGTTAAATATGTCAGAAAATATGCTTAAATTTGTTAAAATAGGTCAACAAACTCCACCTAAAAGAGAAGTTGGAAATAGAAAAGAAGACTTTAACGAAATTTATAAGGAATTTATTAACGATAAAGCAAGTGAACAATCTAGCAGGTGTTCTCAATGTGGAGTTCCTTTTTGCCAGGTCCATTGTCCATTAAGTAATAATATTCCAGATTGGCTAAAATTAACTGCAGAAGGACGATTAAAAGAGGCTTACGAATTATCTCAAAGCACTAACAACATGCCAGAGGTGTGTGGAAGAATATGTCCACAAGATAGATTGTGTGAAGGAAATTGTGTAATTGAACAATCTGGACATGGAACTGTAACTATAGGTTCAGTTGAGAAGTATATTACTGATAATGCTTGGGAACAAGGATGGGTAAATCCAATAAAGGTTAAAAATGAAAAGAGTCAAAGTATTGGAATTATAGGAGCAGGCCCAGCTGGTCTAGCTGCTGCGGAGCAGTTACGTAAGTCAGGTTATCAAATTACAGTATACGATCGATATGATAGAGCTGGTGGTTTAATGATTTATGGCATTCCAAATTTTAAATTAGAAAAATTTGTTGTAGAGAGAAGAACCAAATTATTAGAAAAAGGTGGAATTAAATTTATTCAAAATTTTGAAGTTGGAAAAGATGCTACATTAGAGCAATTAAGAAAAAAACATGATGCTCTTTTAATTGCAACTGGAGTTTATAAAGCTCGAGAAATAGATCTTCCAGGAAAAGATTTAGGAAATATATTTCCAGCCATGGAATTTTTAACAGCTTCAAATAAAAAAGGATTAGGAGACAAAGTAGAATTATTTGATAATGGAACTTTAAATGCTGAAGGAAAAAATATTGTAGTAATTGGAGGAGGTGACACTGCAATGGACTGTGTTAGAACTTCAATCAGACAAAAAGCAAAATCAGTTAAATGCCTTTACAGGAGAGACAAAGAAAATATGCCTGGATCTGCAAGAGAGGTAGCCAATGCAGAGGAAGAGGGAGTAGAGTTTGTATGGCTATCTAGTCCCAAAGAATTTATCGGAACAAATAAAGTTGAAGGTTTGATGGTGGATAAAATTAAACTTGGGGAACCTGATGACAGTGGAAGACGTAAACCAGAAATTCAGAACAATTCTCACTTTAATATTAAGGCAGACATAGTAATTAAGGCTCTTGGTTTTGATCCAGAAAATTTACCAAAACTATTTGGTTCTGAGGATCTACAAGTTACTAAATGGGGAACATTAAAAACCAATTTTGATACTATGGAGACAAATTTACCAGGTGTGTTTGCAGCTGGAGATATTATTAGGGGTGCATCTTTAGTTGTCTGGGCCATAAAAGACGGAAGAGATGTAGCAGTATCAATAAAAAATTTTTTAGAGACCAAAGAACTCAGTAAAGAGAAGGTTGCTTAATGAAAAATTATAAAAAAAATCTTAAAATTCTTGAAGATGGTCATGTTTATTCAAAAGAAATGGAGCATGACGCTTGTGGAGTAGGGTTAATTGCTTCTACAGAAGGTAAAAAATCAAGGAAAGTAGTAGAATATGGAATTAATGCCCTAAAAGCGGTTTGGCACAGAGGAGCAGTTGATGCTGATGGAAAAACAGGTGATGGAGCTGGAATCCATTTAGAAATTCCCTCAGACTTCTTTGCTGAAAAGATAGAAATCACAGGTCACGACCATGATGGCTCAGAAATTTGTGTGGGTATGATTTTTTTACCCAGAAACAATTATCAAGCACAAGAAAATGCAAGAACTTTAGTTGAAAGTGAATTAACAAAAAGTAATTTTAGTATTTATGGATGGAGACAGGTTCCAGTAAATCCAAAAGTTTTAGGTGAAAAAGCAAATCTTACAAGACCAGAAATTACTCAAGTATTATTTAAACATAATAATAAAGATTTAACAGAAAAAGAGTTAGAAAGAAAAATTTATGAATCAAGAAGAAAAATTGAAAAAGAAGCTATTAAAGATGCGATAGAAGGTTTTTATATTTGTTCAATAAGTTCTAAGTCAGTTATTTATAAGGGCATGTTTTTAGCGGAGTCTATTGCAGATTTTTATTTAGATTTAAAGGATGAGAGGTTTATATCTCGATTTGCAATATTTCATCAAAGATTTTCAACAAACACAGCACCTAGTTGGGATCTGGCACAACCTTTTAGAGCATTAGCTCATAATGGAGAAATAAATACATTCAAAGGAAATACAAACTGGATGAAAGTTCATGAGCAAGAAATGAATAGTCCATTATTTGATAATATGGAAAATTTAAAACCAGTTATACAACCAGGATCATCAGACTCTGCTGCGCTAGATAGTGTTTTTGAACTTTTAAATATTTCTGGCCAATCAGCACCCCTTGCAAAATTAATGTTAATTCCAGATGCATGGTCTAAAAAAAGTCAAACATTATCAAAAGATCACCAACAACTATTTAATTTTTTAAATAGCACAATGGAGCCATGGGATGGACCAGCTGCTATTGCAGCTACCGATAATGAATGGGCCATTGTAGCTGCTGATAGAAATGGGTTACGCCCAATGAGATATACTATTTCAAAAGATAAAATATTGTGTGCAGGATCAGAAACGGGAATGGTTGAAATCGATGAGAAGCAAATTCTTAAAAAAGGCAGATTAGGACCTGGAGAAATTCTTGGAGTTAGAATAGCTAAAGGTAAAGTATTTTCTAATGTTGAAATAAAAGACTATCTAGCAAAAGAGTTTAAACATTTTAACAATCAAATAATTGATTTAGAAAAGAAATTCCCAATAAAGAATGAAAAATCTACTTTTTCAGGTGATGAGCTAAAAAAAAGACAACATACATTTGGTTATAGTTTAGAAGATCTGGAGCTTATTCTTCATCCGATGGCAGAAGATGCAAAAGAAGCCATTGGCTCTATGGGTGATGACACTCCACTTGCAGTATTGTCTGACCGTTATAGACCGCTTTACCATTTTTTTAGACAAAATTTTAGTCAAGTTACAAATCCACCAATTGATTCTTTAAGAGAAAACAAGGTTATGAGTTTAAAAACTCGTTTTGGTAATCTTGGAAATATTTTAGATTTTACTAATTTAACAGAAGAAAACATATACGTTTTAGACAGCCCCATATTATCAAATTCTCAATTAGAAAAATTTATTAATTTTTTTGGGGAAAAATCAATAACAATTGATTGTACTTTTGATAAAAGTGAAAATCTTGAAACTTCTATTGAGAGAATTAGAAAAGAGTCTGAAATTGCAGTTCGACAAGGCCTTACGCAATTAGTTTTAAGTGATAAAAATATTTCTGAAAAAAGATTACCCATCCCAATGCTATTATGTGTTGGTGCAATAAATACTTATCTTATTAAAAAAAAATTAAGAGGCTATGCATCAATCAATGCTCAAACTGGAGAAGCATTAGACACGCATTCATTTGCAACACTTATAGGTGTTGGGGCAACTACTGTTAATCCTTATTTAGCACTGGATAGTTTATATCAAAGGTTTGAAAAAAAATTATTTGGAAAGTTTGAGTACGATGAATGCATAGCTAGATATATACAATCAGTAAATTATGGACTTCTGAAAATAATGTCAAAAATGGGAATTTCGGTCATAAGCTCTTATAGAGGTGGATGTAATTTTGAAACAGTTGGTTTGAGTAGAACAGTAGCATCAGAATACTTTCCAGGAATTTTATCAAAGATTTCAGGCATAGGGTTAAATGGAATAGAAAAAAAATTAAGAACTATTCACAAAGAAGCATTTGAAGGAACGGATGCAGTTTTACCAATTGGAGGAATTTATAGATATAGAAAGGATGGTGAAACTCATCAATATCAAGGTAAGCTCATTCATCTTTTGCAAAGTGCAGTTTCATCAAATTCTTTTGAAGCTTATAAAAAATATGCAGAAGGTATTTATAATCTTCCTCCTATACACCTTAGAGACTTGATTGGATTTAGAGATAAAAATTTAAACCCATCCTTAGATATTTCAGAAGTAGAACCAATCGAAAATATTTTAACAAGATTTGGAAGTGGAAGTATGTCTCANGGTGCATTATCGAAAGAAGCACACGAAACATTAGCTATAGGAATGAATAGAATNAAAGGAGCCTCTTGTAGTGGTGAAGGTGGAGAAGATGAAAAAAGATTTATTAAGATGGAAAACGGAGATAGTGCTAATTCTAGAGTTAAGCAAATAGCCTCAGCAAGATTTGGAGTAACACTTAAATATCTAAATAACTGTAACGAAATAGAGATTAAAATTGCACAAGGAGCAAAACCTGGTGAGGGAGGTCAATTACCAGGGTTTAAAGTTACAGAAGAAATTGCCAAATTAAGACATTCAACACCGGGTGTAACCCTAATATCACCACCACCTCACCATGATATTTATTCTATCGAGGATTTAGCTCAATTAATTTACGATCTTAAACAAGCCAATCCAAAAGCAAGAGTTGGTGTAAAATTAGTAGCATCTTCTGGGATAGGAACAATCGCAGCTGGAGTAGCTAAAGCTAAAGCAGATATAATTTTAATTTCTGGACATAATGGAGGAACAGGAGCTACACCGCAAACAAGTGTTAAATATGTGGGGATACCTTGGGAGATGGGATTAACTGANGCTAATCAAGTTTTAACTTTAAATAATTTAAGGCATAAAGTTACTCTAAGAACAGATGGTGGAATTAAAACAGGAAGAGATGTTGTTATTGCAGCCATGATGGGAGCAGAAGAATATGGAGTAGCTACTACAGCTTTAGTAGCTATGGGATGTATAATGGTTAGACAGTGTCACTCAAACACATGTCCAGTTGGAGTTTGTACTCAAGATGAAAAACTAAGAGAAAAATTTTCTGGTACGCCAGAAAAGGTAGTCAACTTATTTAAATTTATAGCTGAGGAAGTAAGAGAAATTTTAGCACAAATAGGATTTAAATCATTAAATGAAATAATTGGTAGGACTGATTTATTAAGACAGGTAAGTAAAGCTTCACCAAACTTAGATGATTTAGATCTTAACCCTTTATTTGTTCAAACAGATGCTGGTGAGAACACAAGATACTGTACAGTTCCAGAAATAAATTCTGTTCCAGATACTTTGGATCAAGAAATTTTACCTGAAATTAAAGAACAAATTGGAAAAGTAAAAATTATTGAAAAGGAATATATTATTAAAAATACTCATAGGACAGTTGGAACAAGAATTTCTAATCATCTTTATGAAAAATATGGATCTGAAAAACTAGATGATGGCTTTTTATCTTTAAAGTTTAAAGGGTCAGCTGGACAGTCATTTGGTGCATTTGCAATAAAAGGCTTAAAACTTATTTTAAAAGGTGATGCTAATGATTATGTTGGCAAAGGTTTATCAGGCGCAACAGTCGTAGTTAAACTTCCAGACGAAAGTAATCTAGTTTCACATGAGAATACCATAATAGGAAATACAGTTTTGTATGGAGCAACATCTGGAAAACTTTTTGCAGCAGGTCAAGCTGGAGAAAGGTATGCTGTAAGAAATTCAGGATCAATTTCAGTTATTGAAGGATGCGATTCTAATGCTTGTGAATATATGACTGGTGGTACAGTTGTAATTCTAGGCGATGTAGGAGACAATTTTGGAGCTGGAATGACTGGCGGAATGGCGTTTATTTACGATATAAATAAGAAATTTGATAAAAAAGTAAACCCAGAGACTGTAGTATGGCAAACACCAGAAACAGATTATTGGATAACTTATTTAAAAAATTTAGTTCAAGAACATCACCAGGAGACAAATTCAGATTTTTCTAAAAAGATTATAGAAAATTTTGATAGAGAAATTTCTAATTTTATTCAAGTTTGTCCAAAAGAAATGATTGATAAGCTAAAAAACCCAATAAGTTTAAAATCTATTATAAAAGAAGTTAGTTAAAATGAAGGATATAAATATTTTTTGTTTTGGTTTTGGCCAAGTAGCAAAAAATTTTATAAAGAAGCTTAGTGTTGAGCAGTATAATATTAATTTGTCAGCAACCTCTAGAAGTGAGTCTTCAAAAAAAACATTCAAGGGTATTAATTATAATAGCTATCTATTTAATAGTGAAAAATTTGATCAAAATTTAGTTGTAAAATTAAAAGAAGCAGATCATATCTTAGTTTCTATACCACCAGAAAATCAAGAAGATTTAGTTATAAAAAATTTTTCTAAATTTATAGAAAGCTCCAAAGTAAAATGGATAACATACTTATCAGCCACTAGTATTTATGGTGATCATAAGGGAGAGTGGGTTAATGAAAATAGCAAAACAAACCCAATTTCAAATAATGGTATTGCAAGATTGAAAGCTGAAAATGCATGGTTTTCTCTAGAAAAAAATAAGAAAATACCAATTCAGATATTTAGGTTATCTGGAATTTATTCTAATGAAAAAAATATTTTAATACGTCTAAAATCAGGAGGCGTGAAATTGATCAACAAAAAAAATCATTTTTTTTCTAGAATTCATGTAGATGATATTTCAAATATATTATTTAAATCTTTATCAAAATTTAAGTCAGGAGAAATATATAATCTATCTGATGATAAACCCTCTACATCTGAAGAGGTTACTTTATTTGGAGCAAAGATATTAAATATTGAAAATATCGAAAAAATTGAAGTTGACCAAATTAAAAGTGAGATGTTGAAAAATTTTTATAATGAGTCTAAAAAAGTTAGCAACAAAAAGATGAAAAGTTATTTTGATTATAATTTAAAATTTCCAAGCTATATCGAAGGATTAAACTATATTAGTTGTAATTTTATTTAGCTCTAAGAGTATTTTTTTTAAACCTCGTTTACTTGATAAGCTGTGATCACCATTTTTTATTATCACTAATTTTTTATTAGCTTTAGTAAATAACTTAAGAACTTTTCTAGAATAACTTGTTGGAACAACTTCATCTTTACTTCCATGAATCATAGTTACATTGATTTTGGATTTAATGTTTTTATTCAAGATTTTATTTTTTCTACCATCTTTTATTAACTGATAAGTGATTGGATACTCATAATTACCATGTTTTAAGTTATAAATTCCTTTCTTTATAGTTTCATTTTTCATTTTTTTTGTAAATTTTTTCCACATTAGGTTTTGTAAAAACTCTGGAGCTGAACCAATTCCTAAAAAACCTTTAATTTGATCTTTAAAATATTTAAATTGATTTAAGGAGAGCCACGCTCCCATACTTGAACCAACTAAGATAAATTTATTTTTTTTAACTATTTTTTTTATTACTATTTTAACTTCTTTTGACCATTGTGTGATATTTCCCTTGGTAAATTTTCCTGAGGATTTTCCATGACCAGAATATTCAAGAGCAAGAAAACCAAGCTTATTTTTTTTTGCAAATTTTAGTATTGCCTGAGGTTTTTCACCTTCAATGCTTGACATAAAACCATGTAAAAAAACAATATAAAGATTATCTCTATAATCCTTACTTAAGTATCTTATTTGCCTGTTATTAAGGACCTTAATATATTTAAATTTATTCATATAAGTTTATTAGAATTAATTCTTAATATATAGTTCTATCAAATGTCTTCAGAATTAAAAGTACTGCAAGTAATTCCTAAACTTGGATATGGGGGTGCAGAAACAGGCTGTTACGATCTTGCACACTATTTACCAGAAAATAATTGTAGTTCTTATATAGTAACTAGTGGAGGAGAGTTATTAAAATTTATTGATAAAAAAAAAGTAAAAGTAATAAAACTTCCCGTCCATAGTAAAAATCCATTTTTAATGCTCTTTAATTCAATAGCTTTGATTTTTATTATTTTACTAAATAATATATCTATTGTTCATGCAAGAAGTCGTGCTCCAGCTTGGTCTTGTTTGTTTGCAACAAAAATTACAAGAAGAAAGTTTGTTACAACTTTTCATGGTACTTATAATTTTAAAAACTCAATTAAAAAATTCTATAATTCAGTAATGGTTAGATCAGATTTAATAATAGCAGGATCAAATTTTATTTTTTCACATATTAATCAAAATTATCCAAAATATTTAGATTTAAAAAAAAAATTCTTAGTAATTTTTAGGGGAATTAATGTCGATTATTTTGAATTATCAACAATTTTAGACAGTGAAGAAAACAGACTTATTTCAGATTGGGAAGTTGATAGAAATAAAAAAACGATCCTAATGCCAGGTCGGTTAACTGCTTGGAAAGGTCAGGAGACATTTATTGAGGCATTAAATCTTGTTAATAAAGAACTGGGGTATGAGTCTTTTAATGCTATTATTTTGGGTAGCGATCAAGGAAGAGACATTTATACCAAAAAAATTAAAAGATTGGCTGAGCAATATAGGCTAACTAGTCAGTTAAAATTTATAGAACATTGTAAAAATATGCCGTTAGCCTATAAAATATCAGACATTGTTGTTTCAGCCTCAGTAGAACCTGAAGCTTTTGGAAGGGTAGCAGTTGAAGCTCAATCAATGGAAAAACCAATAATAGCAAGTGATATTGGGGGATCTAACGAAACTATTATCTGATAACGTGACAGGTTTTTTATTTCAGTCTGGTAATGCAGAAGCTTTGAGTAAAAAAATAATAGAAGTCTTACAATTAGACGAATCTAGATTGAAATCTATTGGTATAGAAGGTAGAAAAAATATAATTAAAAAATTTAATGTTGAAAAAATGTGTTTTTCTACATATTCAGAATACAAAAAATTATTGAATTAAATGCCATTAATAACATTGCCAGATGGAAACACTATTGAATTTCCAAATAAAGTAACAGGACTTGAGGTTGCTGAAAAGATTAGTAAATCTTTATCAAAGCAGGCAACTATTATTAGTGTTAATGAAGAACTTAAGGATTTAAGTTTTGTTATTGATGAGGATTGCTCAGTTAAAATTTTTACTTCAAAAGATAAAGAAGGTTTAGAAACTATTCGTCATGATACGGCCCATATAACTGCAATGGCAGTTCAAGAACTCTTTCCTGGAACACAAGTTACAATTGGTCCAATTATAGAAAATGGATTTTATTATGATTTTTCAAGAAAAGAACCCTTTACAGAAGATGATTTAAATAAAATTGAAAATAAAATGAAAGAAATTGTTGATAGAGATGTTCCAACTACAAGAGAAGTTTGGAAAAGAGATAAAGCCATATCTCATTTCAAAGATAAAGGNGAAATATACAAGGCTGAAATTATTGAAAGTATTCCNCAGGGTGAAGATGTTTCTATATATTTTCATGGAGACTGGCATGATTTATGNAGAGGCCCTCATCTNTCTTCAACGGGAAAAATTGGTAAGTACTTTAAATTAACAAAGGTATCAGGGGCTTATTGGAGAGGTGACTCAAATAATGAAATGTTGCAAAGAATTTATGGAACAAGTTGGGCATCACAAAAAGATTTAGATGAATATTTAAAAAGAATAGAAGAAGCAGAAAAAAGAGACCACAGAAAACTTGGAAAAGAAATGGATTTATTTCACTTTAGGGAAGAAAGTCCAGGATCAGTATTTTGGCATGAAAAAGGTTGGAAGTTATTTCAAAAATTAGTTGCATATATGAGAGCTAGACAAGAAAAAGCTGGCTACAAAGAAGTGAACACTCCTGAAATTTTAGATAGATCTCTTTGGGAAAAATCTGGCCACTGGGAAAAATATGGAGAGCATATGTATACTTCTCAAACACCAGATGAAAAAATATTTGCAATAAAACCAATGAATTGCCCAGGTCACGTACAAGTTTTTAATCAAGGATTAAAAAGTTACCGAGATCTTCCTTTAAGAATTTCAGAATTTGGAAAAGTACACAGATATGAGCCTTCAGGTGCTTTACATGGACTTTTAAGAGTTAGAGCTTTTACTCAAGATGATGCTCATATTTTTTGCACAGAAGATCAAATTACATCAGAATGTTTGATTGTTACTAATTTAATTTTAGATATTTATAAAGATCTTGGATTTGAAGATGTAATATTAAAATACTCAGATAGACCAGACTTAAGAGTTGGTGATGATAATGTTTGGGACAAAGCTGAAAAAGCTTTATTAGATGCAGTTAAAGCTTCAAAGCTTCAATACACAATTAATAAAGGAGAGGGAGCATTCTATGGTCCAAAAATTGAATTTGTTTTACGAGATGCTATTGGTAGGGATTGGCAATGTGGAACTTTACAAGTAGACCTTAATTTACCAGGAAGATTAGATGCTTCTTTTGTTGATAAAGATGGAACTAAAAAAATTCCTGTAATGCTTCACAGGGCGTTATTTGGATCATTAGAAAGATTTATTGGAATTCTTATAGAAAATTATGCAGGCAAATTTCCATTTTGGATAGCTCCTTTACAAGCTGTTGTAATTCCAATTTCAGAGGAATTTGATTCTTATGCAAAAGAAGTAAATGAAAAAATTAATAATGCAGGCATAAGCTCTGAGGTAGATTTAAAAAACCATAACTTAAATTATAAAATTAGAGAACATTCACTATCAAAAATACCACTTTTATTGATTTGTGGAAAAAAAGAAGTTGACAGTAACTCAGTAACGATTAGAAGATTGGATACGAACAAACAAGAAAATATGGAATTAAACTTATTCTTAGAAACTTTCTCAGCTTTAAACAAAGCATCCTCAAACTAAGTGGCAGATTTTAAACAAAATTATTTTCAAAGAAGAACTAAAGATAAAGGTCCAAGATCTAACAATAGAATTTCTTCACCTGAGGTTCAAGTAATTGGAAGCGATGGTGAAAATATAGGAATCATNAATACAAATGAAGCNATATCAATGGCTAAAGAGCAAGGATTGGATTTAATTGAAATAGCTCCAAACGCAAAACCACCTGTATGTAAAATTATTGATATGGGTAAATTTAAATATGATGCTCAAAAAAAAGCAAATGTTGCTAAAAAGAAACAAAAAATAGTTTTATTAAAAGAAATTAAAATGAGACCAGTTACAGAAACTCATGATTATGATTTTAAAGTTAAAAATGCTAAAAAATTTATTGGAAAAGGTGACAAGGTAAAATTTACAATACGATTTAAGGGTAGAGAGCTACAACACTCACACNTAGGTAGAGAATTAATGGATAAAATAAAAGCTGATATGCAAGATATTGGCAAAGTTGAATTGCACCCAAAGTTTGATGGTAAGCAAATGATCATGGTTATTCAGCCTTTATAAGGCTTAATAGAGGTTGTAAATCCATTCCAATATTTGTATAAGTCCGCAGAATTATGCCAAAATTAAAAACTAAAAGTTCAGCAAAAAAAAGATTTAAAATCTCAGCTACAGGGAAAGTTATGATGGCTCAAGCTGGAAAGAGACATGGTATGATAAAAAGAACAAATTCACAAATTAGAAAATTAAGAGGCACGACTGCTATGTCAAAACAAGATGGCAAAATAGTTAAATCATACATGCCTTACAGTTTAAGAGGATAAAATGGCTAGAGTAAAAAGAGGCGTAACAAGTCACGCAAAACATAAAAAAGTTTTAAAAGCTGTCAAAGGTCAATGGGGCAGAAGAAAAAGNACTATAAGAGTTGCAAAGCAAGCTATGGAAAAAGCTATGCAATATGCATACAGAGATCGTAGAACTAAAAAAAGAGAATTTAAATCTTTATGGATACAAAGAATTAATGCAGGTGTTAGATCTGAAGGAATAACTTATTCAAAATTTATTAATGGTTTAACTAAATGTGGAATTAAGTTAGATAGAAAAATACTAGCTGAAATAGCATACGATAGNCCAGAAGCCTTTAAAACGATCGTTCAAAAAGCTCAATCGGCACTAAATTAATCTTCACTATTGTTTTTCTTCGGTGAAGAAATAATCTCTCAATATGTCTGATATTAAAAAAATAAAAGATGAATTTCTTTTAAAGTTAAAAGAAAATTTNGATTTAAATCAAGTTAATCAAATTAAAACAGAACTATTTGGTAAAACTGGGTTAATCAGCTCACAATTTAAACAGCTTGGAAAATTAGCAGAAGAAGAAAGAAAAAAATTTGCATCAGATTTAAACTTAGTCAAAAGTGAACTTGAAAATTTAATTACTATAAAAATTGATGATATTGAAAAAAAAGAGATTAACAAAAAATTAGAAAAAGAAAAAATAGATATAACTTTACCAGAGAGACCTTTTGTTCAGGGAAAAATTCATCCTGTATCTCAAGTTATAGATGAAATTTCTTCAATTTTTTCAGAAATTGGTTTTAGTGTAGAAGAGGGACCAGATGTTGAAAATGAATATAATAATTTTACTGCGTTAAATACACCTGATAACCATCCTGCAAGAGATATGCATGATACTTTTTATCTAGATGATACAAAAGAGCTACTTTTAAGAACACATACTTCACCAGTTCAAATTAGAACAATGCTTAATGATAAACCACCTTTTAAAATAATAGCGCCAGGGCGAACATATAGATCTGACAGCGATCAAACTCATACTCCAATGTTTCATCAAGTTGAAGGACTACATATTGATAAAAATATAAATATGGGGCATTTAAAAGGATGCTTAAATTATTTTATTAAAGAGTTTTTTGAGGTTGATAAAATTAAAATGAGATTTAGACCTAGTCATTTCCCATTTACAGAGCCATCTGCAGAAGTTGATATTGGTTATGAAATAAAAGATGGAAAAATAGTAATTGGGGAAGGTGATAAATGGCTAGAAGTTTTAGGTTGTGGAATGGTTCATCCCAATGTTTTAAAAAATGTTAAAGTAAACCCTGATGAATTCCAAGGTTATGCATTTGGAATAGGAATAGATAGGCTCGCAATGTTGAAATATGGCATTAATGATTTAAGAGCCTTTTTTGATTGTGACTATAGATGGCTAAATCATTTTGGATTTGATCCAATAGATGTCCCAACAAACTATAGGGGCTTAAGCCGATGAAGATTACAACAGCATGGCTCAAAGATCATTTAGATACCAAACTTAATGAAAATCAAATCATCGATAAACTTACAGATATTGGTTTAGAAGTAGAGGGTGTTGATAGTCAATCAGGAGAGCTTGATCAATTTGTAATTGCTAAAATTCTGAAGGCTGAAAAGCATCCTGATGCAGATAGGCTTAGAGTATGTGATGTTGATATAGGTTCGGGCAAACCAGTAAAAGTTGTTTGTGGAGCTCCAAATGCTAAAGAGGGTTTATTAACAATTTATGCTCCTCCTGGCGCTGTAGTGCCAAAAAGTCAAATGAAATTGGTGGTAAGTAAAATAAGAGGTGTAACCTCATATGGAATGCTTTGTTCAGAATCTGAACTTAATCTATCAAACGAAAGTGATGGCATAACAGAGCTTTTACCAGAAAAATATAACAAAAAAGTAGGAGAAAATTATTTTCCAAAAAAAAATTTAAATGTAATTGATATTTCTATTACACCAAATAGAGCAGATTGCTTAGGGGTTAGAGGAATAGCAAGAGATTTAGCTGCTGCAGGCGCAGGAAGATTAATAAATCAAAAAGAAAAAAAACTTGATAAAAAAAATAAACAAACAATTAGTGTAAAAATTGAAAATGAAAAAAATCAAGCATGCATATCCTTTGGTAGTTGTTTAATTAAAGGAGTAAAAAATACTGAAAGTCCAGAGTGGCTAAAAGACAAAATAATTGCTCTAGGCCAAAAACCTATTTCGGCAATAGTTGATATTACAAATTATGTAATGTTTGATTTGAATAGACCACTTCATGCATATGATGTTGATAAAATAGATAAAGGAATAGTTGTAAGAAATTCTAAAAAAGGTGAAACATTCGAAGCATTAGATAATAAGGAGTATAAATTAGAGGATGAGATGTGTGTCATATCAGATGCGTCAGGCGTATTAGGTCTTGGAGGCATAATAGGAGGCACAAGAACTGGAACTGAACTAGATACAAAGAATGTGTTAATTGAGTCTGCTTACTTTAGTCCACGATCAATCAGAAAATCATCTAAAATCTTGAATATAGATACGGATGCAAAATTTAGATTTGAAAGAGGTATTGATCCATTATCAATTGACCAAGGACTTGAAAGAGCAGCTAATTTAATACAAGAAATATGTGGCGGTGAAGTTAGTGAATTTGATATTCAAAAAATTAAAGATGTTAAAAAAAAATCATTAAAATTTGATCCTTCTTTGTTTGAAAAAATTACTGGATTTAATATTGATATAAAAGAAATGATAAAAATCTTAGATAACCTAGGATTTGAAATTAAAGAAAACAAGGGAATGCTAGATGTCGTTATACCATCTTGGAGACCAGATATTTCACAAGAAGTTGATGTGGTAGAAGAACTTGTAAGAATTAAGGGCTATGATCAAATTAAAATTATTGAACCTGAAAAAGTTAGAAAAAAACAAACATTAAATTTAAAACAAAAATTATTTCATTTTTTACAAAGATCTATTGCTTCTAAGGGGTATTTTGAAGCTATCACATGGTCTTTTACCGACAGTAAAATTAATCAACTATTCATTGAAAATAACAAAGAAATTAAAATAATTAATCCTATAAGTTCTGATTTGAACGTTTTGCGAAGTTCAATTTTTTCTAATTTGATAATTCATTTGAATAAGAATTTAGGAAGAGGATTTAAAGATTTGTCATTTTTTGAAATAGGTCCAACTTTTTTAGGATCTGAGCCAGGTGAGCAACAGACAGTCGCTACTGGATTAAGATCAGGAAAATTGGCTAGGCAGAGCTGGCTGGAAAAAGAAAGATTAATAGATGTGTTTGATGTTAAAAGTGATGTTATCAAAAGTTTAGTTGAAGCAGGTTATAATAAAGATAAGCTCTATATTGACGATGAAACACCAAGCTATTATCACCCTGGAAAATCAGGAAGAATATTTCTTAACAAAGGAAAAGAAAAAGTAGTTGCTTTTTTTGGTGATATTCACCCAGGTATATTAAAAAAATTAGATATTAAAGTTGAGTCTTTAGTGGGTTTTGAAATATTTTTAGACAATTTAAAACAGCCAAAAAAATCATTAAAAGATCAAAAAACTCAGTATAAATATTCAGATTTTCAAAAATCAGAAAGAGATTTTGCTTTTGTTTTAGATAAAAATTTTAAAGTTCAAGAATTAATTGAANNCATCTCTAATGTAGACAAAGANTTAATAAAATCTGTCAAAGTATTTGATGTTTATGAAGGANCNAATATTCCNGANGGTAAAAAATCAATTGCATTAAATGTAATTATTCAATCTTTAGAAAAAACTTTNGCTGAGGATGATTTAAACAAAATTAATCAACTTATTATTTCTGCTGTTGAATCCAAAACTGGTGCTAAGATTAGATCATAATCATGACAAAAATTGATCACATCAGAAACTTTGCAATCATTGCGCATATTGATCACGGTAAATCAACAATTGCAGATAGGATAATTCATAGTTGTGGTGGTCTAACCGAAAGAGAAATGAAGGCACAAGTTCTAGACTCAATGGATATTGAGAGAGAAAGAGGCATAACTATTAAAGCCCAAACAGTTAAACTTAATTATAAAGCAAAAGATGGTAAAGAGTACATTCTAAACATAATTGATACTCCAGGACACGTAGATTTTAGCTATGAAGTTAGTAGATCTCTGTATGCATGTGAGGGATCTATTTTAATTGTTGATAGTACCCAAGGAGTAGAGGCTCAAACATTGGCTAATGTTTATCAAGCTTTAGACACCAAGCATGAGATAGTACCTGTACTAAATAAAGTTGATTTACCAGCATCAGACTTAGAAAAAACAAAGAAGCAAATAGAAGAAGTCATAGGTATTGATACTGAAAATGCCATACCTTGCTCTGGAAAAACAGGTGAGGGTATAGAAGATATTCTAGAACAAATTATTGTGTCACTACCAGCTCCAGAAGGAGAAAAAGATGCTGATTTAAAATGCTTATTAGTTGACAGTTGGTATGACACTTACTTAGGGGTGGTTATTCTAGTTAGAGTTATTAATGGAAAAATTTCAAAAAATATGAAGATTAAAATGATGTCTACTGACCAAGAATATATAATTGAAAAAGTAGGTGTATTTACTCCAAAAGCAACTGATGTTAATGAATTAAATGCAGGAGAAATTGGTTTTATAACAACAGGAATAAAAATTTTATCAGAAACAAAAGTGGGAGATACTATTTGTGATGCAACTAAACCACCTCAAGAAGCACTACCTGGATTTAAACCAAGTAAGCCAGTTGTATTTTGTGGTTTGTTTCCTGTTGACAGCTCTGAATACCAAAAATTAAAAGATGGTTTAGGTAAACTTCAATTAAATGATGCTAGTTTTTCATATGAGGCAGAATCTTCATCTGCGTTAGGTCTTGGCTTTAGATGTGGTTTTTTAGGTCTCTTGCATTTAGAAATTATAACTGAAAGATTAGAAAGAGAATTTGATATAAATTTATTAACCACAACACCAGGGGTTGTTTATAAAGTTCATATGAACAAAGGAGACATAATAGAGTTACAAAATCCTTCAAGTTTACCAGAACCTACTCTAATCAAATTTATTGAAGAGCCTTGGATTAAAGCAACNATTATTACACCNGATCAATATCTAGGAGCAATTATAAANGTTTGTCAGGATAAAAGAGGAGTACAAACAAACTTAAGTTATTCGGGTAATAGAGCTGTTTTAAANTATGAAATNCCTCTAAATGAAGTTGTTTTTGATTTTAATGATAGNCTTAAATCAATGACNAGTGGCTATGCAAGTTTTGATTATGAGATCATAGGTCATAGAGAGGGAGATTTAGTAAAATTAGGAATACTTGTTAATGCTGAGCCAGTNGANGCTTTATCAATGATGGTTCATAAAGATTTTGCACAAACTGTTGGAAGAGAGGTATGTGAAAAATTAAAAGATTTAATCCCACGTCATAATTTTATGATTCCAGTGCAGGCAGCAATTGGAGGAAAAATTATAGCAAGAGAAACTATTAAGGGTTTTAAAAAAGATGTTTTAACAAAAATTCATGGTGGTGGAGCTAGAGATAGAAAAAGAAAACTACTAGATAAGCAGAAAAAAGGAAAAGCTAGAGGAAAACAGTTTGGAAAAGTTGAAATACCACAAGAAGCATTTATAGGAGTGCTTAAAATTAATAAAGACCAGTAACTGGAGAGATGGCTGAGCGGTTTAAAGCGCACGCTTGGAAAGTGTGTGTACTGTTAAAGGTACCCAGGGTTCGAATCCCTGTCTCTCCGCCAGAATAGAAAAGACATTTAAAATCAAGGTTTATTAAGCAATATTGTGTGTATTAATATAATAAATTTCCCTCTTTTTTTTATAAAAATGCTATAATTATTTTATATTTCCAATACAAAAAAAATGAAAAACAACTCAACATATCAAGCAGACTCCATCAAAGTTTTAAAAGGTCTTGAAGCTGTTAGAAAAAGACCTGGAATGTATATTGGTGATACCGATGATGGAACAGGTTTGCATCATATGGTTTATGAGGTTGTTGATAACTCAATAGATGAAGCTTTAGCAGGACACTGTAAAAATATAGATGTTAAAATAAACTCTGACGGAACAATTACAGTTAGAGATGATGGTAGAGGAATACCTGTTGATATGCATAAGGGTGAAAAAATGTCTGCCGCAGAAGTTATTATGACTCAGCTTCATGCTGGAGGAAAATTTGATCATGATTCCTACAAAGTATCGGGTGGTTTACATGGTGTTGGAGTTTCAGTTGTAAATGCATTATCAGAAAAATTAAAATTAGAAATCGATAGAGATGGAAATAGATATTTTATAGAATTTAAAGATGGAGCCTCAAAAGCACCTCTNAAAGTTATAGGAAAATCAAAAGAAACTGGAACACAAATAACTTTTTTACCATCAAAAGAAATATTTTCTTCAATTAAATTTACTCCAAGTATAATTATTAAAAGAATGCGTGAACTTGCATTCTTGAATAAGGGAATAAAAATAACTGTTAACGATTTAAATCAAAAAAAAGAAAAAATAATTGTATTTAAGTTTGATGGAGGAGTTTTAGAATTTGTTGATTTTTTAGACGAAAAAAGAGAAAAACTTGTAAATAAAACNGGTAATGATTTATTTAAGAAGCCTATTTATATTGAAGGAAAAAAAGACAATATTGAAATTGAATGTTCTTTAAAGTGGAATGCAAGTTACGGAGAAGACATCTATCCATATACAAATAACATTTATCAAAAGGATGGTGGTACCCATTTATTAGGATTTAGGAGTGCCCTTACTAGAGTCATTAATAAATATGCTACAGAACATAATTTATTAAAAAAAAATAAATTAACTATTTCAGGAGACGATATTAAAGAAGGCCTTACATGTGTAATTTCAGCAAAGATACCTGACCCTAAATTTTCTTCTCAAACAAAAGATAAGCTTGTTTCATCAGAAGTTAGAATGATTGTAGAAAGTATTGTTAGTGAAAAACTTTCAATATGGTTTGATCAAAACCCAACTTTATCTAAGATTATTTTAGCTAAAGTAATGCAGGCAGCTCTAGCAAGAGACGTTGCTAGAAAAGCTAGAGAAAATGTTAGACGTAAAGGTGCTTTAGAATTAAGTGGATTACCTGGAAAATTAGCAGATTGTCAAATAGGCAAACAAGAAGGAACAGAATTGTTTATTGTTGAGGGAGATTCTGCGGGTGGTTCTGCTAAACAAGGAAGAAATAGGTCAAATCAAGCTGTTTTACCCCTTAGAGGTAAAATTCTTAATACCTATGTGGAAGAGATTGTTCTTAAAAAAAATAGCAATAGAGATGGTAGCGAACATAGAACAAAATCTTTATCAAAAATGATGTCATCTAATGAGGTTGTGACTTTAATTAACGCACTTGGCCTTGATCCAAAAGTTGAAGATATTGATTTGAAAGATTTAAGATATGGAAAAATTATTATCATGACTGATGCTGATGTTGATGGTTCTCATATACGAGCATTATTACTAACATTCTTTAACAANAAGCCATTTAATAAACTAATTGAAAATGGACATGTTTATCTTGCACAGCCACCTTTATTCAAGATTAATAAGGGAACAAAAGGCATTTATATAAAAGANGAAAAAGAGTTAGAAGATTATATTTTAAAGAATAACAAAGAATTACAAAAAATTAAAAAAGGAACAAAAGAATTCACTAAAGCTTATGAAGATGAAAAATCTAGAATGAGCATTCAAAGGTTTAAGGGATTAGGAGAGATGAACCCAGAAGAGCTATGGAATACTACGTTAGACCCTGAAACAAGAAATTTATTACAAGTACAATACTCAAAAGATATAAAAAAAGATCAAGATTTAATACACACATTAATGGGTAATGATGTTGCATTGAGAAAAGATTTTATTGTTTCAAATGCAATTAATGTTCAAAATCTAGATATCTAATAATGAAGTTTTTCGAAACTTCTAAATATTTTTCATTAAAAAAATCGACCTATATCAATCTAAGATGGATTGCTATTATTGGCCAACTTATAACAGTTAATGTTATTTATTTTGTTTTTGATTTTAGATTTAATCTAATTCTAGAAAATTCAATAATTTTGATTGGAGCGCTAAGCAATCTTTATTTAATCTATATTAACAAAAACACACAACTGTCAGATAAAACAGCATTTCTTTTTTTATCTATTGATATTTTACAACTGAGTTGTTTGATTTATTTAACAGGTGGAATTATAAATCCTTTTTCAATTTTTTTGATTATCCCAGCTATATTTTCCTCATCTAATTTAGGTTTTAGGAGTAATTTATTGTTAGTCAGCCTCACAGTTTTAGTGATTATTTTTCTTACTTTTTTTAATCAACCTTTGCCCTATCCAATTAAAGAACATTTTCACGTAGACAGCTATTATTACTATTCAATTCCAATCGCATTAATTATTGCTTTAATTTTTTTAAATTATTTTGCCTTAACCTTTGGATCAGAATCTAGAATAAGGAAAGAGGCACTAAATAAAATGGAAGAAATCATGTCAAAAGAACATGAGCTATTATCATTAGGAGGACAGGCTGCTGCCGCTGCACATTCATTAGGTACACCGTTTTCAACAATGAAGATTATCTCCACTGATTTATTGGAGCGATTTAAAGATAATGAAGATGTTAAAAAAGATATTGAGTTATTATCCAGTCAATTAGAGAGATGTAGTGAAATTTTAAAAAAATTAACATTAAACCCAATAATCGAAGATAATTTTATTGATCGTGATTTAACAATGGCAGAATACGTAAGTGAAATAGTCAAGTCATTCCAAGAAGNAAGTAAAAAAGATTTTATTGTAAATTATGATCAAAATTCAAATCCACTAAATATAACTAAATCAATAGAAATTGTTTATGGACTAAGAAATTTTATCGGTAATGCAAATAAGTTTTCTGAAAATAAGATTTTTATTAATATAAAAAGTGATAGTGATTTCACAGAAGTTATGATTGAAGATGATGGAGAGGGATACCCAAAAGATGTTTTGAGTAAAATTGGAGAGCCTTATATTAAATCTTTTAAGTCTTCAATAAAATCTAAATCTGGATTAGGTCTTGGAATTTTTATAGGCAAAACTTTACTTGAAAAAAATTATGCAAATATTTTATGCAGAAATTCCCAAACAAGAAGTGGGGCTGAAGTAAGTATTAAATGGAAAAATGAAGATCTTTTAAAACTTTAATGTAGTTTTTTTTTATTTTCAAATAAGCCACTCAATTGTGAAACCATAACATCTCCAAGTTCATGCACATCTGTTATTTTAATAGCTTTATTGTAATATCTAGAAACATCATGCCCAATACCGATAGCTAAAATTTCAACGTCACTCTTAGTTTCTATAAATTTAACCATTTTTTTTAAATGTTTTTCTAAAAAATCTCCTGAATTAACTGATAAAGTTGAGTCGTCAACTGGGGCACCATCTGAAATAACCATCAGTATTTTCCTTTCTTCTTTTCTTTTTTTAATTCTATTATAGGCCCACGAAATAGCTTCCCCATCAATATTTTCTTTTAATAATCCTTCTTTAAGCATTAAGCCTATATTGTTTTTTGCCTGCCTCCACTGTGTGTCTGCACCTTTATAAATTATATGTCTTAAATCATTTAATCTTCCAGGATTTTTTGGCTTATCATTTTTAGTCCAAGCTTCTCTGCTTTTACCACCTTTCCAATTTTTTGTAGTAAAGCCTAAAACCTCTACTTTTACTGAGCATCTTTCTAAGGTTCTAGATAATATATCTGCACAAAGTGCAGCAATTGTTATTGGCCGACCTCTCATGGAACCAGAATTGTCTATTAACAAGGTTACGATTGTGTCCTTAAAATCAAGATCTTTTTCTTTCATAAAAGATAAAGAATTATAAGGATCCATAATTATTCTAGTTAATTTTGAGCTATCTAATAAACCTTCTTCTAAGTCAAACTCCCATGCTCTATTTTGTTTTGCAAGGAGCTGCCTTTGTAGTTTGTTAGCAAGCTTAGTAATTAAATCTTGAAACCCGACAAGTTGTTGGTCTAAATTTTTTCTTAATTTTTGTGTTTCTTTTATATCTTCTAATATTTCAGCTTTTGCAATTTCATCAAATTCTGTGGTGAATACTTTGTAATCTTGATCAATATTATCAATATTTGTTTTTTGTAAAACACTTTCTGCACTCTCTTTTAAAGAATCTGAGTCTTCTAATTGTTCTTCCATCTGCTGGTCGCTTAGATCAAAGCCAGCATCTAAACTAGTCTGGCTATCATCTTGTTTATTTTCTTCCTCTTTGTCATCAGACTGGCCGTCATTATCGTTCTCTGATTTATTGTCTTGCTCATTTTCTTGTTCATCGTTTTCTTCATTATTTTCTTCATTATTTGAAGCAAAGACATCCATATTTTCTAAAATTTCTGAAAATTTTAAACTATAATTATTTTGATCTTCCAAATTTTTACTTAAAAAATCAAAATGCTTATCAATAGATTCGTCAAATTCTTTCTTCCAAAAATCTAACATTTTTGTAGACACATCATTGAGTTCTAATTTAAAGAATTTGTTTAACATATATAATTCAAAAGCTTCATTCACAGGAACATCTTCTTTATTTTTTAATTGTTCTTTACGATTAGAAAGTATTTTTTGGTTATAATTTTCACTTAAATTTTTTCCAACTCCTTTAAGCATTTTGCCTCCAAGAAGTTCATACCTGATTTTTTCAGCAATATTATATAAAGATTTACAAGAAGGATTATTAGGTAGGTTTTTATTAAATATTTCTTTATTTGAAAATTTTTTCTTTAAGGCTCCAGAGTCAGTTTCTGCTCTTAGTTTAACAAAATCGTTTTTATTTGATAAATTGGTTACATCAAAAAAATCAGTTTTTTTATTACTTAAATCTTTATCTAATTTTTTAACATCTAATTTATAATCTTCAGAAATTACTTTAGCTGTAGAAATTAATGCTTGTTTAAATTGCTCTTTAAAATTGTTTTCTTTTGAGCTCATTTAGATCTGAATATTAACCATCGACTCTGGTAATTCTTCTCCAAAACATCTCTGATAATATTCAGCTATTGTATTTTTTTCTATATCGTCACACTTATTCAAAAAAGTGACCCTAAAAGCATAACCTGTGTCTTTGAAAATTTCAGCATTTTCAGCCCAATGAAGTACCGTCCTTGGACTCATTACAGTTGATATATCTCCAGCTATAAAGCCCTTTCTAGTTAAAGATGCAACTTTAATCATGTTAGAGACTTTTTCTTTACCTTTTGGATTGTTTAAATTTTTATTTTTAGCAAGAACGATTTCCATTTCTCTATCAAGACTAAGATAGTTTAAAGATGTTACAATATTCCATCTATCCATCTGCCCTTGGTTAATTTGTTGAGTACCATGGTACAATCCTGTTGTATCCCCTAGACCAACTGTATTTGAAGTCGCAAATAATCTAAAAAATTTATTTTGTTTTATAACTTTATTTTTATCTAAAAGAGTGAAATTACCTTCGGCTTCCAACACCCTTTGAATAACAAACATCACGTCTGGTCTTCCTGCATCATACTCATCAAAAACAAGTGCAACAGGGTTTTGAATGGACCAAGGTAAAATACCTTCTTTAAACTCAGTAATTTGTTTTCCATCTTTTACAACAATTGCATCTTTTCCAATAAGATCAATTCTACTTACATGACTGTCTAAATTCACTCTAATACAAGGCCAGTTTAATCTAGCTGCGATTTGTTCAATGTGAGTAGACTTTCCTGTACCATGATAGCCTTGAACCAAGACACGTTTATTAAAAGCAAAACCTGATATGATAGCAAGGGTAGTATCTCTATCAAACTTATAATTTTTATCTATTTCGGGAACGTATTCACTTCTTTTAGAGAAAGCGTCAACTTCCATATCTGAATCAATTCCAAAACTTTGCTTTAAAGACATTTTAATGTCTGGCTGTATGTTTAAATTAGGTGTCAATTTTTTCCTTATAAGTATTTTTTAGCTGAGTATAAGCCAAAGTAATTAATTTAAGTTTTTCTTCGTATTCTTTATTTCCCAAATTAATATCAGGGTGAAATTTTTTGACAAGAGTTTTGAACTGATCTTGTATTTGTTCCCATTTTTGGCCAACTGAAACACCCAGAATACTAAAAGCTTTAATATCATTAGCATCAAATTTGAATTGATTCATGTGGTTATATTCACCTCTAAGTTTGGTTTTATCAAATTCATCTTTTAACGTATTGTTCCATAGAACTTTAAAAAAATTATCTGAAGAGCTAAAGCTTTGAGTGGGTTTATGCCAGGTCATGTCAGACTTTAAAAAATCAAATACCTGCTCATCATCCATTCCTTTAAAATAATTCCAATTTTTATTAAATTCTTTAACATGAGCTAAGCAAAGCAATCTGTAGCGTTTGCTATTATCTTTTTCAATTGGTGCCTTATATTCACCAGTATCAAAGCAATTATTCCAATCACAAATATTTTTCATGCTGTATAGTAATAAATTATTATTTATGAATATAAACGAATTAATTAAAATTGTTAAAAATAAACTTGAAGCAAAAATTATTATACAAGATCTTAAAATCGAAGATAAAAGTTTTTTACATAAAAATCATAAAGGAAATCAAGAAGGAATGTTCCATCTAAAATTAATTATTAAATCTGAAGAGCTTAAAAAATTAAATAAGATAGNATCAACCAAGAAAATCTATAATATTTTAGANNATGAGNTGAAAGAACACATACATTCTATNCAAATACTACTTAGTTAATTCTTTTTTTAAAAAGAGATTAATAGTTTTTTCATTAAACTGTAATTTGTAAACTGGAGAACCTATTCTTTTAAGCAAAACCAGACTAATTTTCTTTGTATTATTTTTTTTATCTTTTTTCATAAAAGATAAAATTGTATTTAAATTTTTTATTGAAAAGAATTTATTAATATCTCTTGGAAGATTTAGGTCATTTAAGTGACCATCAATTAATTCAAATTCTTTTTTATTTAAAATTTTATTTAATAAACTAAATCTAGCAGCAGTTTTAACACCGAGGATAACTGCTTCACCATGATTTAATTTTGCTGAATAACGCAGTGTTGCTTCAAAGGCATGAGCAAAGGTATGTCCAAAATTTAGTATTTTTCTTATACCTAATTCTTTTTCGTCAGCCTCAACTACTTTTTTTTTAATCAAGCAGCTTTGATGAATAGCTGTTTGTATAAAGGGACTTTTTAATTGGATAATTTTTTTTCCATTTTTATTTAAAAAGTAAAAAAATTTTTTTCCATTAATAAGTGAGTGTTTTAAAATTTCACCATAGCCACATACAACTTCTCTTTTTGGTAAAGAGTTTAAAAAGTTAGTATCTGATATAACTAGACTAGGTTGATAAAATGAGCCAATTAAGTTTTTACCATATTTGGTGTTTACACCTGTTTTGCCTCCGATTGATGAGTCGACCTGTGAAAGTAGTGTAGTTGGTATATTTACAAACTTTAAGCCTCGCTTAAAAGTACTTGCTGCAAAGCCTGATACATCACCGGTAATACCACCACCAATAGAAATTAAACAATCATTTCTATTAAAACTTTTTTTTAAAAGAATTGATGTGATTTCATTGACACTTTTTAGATTTTTATTTTTTTCACTCGCATTAAAATAATGAATTGAAACAGATCCTTTTGGTAAAGATTTTAAAGTATCTTTTACTAAATTTTTTGGAATATTTTTGTCAATTACTAGAAGACATTGATTAAAATCAATAGAATTTTCTTTCAAAAATTTATTTACTTTTTTTAAAATATTATTTCCAATAATAATTGAATATTGTTGACTGTTGGTGTTAACTTTTAATTTAATTAAGCTCATATGTTTTTATTATAGTTTTAACTATTTCACTTTTTGTTAATTTATTACAGTTTATTTTAAAATTAGCTTTTGAATATACTTTCTTTCTTTTATTAATAATGGCTTTAATTTCAAGATCAGTTGAATTTGAGGCTAAGGGTCTTTTTTTACTACCTTTAATTCTTTTAATTAAAACTAAATCATCCCAATCGAGCCAAAAAGAAAAATGATTTTTTAAAATATCTTTTCTTATCTTGTCATTAATAAAACTACCTCCACCCAAAGAAACAACAACTTTTTTATGTTTTAAAGACTTAATAGTTATTTTTTCCTCTAAATTTCTAAAGTATGCCTCGCCATTTACTTTAAATATTTCTGAGATGGTCATACCAGCATGTTCTTCAATTAAATTGTCTATATCAATGAATGGAATATTTAATTGTTTGGAAACCATAGCTCCGATAGAAGATTTGCCTGACCCCATCATACCTAAAAAAACGAGGTTTTTATTTGAATTCATAAGCTTTCTTTATTGAAAAAACACAAATATGTCTTAATTTGAAATTACTAAAGAATATATGCAATTTTCAAAAAACACAAGTAATCGGAGTGGTAAAAGTTTATTAATCAAAATAGTATTTGTGTTAATTATTTTTATTGGAGCCATAGTACTACTTGGTAAAATTGAATTTCCATCTCCAAATAAAGACATTGAAAAAATCATCCCTAATGAAAAACTTAAAATTGTTAAGTAAGAACTATTTTTTAGTTATATTATTTTTCTTATTTTTTGGTTTTGCAACCAACTCACAAGAACCAGTGGATATCTGGGAAGTAGGAGAAAAAAAATCTAAAGAAAACATAATCTTAACCGAAGATGAAGCGGAAAAAAATATTCCACAGAATAGTATTTATGAAATGCAGTCCCAAAAAGAAGGGGAATTAAGTATAGAAGAAACACAAACTTTAATTTCAAAAGAAAAAAAATTAATTGGAATTTATGATCCTGCAGAAAATGGTTTGGATATTAATATGTGGTCTAATTCTAATGGAGATCAAATTTTAAATATCTTTAAAAGAATAGATAAATTGGAACTTTCAAGAGATGCTGCAGAGATTTTGGATGTTTTATTATTAACAAATGCACATTATCCAGAAATGAATATTTCAAAAGAACAGTTTTTAGAAATTAAATCAAAGTGGCTTATTAAGCGCTCAAACTTTGACTTGATTGAAAAATATTTATTAAATAATGAGATTATTAATGAGCATCCAAAACTTACCAAACATTTAGTAGATCATTATTTGTCTCAATCAGATGTTGAAAAAGCTTGTGAAATTTTTTCTAAAATTAATGAACCGATACAAGATTTATATTTATCTAAATTCAATATTTATTGCTTAATTAATAATAATAAAAGAGATGAAGCTCAATTGCTTATCGATCTTCAATTAGAATTAGGCATTGCAGATAAGTTTTT
>JGI26081J50195_1000174_pt1 | contig 28226 bp, 17 predicted proteins | sample SaaInl74LU_5_DNA_FD_50195 | JGI IMG/M metagenome (IMG submission 50195) | reverse complement strand
AAATTTGTAGATAAGCCTGATGGCAAAAATTACTTAAGTAAAGATCGGGTAGGTGTTTATGGCAACGGAATTCCCCCGAATGATGCGAAAGCATGGTCGCAATATATTGTGGCATTTATGGAGCATCTCATTGACACCTACAGTAAAGAAACTGTGTTGCAATGGCGCTTTCGTATAGGTTCGGAAATTGATACGCGGCCACAGCATTGGGCGGGTACGCGTGAAGAGTTTTTTGCCCATTATCAGAATACTGTCGAGGCAGTTAAAAGCGTGTTACCTGATGCCGTCGTTGGAGNACATTTTCGTGAGGCGTCTCATAAAAGCAAATACATAGACTATACTGGTCAGAGTGAAGATGCTTATGCGCCATCTTTTGTAAATTGGGCCAAAAAACATAATGTCCCTTATGATTTTTTAGCTATATCCTATTATCCGCATATTACGCATCCTCATGAGATGGATATGGAGAATGTCTATACTCAACAAATAGCTCCAATTGTGGAGCACCCTGACTATAATCAAAATGCCAGTTTTGAGATTCATGAATTTAAATTCATTGTCAAGATGGAGCGTGCTGGTTTTGTAAGTGTCGGAACATCACATAATTCTGCATTTTTCGCCATGCTCTCGAAAATGGCGTTACAAAAAAATATTCGACAGATATTTCAGTGGGGTAATGCTCATGGGGGGTATTACAATGGAGAAGCAATGACGCAGTTTGCTCTACATGGTATGTTGGGCAGTCGTATTTATACTAATACGGTGACAGGTTCCCCATTGATCTTGGATAATAATATTGATGCAATCGTGACTCAGCACCCAGACAACCATGCGATTGATGTGCTGGCATACAATTTTAATAACAAAAACTTGACGTATCAGTCTCCAGAATCACTGTCATTATCTCTCAATGTAAAGCAAGCGGTAGGTACCAGCTATCAGTATCGCGTTGCGCAACTTGATCGTGCATCTAATATTGAACAAGTATTCACTGCGGAGTCACCAAAAGCCACCATTCCGGTTAGTGCCGGTGGCTGGTTGTTGCCCAATACCCATCCTACTGCGGCATTAAATAAACGCCTAAACTCGCAAGGGTTAAAACAATTTAATGTGTTTCGCTCTGGGTTTGAGCGTAAAAACCAGCTCGTATGGAGTGAATGGGTAGACGCAGAGACTTTGCCAAATAAACAGAGTGGATCAAAGATCAAGATAAACCGTGTAATCCCATCGTTTAGCGTGCAAAAGTATGAAATAAAGTGGCTGCATACAGCAGATTTGTAATAAAAAGGATTCAGTTGATATTGCACCCAAAGAAGTGCGAGCAAAGGTAGCTCAAGCCATCAATAACGATGTTATCAGTACATGGAATGGACATGCCTCAGTTGGTGCACTAGCTCAGACCTATTTATATCTTGCATTGAGTGATTATGGTTATGGNGATACTGCCTTTAATATTTCAATAGGATACAGCACGATTGATAGCCAATGGGAACGTCAGGTGGATACTATTATTTGGCGTTTTACGGTCCCAAGTAATACTTCGGCGCTTTTGGATTTAGCTGGACCATATACACAATATAGTGGGAAGTATAAAGCAGGGCGGTATTTAAAAACATTCAAGTTGAAATGCAATGACTATAAATGATTTTTTTATTATTTTTTTGATTGTTAATGATTTGATTTGATTTTTTGTATATGTTAATTTAATGTTGAGTTTATGATAAATATTTAAGTCTTTACTCTTTTTTATGGATTTTGCTCTTAATATTAGGAAGACATATGAAAACAACTAAGCACACATTCAAAACAGGCACGGCAGCATTATTGCTTGCTGTAAGCACGCCAACCGTTATTGCACAAGAAGTTAACGAGGCGTTATCTAAACAAGAGGAATCTGTTGAAGTTATCAAGGTAACTGGCGTACGCGACGCGCTAGAGGCAGCTTTGTTAGTTAAGCGCGACGCTAGTTCTGTTGTTGACGCAATCTCAGCAAACGACATTGATGATTTACCAGCACTTGATTTAGGTGAAGCCTTACAGGCACTGCCTGGAATTCAGTTGAACCGCGATGGCGGTCAACGTGATTCTGAAATCAGCTTGCGTGGTTTACCGGGAGGATTTGTTAGAACCACTGCCGGAGGACAATCAATTGCTACGCCAAGCCGAAGTGCAGGCGCGGCAGGTGCCTCTAATCCATTTGGTGCATTCGAAGCTGGTATATTTGATGGTGTTACTGTTGTAAAAAGTCCGACGGCCGATCTTCAAGCCGGTGGCGTTGCTGGTATCGTTGATCTTAAATTTCAACGTGCATTAAGCAAGCGTGACGGTCTGATGAAGGTGGATTTAGGTTCTCGCTATGAGGATTTATCAGAAGAATTTAATACAACATATCGCTTCCAAGGTGTTAAGCATTTTATGGATGGTCGCCTTGGCGTTGCTTTTAAAGTTGCTGGTTCAGAACAAAACTACCGTCGCGACACAGTTAACTTTACGCAATACACTAACCTTGTCAATTTTAACCAGGAGACAGGTGAGCAGACGGGTGTTAGACCGATTATAAGTGCCGAGGCAATTGATGAATATCGTGCTTTGCATGGCCTTCCTGATAATTCACAAATCCGTGTTATCTCCCGTGCAGGGCAGGCCGCCGAGGTTAGTAATGGTGATCGCCATTCCGGTGCGATCAATCTTGAATTTAAAGCGACTGAACATTTTAAACTTGGTTTAGATTATATTTACACCAAGCGTACTCTTGACCGTAGCAATTTAGAAGACTCTCAATTTTTAGCACGTCGTCAAGCCGATAACTCACAGCAACAAGTCACATTAATTGGCGCACCCTCTTCTTCGGGTTTTGCAGGCCCTGGCGAACCTCAGACTTACACAGTCGGACATGCGAGTTGGACTAATTTAAACTGGTTGCCAGCCAACCGATTATTTCAATTTACTGAAGATGCTGACGGCTTATTTGTATACGCTGATTATGCAAAAGATGATTGGGTAGTAGATGCCAAGTTTTCACGTTCAGAATCAGAAAATTTCTTTATTAACGAAGGCATAGACTTACGTCATCAGGTGGATGGCAGTCGCCAACGTTGGGCGCCAACTGGGATAGATGTTGAAATTAACACAGGCAACGGCAATTTAGCTCAGGCCTTCGTCCAAGTGCAAGATCCTTCAGTGTTGAGTTCGTTTATCTATGACGGAGATTGGAGCACACCGAATGCTTCTGGATTTAACAGTACGTTGCCCGACTCAGTAAATGACGGTCGCCGAGTTCAATTTTATGTCAATGGCCGTGTAGATAATCCAATACGTGAACTGGACTCTGGCGAGTTCAATGTTTCTCGTTATACCGACCTCGGTTTTGGTGATACTTTTCGTTTAGAGTCAGTAAAGGGCGGTTATCGTTATCAAACTGAAGAATTAGTAAATAATGATTTGCGGGTCGGTGCTGGCGGGCTGAATGCTGAGGCGCTAACAACTGAAAATATTTTTGGTGATGCGCGATTGTTTGTCGAAACTCAAGGGCCATTTTTCAAAGGAAACTTCCCAGGTGCATTTGGTCCGGGAACAGGTTGGAGCACAATCGATTCTGTAAATATTCGTCCATTGCTACAACAAGGGATTTTAGACCGTTTACCTGAGGGTTCTGCGCTCGCTGACCCCACAGGATGGGGAGTTAGATTAGCGGGTGGCCGCAACCAATTTTACGCACGTAATTTCAGTACCGTTCAAGATATTACTGCGGCATACATTATGGGTAACTTTAGTGGTGAACTTGGTTCAGTCTTTTATGCTGGTAATTTAGGTTTTAGAAGAATCGAAACCGATAATGAATTCACTGGTGCATTCCTTGACGCAGATGGTGTTTTGCAAACACGTACTACTGGCAACAGCTATACGCATACTCTGCCTTCGTTTAACGTTAAATTTGAATTAACTGACGATGTTATTTTACGCTTGGCGAGTTATGAAGGAATTGTGCGACCAAATTTACGTAGTCAAAACCCTACAACAATTGTCACAGCTAACGAAAATGACGATGGTGATATCACTAGCGTTCGCGTGGACCTACCAGCGTCAGATGTAGAACCATATACAGCAGATAACTTTGACATTTCGCTCGAATGGTATAACCGCGAGGGTAGTGCTATTTCAGTTGGTTTCTTTGAAAAAGAGATTACCGGGCTATTTGGCAGCGCTCCAGCTTGTGGAGATGATATTCCAACAGATGTCAGTGACGGACTATTCGGTCCTACTGGGCTAGTAGAGGGTGGCGGTACTGGTGGTTTAGAGTGCCGCGAACTTGAGCCATTTACTAGTTCTGACGGTACAACCAATGATTTGGGTCGTCGCATTACGGTTAACCAAGCTATTAATACACCAGGATCTATTAAAGTCTCTGGTTATGAGCTTGCCGTTCAGCAGAAACTCGACTTTTTACCTTACCCGTGGAACGGTTTTGGTGGCGTATTTAACTATACCAAGATCAATACTGACGAATCAGACGACGGTACAACGCTATTACGCGTATCTCCTGAGTCATATAATGTCGTTGGTTACTGGGAAAACGAAAAATATAGTATCCGTTTAACCTATAATTGGCGTGAAGCGCAGCAGCTATCTCAAAACATTATTTTAGATGGCACCAACTCAGCTTTCTTAGGTACAGATGCACGTTTCGAAACAGATCGTGGTCGCCTTGATATGGCAGCATCTTATCGCTACAGCGATAAGTTACGATTTGATTTGCGCGCCTTTAACTTGACCGAAGACCAAGGCTATGAATACATCGGCGGCAACGAGGATGCAGTAAACCGTATCCGCTTTGCAGGTCGCACGTATCGCGTAGGCGTAAGCTATACATTCTAACAAGACGTTGTTAGCAGGATTATAATCCTTAGAAACCCAACTGAGTGAAAACACAGTTGGGTTTTATTTTATATTTAACGTTAATAGTTATAAAAATAAGAGAGAAGTGTCAATGTGGAAGAAATTATTGTGTAGTGGTGTGTTGAGTTTTTTCTTAACACCTAATGTGTTTGCAGGACAACTCAATGCCGAGTACTTTGCGAAACCCACTGCTGAGTATTTACCAAAAACTTGGATGCACGCCATGAATGGCAATTTGAGTAAGCCAGGGTTTACCGGCGATTTTCAAGCATTGAGTGATGCGGGTATTGGCGGAGCTATATTTTTTCATGTGCATCGCAAAGATCGGCCATATTCTTCTAGAGGTCCCGTGCGCTTTGGTACAGATGAGTTCTTTGAACATTTGGTTCATGCAGCAGCACAAGCCGATAAACACGATATTGAATTTGGCATCCACAATGCTGATGGGTGGACTTCTAGCGGAGGGCCATGGGTATCTCCAGAACAATCCATGAAAAGAATTACGTGGTCAGAGACAAATGTTTCCGGTCCTCAAAAAATGACTCCCGCACAGCCTGGTTATTATGAAGGCCTTTATCGTGATATTGCAATTATCGCCTTGCCAGAAAATAAATACAATCAAAGCAATCAATTTGCTAATGCAAGGCTTTCCTCGTCTGACCTATCATTGAATACAAATGTGTTACAGGACAAAGATTGGGATACAACATTCACATTTAATAAAAATGATGACGATGATTATTGGGTACAAGTAACACTCGACAAACCTGCTACTCTTCGAAGTCTTCATATTGAGACACCTAATCGTCATGGTGATGCGTCTTTGCAAATTTCTCAAGATGGCAAAAAATTTATTACCGTTGATAAAAAATTAAGACGTCCACGCCCTGGGGCTCGTTTGTGGGCATTTAGCCCCCAATTAGTTACGAAAGACCAAGATGGTTATACCGCTAAGTATTTTCGGATCGTATTTGACAAACCTATTACACTGACTCGTTTTGATTTATGGTCGGTACCCCGCATTGACGATTGGTACTCAATGAATTCCATGGAACGAGGTCGATTAAGTTTAGCTCCTCAGATTTCTAGTCATGCCATTACAGCCTTAGATGACGTTGTCGTTTTACATCGGGGAGAGATTCCTGAGCAGGGTATCAATGTACCTGATGGACAATGGCGCGTGCTGCGATTTGGCTACACTAGTACAGGAGCTAAAAATGTCCCATCTTCTACTGAAGGCAAAGGTTTAGAAGTAGATAAGTTCGATGCGCAAGCATTGCGTTTTCACTTTGACCAGTATGTGGGTAAATTTGCCAAGCAACTCAAAGCTAAGAATATTAACTCATTAAAAACCACTGAGATTGATAGTTATGAAGTGGGGGGGCAAAACTGGACCAGCAATATAGATAAAAGTTTTAGTGCTAAATTTGGTTATGATTTTATACCTTGGCTGCCAGCGATGACCGGACGCGTGATTGAATCTCCTCGGCACACTGGCGCAGTGTTACAAGAATATCGTCAGCACTTATCGGATTTGATGGTCGATAACTATTTTGGGGAATTTACTCGTATTGCCAACGAGTATGGTATGGAATCTTACATAGAACCTTATGGTTGGGGGCCATTTGATGAACTCGCGGCCGGCGGTAAAGCTGATAGATTGATGGGAGAGTTTTGGGTCAAAGCCCCTTATGGCGAAGAACAACGCTATCATAGCCGGGTCGAGGCCGCCATTTCATCAGCACATACTTATGGGCGTAATATAGTCTCTGCAGAGTCGTTTACTTCGACACAAACTAACTGGTATGGCCACCCTTATTATTACAAACATCATGGTGATCACATGTGGGCACGTGGTATCAATGAAACTATGTTTCATCGCTTTGCACATCAACCTAATAACCACATTCGACCCGGAATGACAATGGATTCAATCGGTTCTCATATCGACCGAACTCAGACATGGTGGCTTAACGGCGGGTCTAAGTGGTTTGAATACCTTGCCCGTGGTTCTTACTTATTACAACAAGGAGTCCCGGATGCTGATTTTTTAGTGCATATTGGTGATGTAGCTCCGCTTCGTGTAACAAAGCGCCTGCAAGTTCCCGAAGGATTTAAATTTGATCATGTGAATACAGATGTGTTGATTAACCGAGCAAAAGTAGAAAATGGGCTTATTGTGCTTCCTGAGGGAACACGCTACCGAGCGATAGTACTTAATAGGACCGATTTTTTAAACTTTCACACTATTAAGAGAATTCAAGAACTCGTTGCGCAGGGAGCAACAGTGATAGGCAAGAAACCCGAATCTGTTATTGGTTTTAGTGAGTTGCCTAAACAAGCAGAATTTACGAGTATTGTTGATAAGTTATGGGGAGACTCGAAAGAGGGGCTTAATCGCTTCAAATTAGGTACGGTTTCGAGTTTTAGCTTAGAAGAGAGCATCAGTAAACTGGGCTTAGCTGCCGATCTTATAATTGATGAACAACCAGTAAAGTATTTCGCAAAACGTCGAATTGGCAAGAATACTTTATATTATTTTCATAATGATGAGCCGGTGTTTAAACATATTAATATCGACTTTAAGGACGGGGATGGTCAACCCGAAATTTGGAATGTCGATGATGGCTCTGTAGAACCCATTCTCAACTATACTCGTAGTGGAAATCGCCTAAAGACTAAGCTTGCTTTAGAACCTTATGGTGGACGTTTTGTACTTATAAGACGTGATGAAGACGCACCAAAGTACGAAGGCACATACACTCGGTTGATAGAAGACACTTATCTTAATAAAGACCAAGGTCGCATCATCAACACCCTTAATGGCCCATGGTCTGTAAGGTTTGACACCGCATTAGGTGGTCCTGAACAGGTGGAATTCGATCAGTTAGTTAATTGGATTGATAGTAATGACGACCGTGTTAAGTATTTTTCGGGTACAGCAAAGTATGAAAATTCATTCTCGCTAAATACACTGAATCGTTCAGAAAAAAATCGTATATACCTGGATTTAGGAGAGGTGCAACAAATAGCTGAAGTCAAAATTAATGGCAAGTCGATGCCAACTTTGTGGAAGCCTCCTTTTGTTCTTGATATCACTGATGTAGTTGAACTTGGAGAAAACCAATTGACAGTTGCAGTGACTAATACATGGGTGAATCGCCTAATTGGCGATGAAGCTTTACCTGATACGAGCGGTTATAGCATGGTGGGAGATACCGTAGCATGGTTAAATAATAACGAACCGCCACCGAAGAGCGAGAGAGTCACGTTTACGGGGTTTAACTTTTTTGAACGTTCTAATCGACGCAAATTACAAAGTTCTGGTCTTTTGGGACCGGTAAATGTTTTCTCAGTATCCCAGAACAATCTTAAAGGAAGTCATAATGAATAAACAAGCTTTCAGTTCCGTAGTCATTGTTATGACTTTGTGTCTTGTCATTGGGTGCGCAAATCTGCCACAAATCCATAAAAATACAAATCTTCAACGAGATTACTTTGCTGAGAATGGTTTTGGTGAAGGNGTGGCTGTAGTGCAACACCCAGCTGGAGAATATAAAAATGGCGTGACCTATNTGGCCTATCAAGGCCCTAAAGAAGATCCTTATGTCGCAGCATACAATCATGCTACAGGTGAGTGGAAAGGCCCCTATAAAGCAGGGGTAAGCATTTTGGGTAAAAACCCGCGTGGTAAAATTGACAGCCACGGAAAACCGACGTTGATTATTGATCATGCTGGGTATATCCATATATTTTATGGCAGCCATGGTGGGGTTCTTGATTTACACGGTAAGAATGCATTAGGTGACTATCATTCTGGCGAAAATAAACACGCAGTTTCCGCTCGCCCTTATGATATCAGTGAATGGGTTGATTTAGATAACGTCTCACCGTTTGGTACTTATAACCAAGCCATAAAAATGGAGAATGGTGATTTATATTTATTCAACCGCCACGGGGCTCACCGTAGTGATTGGGTATATCAAAAATCTACCGATAATGGTCGAACTTTTGAATCTCCAGTCTCGTTCCTAAAACACAAAGCTCGTGCAGATGGGTTAGGTACTGATAGTTGGTATCCCTATGTCTCAAAAGGAGTAGGGAATCAGATCGTAGTTGGTTTTGATTATCATTTTTGTTGGAACCGCAACGCACCACGTAATAATCGAGGCGGCCACTCNACTGAACGTAAAAATCTGTATTACATGACGTTTAATACCGATACTAATGAATGGCATAGTGTTGATGGACAATTACTTTCAATTCCTTTAACCAAAGAAGAAGCAGATGCCAAAGCTTTAGCGTTTGATACTGGGGAAAATTGGACGTTTAATGGAACGACTAAGGTCGATGCAAAAGGCAATCCGCATATTTCTGCTTATATAGGAGAGGATATTGGTTGGCAAATTGGCGGTCCAAAAAATGCACGTTATTTCCGTTGGGATGGTTCACGTTGGAATGGCAACTTAAATAATGGTCTTCCCATCGGTCGAGGTGATTTTTTATCCTCAGGTGATAACGTTAGTTTTTTGTTAAGTGGCATAGACTCACAAACCAAGCGAACTTCGGTGCGTTGGTGGGAGAGTAATGATGCCGGTGAAACGTTTTCTCAAGGACATGAACTATTACAGTTTAAAGACGATTGGGATGACAGAACTTCTAATGCTGATAGTTTGCGTCCCAAATCTCTCAGTAACTTAGACAGCCCTGGCTCTGCANCAAGTTCGTTTATTCGTAATGCGCATCCTGATGCGCGGATAATCATTGCTGAGAAAGCTGATGGGACCGATTATCGCCGTATGTATTTAGTTGGAGATAACGGCCCCGTGGTTCGTAGAGATTAATTGGTGACTAAGGCGTGACGTCAGTATAGACGGCGCGCTTATCTGAACTCGTTTTGATAGCATCAAGGTACAAATAGTGATCGTGCTGCATTACACTTAAATCACCGTTAAAATACATCCCCCAAGAGGGATAAATGCCGTTTTTGTCATTGTACCCAAACTGAATGTTATGTTCGTTTAGCACTTTATTGCCGTCAACCCATAGTTCTAGAATGCCGGTTTTAGTTTCAGAATAGTCAACCTTGGCATGTACAACAAAATCAACCCAACGGTCCAAATATTGGTCTTTATCTCCCGGAATATTAAATCTCTCAGTGCCTTCACCCGTGCGGGTAGGACTTAACTCATTACTATCCCATTTCCAGCTTCCTGTAAGACCATTCTCAGTTAAAGTAAGACTAAACGGAGGATTCCGAGAATGCTCTTTGAGGTGTTTATCAGCACTGCCATGTATTTGGAAGAATAGCCAAGGGTTCTCTTCCTCTTGTGTGCCTTCTTTGGGAAAATACACACTAAAACCATACCATGCATGCGCCCCTTTAACTGTCGGAGTTTTATGTCCGTGGAACATGGCTTTGCGGTCGACATTATCTATTTTGTTGGGATTGCCATTGTATGTAGCTGGATTAGTGTGGTGCCACACTAATTTTGCAGAGTACTGACCGTCACGTACAATCTTGTTTTCTAGTACAAAAGCATGATCGCCCTGATGTTGGTTAAACAAAAAATTGGCCGCTAAATTGCTATTTATACCGGGTGTAAATCCACGTGGATGCGATGCGTTCCAACCGCCATTTTCAAAAGACTCGGAAATGATTGGTATGTTCTTTGAGTTACCTCTAAATTGTCCTGCATGCCAGAGGTAAAGGCGTTGTGCTTTTCCTTTTTTCAGTGCAACAACCATAGCGATGGTATCTTGCGTTTCATTTTTGATTGGTTCGATTTGAATACGTGTGTTGCGCATTGCAATTTCGATTTGTGTTACGTGCCAGTCGTTACCATTATCACTAACTGCTTGTGCAAGAACATTTTTGCCTAGAGAATCTTTGTATACCACAAGTGCATTTTGCTTAGTTTCTTTAGACATCTTAATGACCTCAAGGGCAATAATGTTTTCGATGTTCTGATTATTTAGATCAACTAAGGTACGTTTTGCAGTACCTGGCATGGGTAAGCTATGAGTCCATTGTCCATCTTTAAATGCAGTCATTCGCCATTCTCGATAGTTCGGCGTTGACGCCTGATATGCCAGAGCTGGGGTATTACTATCAAGTAGTAATGGTCTAGTGCTAAAAGGTGTTTCTTCTCGATTCGTTGAATCAAATGCAAGCATCTTCTCATTTGCAACGTTAAGTGTAATCGGTAAAGCAATCTGCTCACCTTGTACATTGAAAAAAGTATCGCTACGTGTATCTAAACTTACATAATAAGCGTTTATACGGCTGTAATGTGTTTTATCGTGATACTCCAAAAAATTACATTCATGCCATAAGTAGCTAATGGCAATTTCTGTATCGCTAATTTTTATTGGATTAATATAAAACGTATCTACATTTAAAGGGTTGTTTTTCTGTACTGTGGGTAGTGTAATCGTGACGGGATCTTCAAAGTTTTGTTTGCCATGAGGCATTTTATAATACACCCAAGGAGATTTATGTGTGCCTAATCGTGTGAATAGATAAATGTCACCATTCCCCATGGTATAGCTTTTAGTGTATGAAGCAAAAGGTGAAATATCATTTACATAAACAAACTCACTGATGTCATTAGGACGTTTAGACATGACATGTAGCATACGACCACCTGCATGAGGTGTATCAATCGAATTAGGGTTTAATCCATCTTCACGTTCACCACCATGTCCACCATAGACGAGATGTAAATGACCCTTACTGTCTTTTTCAATAATAGGGCGACCATGACTATCGATTTTGCGCATCCCTTTTGACAGTGTACTTTCACCAGCTTTATATGCACCGTTCCACTGATGCGTTGCCAGATTGTAAGTTGCGATATATGGGTCAGTTAGATTCCCTTGATAAGTAATGTATAAAGTATCACCCGATACTATGCTCCATCCGGTATGTGGATTTCCAGGTAAATTTTCAGTGAAATAACCATTGGGAAGTCTCGGTAGAGATGCAATTGGCGCAGGTTTTGGTCCTAGGTCTTCTAATGGCATATTGTAAATTTGATGGAAAGTTTTTCCTGCAGTCTCAGCCTCATAAATCGCTTGGTAACTTGGATATTGTCCGTACAGATATTGATCAGTGCGCCAATACCAATAATCGATATTTTGGGGATCTTTGGGGTCTGCTTGTGCGGCAAGTGCAGCAAATACAGGATCGTCCACGGCATATTGTTCAATAAATGTGTCCCTTTGGGCATTGAGCGAGTTTTGTACAACGGTTATGTGTTCACCTTGATTTTGCGCGGTATTTGCTGGGGCTGAACAGCCGCTGAGGAGTAGTAAACTACTGCCAACCACCAGAGAAGAAAAGAAACTAAGCTTTATGTACATATATACTATCCGATATTGTTAAAATATTGTATATTGTTACAGTATTAATCATAATTAATCAATTTAAATCACATTAATTCATAAATAATTACTGTTACCGGAGAAAAAGCTAATGAGAATCGCGCTCACACTAGAAAATAGCCAAGCTGCAAAAAACGCACTCGTGTTAAAAGAATTAAAGGGCGTGGTTAGCCCATTAGGTTACGAAGTACATAACGTGGGTATGGTTGATGAAAACGATCATCACTTAACCTACATCCATCTGGGTATTCAGGCGAGTTTATTACTTAACACCGGCGCAGTGGATTTTGTGATTTCTGGCTGTGGCACAGGTCAAGGTGCAATGATGTCTTTAAATGCACATCCTGGCGTATTGTGCGGGTATTGTCTTGATCCAACAGATGCGTTTTTATTTAACCAAGTTAATAATGGAAATGCGCTAGCTTTGGCCTTTGCGAAAGGTTTTGGCTGGGGTGCTGAATTAAACATTCGTTACATGTTCGAAAAAGCGTTTACTACAGGTGAGCGCGGCCAAGGTTATCCTGTTGAACGCGCCGAGCCACAACAGCGCAATGCCGGCATATTAACGCAAGTTAAAGCAGCCGTTGCCAAAGATAGCTTATTGGCATCTTTCCAAAGTCTTGATCAAGAGTTGGTAAAGCAAGCGGTTGGCAGTCAGCAGTTTCAATCAACTTTTTTCACGCATTGTCAAAGTGAAGAAATCGCTAACTACGTTAAATCATTGATTTAGTCGTAAGCTGCATTTCTAGTATCTGTAAAACAATAGGCGACATTTGATGAAACCACTACTTTTAAGATTGTATGTAGGTTGTTGTTTGTGCTTGATAACAAGCTTAATGCCAATACAAGCAGAGCAACAACCGCTAAATATTTTATGGCTAGTGGTTGAGGATATGTCGCCGATTATTGCTCCATATGGTGATGCTACAGTTGCGACACCAAATATTAGCTCACTGGCAGATGAAGGTATCGTGTTTACGAATGCGTATTCTACTTCAGGTGTCTGTGCGCCTAGTAGAGCTGCGCTTGCAATGGGCATGTATCCAACATCATTTGGTGCTAACCATATGAGAACTGGGTCTAATACCAAAGAAACGGGCCTTCCTAAGTACGAAGCAATTCCTCCAAGTGATGCTAAGATACTGAGTCATCACATGCAGGAAGCTGGTTATTACACTACCAATAATTACAAAACAGACTATCAGTTTAAACCGCCTAAAGGGATATGGCATGAAAACAGTTTAAGTGCTCACTGGCGCAATAGGCCAGATGATACTCCTTTTTACTCGGTGTTTAATTTTACTACCACACATGAATCTGGATTGTTTGAACCATACGGTATACGTGAAATTGAATCTCGTTATTATTTTGCTGGTGATCGCGAAAAAACAGCCGAGTTACCGCAACACCACTCAGTTAAAACGGCGTCAGATAAAACTCCGATGCATATCAGTAAAGAATTAGATTTTCCGATCCCGTCATATCTACCAAATACGCTAGCAGTGCGACGTGACCTCTGGAAAATGTATAACAACTTGGTTGAAACCGATAAACAGATTGGTGCGGTGTTGCAGCAGTTAAAAGATGATGGATTGTATGATGAAACCATTATTGTATTTTATGCCGACCACGGCGGCCCGCTGCCTAGACAAAAGCGTTTGATTTATGATTCAGGGCTCAAAGTACCCTTAATTATCCGCTTCCCCAACGCTAAACATGCCGGTAAGCGCGATGACCGTTTGATAAGTTTTGTTGATTTTGCGCCGACAACACTGGCAATGGCATCGCAATTAGTACCTGACAATATGCATGGTACGCCTTTTGCGCATGCGAGCGGGTTACCTAAAGACGAGTCGAGAGATTATGTGTTTGCTGCGGCTGATCGCTTTGATGGTTTTACTGATACTATTAGAGCTGTCAAAGACAAGCGCTTTAAATACATTCGTAACTATCGTCCAGAACAGGGGTATTACTTGCCTGTTGCTTATCGTGAAAGAATTCCGACGATGCAATCACTACTAGCATTACATAAACAAGACAAGTTAAATGAGGCTCAAGCACAGTGGTTTCGACAGGATAAACTGAAAGAAGAGTTATTTGATACAGTAAACGACCCGCATGAACTTCACAATTTAGCTGCAGATCCTAAGTATGCTCTGGATCTTAAGCGCTTCCGAGCAGTATTAGCGCAGTGGCTTAAGCGTACTGGAGATGTTCCAGAAATGGCAGAAGCGAATTTGATTAAACAGTTATGGAATGGCGCTGAGACCCAGCCCGTTACCGAACCGCCTGTAGTTAAATTTGATTCAGGTGTAACGACAATAAGCACGCCCACAGAAGGCGCTATTATTGCCTATCAAATAAACCAGCATAGCGAATGGCAGTTATATCAAGAACCGCTCCAATCTAAATCGGGAACTCAGTTGACAGTAATTGCCCATCGACTCGGCTTTAAGCCCAGTGCACCTATAATAAGTACATTTAAATAGGATAAGTAATGTTTTTGTTGGCTCTTACTTTTGCAATAAGTCTTTCTTTTAATGCTAATGCTACTTTAGTGTCAGAGATAAAGCTGACAGATAAGGCAATGTTTTTTAATGGCAATAAGGTCAGTAATAAACATACTGAGAATAACCCAGATGGCTATGATTATATTTTTGGTAATGCGCTGTCACCACATGGAGATTGTATTAAGGTCTACAAACAGTTTGTGTTTATGACCTGGTATCAAGGTGGCAAAGAAAATCGCCATGTAATGCTATCACGGCTGAATACTAAAACCGGTGTGACCAAAACTATTCAATTTCCACATCGACATACGGGTTTTAGAGGTAAATGGTGGCTGGGTGAAACACATAACACGATTGCTGTAGGCATCAGTCCTAAAAACGACACGGTTCACCTCTTATACGATATGCATCGCAATGGACGCTACCCTATATTTGCCGAAGACTATTTGCGCTACTCCTATTCAATTGAAGGTGCTGCAAGTGTCAGTGATGAAGACTTTACTTTAGGTCTTTTTGTCAATTCAGAAGCGGGTCACTACAAACATCTACAATTTAACGGTATTGATGATGCTGAAACCACGAAACTGTTGACCTACCCAGCTTTTTTTACTGGCGAGAATGGCGATCTCTTTATGAAGATGCGCTATGGTTTTTCACGCAACGGAAAAATGCTTTTTGCGCGCTATGATGGTCAGAAATGGCATGGTTACTATGACTTCAATCGTGTTTTGGCCTCACAACATGGAAGTGAGCTCGATTGGGGTCTTTATGGTGATTTTAAATATGTGGGCGGGAAGTTTCGTATTGCTTTTCAGCGCCGCTTAAAAAATCTCAGCGATAAGTTTTTGTACCAAGACGGCATTTACTATGCATTTTCAAATGATCCAATGGGCGTCTTACAGTGGCAAGGCGCTCATGAGCAGGCTTTTAAACTTCCCCTTGTCGACGCTGAATTAATAAAAATTGCAGAGCCGGGTGACTGGGTAAAAACCACCAAAAAAGACCAAGTTTCAATTAGCCATGGTTTTGATTTTACTGTGACTGACAGGGAAGATGAGCATTTTATCAGTCAGGTAAATGATTTGGAGTTTGGTGAAGTAATAAACTTACATACTTATCGCAAAGCAGATACTGATGAGTTTAAAACGGTACCATACAACTTAAACGGTCAGCTTTACACTTTCGACAATAATATATACCTCGTTGGTTTAAAATCTGGCCGCGTGACTATCGCAAAAGCCCCTGGTGGAACAAGTAATTTTGAGGTTGTCTATCAACATGATCATGGTCCTATTTTTGATAAGGGAGTCTCGTATGTTGCAAAAGGTAAAGTCTATTATTTTCTGAAACAAGCTGAAGGGACAGGCGATACGCGTACTTTGTATTTGCAGGTGTTTGACTTAAAGTAAAACATGATGGAAATACGGATACTTTTGGCAAATTATAAACTTAAAAGAGTAATAAAAAAGGAGATTCTAAGATGAATTTAAAATATTTATCTCGTTTGCTGCTTGGCAGTGTGCTGTTGGTGACTATAACCGCATGTGAGATAACGCAGGGTNCTCCTGTAGNAGTAACGCAGAAAACCCAGACATTACCGGATGCTGAGACTGTNATGCAGACTATCGAAAAAGTCGCAAACTGGCAGGTAGCGCGAACCCAATATATGCCGCATGTAGGGCGTGCTCAACTTGGNTCAGAATCTTATGGACGTTGGATTCAAGGAGCATTTTACGTAGGTTTGACACAATTAGCAGAACGTTCGCCAAACCCGTTTTATGAGACATGGATAGGTTATGTTGGTGAAGCTCATGACTGGCGCATGGGTAAGGTGAAATACTTTGCAGATGATCATGTCATTGGTCAAATGAACTTGTGGTATTACAACCGGCATAATAACCAAGCGGCACTAGTACCTGTGAAAGAAGTATTTGATTGGCTGATAGAACAAAACCCTACTAACGATTTAACTTTTATTGCCGGTCGTAACGCAGATCGATTGCATAACTGTCAGTGGCGTTGGTGTTGGGCTGATGCTTTGTTTATGGCACCTCCAACGCTGATTGCGTTATCAAATGCAACTGGCGATCAAAAGTACATAGAATATGCGCACAAAGAATTTCAGGCTACGGTAGATTATTTGCTAGATCCTAAAACAGGGCTGATGTTCCGAGATTCCCGTTATTTTGACCGCAAGGGCAAATTCGATGAGCAAATTTTTTGGTCGCGTGGGGTTGGTTGGGTATACGCCGGTATTGTAAATTCTCTCGCTCAATTACCTGAAGATCATCAGTACCGTCCATATTATGAGAATCTATACATGGATCTGACTCAGTCAATCATCAAACTACAAAAGAAAGATGGTTCTTGGCCTATGTCGTTATTGGCTGGTGAAAAAGATCCATACCCAGAGTCAAGCGGTACTGCTTTCTTTACCTATGGTTTGTTATGGGGCATTAATCAAGGTTTGCTGTCTGAAAAAGAATATTTGCCACAAATTCTAAACGCTTGGACAGTGTTGAATAATGCTGTGCATCCTGATGGTAAGTTCGGTTGGGTGCAAGGCGTTAACGATAAACCTGATGTGGTGGCCTATGACGACTCACAGTTATACGGTGTTGGTGCTTTCTTATTAGCAGGCTCACAAATGTATGATTTCGTCAGTAACAATGCAATATCAAATTAACGACTCAACGCTTGTTTGAGTCCCTTAAAGGATGCCTCAACCGCTTGCAGCGGGCTTAATCCTTCGGGGTATTCTTCTTGCTCTATTACTAACCACTGCGTGCCACCGTACGCAGTGGTATTAGAGACATAGTTAGCCCAATCAAAATCATCACCACCTAAAATCACTTGCGAATCTGCGGGTACAGTACCTGGTTTACCTTGATAGGTACGACGTTTGATGTGAGTTGTAATCGTTCGATTCGCGTATTGTTTCACAAGCTGATTAGGATCTTGTCCTGCAAATAATGCCCAGCCAACATCCAATTGTAGGACAAAGTTACGTGCGGTATTTTGTGCTAAATAATCCCAAAAAGTACCCTCTTGGTACGACTCAAATTCTTTTGCATGATTGTGGAATCCAAGCTGCAAGTTATGCTCTGCTAAGCGCTTTGTTAGGATGTTGAACTCTTGTATTAATTCATCTATTTCAGCAGGATTATTGATGCGTTTATCATGAGGAATGATGATAATTCTTGCTCCAAGTGTTTTAAAGAACGCAATGTTACGTTCCCCTTCTTCTCCTGTCAGTTGTGGTAAACTGACATGCATACCGCTGACTTTTAGCCCCAAGTCCGCTANAAATGTTTTTAGTCCTTCTGGATCCGAGGCAAACTCNCCGTATCGTCCAGCAAACTCTACACCGTCAAATCCCATCTCTGCGATGGCAGTGAGCGTGCCCTTAAAGTCATCTGCAACAGCATCGCGTAACGAGTGAAGTTGGACTGATAGCAGTGGAGTAGTACTGGATGTTGTATTTGTACATGCAGTAATTGTGAACATAGTTGCCAATACCAAAACAAAAGAAAATAATTTCATCACGAGACCAAGTCAGATATTTGTATCATTAATGTTAGCATTAACTTGCATTGCCCGTCTATTTGGTGCAAATTAAATCAAATAATTTCATTTATTAAACGATTATGAAACATCTTCTGCTCTTAATCATTATTTCTAGTTTACTAGGATGCGCTGTTAAACAAGAAGCTCAGACACCTAATATTTTATTTATCTACACTGATGACCAAGCGCCTTGGGCACTTGGATATTCGGGAAATACTCAGATTTACACCCCTAATTTGGATGACTTAGCTGAACAAGGTCTTTATTTACCGAACTCCTATACAACCACACCGGTATGCAGTCCTGCTCGAGCTGGTCTACTTACATCACAATACGGTTTTGAGCTAGGAATAGATGATTGGATCAACGTAAAAGCCAAAACTCTCACCGCGCATCAACCCTTGTTAGGCATTGAGCAGTCATATGAAACGTGGCCTGAAATTTTACAAAAGGTTGGCTACAAAACAGGTCTGATTGGTAAGTGGCATTTGGGATATCAACCGGAACATCATCCAACGCAGCACGGATACGATGAGTTTATTGGTTTCCTAGCTGGAGGCACTACGCCAGAGGATCCACGTTTGGAAGTGAACGGTGTTGAAACAAATGAACTTGGACTAACGGTCGACGTCTTAACCAACCACGCCATTGCGTTTTTAAACAGACATAAGGACGATAAATTTGCGCTCTCGTTGCACTACCGGGCTCCACATTATCGCTTTTTGCCTGTTGCGCCAGAAGATGCCGCCCCTTATGAAGATGTAGAGATTGCTTTGCCTCATCCAGATTATCCTGGATTAAATACTGAGCGAGCACGAAAACTGATGCGTGAATATATGTCTAGTGTGACAGGTATCGATCGCAATGTGGGTTTATTGATGCAAACACTTGAGCAGTTGGGACTGTCACAAAATACCGTGGTTATATTTACATCGGATCACGGATACAACATCGCTCATAACGGTATGTGGCATAAAGGCAATGGTTATTGGTTACTGTATGAGCCTCCACTGGGGACTCCTAATGTACCGCGCGGCCAGCGTCCCAATATGTATGACAACAGTTTAAAAGTACCAACCATCGTACGTTGGCCAGGAGTAATACCCAAGGCATCTATTAACGATTCAACTATGTCAAATCTCGATTGGTTTCCAACGCTCGTTGCTATAGCGCGAGGAAAAGTGAGTAAGGATAACATTGTACGTGGACAGAGTTATTTGCCGTTGTTTTTAGATCCTGAGCAAATATTGTCCAGCGATTATTATGCTGCTTACTCGTCATTACACCAGTCAGTTACCCAAATGCGCAGCTATAGTGATGGGCGTTTTAAATTGATAAAAGATTTTAATAATTCACAGCGTGATGAAATGTATGATTTGAAAAATGATCCCGAAGAAAAGTTCAATATTATTAATAGTACAGAAGCAGATATCCAAAAAATAAAGGTAACATTTGACAAGGTTATTATTGAAAAAATGAACGAAACGAATGATCCAGCACTTATTTACCATCGCTTTGTAGACGATAAATCGTCATAAGGTTAGTTGATATCACAAATACCTCCATCAAAGCACCACCGATAGTACCAATGTAAAGGTTATTGATTAACCAACACGAGGCGCCCAAAATGATACCGATGCGCATTTTGGTGCCGGACAAACAAAACAACGAATATATTCCGATGATACTGGCTACAATTGCGAAAATGTCCGTTACGGATTGGTAATTTATTGTGCCTATAATAAGCGTTATCAATATAAAAATGCATGCTACTGTTAAAGACGAACTATATATCGATATGACAGTCCTGATAAGGCTTAATCCACATATCAAAGCTGGAACGTGAGCATCTAAGAAGTAAAAGTGTAAGCCATGTACGACATACAAAAGAGTGAGTAGCATTTTTAAAGTGCGATCATTGGTTTGATAATAAGCGAGTATGGCAAGAGCAAAGCTGAAACCACCTAGTAGTTGCCCAATCACTATTTCAGACATATTTATACTCATAGTTATATTTTATCTATTCTTATTTTTACAGATATCGTTTGTACTAATCAAATTTAATCATATTATGCGTAAACAAAACCATTGTGATTGAATTTGATTAAAATTGCTTGACTATGTTTATATCAGGGGTAGAATTGTAAAGATATCGTTAATTTAGTTTCCATTAAAGAACACTGGGAGAGACATTATCTATGTCGAATAAAAAAGAAGAATTCAAACATGTAAATTATAGCTGGGACGATGCACATGCTGCAGGGCTAAGTGAAGTTGAAAGCTTAGTTTACCGTTCTAATATACTTGGTGCAGATCAGCGTATAACTAATACCGGTGGTGGAAATACATCTGCAAAGTTAATCGAAAAAGATCCTCTCACTGGTGAAGACGTAGAAGTGTTATGGGTAAAAGGTTCTGGTGGCGATTTACGTACTGCCAAATTAGAAAACTTTTCATCACTTTATCAAGGTAAGTTAACCAGCCTTGATGATACATATCAAGCTAGAGACGATAAAGGTTATAAATCCGCAGGTGAAGATGCCATGATCGGCATGTATAAGCACTGTAATTTTTGTTTAAATCCTCGCGCATCGTCAATAGATACACCTCTTCATTCTATGATTGCTGATAAACATGTAGATCATTTACACCCAAATGCGGTTATTGCTATCGCCTCATGTAAAGACCAAGAAGCCCTCACAGAAGTTGTTTGGGGTGGGAAAATGGCATATGTTCCTTGGATGCGCCCAGGTTGGGAAGCTGCCAAAGTCTGCGAAGATGCATATGCTGCAAAACCAGATAGTGTAGGTATATTACTTGGCCAACATGGTCATACGAACTGGGAATCTGAAAGTAAAAGTTGTTATGAAACTTCATTGTGGGTTATTGAAACAGCAGCCCGTTATATTGAAAAACATGATAAAGGTGAAATGACTTTTGGTGGTGCTAAAGTTAAAAGTTTGTCTGATAATGAACGGACCGAGCTGCTTACTAAATTTTTACCTGTAGCTCGAGGTGTTTTATCAAATAAAGTTAAATTTGTCGCCACGGTGCAATCAGATGAAACAGCATTAAGATTTGTTAACAGTGTTGATGCGCCACGTTTAGCTAAGTTAGGCACATCATGCCCAGATCACTTTTTAAGAACTAAAATACAGCCGCTATATGTTGATTTTGACCCTGCTGTAGATGATTTTGATACTTTAGTAACTAAACTAAACACTGGTATTGTTCAATATCGCAAAGATTACGAAGCATATTATAATAATTGTAAGCGTGATGATTCACCAGCGATGCGTGATCCAAGTCCAACCGTTATATTAATTCCTGGTGTAGGTATTATTGGGTGGGGCAAAAATAAATCAGAGTCAAGAGTTACAACTGAATTCTATAATTGTGCAATTGAAGTCATGCGTGGAGCTGAAGCTATAAGTGAGTATACTGCTTTACCGCAACAAGAAGCATTCGATATAGAATACTGGGCATTAGAAGAAGCAAAACTTCAACGTATGCCAAAAGAAGCCACATTAGCACGTGATATTGTAGTGGTTATAGGAGCTGGCGACGGTATCGGTAAAGAAACAGCTTTCCGCGTTGCTAAAGAGGGTGCACACGTGGTATGTGCTGACCTGCGCTTAGATGCTGCACAAGCAACAGCAGATGAACTAACCGCTATTTATGGTCAAGGTATTGGTGTTGCAGGAACTGGTATTTCTGGTTGCGGTCCAGCAATTGCTTTAGCAGTAAATATTACTGACCGTCAGTCTGTATCAGAGATGTTCAAGCAGGTGACACTAGCTTACGGCGGAATCGATAAAGTTATCGTAACTGCTGGTGTTTTCTTAGCACCAGGTCAAGCAGGTATGGGCAATGATGAAATGTTTGATGTAAGTTTTGCTGTAAACGTCAAAGGTGGATACATTGTTGGTACTGAAGCCAATAAACTTTGGCAAGCACAAAACTTACCGGGCGCTATGGTATTAACCACCAGTGTAAATGCAGTGGTATCGAAAAAAGGATCATTGGCTTACGACACATCTAAAGCTGCAGCAAACCACTTGGTCCGTGAGCTAGCTGTCGAACTCTCTCCATTAGTAAACGTAAATGGTTTAGCTCCTGCTACAGTCGTCAAAGGAAGCACAATGTTCCCACGTGACCGGGTTATAGCATCTTTAAGTAAATATCATGTTGATTATTCTGAAAATGACAGTGATGATGAATTACGTGATAAGTTAGCGATTTTTTATGCCCAGCGTACATTAACCAAACAGCCAATTACTCCCGCAGATCAAGCCGAAGCAGCATACCTAATGGTGTCTGGTCAACTCAGTAAAACAACGGGCCAAATCATCAGTGTTGATGGCGGATTACATGAAGCATTTTTGCGTTAAATAACAACGTATAACAATGTAACTACAACGAATTTATAGGTGAAAATATATGCAGCAACAACGTATCGATAAAGCAATTATAGCTGAACAAAACGCAAAACTAGAAGCAAATTTGCAAGAAGATTATCAAGCGCTAGGTAACAAACTAGCGCGTGACAACATTAATATTGATGAAATTACATCGGCCGCTGAAAAGTTCCAAATTGCTGTACCTTCTTGGGGTACAGGTACTGGTGGTACGCGTTTCGCGCGCTTCCCGGGTGAAGGTGAGCCACGTAATATTTTTGAAAAACTTGAAGATAGTGCCGTTATCAATGATTTAACTCAAGCGACAGAGCGTGTTTCTCCGCACTTCCCTTGGGATAAAGTAGATGATTTTAGTGAGTTAAAAGACGCATCTGACGCACTAAATTTAAAATGGGATTCAATCAATTCAAACACGTTCCAAGATCAGCCAGGACAAGAACACAGCTTTAAATACGGTAGCTTGAGTAACACAAGTAAAGATAGTCGTGATTTAGCCATCGCTCATAATCTAGAGTGTATTGAGTGGGGTCAAATGTTGGGTTCTAAGACATTGACTGTATGGGTTGGAGACGGTTCTAATCATCCCGGTCAACAACATTTTCAGCATGCGTTCGAACGTTATTTAGAAAGTATGAAAGAAATTTATGCTGGACTACCAAGTGATTGGGAAATGCATATCGAGCACAAAATGTTCGAACCTGCTTTTTATTCAACAATTATTCAGGATTGGGGAAGTAATATACTCGCGGCAATGGAACTAGGTCCACAAGCCAAATCGTTAGTTGATTTGGGACACCATGCACCTAACGTAAACATTGAAATGATCGTGTCACGCTTGATTCAGTTTAAGAAGTTAGGTGGTTTCCACTTTAACGATTCTAAATATGGCGATGACGACTTGGATAGCGGTAGTCTACATCCATATCAGCAGTTCTTGATTTTTAACGAGTTAGTTGATGCAGAACATCGCAACCAAGCAGAATTTAATCCAAACTATATGCTCGATCAGTCTCACAATGTGACAGATCCAATTGAAAGCTTGATGAATTCAGCGGCTAGCGTGCAGCGCTCTTACATAGCAGCCTTATTGGTTGACCGCAATGCATTAACTCAATATCAAGCTGACAATGATGCACTAATGGCAAGCAACACTTTGAAAAAAGCGTTCACAACCGACGTATCTCCAATCTTAGAGATGGCACGCTTACGCAAGGGCGGAGCAATTGATCCGATTGCTACATACCGTGCATCTGGTTATAGAAGTGCAGTAGCCAAAGTACGTCCTAATAGTGGCGGCAACGGCTCAGGTATTGTTTAAATATAAAATGATGTATGCCTGTTAATGGCAACTTAATAATAAAAAAAATGCAGCAAAGTAAGCTGTCATGGAGTAGTTATGTCAAGTGCAGAAGAATTTGAAACCCAACCGGTCTCGCCCGATAAATTACAAGGCCCTAAACCATTTGCCGCCAGTTACTCTGGTGAGCATGTGGCAGGTACTGAATTTGTTATAGGTGCATTATTTGTGTCTTGGGGTGTTGGTGCTGGTGATATTTTAGTCGGTTTGCTGTTTGGTAATTTACTAGCTGTATTAACCTGGGGATTGATTACTGCACCGATTGCTACCGATACCAGACTTACTTTGTATGCGTATTTAGAGAAAATTGCCGGTCCTGGTACCATTAAATTTTACAGTGTTGTGAACGGCGTTTTGTTCTGTGTGCTAGCAGGCGCCATGATCACCGTTTCTGCGTCCGCTGTAAGAATTTTATTTGGTATAGATGACCAAATAGGGTATTTCCCAACGGATATGCGCTTTGTATTGGTTGTCCTTGGTGTTGGTGCTGTCGTAGTTTATATGGCGGTTAAGGGTTTTAAAAAATTAGCAGCTTTTGCTGAAGTGTGCGCACCTTGGATGATACTCATGTTTATTGTCGGTGCACTAGTAATGTTGCCAACTACAGTTCTTGCAACAGCAGGCGTTGATGGTATCAGCAGCTTTAGTGATTTTCTTAAAGTAGCAAATGATTCAATTTGGATAGATAACGATAGTGATATTGGTATCTGGCACGTTGCTGCCTTTGCGTGGATTGCGAACTTAGCCATGCACGGTAGCTTAGGCGATATGACTCTATTGCGTTTTGCAAAGAAATCTAAATATGGATACTTTTCAGCTTTAGGTATGTTCATTGGTCACTATATTGCTTGGGTGTGTGCAGGTATCATGGGCGCAGGAGCTGCTATCTTACTTAATACCAGCATTACTGCTATCGACCCAGGTACAGTTGCATTCTCTGCTTTAGGTGCATCTGGTATCTTAGCCGTTATTATCGCCGGGTGGACTACATCTAACCCAACTATTTATCGTGCGGGTCTTGCGTTTAGTTCACTAAACCATGCGTGGGGTAGAACACGCGTGACCATTGTGGTCGGTATTATTACCACGATTATTGCGTGTTCGCCGTTTGTATTTTCTAAGTTACTTGGTTTTGTTGGCTATATGGGCATGTTACTAGCCCCTGTGGGTGCAATCATCGTTACCGAGCACTGGTTATTTGCCAAGTTAGGCTTGACGCGTTACTGGTCAAAATATAAGGGTAACACTACAAACATAGCTGCGCTTGCTACCTGGATTATTTCCGTCGTCGCAGGTATTACAGTAGAACAAACTGGTTTATTGCACTTATTTTTCATCCTTATTCCACTGTGGATTTTTGCAACAGTGCTTTACATTGGGTTGGCTTCTGTAATGGGTGCTAAAGAAACCTATTCACAAGCCTCAGAACATGAAGCTGCTGAATTCCAACGAAAAGAAGCAGAGCGTGCGTATTTAGCGAATGATTTAGCTGAAACACAAGCAAATCCAAAGAAAAAAGTCACTACGCAAGTGTTAGTTGCAAAATACGCTTCCTACCTAGCCCTAATAAGTTGCGCTTATTTAGGTGTTATGTCGTATGCAACAGAAAATATTGACCTTGCAACAACTTGGCTCCTATTACCAACGTTAATTTACTTTGTTACTGCAACTTATGCCATGTTGCAGCAAGACAAGAACTAGGGATGAATGATGTCTGTTGCAGAGTTATCTCATACATTAATTATTGATATTGGTAAAACACACGTTAAGTTGTTGGTGTTGAATAGTTGCTATGAAGCGGTCCATTCAACCCAAATGAGCAATACGCCAGTGCTTTCAGATATCTACCCATGCGCAGATGTTTCTGCCATTTGGAAGTGGCTATGTTCATCTATTACAACTATAACACCTAAATACTCGATCACTAAGATGACGATTACAACACATGGGGCGACAGCTGCGTTAATTGATAAACACAATGCTTCGCCTGACGGTTTAGTTTTACCGATTCTTGATTATGAATGTACTAAACCTTTCGATGATTCTATTAGTTATGAAACGGACCGTCCTGATTTCGTAGATACTTTCTCTCCGAGCTTACCTGGGGGGCTGAATCTAGGACGTCAGCTGTATTGGCTGAAAGAGTCATTCCCAGAGGCATTTGCTAATACCACGGATATTCTCATGTACCCTCAGTATTGGGCGTGGCGGTTTACCGGAGAGAGTGTTTCGGAAATTACTTCTTTAGGTTGTCACACCGATTTGTGGTCAATTAAAGACAACACATATTCTGAACTTGTCAAACAATTAGATTGTATCGATTTATTTCCTAAACTCAAACCAGCGTGGCACAAGGTTGGTGATATTAAAGACGATTTATGCCATCAATTGGGTTTACCTAAAGGTTGTGAGTTCTTCAGTGGTTTACATGATAGTAATGCAAGTTTTTTACGTTACCGTATTGCTCAAGAAAATAAGCCTTTTACAGTTATTTCTACTGGCACTTGGACCATATTAATGGCATCTCAGGTTTCACTTTCTAATCTTAAAAGTGATAAAGATATGCTTGCTAATATCGATGCATTTGGTTCACCAATAGCATGTGCAAGATTTATGGGTGGAAGAGAATTTGAAGCTATTTGTGAACAGGCTGGTTCTTGGTTAGGTGAACAATTTAATCAAAATGATATTCAGAATGTAATTAATAATGAAGTATTTGCATTGCCTGATTTTAGTGATGGCTCGGGTCCATTTGGCGGTGCCCAATCTAAACTCATTGGCCCTGTAAATGAAGTTAGTGGAATCGCTATTGCTACGTTGTATTGTGCACTTATGATTGATTACCAGCTTGATATGTTAGGTGCTCATGGCGATGTTTATATCGAGGGTGCTTTCCTTAAAAACCCTTTGTTATGTTCTATTGTTAACTCACTCAGATTAAATCAAGAAGTCATGTTGTCTGAAGATAGTACTGGTACTGTATTAGGTGCTGCATATCTTACTCAGTGGGATACAGAGAAACCCATTCTTACTGTTAGTCCTGCAACAGTAATTCAACTTGAAGGGTTAGATGAATTTAAACAAAAATGGAGAGAACTTACTAAATCTAATGAAGCTGTAGATTAATCATCTACAGCTTCAACAATTAGAACTTCAATCCCATTTTCTTCAAGAAACTTCACTTCTTTTGGATCAACTTTTGAATCCGTAATAATAATATCGACCTCTGAAAGAGGGCAGAGTACTAGGCTGCTTTTTTTGCCAATCTTACTGCTATCGGCAAGAATAACTAGTTTCTCAGCTTGTTTTTTCAACTTTTGTTCAGAACGAATAAGTAAAGGATCTGATTCCATTACACCGAATCTACTCACACCAGGTGATCCCATAAACATCATTTTTCCATGGTAGTAAGGTGTGCAATCGTTTTCATAAGAGCTTAAAATAATGCCCTGTTCTCGATATATCTCACCACCTGGAAGGCTTACCTGGTTATCGCTATTTTCAGTTATATGATTTGCAAGTACAAATGAATTTGTGAAAACATTCACAGAAACCTGTGGTAGGAATTCGCCCATCATAAAGGTTGAACTTCCACCATTGATAATGATTGAATCACCATCTGAACATAACTCAACGGCGCGTTTTGCAATGCGTTTTTTGGTTTCAGAGCGTTTCGCTTTATCTACTCTAAAAACACTACTTGCAATATGTTTTTTAATTGGTTCACCATGAATAGATTCAGCACCACCTCGAATCTTTTTTATTTCATTGCGTTTAGCCATTTTAGTAATGTCACGTCTAATAGTGGCCTCAGACGAATTTAGCTTTTCAGTAAGACTTCTTACACTTGCAAACTGTTGCTGGTCTAAAATATCTTTTATTAGTTGTTGTCTATGTTTTTCTAACATAGGGTTACCACCATGTTCAGTTGAATTGTCATTATTTTTATTATACATAAACTACATTTAAGTTATTGAAGCTAATATAATATAGTACTTCAGTCACAGGTGATTGTAAAAGAAAAGTTATGACGTAAATGGATAATTTTCTTTACATTAGGTGTAAATTTATATAAGTAAATAAAAATATAGA
>JGI26081J50195_1000152_pt1 | contig 29815 bp, 36 predicted proteins | sample SaaInl74LU_5_DNA_FD_50195 | JGI IMG/M metagenome (IMG submission 50195) | reverse complement strand
TGCTTCCACATTTTTCTCAGAATCATCCGCAAAGTAAACATCATCGTAACCTTCGTTATCGATTTTCTTTTCAATCCAATCTGCTTTATCTTTGGGATTATTAGATGCCAATGCAACTACAAATATCTTATTGGAGTTTACCCCAATATCCTTTAGATATTGTTTAATGGGTTGGTATGCTGCTCTTGCAGTTAGGATATACACACCATCTCCACCACTACTCTGCATTATTCTGCGGAGAACTTTGGTTATCTTTTTAATTTCTAATGGGTCTTGGACTTTTTGGAAATCTGAGAAGTCAAACTCATCACCAGGTTTTTCATTGTAAACCGCATATTCCCCAGGGGTGAGTTTTGATTTTTTTCCGTTTGAGTGGGTGATATAAATGTATGAGGTTGTTTTTACAAGTGTATCATCGAAATCAAAGATTCTTAGTTTCTTAGATTCGGTTAATAAACTCCTTGCTATCATATCTTCTTGCTCTTTGATTAACATACAAATATACCATTTTTTTATGAAAAATCCAAATTTAAGAACGAGTATTTAAGAACTGATTGTTTAATTCTAACAATCTTCTATTTTCCATTTCTAAGTATTTTACTTTGATGGTAAGTTCGGCAAGGTCTTTGGTAAGTTCCAAAATTTTCTCTCTGAGTTCATCTTTTTCTCTTGAACTCTTCTCCAATAATTGTTCTAATCTATCTATTCTACGAGCACAATCATCTTTGATGTAATCTTCCTCATCTTTTTTATCTTGCGCACGCTTTTCGTAGTATCTCCAAGCTCCAGCGGAACCTAATACTGTGATAAGTGTTATTAAAACTGCGTAGATTGATTCAGTTTGCATTTTATTTTTTTATTCTTGTCCTTTTTCTAACTCTGCTCTAAGGTAGTGTTTTGCTGCAACTAAATCTTCTTTAGCGTTGATGATTTTAGCTTGCCACCAATGTGGGAAATCAATTTCCTTACCACTAGCTTCAAACTCTCTCATCATCTCACCTAATTCATCTGCATATCTTTCGATAACACTTAAATCAGAGGCTAACATACCAGGTTCATTATCTTCGTGTCCTAAATCGATATCTTCTGAGATTTCCAATTCATCATTTACACCCATACTAGCTACATACTTATCTTCCATATCTTGCATTTGGATAAGATTCTTTCTAAGTGCGTTGATTTTCTTTGTTAAATCCTTTAGGATATTAAGAAGTTTTTCTCTTTTAGCAGGGTCTTTTTCAGTATTGTAAGGAACAACAGCTTTCTTTCTGTCCGCTTCCAATTTTGCAATTTGCTTTTTAACTGCCTCTATTTTTAAGAAAAGTTTTGGAATGCCTTCGTTCACTAATTGTTCAATAGTGAATCTTCCCTCATACTTCTCAACTAAATGTTCTTCTAATAGTTTCATAATATACTCCTTTGAGTTACCTTTAAGATAAATATAAAGATATTTTTATTTAGTAATAAAGACCCCCCAAAGGGGGTCTATATTATTATTCTTCTTCGCCTTTCTTACTGAAAATCTTAGTTGCGCCATCGATACCGAATGAACCCAATGTTATAATTACAAATGAGTTGAATACAGTATCATCGATAACTAACTCCTGTCCCATAATACCAGTTACGATATCAGCACCAGCAAAAAGTGCCATAACTGCGAATGATGCAAACCCTACGATGTTCTTTTCGTTAAGGTCATTACTGTCTTTGAAAATGTCTTTGAATGCCATAATAAATTTCTTTAATTAGATTTAATATAACAAATTAATGAAACTTATTTGGATATAAATATCAGATAGATGTGGAAATCACAACTTTTGGATGAAGTTAAGTACTTCTTGTTGAATTATGGATTTACCATGTGAAGATAACTCTGGCTTTTTATCGATGACCTGTATCTTACCTTCAAATGATGGTTTTCTATTGATGTAATCTTCGGTGATATACAATCCATCCAATACGAATTGTTTTATATCATGTCCTTTTCTAATAGCTGCTAAAGCTCTCATCATACCAATTGTATCTTCGGGTCCATAACCACCCAATGATTCAGGTATTCCAATAAATTGCCAAAATTCCTTAGAGTATAAAGTATGCATACCACATCCAAACTTAATGGTTGGTATTTGCTTTAATTTAATTTGCTCTACACTCTGAGTATATGCACCCATTACAGTTTCTTCTGAGAATGGGTCTGTATCTTTTAGTTTTTCACCAACAATCACATCCCAACTCGTATCCCACCACTTTGGAATAGATGGCGATATAATGTATTTTCCACTAAGTTGTTCAGCTGCTTTCAATTGGTAAACTAACTGATGTTCGTGCATAACGATATCAGTATCACAAAATATAAATTGGTCAAAGAAATCGATTCGGATTGATTCTCTTTTTTGTTGAGTAGTTCCGCCCAATGAATCATCTAATATAATTTGATTCAAATGTTTGATTCCATTGTATTTGAATTGATTATTAAAGATTTCCATAAAGTAATCTTGCTTCAATTCACTATTTTCCCAATCCGTTAAGGTTGGGTTTAGATTTAAGGTTGCTTTGATATACACATCATAATCACCACAATAAGAAAGTGCTTTTCTATATTGTACCATAAATCTCTCAAACATTTCAATTTCGGATGGCATGATGTGCATACACACCAATGTTTTTTTACTCATATCTTATCAATTGTTTGTGATATGTTTTTACTGAATTGATGGTAACTCCGAATATATCGAATTGAAAATTACCCTCTTCTATTTCGTTTGCTTCAAATATTTCAGCAAGTTGTTGAATATACTTAAATGATTCATTAGTTAATTGAGTTGCATCAAATCTAACAACAATATCATTTTCAGATATTGGGTCATTATTTGATTCCACAACAACTCTTTTAGTTAAATCATAAAATGTATTCTCTTGCTCTGAATTGATGTAATTATTTGCCATATCCTCACTACCTACATATATTCTACCACACCAAGGTTCTAACACTTTTAGTATTGGTAAAGAGCAATTACTTACTACAAATGCAATTTCATATTTTGGATGAATTATTGGATGTTGATATGGGTCATTTTTAACAAACTCACCCCACTTTCGAATGTAGTTTCTCATAGCATTCGTTTTCATTTTATGAAATGCCTCATCTTTGGTAATTTGTTCAATTCCATCCTGAAATTGCCCTCCTCTACAAGTTAGGTGATATACAAATCCTTCCCATGTCTGAATAATCTCATATCCACTTAGAATGAATCTATTGAAGATATCCGAATCTTCGTGATACGAATGAAATCTCTCATCATGCATTCCAATTGAAGTGATATCTTCTTTGTAAATTGCCCAAGGTGCAAATATTCCGTTTGTGGTTTTGTTTTGATGAACACTTTGCATTTTCTCTACAAAGTTATCAAATTCAGTTTCGGTAAAATCCTCAGGATACATTCCAAAGTTTTCTACAATCTTTTCCAACCCAGCAGGGTGTAGTGGTGGTTCGATTCTCGTTCCACTCACTACCGATAGGGGTTTTAGATACTTTAAGATAGCAGTATCAAATCCCTTACCCATATACATATCCGCATGAAACATACATACAATTGGTGTAGTAGCTGCTTCGATACATCTATTGTAACCATATGCAATTCCCATTGGGGAATCGGTTTCGTTTTTTAGGTATCTAATACCATTTTCGATTAACCANTTTTCAGTNCCATCATTATCACCATCTACATATACAACAATATCATATTNATTAGATGANTTCTTCTGAATTGATTGGATACTATTTTTTAAGTATCTTAGGTTGTTTTTAGATGGTATGCAATATGTTATTCGTCTATCCATTATTGAGGTTTATATGCCTTTACATAAATCCAATGAGTATGTCCACTATCAGAATAAGATTCTCTAACTTCAGTTGTTACATTAACATATCCAATATTTGTTAAATCTTCAATTACATCACTTTCATTGTGAATTCTAACATCGTGCAATGAATTAGTTCCAGTTGCATCGTAGTAGTTATCATAATATGCACTTCGTCTACCAATTGGAGAATCCAACCCTTCACCAAATCCCATTTGAAATGAGAATAAACCACCTGGCTTTAGAGTACGAAGTAAATCGGTAATTAATGATTTTCTAATATCATAAACTGGGATATGTTGAAGTGCAATTGTTGACATAATAAAATCATATTCATTATTACTCAACTCAGCTACATCAGTTCCATTATTACAATACCAATTACTATTTTCAGATGAGTATTGTGATTTATTAAATTCAATATTCCCAATTGAAATATCTACACCATCAACTCTACTCCAATCACATAAAGATAGCATATTAGTTACATTTCTACCTTTACCACAAGCAAAATCCAATGCAGTTCCACCATCCCACTTTTCTTTATCTTTCAAATCTCCTAAAAGAATATCCCAATAGTGTGGATTATTATTATGTTCCAAATGATTAGAAGTTCCATAGTGATATTGTCCCTTCTGCATTGAGGTATATTTGTTATCGTTACTTACCATAATTTTCTAAATAATATTTCAAATCTTCTGGAGTCCCCAATCCCCACATTTTAGGAGTATCAAATGTTCTGATTTTTAATCCGGCTTTGATTGCGTTGTTATAAACAGGACAAACATAGAATTCGTTGTTTACTCTGATATCTTGCTCAATCATCTCTTCAGCGTATTTCACAAAATCAGAACCATGTTTCCAATAGTAAAAACCAATAGTTGCCAAGTCTGAAATTGGATTCTTTTCTTGAACTTCGGTTACAAATCCATCTTCATCCAATTTAGCGAAACTCCACTTAGGGTGAGTTGAATGGAATACTGGAATACCACCATCTGCATCGTTCTCATTCATTTTGTAGAAGAACTCATTTGAATCCCACTCTACAAATTGGTCTGAATTAGCGAAGAAAAGAGGGTTACCATTATCAATAAACTCTTTAGCCAACAATGCGGTACAAGCAGCACCTTCTGTTAATCTATCCACTTCTACAATCTTACAATTCGGTGTGATAAGATTGAGTAGAGTATCTAAGTTAAATTTTTCTCTATGAGATTTCTGAACTACATAGATGTAGTTTGCTTCAATGTTTAGGTTTTCTACTACCACTTGAATCATTGGCTGTCCTTTTACATCAATCAATGGTTTAGGGAAGGAGTATCCTGCTTGTGCAAATCTACTCCCAGCCCCTGCCATAGGAATGAGGACATTCAATTTATTATCTACCCATTTTGGTTTATCATTTGTTTTACCCATTTCAATTTCAATTAATTTTTTGTATATGTTTGTATAGGTTACTTCATGTGGATTTTTTACTCTCAACACATGAGATTTAGAACGAGATGCGGCAAGTAACCCATAAGGTGAATCTTCTACAATTAAAGTTTCTTCAGGTAGTACACTCATCATTGAGATTGCTTTCCAATACATCTCTGGGTGTGGTTTGGAGTTCTTTACATCCTCATTAGAGATAATTAAATCCATAAACTCCATAATCCCCAACTTCGAAAGAACTGTCAGTACAGTCTTTCTAATTGAGTTAGAACACACTGCTACTTTGTAACCATCCTCAACCAATGCGTTCATTACTGATTGTAAGGTTTGATTTGGTTTCAACTCCTTCAACATTTGAAGAGTTATCTTTTGTTTCTTCTCCCAAACCTCTTTATGCAATTCGGTTGGTAATCCCCTTCGCTCTGTCAACATATCCAACTTTTGATTGGTTTTCAATCCATCGTAAGTTGATAAGTGTTCTGCCCAACTGATTTCATATTCGGGTCCTAATGCTTCGTTAAGTGCATCAAAGTGGATGTTCTTAGCTTCAACCAAGACACCATCCAAATCGTAGATTATTAATTTTGTTTTCATACTATTCCTCTTTCAAATGGTACAATACCATATTCCATAAACAATACATCCAATTCACTTTGATATTCACTCATATTCCATCTACCTTTATTAATAGCGGTTGCAATATAAGGAAATACCAAACTATCATAGTGATATATACCTCTCTTTTTTTCAATACCCAATCGAACCATAAAATCATCACCATGCGTAGCTACTGATTGTTCAAAATCCCAAATATTATAGGATGGTAATGAATCTAATATGTTTTTGAAGGTTTCAACTTTTACAATTGTAGGTTGTACTGAAAATTTAGCAAATTCATTCCTAACCAAAGTATTATCGAATGGTGATACAATCGCCGCATCTCCAGCAAATATCATTTTAATACTATTAACTAAACCATCATTTACATACCCAATGTATTTATCAATTGATTCAAAGTTAGGAGAATCAAATAAAATCATATCCTCATGCATAAACATAATAGTTTCTTCTTTAATCTGAGGTAAGATTTCTTTCCATCTATCCGTATATAGTTTTGAATCATCGTATATGATTCGTATATAATCGGATAAATGCGTATCATCTTCGTTAACCGCAACATAAATTTTAGTATCACTAAAATATTTGTTTAGTTGTCCAAAGAACATAGGCCACACATCTTTCATATCTGTGTGAGTGTAAACCACTATCGGTGCTTTTATTCCCATTTTGTTTCTAAATTTATTCTATTATCCCAAAGTCCGTTTTGAATCATCCACCATTTGTAAAATGCAATTGAGTTGGATAAATCACCACCATTACCTTCTATTTGTGTTGCAAATTGATGAAACTCACTACCCATATCCATTTGTTCCTCCAAAGAATCAAATAATGTTGTGAATGGTTTCATTGTATCCATTGAACCATAAAACCACATATCAGCAGGTCCCATATGAAAATGGTTCCAATCTGCCATATAGATTTTATCAGCTTCTATATTTGGATTAAAATTGATACATTGAACTGGGAATGGATTGCCTTTACCCGGACCAGATGTATTTCTATTGATTCTACCCAAATCAAATCTGGCTTTTATTACCACATCGTATGTAGTATTTGAGTTATAAACTAATTTCATAACTTCAGTTACACTATAAAGATGTGATAAAACTGATTGAGGTGAACGTGGTACACCCTGCAATTTATCCAACTTTTTTTCTTTTATAAAATCAGTAAAATCAAGTTGATGTTGGTAACTTGCTGATGTTGGTTTGTATAATTCGTTAATCCTACCAATCTTATCCACCTCCCAACTATGGATAAACACATCAGTATCTACCACATCTAAAATGTGTTTTTTAATGTGTTCATATCCATCGGAACCCAATGAACTCCGGTCCGTTGTTGAATTAAACAAACCATGCAAGCAAAGTGCAACCTTCATTAATCAATAACTTTATTATTCTTAAATACAGTGAATTCAGTTAAATCTCTATAACCATTATCTTCACCCAAATCACCACCTTCAGCAGAGTAGTTTTGGAACATTGCCAAACCTTGAGCTGCTTGCTGAGGAGTCATATACATATTCCAACCATGGAATGTAATATCATCCTCTTTGTAGAATTTCTCACTTCTACCTTCATAACGAGCTTTCTTAAACCAATCAGCTGCTTCAGCGTTATCAGTTAGAATCATACCACCCTTCCAAATTGGAAGTAGTTTTTTGATGTGGAATGATAATCCCATATAAGTGTTAGGGATATACATATCTTTTTTCAATCTCTTTGCGGCATCATAGATTGGATATGGTTTCAATTGGTAGATACCTTTCCAATGATTAGTTTCTTCTCTCCTGTCAAACACAACCTCACCACCAGCGTGAATGATTGATTGTGGAACTGATAAGTAAGTTTTAGATGGGATAGTAACTTCACCAACTTCCAAATACTTACAAATTAGGAATAATGCGTTTGTGCAACTATCAATTGAAACAGCGTAAGGAGCGCCAGTGTAATTAGCAATCTCCTCTTCAAACATTCTTACAATTTTATATGGGTTGTGTAACATAATTTAATCTTTTGTTAATATATAAAACTTTTTGGTAAATCCACAAGCTTCAAACATTTTGATACTTGCCTCATTATCCATTTTTACTTTTGCAAATGCGGATGGCCATATTTCCATACATTTGTTAATCATAAACTTACCCACTCCCTTACCTTGAAAATCAGGGTGGGTACATACTCTAATATCATCTTCAATCACTCCAACATATCCAGCGGGCTGTCCATCTACCAAAGCGATTCGGTAAAACTGAGAGTGATTACTCATATAAGATTGTTGCATCTCTTCAGTAATATGAACTGATTTGATGAATCCATCTAATACTCTTTCATCGTTTCTGAGAATTCTTACGAATTCCCAATATTGTGGTGAACATTCTACTAATTCCATACGCATATTTTTTGTATATCAGGTCCGCCTCTATAACTCCAAAACGCTTGGAGATATCCTCTATGGGTTGGCATATCCATCATTGGAGTTAAACAAGTTCCAATATCAATATAGGTATTATTGGGAAAATCTCTGAATAATTCAAAGATTGCCAAATTGGTAAATGTGGATGCTGAGAAAAGGAATACGTGGTTTTCAATATTATTTTCTTTAATCCAATCAGCGATTTTATCAATTTTGTCATAATCATTAATCATTGCATTATAACCTACTCTGAAATCTTTTACAAAGAAAGGTAATCTATCTAAGTTTGCATCCTCATGTCCAATGAATACACAATCTCTACTATAAAAGATTGGTAAAATATGTGTAATGAATAAAGGATAATTTCCATTTACCCAAAGGTTTGCCCAAGTTAGTGATTCATCATCACCACCAGCTAAATCAACTTGCCAATCAAAGTTTTCCTTTCCTACACAACAACTACAACTAATTCCTTTGTAATAGTTGGGTTGTTTGTATTGAAGTGATTCAACTAACTTTTGCTGATAGAATCCATGCTCTTTTGGGTCATAATGTTTGAAATCAGCAGGTTGATATGGTCCACTTTGTTTCTTATCACCAATTTGAATCGTATTATCCCCCAAAACCAATTCTTTGTTCTGAAGAATATACATTTCACCATCAGAAAATCGAGAGAATGCAAAATGCTCTTTGTTTTCCAACTTTGTTTTTAACTTTACAAAATCTCCTCTAAAGTTTTTCATTTCTTAATATTTCTAATACCTTTTCTGATGTGTTCCCTTCTCCATATGGACAGGGTTCACAAATATACGGATTTTCTTTTACTTTTCCAAACAATTTTCTTAAATCAGATGGTTTTTTACACAAATGTAAATGACCTGTATGTAATCCCTCAGGTCTTTCGGTTGTTTCTCTACATACAATTACTTGCTTATTAAAGAAAGAACCCTCTTCCTGCAATCCACCACTATCTGAAATGATGAACTTACATTTCTTAATATGATAAATCATATTTGTGTGGTCCATTGGTTCAACTACACTAACATTTGTTAGTAGATGTTTCCACATCTGAACATTTGGATTCGGATGGATTGGTAAGATGAATTCTAAATTAGGATTCTCTTTTGCCAAATCATTTAATTCAGTAAACCAATCTTCCATTATGTAGTGGTTTTCTCTACGATGTAAAGTAATCAATACAAAATTCTCATAAGTTGGGTCACCAAACTCTACTAAGTTATCCAATACCGAATTTCCAACTACATGAATTTTACCATGAACCTTTTCTTTGATTAAGTTGTTAGCTGATAATTGAGTTGGTGAAAAATTTACATCTGCAATTCTTGCAATCATTTGACGATATCCTTCCTCTGGATATGGGTGTTGTAAGTTTCCACTTCTCAATCCCGCTTCCAAATAATAGATTTTAAGTTGGCGATTGAATGCTGCTAAAGCACATCCAAATGCTGAACCAGTATCACCTTGAACCAATACTCTTCTAAAATCTCCTTGCGGAAATTGTAACATACAATCTGATATGATTGAATCTAATCGGTTATCCGATGTGTTTATATTGATTTTGTAATCAACTTCTACATCTTTCAACAAATCAGGGTGTTGGCCTGTGAATAAGAGTTTATACTCACTCCTATCCATAAGTTTAATCAATGGTTTAATTTTTAACCATTCGGGTCTTGTCCCAAAGCAGAGTAATATCGGATTATTTTTCATTTACTAATTTCCAGCCTTTATTTCGTTGTTCGTGAAAATATTGATTCATCAATTGTTTGAATGGAGTTCCATCTACTGATGTTTGATTTGATTCCCATAGTGAATTAGCATCTCCACCATACTCACCTTTAATACTACCCCATAGTTCTTTATCTGAACGAGGATGTGGTGGAACGAATGTTGGGATTCCAGCATACTTTTGTAACATATATGAAAAGTGCATATCCTCACCACAAGTATTATACTTTGGGTCTGGTAGTTCTCTTACCATATGAGATAACCATTCTCTTTTGAAGAACCAACTATGTCCAACTAAATCAACTTTAACCGCCTTTTCATTGTTACCCATATCAGGCCAACCGAAACGAATGTAGTGTTCATAATAAGATGAGTGTTGTGGTGGAAGTGGATTTGGATAAAGTAATCCAACAGTTCCCAATAATCCTTCATTAGTTTTCATTGTTTCCATACAATTCTCCAACCATCTACGACCAGGAATCGTATCATCATCAAATACCACAACATATGGATTTCTAGCATTCATAGCGAAGTAGAATCTTGCCCAAACTCCAAAGTTGTAATTACAATATGCAACCGGAATTTGTGTTCCAATATCATAATTTAGTAAATCGTTATCACCTGGATTGTTATACCATAAAAGTATTTCATCAGGCGGTATAGTTTGATTCTTTAATGCCTCTAATTGTTCGTTGAGGTTATCACCTCTTTTGTAACCATTTAATACTGCGGTAATCATAACTTATTCATCATATCATTTAACCAAACTTCTTTTGTGTAGTAAGTATGGTAATTATCTTTTGATTCTTCACTTTTCTTTTTGTAGAATGTTTCATCTTTCAACATCTCTACCATTAACATAGCTGATTCAACATCGGATACATCAACTGATAAATTTGGGTGAAGTAATCTTTGAGTATCTACTTTTTCATTTCCAATTACGGGTATTCCAAAATATGCACAATTAAGAGCGAATGTCCCAGCGGCTACTGTTGGCATTAGGTGAACTGCGTATTTGAATTTGGATACTTCTCTCATCCAATCAATCCAACTCATTCGTGGGAAGTGGTTTAGATTATCCATTGCTCCTTCGTTAACTCTCTTAGCGTGAGATTCTTGTCCCCAAATCGGTAGTCCAAATTCGGATGCTACCATATAGGATTCAAACCCACCATACCATCTACAAAAGTTTCCACCAATTAGAACTTTATCTTCGGTTTGTGGTTTGATATCTTTAATCAAATCTTCAATCATAAGTGAGTGAATAATTTCCACTTTCTTATTTTTGAACATACCTCTATAATATGCAACATCAGAAAGATTATGTGCAAAGATACCATCGGTTTGTGCTAAGAAATTATAGAATTGAATTTGTTCTACAATCTCATAATCATTCCATAACCAATGCGGTCCTTCTTGAATGTAATAAACTTTGGTATTTGATTCCTTTAATGTAGGAACGATAGGTTGTTCCAATAGTGGAGTTGCTGGATTGAATCCATCCATTATTTTCATTCCTTCAGCTGATATGAAAAACTTACCTTTTGGAAAAATAATAAACACAACATCAAACCCACTAACTTCATTAAATTTCTGAATTGGGAAGTGAACTGCATCTAATGCATGAATCCATGCAAATTCAGTTCTCATATTTTGATGGTTGGATGGAATCTTACCAACAAATCCCATTTCCGAAAGGAATGCTATTCTCATATCGTTTCGTATAATGCGTTTTGTTTTTCTTGTCTTTCAATTCCTTTGGGATGATATAATGCAAACTCCTCTTCAAAGGGTAAGTAAGTCATTGTATTATAACCTTTGATTCTTTCATGTACTTTACCTTCCCACTCAATCTCCGAAGTTCTACGATAGATTCTAGTCTGAACATCGGGCCAATTTACCCATCCTTTTTCGTTTACATTCCATCTCCACTTTTGAATGTGTTCGTTTGTCAAACCTTCAACAGTGTTTACTCTTGGAACAAAGAATAAATCGATATCTAAATTTGCTTCTAACAAATCATGCATATTTGTAATCAAATATTCCGATGGAATTTCATCTGCATCAATTTGGAAAATGAAGATACCCTTTGCGTGATTTTTAAGATTGTTTTTGTAAGATGCAAAATCTTTGCTAAGTGGGAATCCAATTACATTTACATTATCATGTAACTGATTAATAATTCGTAAGTATCCCATTACATCATCGGTAACTCCACCCTCATCATATTGAATTAGAATTTCATCATCTGATTGGATTCTGGGATGTAGGAAGTTTACCAATCGAGTGATTTCTTCCAACTCATTACAAACAGTAATAGCGTATGTAATATTAACCATAATATTGTTCTAATATGTTTTTCTTCAAAAATACTTCAGTAGCGTATTGAATACCATCTAAGTTATAAGTTCTATAAGCCGCTCCTTTTGCTACAAAATCAACATTGGTTTTTATGAATGAATCATAGATTCGGTTACCACCCATATCAAATGGAGTTTTTAATTCATCCAATCTAACATTCTCTTCACTAGAACCTCTGTAACTATTTGTTCCTGCTATTTTCTTAAACCATTGAATAAACTTCAAAGGTTGGATATTTGAAAGTTTAAGTGCTGATACTTTTCGTTGGTAAATTCCCGTAACAAAGATTAGAGTTTCTTCCGTTCCTCTTAGAGTAGTTCTATCACCATCCGCATACTTGTAGGTGGAGATTTTGTAAATACCATAAGGTTTAATATTAGTTTTTGAAACCCTTTCACCAACATTAATATAACCTCTATATTGTGGTGCGTAATTCATTATACTTTATTTAGTTTTGGTAACTGCATTTTTTGTTTATTCAAATCTGGCATCTTAAATGGAACCGTCTGAGGAACTCCCTTTGAATACTTGTCCATCATTTTTACAAATTCCTCATCCATTTTTTCCAAAGAGAAATTGGTAAGAGTATTTGTTCTTAATCCAGCCGATTGTTTCAAATGATTTTGGTAATCATTATACACCTTATACATTTTGTTTGCTGCATCTGAGTAATTTACCGTAAACCACTTAGATTCCTTTAAGATAAACTTATCAGCTGCGGAATCATGTACATCCGTTACTTGTCCATCCAATAACACAGTATGTTCTGCTGGTAAGAAATCAATTTGTCCACTCCAATTAGATGCTAAGATTGGTTTACCCGTCAATGTGAATTCAGCCAAAGGTCTGCCATATCCTTCACCTTTAGTGAATGAAACCATTGCACTTACTTTTGGATGATGGTATAGTGATGCCATTTCGTTATCACTCAAATCACCATGCAATAAATAAACCGCTGGTGCATCATCTCCAAATGGTTGTAAAATACCATCAATCTTTTCTCTAATTGCTTCTCTATCCATTACTGAAAATCCCGCACTGGATGTTTTCATAATAAGCCCAGGTCTTTTATCTTTAGGAAGGTATTTGAATACCGTAGCGAATGTTCTAATTACCATACCTACATCCTTTCTATCCTGCCCAACATCACCTTTCAACCAATGTCCAACAAATAAGAAATTGAAATCCGTTTCTAACTTATCCAACTCAGATAGAGTTTCGGTTGGATTTGAATAAATTTCAGTATTAACTCCCTCAAATAAAACTTCAACAGGTTTAGTAATTTTGAATTCGTTTACAACTTGCCCAGTTTCTTTATTCTTCTCTTGATATGCGGTTCCAACCATAATAGATTTTGTGAACTGAGATGGAACGATAATCAAATCCATTTTATTTGAACCATCAATAAAGTCCTTTGGAATAATTGTAGTTTCAACACCAGCAGTAATACCAATATTGAAATTACCCTTTGCTTCAAACTCATTGGCCACAGACATCTGCATAAAGATATCTGGCTTTCTATCCAATTGGGTGATTACATTTGCGAATACTTTTTGTCCAAATTCACTATGTGGTTCAATTTGATTTTGAGGAGTGTTTCCCCATCGGGTTGGTACAACTTTTACATCGTACTTATCCATCTTAAACAAGCTTCGGAGAATATCTCTTGCGTGGTCACCATAACCACTTCGAGTGAAAACGGGAGCTTGATATACTAATAGAGGTTTATTCATAACTTTTTATCCTTTGAATGCTTCAATTTTTGTAATCTTAAAATCTTCGTTCCAATAGATTACATCTAATACTTTTATAGTTTCTTTATTTGTGTGAATTACAATATGATTGTAAGTACGATTTCCAATTTGCTTAGATTCGTTTAATACAAACTCTAAACCAGAATCAAATAGACCTTCGTTCATATCCAATACATTTTGTCTACCATGCCACATATCGTTCCAATCGTATAGTTCTATATCTTTTGAATAAAGTTCTTCCAATTTCATTAGATTCTTTTCATTCAAATACTCAAAATACATTTCGGATATTTCCAAAAAGTTTTTTGGAGATGGATTACCATATTGCTCTCTGATTATTTTAGTTCCCATAATTAATTTATCTTAAATAATTCGTATGATTTTCTTGGTTTCCAATTTTCAAAGGTAGTTTCAATTCCATCGATAAGAGTTTGGCACATATTTGTGTTTACCAATCCCATCTCACCCATAAACATTTCTCTACCAACTAAACCAGCTTTTGTTCTATCTTCTTTTGGAGTGTTGTACATCTCTTCCATAGCGGTTGCTAAATCATAGATATCTACTTTATCATCCCAAATATAAGGAGTTGGAACTGAACCAGCCATAGTTTGTGCTCTACTCCATACAGGCCTAACCCACTCACCATGTGTTACTTTACCTTCCCAGTCTCTCCAATTGTGAAGTGAACCAATCTCAATGTAATCTTCAGCGGTTAGCAATTTACCATCTTTACGGAAACCGCATTGGTCTTGTAATCCACCAGTTACATTTACGATGATTGGAGTTCCAGCCATTACTGATTCTGCAGTAGTTAAACCAAATCCTTCGTTACCAGCAATGTTGATTGTTGTATCAGCCATATTGTAAAGGTAATTCAACTCAGCTGTACTTCTTCGTTTATCTGAGAAAATTACATTTGTATTGGGTGCTAATGTTTTGTGTACTTCTAATAGGTTTGTACCATTATCATCGATTGGTTGAGTGTGCATCAATAAACAAACTTTAGATGCTTTCTCTTCACCAATTCTATCACAAAATTGATTAAATGCCATAATCACATCCGCTGGTTGTTTTCTACGAATGTTACGATTTGACCAATAGAAAATAAAATCGAATTCTTTACCACCTAAAACTTCAGAACGGAATTCCATAGGTACATCGGTTGGCTGATATTCGTTTGGATTGATACCATGTGGTACATAGGATACCTGCCAATCTGAATGAGGTTTCCAAGTTGGTTTGTCCGTCAATGAGGTTAAACGGGAAACAATACCATAAGTTTGACGAGAAATACATCCAATCCAATCACAACTCTCATAATAGTTTCGGTTGTAAAGTGGGTCTGGCAAATCATCCCAAATTGCGTAAAAAAGGATTGGAATGTTTTGTCTGATTTCATGCTCCATCTCATATAACCAAATCCAATAACGTGGGTCAGTAAAGTGAAGGATAGCATCAGGTTGTTCTGAATTTATCAATTGACGAATCAAACCTTGGTCACCATAACCAGTCCAAGGTAGAATCTTTACACTAGCATCTTCTACACCAGTTTGGCGTCCTACATCAGCGGATACATCTAAGATTTTTCCCTTTTCAGGGTGATTGATAGCTGCTCCAACTTGGAACCAGTCGTATTTATGAACAGTACCCATAACCAATGCTTTACTCATAGTAGCGATACCACTCGCCATTCGTAAATCATCAGAAAGTAATAGGATTTTTTTCTTTTTACTCATAACTTATTGAAATAACTTTTTATCTTAAAATTGAGAACCGCTGACTTGTAACTTTAGGTATTCATTCATTTCCTGTCTAAATTCTTCATCAGTTACATACCTTTCAACTGTTCTATTTACTAATTTTTGAAGTGTTACATCAGATTCAAAAGAAACTCTTTTGAAGTTGGAATACACCCCTTTTAATATTTTAACCGTAGTTAATTTAGTTTCTACATCCATAATATATAAATTATATCTTTATATATAAGTATATAGATATTTATTTTTTGTTATGGTTTCCCATCACAAATCCCTCTATGAAGGAATTCACAAAATTTACAATTCTTTTTACCATCACCCGGCGTTTTGGGGTATTCGATATCCCTAAACTTACCTTCATCATCAAAAACCTCATCTACAAAACTCATAAACTCACTATAAACTTTGTTTACAGTTGGTTTACCATTTGCAGGGATGTGTTTTGACATATGTGGAATTGGGAAAGGAGCTTCATCAAATAACTTTCTACGCATAATCTGATACTCCACTTTGATTTTATCCAATGGAACATTGAATAGTTCTGAGTAGTATTTTTTGTAAAGAACGATTTGAGCGTTCTTAAACTTATCCGCTTTTTGGTATTTGTTCCAACCCCGTGTTGATGTTTTTAAGTCAATGATGATAATAGAGTTATCTGATAAATCTTTCATCACAATATCCACAAATCCAATGAAGTGAACACCTTCTTTGATTTTAGCATTAAGAGGAATCTCAATACCTACCAACTCAAATCCAGTCTTTGTGTAGAATTTATCAATGTGTTTCTTAAACCACTCCAAAATCCGTCTACCATCACCATAGAACTCTTCCAATTCCAACTGAGTACAAATTGTACCTTCTGTCAACTTTTCAGTTTCTTTGGTATATTCTTTTCGCATCCAGTCCAACAATAATTTATCGGTATCGATTTCCATTGCTTGTTTCTTAGAAACACCATACATCACCGAAAGGAAATGTTGGATTGTTTCGTGAATGGAAGTGCCAAAGATTGTATGAATGTTGGCGGATGATTCACCCAACCTATCGATATATGCCAACTTATACTGACGAGGACAAGTTGAGTACATTGAATATTGGGAAAAACTTACTTTAGCCATAACTTTACTTTTGTTATACAAATATACGAAAAAAGATTGGATTTACCAAACCGAGGAAATATTATTCCCACAATTTCATTTCTTTTTCGATTTTTATAATTTGTTTGGTATAAAACTCCATAACTTTTGTTTTTAGAATCTCAAACCAAGCATCTTTACCCATATCGGTAAAAATCAATTCTTTGTTAGCATCTTTAATCTGAAGTTGTCCTTTACCTAATGCTCCAATTGAAAGAATTGACCAATCTAACTCCCAAATGTATTTAATATGAATATCTTCAATCAATACATTCCCATTTTCTCTTTTGTAATCAATAAATACATAAGAAAGAGTTTTTGAATCATCTTCTAACACATCTTTTAATCGTTTAACCGAAATTAGGTTTGGCATTGAGAATCCATCGGTTTCTTGCACAAAGTGAGATTTGGTATCAAATAAATTGATATTACCATCAAATACCAAAGTAAAATCATCAATACTTCTTTTACTTTTAGCTTCTACTAAATTTTTAGGTAAAATCTCCTTTAAGATATCAACAGTATCAGCTTCCAACTTATCGCCAACAGCTCTATGCCCATATGATTCGGATAGTTGAAAATCTTTTAATTTTTCTTTTAATAACTTCTTTAACTCAGAGTTTGTCATATCAAATCAATTACACTATGAATATACAAAAAAAAGTTGAGAAATCCAAATGAAATCCCAACTTTTTTATAAAAAATTTGATATTGTTATACCTTTAATTTTAGTTTTTTAATTACCTTTGGGTCAGTTCCGTAATCTTCTGATAACTGAATGATTCGTTCCCTACCATCCTTAGTTAGGTATAGAATCTTTAGATAATCCTCAGCTTCTGATTTAGATACCATATAATGCTTTGCTACCAACTCCACTAACCAACTTTCATACTTATCAGCAGTTTTTGGCTTCATATACTTCATAAAGTGTCTACCCTTTGGAAGTAAATCAATTAGAGCCAAATACATTGCTTTAGGTGGAACCTCTTGCAGATATGGTTGGACTGTTGCAATGGTTTCTACCCATTCATATTTCATAGATAAGAAACGAAGAACCATATAGTTGGAAAATGTTTTCTTATCCGATTCATCCAATGTATCCCAATACTTTGCGTTTTGAACATTGGTTATTTGTGTGATATGGTCGAAGAGGGTAGCAGCCATTATTCTTTTTCTTCTGCTCGTTGTTTATCTAATTGTTCTAATGCTTTCAACTCAGGTGCCATAAGTTCTTGTGAAATCTCTCCACAATTACCACAAAGGAATACATCGATTGGAACGATAACATCCTGCGCTGTACCTGTTAGGAGTTTTGAGATTCTACGGAACTTACCACCAGTTACGAAAGTATCGTAACCACAATGTTCACATACCAATGGTTTAGATTTACCCAAATCAATTTGAGGTTGTCCCATTTGTGCTGATTCGTTGGATGGTTTTTGTGGTTTACCACCACCATTCATTCCTACTATTTTTGCCATTTTAGATTAAATTTAAGATTTCTATTAGAGTTGCTGCCATTGGAATTTCCTTATCAATAGAATGGAAATGTCTTGTCTGNCCTTCCGATAATGCGATAATCACATTTGCGGTATTTGCTGGAGCGAACTCATCAACTTTATCATANAANAGAGTAAACAATTCAGTAAAGTCAGTAACCCTACTATCAATAATTGTTTGTCTCATATTCATATATTTGTTTCGTTTATCATCATTTGATTTGAGGATATCCAAAACTTTCATTTTGTAATCGTTTTCCAAAAGATTCTGAGTATCTACTTTCAACTCACCTTTGATTGAGTTCATTTGGCAAGTATTGATAATCTTACGAATATCAGGATANCCAGCATCAATAATAGGAACTAAATCTTTTGGTTCATACTTAATACTTTCACTTCCCAAAATCTTTGAGATTTGAACTGCAACATCCTTTTTAGTTGGAGGTACAATTTGGAAAGTTTGGCAACGAGATTGGATTGGTTCAATTACTTTCTCCACATAGTTACAAGTCAAAATGAATCGACAGTGTTGTGAGAAAGTTTCCATTAAGTTACGAAGAATNGCTTGTGCATTCTGAGACATATAATCAAACTCATCTAAGATAATAATCTTATACTTTTTGAATCCCATTGAAGATGCAAAGTTTTTCACTTTATTACGGACNGTATCCACATTGTTCTCATCCGATGCGTTGATTACCATATAATCACAATCCAATGATTTTACAATCAACTTAGCCAATGTGGTTTTACCCGTACCAGCTCTACCATAAAGAAGTAGGTGAGGAATATCACCAGTTTCTAAATAACCTTCAACCTTTGATTTAAGGTGTTCGTTACCTACATAGTTTTCCAATACAGTTGGGCGATACTTCTCAACCCAAAGTGAATTATCTACTTGTTCGTTTTTTGTTTCTTCGAAAAATGCCATATTTTATTTTTTATCGTCCTACTTCAGACAATCGTTTTTGCTTAAATTCTTCCCAACTCATTCCAATACCATCAATGTAGAATAAATCTTCAGGTTTCAATCTACCCTCATTGTGTAAGGTGGTGTATCGTTTGATTGCTTGTCTTTTCCACCAATTGTTAATGTAATCTACACCATCTGCGAACTTCTTCTTCATCACCAATTCTGATTCTTCAATTTTACTACAAAGGAATTCATTTCCGTTCTCATACATTTGAGCGAAATAAACACCTCTTTTGAATCCGTGGTGATAATCGGATGCTTTGATACCACACTCTTTGAAAATTTGTCCCAAAATCTTTTGTTTGATACCACTTACAGGTCCACTAGCACCTTCACCAGTTCCCATATTCGCTCCATTTCGAATTCGTTCATTTGTGATTGCGGTTTCGTACCACTCAGCTCGGTTCTCTTTCAACCATTGGTGCCAAGGGTCATAGAACTCATCATCAGGTTTGATTGCAATCTTACCAGCGGATTCTCCCAAAGTTTTGAAGTGAGGAATACCATTATACTGAGAATGAATTCCATATAGGGAAGTTGTTCCCACAGCTATCAATGTTTGCCCATACTTCTTTTTCCAATACTCTCGTACTTCAGGCACAGTAGTCATCATTGCTGTCAACTTACCACCTAAGAAATTGTAACCTAATGGTTGGGTACAAACAATAGTGGAAGCGATAGTTGTGTAGTTCAACTTCCCCTTTTGGAACTTATCTTCTTTAGTCCATCCGATGTAATTATCTCTAACAGCCATTGCGGTAACATCTGAAGCGAGTGATACTAAACCTAATAGTTTACCACTCTTTCTATCTTTGATAAAGATTTTCACATTTCGGCCAGGGTTAGCTGTCCAACTCATTGTGTGAATCATCTTACGAAGATATGTCCACTTTGTAGATTCTCTAGCATCATCATCAACGATTTCAACATAAGGTTCCAACTCTTCAATTTCTTTGATGGTTAGTTCCTTATTATTGATATCAGTTGGTTTCCATTGGATATCGTACAAAGAGGCAATTTGGGATTTATCTCTGAGCATAGAATCTTCTTGCAATTCTACCCACTTTTTGTAGAGGGTTTGCTCTTCTACACTCATTGTCATAAGGTAATCCATATTCTCAATCAGCTTTTGTTTAGCTTCTTCAAATACGAATTCTGGCTTTGTTTCTTCTACATCCCAAAAACTCATAATGTTACTTTAACTTGGTTATTCTAAAATTTTTTCCTACTTTATTTCTACTAAATAGTATCGTGATGTGTATTCACCATCCACAAAGTTTAGATGTGCCAAACCCTGTGAAGAGATTTTCAATGATGATGTTGATGAACCTTTGTTAGCCATCAAAATTGCTTTCAAATACTTTGCTGAGAAAGCGATTGGTTGAACATCACCATCACACTTACAATCAACAGTGATTGAAATGCGGTTAGAGTTGATTGAAGAATATCCTAAGATGATTTCTCCCTTACCATCTTTACAAGTGAATGTGAATGTATCAGCATCAGCCAAAGCACCCTTAGATTTGATGAATTTGTTTACAAACTCATTATCCAATGTAATATCCACATTGAAAGGAGGAAGTGCCTTCAAATCAGGTACTGCTGGAATAACTGAAGGAGCTGCCAACATATACTGCATCTTAGTTCCCTTATCTGAGAATTTAAGTGCACCGGTTACTTCCTCTACTGAGATACCATTATCCAATACACTCAACAACCCTTTCAACTGAGATGTAGTGTAGATACCAAACTCACCATTTGGGAATTCAGATTCAGTTACTGTAACATCACCCAAAAGAGTTTTGTCATCTGAAATCATACGAACCGAAAGGTTTGTATCATCAGATTTAATCATTACCGATTCAACCTCTCCACCAAGGTTGTAGCGGTTAATAAAACCATCGAATTTTACTTTTTCCATAATTTACTTTTAGTGTTTATTTTTTAATTGTTTACAAATATACGAATTATTTCTCACATTACCAAATTAAAATGCGAAAAACTTTTCAGCCGTTTTGGTTGAGGATAAAACTTCACCCCAATTTAATGCTCCGTAGAAATCTTCCAATTTCTTTAGGAGTTCTCTTTCAAAGATTTTATCATAATCAATGTAGGTAGTTACCAAATCCATAATTTCCTTTGGGTCATTGTAACCATTCATAGCTACACCATCCAAACCATATGGATTTTGTTTCAAATACACCCATTTAATCTTATCACCATCTTTTAGTGGTTCATATTGTTTATCCAACCCAAAGTGGGTTAGTAGTTGGTTGTATGCAATTGCTGCTTTTACGTGAGCCGGAGTTCCACTTTTGAATTGGAACATTGCAGTTTGTTCCTTTTTCTTTGGTAGGTATTTGGATAGTTCTTTCACTGCCCCAGCTTTAGCAATCTTTACCACATCCATATTTACCAAATCTTTTTTGAAATCATATACTTTATTGGTAAGTTGCTCTTCCGTATCACCTCTAAGGATTTCAATCAAAACCTCACCCATAAACTTACGGAATGCGGCTGGGTATGAAGAACGAACAACATCCAATCCTTTTACATCCAACTTATCAACAGGTACACCATTATCTGAAATAATCCATTGAGCGTATCGTTTCTTAGCAATCCAAATACCAGCTTTGGATACGAATTCCTTCTTAATCTCAAATCGGTGTTTATCAATGTTGAATACTTTCTTACCTAAGATATCATAGAAATTATTTAGGTAATCTTGCATTTCACCAGCAATCTCATTCACATAACCAGCAATTACATCTTGCTCTTCGTTTTTCCAATTAGGTTTACGATGGTCTAAAAGGGGAACTGCGGAGAAAAATACCGAATCAGTATCAATGTATATGTTAGAGTCAGCATTAGGAGTATTAAGCTCCTTATTGTATTTGATGTTAGCCATATCAGCTGTGCTCTTAATAACCGTCTGTCCCGTTGTGGTAACAGCGGTAGCATTATCAACATCATAGAACCTAAAGGCAGGAAGACCAAGCACACCATAAAGAGAGTTAAGTAGAATCTTCTGAACCAACTGACGTTTCTTATAGAATGCGTATTTTTCTTTATCTCCCTCATCTCCATACTTCTTTTCCAACTTTCTAAATTCAACCCTTTGTGAGAACCACAAGTCCAAAATATCAGGAATACAACCTGGCTTATCGGTTCTATACATTACACCATTGGAAGCGATTGAGTATTTACTTTTCTCCAATAACTTTTGTAAGTTATCTTTGGTTATATAATTATCACCAACTCTATATTCAGCTACCTCACCTTTGATAAATTTCTGAGCATCCCAATCTTCAATCTTTCCAACTTTGGTTTCAGGTGAGATGTTGATACTCATAATGATGGATGGATATAGAGATGTTAAATCCAAATCATAAATCCATTCATACTTTCCAACAATAGGTGCTTTTACATATGCCCCAATGAACTTCTCTTCATTGTTATCCCTAAGTGCCTGCATTCGTTCTTGTCTATCCGCAGGTTTGTTAGGTGCTACGATACCTTTTCGTTTTAGATAAGTTAACATAGCCCCCTCCAAATACTTTGAAGAGTAAACGAAATCTTCATAAGGAACATGCCCAGCGTGACAGATACCTCTAGCGGTATCAATGAACTGAAGTTTTTGGTCAAACTCAACTACCAACTCCACATCCACCAAGTTATACTCAATGAACTTTTCAATATCATCTCTGAAGAGGATATCCAAATTTCCATCGTATTCAATCTTACCCTTACCCAACTCTCTTTGAGCAATCGAATCTAATCGATATGAATCTAATTCCGAATAAGTAAAGTTCTTATAAAGTGAAAGGTAGTCCAAATAAGAAACACCAGCCATAAAGTATCGTTTACGATATGGTGACCAGAAACACTCACCAATTGGTGATAAACGATTTGCATGGCGTTCTCCCAACAATCGTTTGATACGATTGTATAACATAGGAGTATCGAAGTAATCGATGTTCCATCCCGTTACAATAGTTGGGTTGATGTATTCATACAACTCCAAATATTTCATCAACATATCCTCCTCATGTTTGAATGGGATTACGATTGCTTTATCGGTTTTCTTTTCAATCATCTCACCTTTCTTATCCATTACCAATACCCAATATTGATTGGTAGCGGAATCATGCAAACCGATGGATGTTAATTCATTCTTAGCTTCTTCTGGATTTGGTAATCCACTCTCCATCTCACACTCAATATCGTATGTAAGAATCACGTGTCCTTCGGATGGCAAATCTGAATCCGTATAGGTATCAACCAAAACTCGTGTGGTTTCAGGTACATCGGATTCAAACAAATTTACATCATCTTTTGTGTATTTGTAAATCTTAGTTACTTTATCACCATAAAGAGTTGTGTATTCACCATTAGTAGCTTTTTCATAAGCATAACGGGTGTAGGGAAATGAACGATAACCTTGACGGTCATCCCAAATATGAACTAAATTCTTCTCTCGCTGATAGTAGCAGTTTTGATACGCCATTTATTATTTATTTGTTACAAAGATACAAAAAATATCCGATTAATCAAAGGATTTTCTTGCGTTATTAATAAAGTTCTCTTCTATCTTCCAACTTTTAAGTTGATGTTCCCATAGTAATGATTCTGCAATGTGAGTTACATCGGGCCTTTGGATATCACCATCCAATAATTTTACAACCATTTCTTTGAACTCTTTCTTACCATTATAAAGTAGTGGGTAATCTTTACCAACCATTTCAGGGTAACAAAAATCATTTGGTAGTAGATATGGAACACCTCTACTCAATCCATCAGTTGCACTCATACTCCATGCTGAATAACCTTGAAAAGTTCCTACACCAAAATGTGCTTTGGATAACTGATTCAAATATACATCTCTATCAGCATGTCCAATGTATTTGGTATATGGTTTACCCATATCCTTTAGTGAAGTGTAAACTTTGAAATCTTGTCTTTCTTTCCACAACTCATCCATAGTTTCAAAGAACCAATCTGAACCAGTGTACACACCTTCTCTATGGTTAAATACGATTGTTTTATCATCGTATTCACCGGTTGGTGTTGCTGAATCACAGCCTAAATACCAAGGTTGGATAATCTCTTCCAACTTCTCAATGATATGTGGTTGGAATGTTTCACTTGCTCTTTTGATAACCAAATCTTTTACCCATTGTGAATTCACACCACAAACTTTCATTTGTAACATACCTTTGATATTTCTCCAAAAGGAGTTATCATCTCTAGCACCATTATCTTTAATTTCCCACCAATGGCAATATCCAATGATTGGTTGGGTTTTGTTGTAGATACGGGTAATTTTGAATTCGTTAGTCCACTCAGGCAAATGTGACCAGATTAGATTAAATTCACCATTGTATTTGTCTATAATTCGTTCAAATACTTTATGAGGATAATCTACCCTCATTTTAGGTGGAAAGCAATCTAACCCTTCCATTTTAAGTAAAGTAACATTCGGATATTCAAACTGATTGATGATACCCGGATGATTATTCAAATCAGGGTAAGGTAGAATCCACTCCCACTCTTTACCAATTTGTGTGTTATCTAAAAAGGATTTGAACACCAATAGAAACGAATCCCTATTGATGTCCTTTGCCATCCCAAAGTTTGTGTAATTTGGTATTACTAATACTCTCATATTTTATTTTTAATGTTTCTACACATATACATACATGGTAGAGGAAGTAAACGCAAAATTATGCGTTAAAAATGTTATTTAATGTGTGTGCATCAGCCAAAACACTAAACTCACCAATTGAGATAAAGTGTTGTTGATTCTTCATAACCAACTCAAAGTTAGCTTTAGAATACCACTTCCAATAATCCACATTTGAAATATTGTGGTCAACATCATTTTCAGAGCGGTTGTGGTGTTTTTGCTGAACAATACAATTCTGAATGGTGTACCCCATACTTTGTTTTCTCTGTCCCAAATCCAAACCAGCTTCACCTCGTTTATTTGTTCCAAAGTCAATCGTAGTAACTTCAGGTTCTTTGTAAGATTCAGCTGTAAACTTCATTACTTTGAACTTAGTCTGTCCGTTTAGGAATGGTTTAAGTTCGTTAAGTAGGGTTTCGTAAATTGTTTGTTTATTATCGGTTGGAGTTTCTGATGTGTATGTATCTTTAAGTTTGATGTAAGTTGGTAGAATCAACTTTTGGAATCGGTTATCCATAGTAGCCCCAACATTAAAAAGAGTTTCATCATCAACCACCTCTTCCATTTGTGCAATCAAACCATTTACAAAATCAGTAACCAATAGGTTGATTTGTTTTTCCGATTTTCTATCACCCATATGTGGTAGAGATGCTCTCAATTCCATTACAGCATCCACACAAGCCATACCGAAATCTTCTTTACCCAATGAGGCATCTGCTAAATTGGTAGTGTTTAACTTATCAGGTTGTGAACCCAATAGTTCTTTTCGTTTCTCTTCATATGAATCCCAAGCCACATTATCAGCGATTTGATTCATAATTGTCAACTCTAATTTAGCCTCAGCTTCAGTAACACCATTGGTGTGTAAAGCCATCAACTGTTCTTCAATATTACTTTCGGTTGATGAGTAGTAATATGAACCTCTCTTATCAAAGGTAGTCAACTTTCGTAATCCCAAAAACCTCATAGGGATGATTTCACTATATTCGGATACCTTTCGTTTGTAAGAAGCGATTGCTGATGAGAAAATTGCAATCTTAGAATTACCCACAAATGTGTTCAGAGTATCAATGTGGTTTCGGATTGCTTCAATATTAAGAATATCTCTAAAGTAGTTATCAGACCCATCTTTTCTCATTACCTTACCAACAAAAGCAAGGAACGCTTTCTGATATTCAATCCATTTATTGAAAGTATTATTAAGTGCTAAAATCTCCAACATATGAACATAGATACTTTCTCTACGAACCTCAATACTTACTTCAAAATCATTAAGGGTTTCACCAAATGATGGAACATTCTCACAAATCATCTGAATAGAAAGTTTCTGGTCTGACTTCTTAGTTCCAACTTTCTTTTGTTGGTTCTTTGATTCTTCAATGTAAGATTGAACTTCTTCTAAGATGGAAACAGTATGTGAAACTGAAAAATCTTTCTTCCAATCATCAACTGCTTTGTATTCGGTGATTAGTTTATCAACAATTTTTTCAAAGGCTGTAATTGAAAACTTCTCCGAATACAACCAACACACCAAAGTAGTGATGTGTCCCCTATCTTTCATTAGGAAGTTTTTAAGTTTGAAAACCCTATCCTCAATCCAAGAAATTGGAAGTTGGTTATACGAAGAAATACCACTACCAATTTTGATTGCGTATTTCAATTTATCTTCTAATACAGAAGAAATACCAAAGTTAGGAATACGATTCCATACAGAGTTAAAGATGTAAAACTGAATCTTAAATACTGCTGGAACATCCTCTTTAGGTTTGAAGATTTCTCTAATTTCAGAGATGGTTGCGGTAATGATTTTGTGTCTTTTACCACTCTCTACAAATTCTTTTAACTTGTCAATTAATTTCATCTTTTATGGTTTATGAGTTTTAATGTTTTACGAATATACAAAAAATATTTGGATTTACCAAAAATTTATTTCGTTTGATTCTTCCGGTGCGTATGTTGTATGGTGTACGATTTCAGTATTGTAATCGTTTAGTTCTTTTGGATAAGGAAGTATTGGGTGCTTTAATCGTTTCATCAAATCTTTCTTTTCCTTTTTGTTCTGAGCAAGAATCTGAATGTATCTATGTTTTGGTGGTTCTTCTCTTCTCCAAAATTCAGTATAACCCTGCTTTCCAATTTCTCTTCGTAGATGTTCTAAGTTACCACTACCCCAATTATTGTAAACTGTCCTACTATGAATCCAATCGTATGGGTCATTAGATAGAGAGATACCCCAATTTGGCATGAGCGCAATATCCGTGTTCAAACCTTGATAAATCCAATTGGTTGCCTTATAGATTCCACCAACATGCCCCTGTCCGTTGTTAGCGTAAGAAAGTAAAACTTTGATGTTGGTATCGTTTTCTTTTAACCATTGGAAAGTTTTACCTATTGCACAACTTTCGATGTTTGAACCATATCCATCATCTACATACAAACGGGTAAGTTCTAAGATGTTATCTTTGGTTAATCCTTCACAAACTGAGGTGGATGCCTTAGCCCCAACTGGGAAACCATATACTGCTACTCCAACTAATTGCTTATCATTACCAAATACATCGTTTTCATCCATTTGATGATAGATACCCAAAGCATATCTACATGCTGTCCAAGCATGAGTGTAGTGCTTTTTGATAATCATATCTTTAGCGATAGATTTTGCAATAGGAGCTACGCTTACCCTATTTGCATCTACATAGTGTTTTCCTTCTTCTTTCATCTATTTTACCCACTCATTAAATGCTAAGTGATATGCATCAACTCTCCGCATTTTTGGGTTTTCTTTTAATTCCTTTACAGCCCATTCCATTACCTCAGTACGGAGGTTATATGCTGATGCTTCAATTAGGATTCCTTCGATTTCTTCCGATTCAGTCATGTCAATCTATTTAATAAACAAATATACGAAAAATATTTTAATTATCCAAATTGATTGGTTCTAATTTGTGGATTTCATCTACAAATTCTTCACTTTCCTTTGGATAAGGGAGTGTTGGGTGCTTTAATGTTTTAATTAGTTTTCTTCGTTCACCACCCTTTGATAAGATGTACACATATCGGTGTTTTCTGGGTGATTTCTTTATCCAAAAGGGAGTTGATATCATCTTTTGGATTTCTTTCGGGTCATTTGTCCCAAACTTCACATAGGAAGTTCTTCCGTGATGCCATTCACCATCTTCTTCCCATCTGAAATCCCAACTATCGTTGAATCTCAATTTGTTACCTTGATACAACCAATTAGTTGCTTGGTAAATTGTTCCGTTATGTCCAACTTTGGGGTCTGAATACGATATAAGTCCTTTGATGTGGGAAGCGTTTTCTCTTAACCAATCGAAAGTTTGAGATAAGAACCAACTCTCAATGTTTGAACCATACCCATCGAATACAAATAATCGGGTTAGTTCCAATACTTCGGTTCTTTCTAATAAGGGAGTGATGGATTGTCCAGCACTTCTACCAATTGGGTCTCCATAACAGGCAACTCCAATTAGTTTTTCTTCTACATTTTGGAAGAAAGGATGTTCTTCAACCTCTGAAGTGAATAAACCGATAGCGTAAGATACCTTTGTCCACAATCCACTATAATGGTTGTTAACAATGATATCTTTCGCTACCGATTTAGTTATAGGTCTAATGGATAACTTTGATGTATCGCAGTATATCTTATTTTCTTTCATAAACTACCAGACCAAAATTCATTTAGATGTGTCCAAGTTTCATTTCGTACAATCCTAAGAATATTGGCTGAGGAACACTTATTGTTTCGAGCCATTACTCGAACATTTCGGTGTCCCATTTTCCATAACTTTCTTATTTGTATAACCTGCTCATCTGTCAACTTTGATGACGGATGAGACTGACCTCTTAGTATTGGCATTATCCTACCTTTTTCAATTCATTGATTGCGTTATTATATGCCATTTCTGATTGAAGTCCAGCAAAACGCTGTACCTCTTGTCCATCCTTTTCAATAACTACCAATGGAATACTACGAACTCCGTATTTAGATGCAGCTTCAAAATCAACATCAACATCGATATCTTCGAATCTAACATCAGTATGTGCTTGCTTCAACTTTTCAATAGTTGGTGCTAATGCTTTACAAGGCCCGCACCATGTTCCATAAAATTTCTTTACTTCTAACATAGTTTTTTATTTTTATAAATTATCCATCACAACTTAAACATTCTGGGTCCATTGCTTGTGTTGCAATATCCCCTCTCAAAACCGATTCGGTTCTCATATAGTAAAGTGTCTTTACACCTTGCTTCCATGCTTCCATAGATACTTGGTTAATCCACTTTGGAGATGCCGTTGATGGGAATGCCAAATTTAATGAAACCGATTGGTCAATATATTGTTGTCTAATACCAGCTTGTCTAACCAAATCTAATTGGTTAATTTCTTTGAATGTTTTGAATACACTCTTAATAGTAAATGTTTTTTGTGAATCGGTTTCAGAAATCTCATCACACTTAATAACTTTACCATTAAGGAAACACCAATTATCCAATTCTGCAATATCCTGAATTGAACCACCATCAGCCATAATCTTGTCCCAAG
>JGI26081J50195_1000140_pt1 | contig 30420 bp, 35 predicted proteins | sample SaaInl74LU_5_DNA_FD_50195 | JGI IMG/M metagenome (IMG submission 50195) | reverse complement strand
TACATTTTTTATGCTGATTTTAGTTACTGCTGACAATTTTATTCAAATGTTCGTCGGTTGAGAAGGTGTAGGTTTATGTTCATATTTGCTTATTAATTTTTTTTACGTTTATTTTTTTTCGATCCTTTTTTACTCAGGGAGTTATAATTATTGTAAAGGTAGTGACTAACAAGCAACTTGAAAGGTTAATCAAATATCTATCTTTTTACCAACAGAACTTTTGTCACAAATCTCCTGTTTTTCTATTTTTGGAGTTAATGCTTCTAGTCTATCAAAACAGATTTTGATGTGGTAGACAAAAAAACGACATGAAGGAGCAATGGGTTGTATTTTGAAGAAATCAAAAACTAGTCGAGGGGTGAGTTTCTCTAAAAACCACTGGCATATGGATAGAGGGTAGGTTGTATGTCTTAGATTTGTCGAATAGAGATGACCTCTACCGGTTTTTCCAAGTAATAACTTGCAATACCCATGATCCTGAACTCTTAAACACTCTTCATAAGCGTTTAAGACCGTTGTTTTGTATTTTCAAACAACTTGAAAAGGACTTAGGTCCTAAAATCCATTTACTTGACTGGGCGAGCCGGCCGGCGAGCCATACACGGTTTTTCGAGCCTTACTCAGGGCGAGTGGGTATCACTTTTTCCCACAAGAATTTGAGGGAAAAAGAGATTGTAAGTAAAGAGGGTTATGAAATCGGTTCTTTGGAAGATAGGGACCTTAGACATTCAGAACCTGAAGATTTAAGTTTTTGAGACCATTGATCACCTAAAGATAAAGAATGGGGGGAAGAAGACCCATTATTTAGAGAATTGAGGTCACATCCAGAGTATCACGAAGGCAACCCGTGTCCTGAAGATGCAGAGCCGCTTGAGTGGGACTGAAAGTGAAGGGCATCGGAGGAGATAACTACCTTGCCTTCACCTAACTCGTTAAAGAACACTAATCTTTGTGAAAGCTTTAACGGGTTTGAAGAGGTTTCCCCGAACGGTTTTTGTAATTCAAGCCTACATAAATTTGTATGGTTGTTTGAAGAAACCATTCAATCGTTTGATTTTTTCTTTTCAGGCCTCTTCTGGTTCATTAAATTTTTTTTAATAATGCAAAGAAATTCTATGTTTCTTTTCGCTAAAATTAAAATTAAACATTTCTTCTTGTACTGTAAAAAAAGATTTAAATAATACAGCCTGCATATCACGATGCTGTAATATTTTGCCCAGTTTTTTGTTTGAATTACGGCTACTCATGGGTTTTAGCCTTTTATTTTTGACATTATTTCTTGCAGTTTTTATTTTTCAAGTTAAATTTCTACTATTTGCTATGTAAATTCATGATTAAATCTTTATTTTCCTTTGTAGACTTTATAAAATTCCACAATCTGATATTTTATTAGAAAACTTTATTTAATGAAAAAATTGTGTTTTCTTTCTTTTCAAAAGTATTTTCGATAGATAAAAAATAAAATGTATATTTTTAAAACTAAACTCAGTAAAACTATTGAATAAAATTAAATACTTACTTTTTAATGAAGCACCTTCACGAACATTACACTTTTTTAGCTTGTTTTCAAGGCTTTAAAAAAAGTATTACATGCATGAGGTTTTGTTTAAGCTGTTAATAACTTGTAATAATAGTGTGGGTTGGGTTTTTAAGTATAGCCAAGAATTTTTACGATTTTCTCGCTTTTACAATAATTAATTTATAAATGTTAATATTTAAAGAAATACAGCTACTACCTGAAATTTTTTTAGGTATTTCTATAATTTATTTGATTATCCACGGAACTTTTATATCAGTTAACAATAAGTATTTATTAATTCAAAATTCTATTTTATATTTAAGCATTTTAATTATTGCCATGTTTTGTTTTTTATTGTTAAACAATAGTATTGAATACAACAATTTTCAAATTTTTAACAATACTATTATTCTTGACTATTTAAGTTTTTCCTCTAAAGCTTGGATAGCTCTAATCTCAATTTTCTGTTTTTTGATGGTTCAACGTTATTTAGCTGTACAAAAAATTAATTATTTTGAGTATAGCGTATTAATACTTTTTGCTTTATTAGGTATTTTTTTCATATGCTCTTCAAATGATTTAATTACCGCGTATTTGTCAATTGAATTACAAAGTTTATCTTTTTATATAATGGCAGCTATGAAAAAAGATTCAGCTTTTTCTGTGGATGCTGGTCTAAAATATTTTATTTTAGGAGCTTTTTCCTCTAGTTTATTTTTATTTGGTTCTTCTATTCTATATGGAGTTAGTGGTACTACAAATTTTGAAGATTTAAAAAATTTGTTCTTTCTAACATACTTAGAATATGAAAGTATTTATGGAGTAGATAATTATAGTTTTGTTAAACACGTCTTTATTGACGGAGGTTTGATCCAATTTGCCTTAGTATTTATCTTTGTAAGCCTTTTGTTTAAGTTAGCAGTTGCCCCGTTTCATTTATGATCGCTCGATATTTACGAAGGATCGCCTTCTAGCTCTACGTTCTTTTTCGCTGTGGTGCCTAAGTTAGCTATCTTCATTTTGATTATTAGAATTTTTTATTCAAGTTTTTTTGAATATTCGATCAAATGACGTTATTATATTGTTGTTGTAGCAATGTTAACTGTAATAGTGGGCTCTTTTGGGGGCTTAGAACAAAAAAAACTAAAAAGTCTTTTAGCTTATAGTTCGATTAGTCACATGGGATACACGCTAATTGCTTTTAGTACTGGAACATTTGAGGGTATGCAGTCAATGCTCTGTTATCTTTTTCTCTACATGATTGCTGGCTTATGTATTTGGTCTATCTTTTTACTGTTACAACTGAAATACAAATATAGTAAGAAACAAAATAAAGACTTAACAGATTTAAATCTACTAAGTAAATCTAATAATATTTTAGCTTTATTTTTCAGCACTGTTTTACTATCTATAGCTGGTTTACCACCAATGGTTGGTTTTTTAGTTAAAATTGGGATCTTTTTAGTTTCTATTGAGGCATCTATGTATTTTGTCGCAATTCTTAGTATATTATGCAGTGTAATTTCTACTTTCTATTATATTCGAATAGTAAAAATTATGTATTTTGAAAACTCTGTAGCTGGCAAACTGTATTACCCGATACAATCTAATATTTCAATTTTAGTGGTTTGTCTGTTCTATTTTTTACTTTTCCTATTTGTAAATCCAACTTTAATTTATTTATTTTCATACAAAATAACTTTATTATTAACTATGACGGTAGTATAGATTTTTATAACTGATAATTCCAGTTTGTTGTTTTAGTTATATTTTTCAAAATTATACCTAAACTTTATTTTTAGGCTGAATAACATAATTTGGTTAATGTATTAGATTGCAAATCTTTTAATATCGGTTCAAGTCCGATTTTAGCTTTTATTTTCAGCATTTTTAGCTCAGTTGGATAGAGCAACAGCCTTCTAAGCTGATGGACATAGGTTCAAGTCCTATAAAATGTAAATGTTAGACTTTTTTTTATTAAATGTGACAAACTTATTGATTTTTGTCTTGGTATTACCTTTAATTGGAACATTCTTACTGTTATTTATACCTTCTTCAAACCATTCTTTATTGAAATCGATAGCTTTAAATGTATCTTGTCTATTATATGTAGTTTCTTTATTTTTATGGGTCTTTTTTAATAAATCTATTGGTTCTTTTCAATTTGTAAGTAAATTGTTATGAATTCCTTTTTTAAACTTCAACTTTAGTTTAGGCGTTGATGGAATTTCACTGTTTTTTATACTTTTGACTACTTTATTAATTTTTCTATGCATATTGATAAGTTGAACTAGCGTTAAATCAAATATAAAAGAATTTTTAATTGCTTTTTTAGTAATGGAATTTTTTCTAATTGGAGTTTTCTCTATTTTAGACTTATTATTATTTTATATTTTTTTTGAAAGTGTGTTAATTCCAATGTATTTGATCGTTGGTGTTTGAGGTTCTCGAGAAAGAAAAATTAGAGCTGCTTATTTTTTTTTTCTATACACATTATTGGGCTCAGTATTAATGTTATTATCGATTTTATACATTTACTACCAAGTAGGAACAACTGATTACGAAGTATTATTAACTTTTGTTTTTTCTACAACAGAACAAAAATTTCTATGATTATCTTTTTTTGGTTCGTTCGCAACTAAAGTTCCAATGGTTCCTGTGCATTTGTGGCTACCAGAAGCCCATGTAGAAGCCCCAACGGCAGGTTCTGTTATTTTGGCCGGTGTTTTATTGAAATTAGGGACTTACGGTTTCCTTCGTTTTTCTTTTCCGCTATTCCCAGAAGCATCCCTTTTTTTTGCTCCAATTGTTTATCTACTATCTATTGTTGGTATTGTTTATACGTCTTTTACTGCAATCCGTCAAACTGATTTCAAACGAATTATTGCTTATACTTCTGTAGCGCACATGAATTTAGTAATGGTAGGGCTTTTTAGCTTTAATGCTGTTGGGTTAGAAGGGGCTATCTTACAAAGTTTAAGCCATGGTTTCGTAGCAAGTGCTTTGTTTTTGATTATTGGAATAGTTTATGAAAGACACCACACCAGAATGGTTAAATATTATGGAGGATTAGTTCATACAATGCCTTTGTATACATTTATTTTTTTATTTTTTACAATGTCAAATATTGGGTTACCTGGCACAGGTAGTTTTGTAGGCGAGTTTTTAATATTGGCCGGTTCTTTTAAAACTAACACTAGCGCTACTTTCATTAGTGCTACTGGTATGATTATTGGGGGTTGTTACTCCTTATGATTGTTTAATAGAATTTCTTATGGTAATTTAAAAATTCAATATTTAAAAGACTACATTGATATCAATAAGCGAGAAGCGTTTACTTTCTTACCATTGGTTGTCGGTACATTAGTTATTGGTTTATACCCAGAAGTCTTTTTAAATTCAATGCATATGAGTGTTAATATGTTAGTTGAAATTACACATATTTGTAAATTATAAATGATATATATTTTAGAAACAGAACTACTAGAAAATAAACCAATTTTTTTTTCTTTGACTAGAATTTTTGGAATTGGGCATTTTCAATCATTTTCAATTTGTAAAAAGTTAGGCTTATCTAATAATTGCAAATTGTCCACCTTGAAACCAGATCAAATTGTAAAATTAGTTAAATTTATAGAAAACTCAAATCTGCCAATAAATAGTAGTTTGAAAAAATCAAAAATTATGTTAGCAAAAAACTTAGTTCAAATTAAAGCTTATAAAGGTATCCGTCGATTGCGTGGTTTACCGATTAGAGGTCAACGTACTCATACTAATGCTAAAACAGCATTTAAAATTCGTTAAGTATGTTAGATTTTTTATATTATTCAATGTCTATAGTTAACTTTTGTACTAGATTCAAAAACTACAAAGTTTATGTTTATTACTTTATCTATTTATTCAAAGAATCCAAATTCTTTAACAAACTTTTTAAAATTTTTTTACAAACTTAAAACAAATAAAACTTTTAACTTAAAATTTTTCCCTATACAATCTCAAAAAAATAAAAAAGTTTTTTTCTTTTCTGTATTACAATCGCCTCATGTTAACAAAAAGTCTCAAGAACAATTTGGATATTGTATCTATAATAAACAACTAAAAATTCATGTATCGCAAATGGCTAAATTTTTAACTATTTGAAAAATAGTAAAAATAAAGCTATTTTCTGATATTAAAATTAAGACAAAGTTTTTATTGAATACTAAATTTTTTAAACCTGCATTGCTTGATAAGACAGATTACGATAAATTTATGCTAAAATTTTTTCAAAAAAGTGAACTAAATCTATTGAAATTTGATAAATTAGAAGCGCTTAAACAATCTTCTTTTTCAAATAAAACTGGATATGTATTTTTAAAGTTGTTGGATGTTCACGGCGAGATTTTGTTAAAAAAATTCAACTCTTACGATTTAAAAACCCCATAATTGTGGGCAAATGTTTAGATAGCTCAGTAGGTAGAGCAAAGGACTGAAAATCCTTGTGACGGCAGTTCGATCCTGTCTCTAAACATATCAAAAATTTTTTATGAAAAACACTATATGGAATATAGCTACCGATTTAAGAAATAGCCAAACTTCTCGAAGAAACTTTATTTTTCAACCAAAAACAAAACTAATTGTTGCTTTTCTAAATATTCTTTGGGATGAAGGCTTTATTTTAGGTTATAAAATCTACGATTCAGACCCAAACTTACTAAAAATTTTTTTAAAATATAAAAATGGAAAACCAGCAATGGGTTCACTGAAACTGATATCTAAGCCTAGTCATCAAATTTATTACTCGGCATCACATTTGTGAAAGCTTGATACAAAAAAGAGTCTTATTATATTAACAACACACAAGGGTTTAATGACAATTCATGAATGTAAACAAACGCATACAGGAGGAAAACCTTTATTTATAATCAAATAAAAATGCACAATATTACAAAACGACATATAATTAAAATTCCAAAAGATATTTCACTTTATTATTGTACTACAAATCATATTGTTATTTTTACAAACTCTGTCACTCAGAAAGCATTAAAGTTAAAAACCAAGTTGGTCATTGAAAAAGATAAAAAATTAATCAAAATAACTAGAGAGCCCTTTCTTAATATGTCAAATAATAAGAAAAGAAGCCTAAAAGCTCTACAAACCACTCAAGTCGTTTTGATAAAGCAAATGCTCTTAGAAATTTCAAGTTTCTTTTGCAAAAAACTCAATCTTATTGGAGTAGGGTTTCGGGTGTCTATCTTAAAAGTGCTAGATTTCAATTTACTACATTTAAAATTAGGATACAGTCATTCTATTTACTTTAAAATCCCAAAAAACTTGAAAATTTTTTGTTTAAAGGCTAATAAACTTTTCATTATAGGAAATTCTTATCAATTCGTTACTCAAATTGCTGCATTAATTAGGTCATGTAAAGTTCCTGAACCGTATAAAGGAAAAGGTATTTTGTATGCAACGGAAAAAATCACCTTAAAAGAGGGTAAAAAAGTTTAAAAATGAAATCAAACCTAGTTAAAAGTCAAAATTATAAATTATTTAAATATAACCTATTAAAGTTACAAATATACTCGGATCAGCCTTCTTTTGACATTTTCAACTTTTCAAATGATACTTTAGAATATATAGAAGCTCATTTAAAACAAGTTCTGAAAATTATTTTTGAATACCATGTATGTCAATTCAAAATTCTATTTATAGGTTTTCCAGTTATTTCTAAAATGAAACAAATGAAACTTATACACTTCACAAATCATACTTTCATATCAGAAAAGTCGTGAATTAGCGGGATTTTCAGAAACCGTTTTTCGATATTAACTTACTTGAAAGTAATTCAATCACAAAATTTTTCGAAAAGCCTTAAATTGTTGCTAACAGTCAAAACAAAACCTCATTTAGTCGTTATTTTTAACCAAAAAATCGAGACTAGCGCAATTACTGAATTTTATAAAGCTGGAATTCCTATTTTATCTTTTAATTGTATTCCTTCAAATTTCTCTAAAATTACGTATAAGACTTTAGGGCACTTCAATTTCGCTGAGAAGAACATGAAAATAAGTTATTTTTTCCTTTTTTATTCTTTACTGAAAAAACTACCATTGAAAAAAGGTAAAATTAAAAATATTGTCGCTAAGTTTAATTAATTTTTTCCTCAACATTAAGAAGTTTTTAAAGTCAAGTTATATTCTTAAAAATATTTATGCATTTTACAAATAAACGACGTAATAAGCCACTATACAAAAAATTTTTAACTTTAAGAAAAAACATTCAAAATAGTGATAAATTTTTACGATTTAGAAAAAAGAAATGACAAAAATTTCAACATTTAACTTTAAAGTTCAACCGGAAAAGATTTTATGATCCTATTTCACATGTTTTATTCAACTTTAAAAATTTTTTCAGTAGAAAATTCAAATATAATTTGCAAAATAAACAAAGACTAAGTTTTTTCTACGGAAAACTGAGAAAATCTTATTTAAAAAAATTGGTGAAGTCGACTTTAAAAAGTTCTAAATCTACCAGTATACATGAAACTATTTTATTTATCAAAGAGCTAGAAACTAGATTAGATACTGCAATATATCGCACATATTTTTCTTATAGTTTTAGAAACGCAAGGCAATTAATCTCTCACCAAAAAGTTTATGTTAATAATAAAATTGTTCAATCTAATTCTTATAACTTAAAGAAAGGAGATGTAATCTCATTTGACGCTAGCGTTTTTGATTTTATCACATCGAATATTTTAAATTCAAAAATTTGGCCAACACCACCAAAACATTTTTATATTAATTATAAAATATTACAAATATTAGTGATAGAAGATATTAGCTATACTAATTGTTTATCATATTACCCCTTTTGACTTGATTTTAATTCATTTATTAGGTTTTATGAAAAATAAAACACTTGCAGAAGTCTTTAGTAGCTCAATGGTAGAGCGAGTGGCTGTTAACCACTAGGTTGTTGGTTCAAATCCAGCCTAAAGAGAGAAACACGATTCAAAATAAATTTGGAAATAATCGGAGTTGAACCGATAACTTTATGCTTGCAAAGCATACACTCTACCAATTGAGTTATATTCCCTTTTCAAATTATTGCATAAATAATTTATAGCTATTATTAATTAGTTTTTTGTTATTTGTTAGATCTAGATTCATAGCTGAAATAGAAGTTGTGTTTTTTATTAGTTTTTTTGTTCTAAACTTTTTCACTTCTACAAAATTAGGTATAACTGTGTTGATACTGAAATAGTAAAAAAGAGATAAAGTTATTAAAAGTCCGAATACTTGTGCACCTAGTGTTAAAAAATCAAATTGTGGAATTAGTCAAAAAGCTCGTTTGGTGAAATTGGTAGACACGTCAGACTTAAAATCTGATTTTTATATAAAAAGTATCGGTTCAAGTCCGATAACGAGTATTTTTATGCCAAAATGATGAAATTGGTAGACATACTAGGTTTAGGTTCTAGTTCTTTTTATAAAAGAGTAAGGGTTCAAGTCCCTTTTTTGGTATAAGTATTAAAATAAATGCCTACAATCAATCAATTATGTCGTAATAAAAGGAAAAAAAAAAAACTACGGAATAAAGTGCCCGCGTTGAATAATTGCCCGCAAAAGAAAGGAGTGTGTACTAAAGTTTTTTTAAGAACTCCAAAAAAACCTAATTCAGCACTAAGAAAGTTAGTTAAGTTAAGGTTAACTAACAACAAAAAAATCATGGCTTACATACCTGGCGAAGGTCATAATCTACAAGAGTACTCAACAGTTATGATTAGAGGCGGTAGAGTAAAAGACTTGCCTGGAATTAAATACCACTTAGTTCGCGGAAAGTTAGATTTTAGTGGCTTAAAAGGGAGAAAAACTTCACGTTCAAAATATGGTACTAAAAAATCAAACAGTTAATAGTCTATGAATAAAAAAATAATTAATCAATTGTTATTAAAGGGTAAACGTACAACATCTGAAAAAATTTGATTAAAAAGTATCAAATTTTTCTATAAATTATTTAATAAAAACCATAAAGAATTTATCAACAGAGCCCTTATTAATGTTACGCCGTTACTTAAAGTAAAACAGTTAAAACAGAAAAACAAACGCTCTCAATTGAAGGAATTTCCTTACATAGTGAACAATGCGAACCGAATTTCATCCACTCTGAAATTTTTTCTAACAAAAACAAACAACAAAGACGAAAAGAAGATGCACAAGAAACTTATCAACGAGTTATTACTTGCAACTAAAAATACAGGTACTAACATTAGCAAGAAAAAAAGTTTGTATGAATATGCTTTTGTTAAAAAAAAGTATTTTTATTACAGATGATTCTAAAATAATATTAATACAATAAAATACGTTTAATAGGACTTGAACCTATAATCTTTGGGACCGAAATCCAACGCTCTATCCAATTGAGCTATAAACGCAAAAAAATGATTCAACAACAAACAATTTTAAAAGTAGCGGATAACTCAGGTGCTAAAACTGTAAAGTGTATTAAAGTTCTTAATGGTTTTAATAGGCGGTTTGCTGTTCTTGGTGATATTATAATAGTATCTATACAAAAACTTCGTAACAAAGCTCGGTCAACATCAAAGGTGCAGAAAGGTGAAGTCCATAAAGCAATTATTCTTAGAACTAAGGCTAAAACAGTAAAAAAGGACGGAACAATTTTTTTTTTCCAATCGAATGTTGTCAGTTTAATAAATAAACAAGGAAAACCAATCGCATCTCGTATTATAGGCCCGATACCCAAGTTTCTGAAAAAGAAAAAAAATCTCAAGTTTATAACTCTTTCTTCAGGATTTATATAGAAAAGTTTAAAATGTTTTTTCTTGACGCATACTTTTATAACATAGTTAAGTACGACCTAGTTAATACGTTTTTTTACCAAAACATAGAACAAATACCAAAGTTTGAAAAAATTATACTGAATTTTGGATATCAGAAATCTAGTTTTAAACACCTTATCTCTGGACTTTTGGCTCTAGAATTTGTATCATCCAGAAAAAGCAAGCTAACGAAATCTAAATATTTAAATGTATTTCTGAAAATTAAAAAAGGTAGTCCTGTTGGCTGTAAAATAGTTTTAAGAAAACGTGCGATGTATTTTTTTTACTTGAGGCTAATAACTTCGATTTTTCCAAAAATTAAATATTCTCAATCTGCCCACACCAAACAAAGCTTAAAATCCGTAAAATCGATCTCAATTCAATTAAAAACTCCATTAATATTTACAGAACTGGAAAACCAGTATCAATTCTTTAAAGACATTCCTAAGTTAGATATTACTCTAGTTACAACCTCTAAGTCCCAAAATGAGCTTTTTTTCATATTTAAATCAATTAAGTTTTTTATATAAATCTAAAATTACCCTTGCAAATGTAACTCAATTGGTAGAGTGTAATTTTGCCAAGATTAAAGATGAGGGTTCAAATCCCTTCATTTGCTTTCACAGGATAAGTGGTCGAGTGGTTTAAGGCGTTAGTTTTGAAAACTATTGTATTGTAAAATACCGTGGGTTCGAATCCTACCTTATCCTAATTAATGTTTATTTTTGTTCAAACTAAAAATGATTGTATTAATAATTTGTATTGTATTAAAAATTCTTGCTATTGTTGTTCCTTTACTTATTTCTGTTGCATATTTTACTATAGCCGAAAGAAAAATTATGGGTATCATACAAAGAAGAAAAGGCCCTAATGTTATTGGTTTTTTAGGTCTGCTACAACCATTAGCAGATGGTCTAAAACTATTTGTTAAAGAAACTATTTTCCCCAGCAATTCAAATATTATTATATTTTTAATTGCCCCTATGTTAACTTTTATTCTAAGTTTGATTGGTTGAGCTGTTTTACCATTATCAAAACAGATTGTATTGTCTGATTTAAATATTGGAGTTTTATATTTATTTGCAACGTCTTCGTTAAGTGTTTATGGTATAATTATGGCTGGTTGGTCTAGTAACTCAAAATACCCGTTTTTAGGTGCGTTACGTTCTGCAGCCCAAATGATTTCTTACGAGGTTTCTATAGGGTTTATTATAATTAATGTGTGTATTTGTGCTGGTTCTTTCAATTTAAGTTTTATTGTATTGGCTCAAAATAATGTCTGGTTTGTTGTACCGTTATTACCTATGTTTTTCATTTTTTGTGTTTCTATGCTTGCTGAAACAAACCGACACCCTTTCGATTTACCCGAAGCTGAAGCTGAGCTAGTCTCTGGGTATAATGTTGAATACTCTGCTATGACATTCGCTTTATTTTTTCTGGGGGAGTATGCCAATATGCTCTTAATGAGTGCTTTTGTTTCTATATTATTTTTGGGAGGTTGGCTGCCTTTGGTTAACTTATTTCCTTTTAACTATCTTCCTGGAAGTTTATGGTTTAGTTTAAAGCTTGTTTTAGGCGTAATATTCTTCATAGTTACACGGGCAACTTTGCCGAGATATAGATATGATCAATTAATGTATATAGGTTGGAAAAGTTTCCTTCCTTTATCATTAGGGTATTTACTGTTGTCAGTAGGAATTTTAATTAGTTTTAACTGGTTGCCTACTTAGTCTTTGAAAGCTCACCCTTAAATACGATATATACCGTAGTTATCTCATAGATTATTATTATACAAATGCTAGTTAACAGCTGATAGGCAACATCAGGGGGGGTGATAAATGTTGCAAAGCAAAAAAAAACGAAATAGAAAACTTTTCTGAACTTGTTTAAAATTAACAAATTAGCTTTAAATAAATCTAAAAAGATGAAGAATACAACTGTTATCTGAAAAATAGTATTACATAAATAATAAACTGATTTGTAAAAAGTTACATATTCATTTAATTTAGCTTCAAAATAAAATGTTAGATTTTGAATCGACAAAAACTCTTGGAACTCTAAAAAGAAAAATCAACTCGCCGGGAAAATAAGAATATTCAACATGAAAACAAAGCTTATTCAATACAATGCTATAACTACTAGAATAGTTTTAAAATAAGTATATTCAAATCTATATAAACCCATAGATAAAAAAACAAAAAGTTGATAACCCAAAAATAAAATTATTGTCTGGTTAGCTATAAAATAAGATAAATTAATGTAAACGATAAACACTTCTGTCACATCGGTTGTTAAAAAATACAATAAATTGGTGTAATTTGGGTTCAAACTAAGTTTGATAAAAACATATAGCAAAGCCTCTTTATAGTAATAACAATTTATCACTATAAAACTTCAAGCGATAAGGGAAAAGAGAATACGGTATTTAATTTCTAATAAGTATTTATAGATCATAAATTTTTTGAGTTCGGTATCGTTTAGGAAAATAGTTCAGCCGGTAGAACAGTGGTTTCCAAAACCAAAAGTCAAGGGTTCAAATCCTTTTTTTCCTGAATTTATTTTTTCTTTAAGTTTTTATAAATCTTGTTGTTTTTAACCAAATTACGTGCGTTTTTCAATATTTTTGAAAAATCACTAAATACTAAAGCTCCTATAATAAAAACAACAAGAATTTGGCCTATGCTTATATTTCTCATAAAATCAAAAATTATTTTTTCGGTTGTACTAGGCTTATAGTTTAGAGGTAGAACGTACCGCTCATAACGGTTTTGTCGTAGGTTCGAATCCTACTAAGCCTAAATAATAAAAAATGGATTTTAATTTAAAAACCTACAAACGCTTAAAAATCAAATATTATCTCAAAACAATAAATTTTTTTTTTTTCTTCCATGGGGCTTCTTTAGATAGCGAAAGCTGAATAAAAACCGAACAAACTTTAGTTAAGAACAAGTTAAAGTATTATAGAGTTTTTAATACACTAATGACTAAAACTTTGAATTACTCAATATTCAAAAATTTAACTACTCTGTTACATGGCCCTATTATATTAATAAATAGTGATCACCTGAAATTAACTCCGAAAAAATTAAAAAATGTCAATCCTTTAGTTAATTTATTGTGTTTGAAGTTGAATAATAAAATTTACTCTAGAAAACAAATTAAAAACATAAAAGAATTGTCGTACATTGAAAATGTTTCTATTTTTCATAAATCTATGAAAAGCTTAATTAAAATGCCATATTATAAATTTAGAAGTAAAAAACCTTTATTAATTTCGAAATAATGTGAATCGAACACATGACTTCCTGCTCCCAAAGCAGGCACGCTACCAAACTGCGTTATATTTCGTTGAAGGAAGTAGGATTCGAACCTACGATAAGGTAAACTTAACAGATTTACAATCTGCCACTTTCAACCACTCAGTCATTCCTTCTATAATTTTTTAGTTCGAGTACGAATTTTAATTCGCTTCTTTTTTTTTAGCCTACACCCATTATGAGGGTGATAGTTGTAACTTGTTACTAATTTTATAAAAATTTTTCGTTTGAGTTTTTTATAAATATACGATTGATGGTTGAAAAACAAATTGTTAAAATGTAAAGCGACGGGTTTTGTTCTAAAAACTTTTATTTTTACTAATAAAGATTTTAAAATAGTGATTATAGCTTTAGGTTGCCTAACTTTTTGAGTTTTTTGTAAATTGAACATCCCAGCAGAATAGAAAAATTTAGGGTTACCTTTAATATCGTTTACATTGATTAACGTATTTGTTAAGGATAAATTAACGTTTATAACGTAACTAATTAATTTCTGATGGGTAAAAAAAGAAAACAAAATATACGCAGTGAAATAATTTATTTTTGTTTTAATATGGTATAGTTTGGTAAAAGTAAACAGAATTAACCAAGATAAATAAAATGAAAACGTTTCTTTTTTTATAAATTTTAAAATCTTAATTTTAGAGAATAAATGTTTAAAATAATTTTGGTTAATCAAATTAGATGAAAAAAATGATTTGTTTGCTATTTTTAATGAAAGCATGAATTTCTTAAAATTTTTGAAATAATCCTTATTTATATGAATTCAACAAAAAATAAATCTACTTCAATAATTCAGAAAAGATTAACTAATTTATCAAAAAAGAAATTGAGTAAAACTCCTTTAATAAAAAAGATGATTGTTGGCAAGAAAAATATAGCAGGAAGAAATAATCTTGGGAAAATTACTGTGCGTCATAAAGGTGGTGGCCACCAAAAAAAGTATAGAAAAATTAATTTTATAAGAAATAAGGACTCTGTGGGAATTATAACTAGTTTAGAGTATGATCCGTTTAGAACTGCCTTTATTGCGGCTGTTTATGATTTTTTAAATTGTGACTATTTTTATATGATTGCTCCTAAGAATTTAAATATTGGTGATATTGTAAAATCAGGGTTTAATGCTGAAGTCAAAGTCGGACACTCTTTAACATTAATGAAAATTCCTGTAGGAAGTTTTATTCATAATGTTTCTTTGAAAGAAAACAAAAAAGCTCAATTAAGTAGGTCTGCTGGCACTAACTCACAACTGATCGAAAAGACTTCTAAATACTGCCGAATCGTTTTAAGCTCTGGAAAACATAAATTCCTTTCATCTACATGTCATGCAACGATTGGAACCGTATCAAATGAATTCTCATTTTTTACTGTAATTGGAAAGGCTGGACGCAACCGGTGGCTAAATAGAAGGCCGACCGTTAGGGGTGTAGCAATGAATCCTGTTGACCATCCTCACGGAGGGGGAGAAGGAAAAAGCTCTGGTGGTCGCTCTTCTGTAACACCATGGGGAAAGCCTACAAAAAATGGTAAAACGAGTAATAAAAAAAAATCCAAATTTTTAAAACGTTAAAGAATGAGTAGAGTCAAATGGAAAGGACCATATGTTAAAAACAAATTATTAGATAATATTAAAAATTCAATATCGGTTTATAAAAATGATATTAAAACTGCCTACAAAAGCTCTGTAATATTGCCAAAGTTCATTGGACTCACTATACAAGTTTATAATGGTAAAGCATTCATCACAATAAAAATTGTAGAAGAAATGGTCGGACATAAATTAGGAGAATTTGTTCTTACTCGAAAACAATTTTCTTATAAAAAACAAAAAAACAAAAAATAAAAATGGGACAAAAAACAGATGCACGAATTTTTAGGTTAGGAGTTACTAAAAAAAATTGAGAATCTAAGTATATTGAAAAAAATAACGAAGAGTCATCTTTATATTTATATAAAACCTTAGAAATTCAAAAATATTTAAGTCGATTTTTTGGTTTATATAAGATAAAGATTCATACTTGTAAACTATTTTACTCTGAAAATACTTTACAAGTATTTATTTCTTTTTATCTTACGACAAAAACACTTTATGTCATAAGTAAACATTTAACAAAGTATTCGAAAAGATCTTTAACATGTTTTAAACGTCTCCAAACTCATGTAAGGATTAATAAAAAAAATAAGAAGAAAAAAAAGAATTTGTTGCGAAAAAAGCCATTTAATAACCAAATAACGAATTTGAAAAAATTTCAAGAGGAGAAAAAAGTAAAGAACAGAGTAAACTTACTGGCTTCTAAACTTGACAAAAACCAAGCAATTAGTTTAAAAGAGTTTCAAGAAGTCTTATTAGAGAGCTTAGCAAGATATACTAAGAACAAAATTGATATTTCTATAACATTACAAAACTTAAACAGTACTAAGCAATTATCACGAAATCAGATTAAAGATTTTAGAATTACCTTCAAACAGTTAAGAAAATTTGTTAGAAATTCTTTTTTTAAAGAGGCAATAAATATTTTATTTATTACCGTTATAAAAAGAAAATCAGCGAAATTATTAGCTGAGTTTATAAGTGGCCAGTTTAGGCTTAATCAATTAAAAACCGATCAAATTGCTATATCTCGAAAAGACAATTATTTCTTAGGCTTTTTAAAACAAAGTCTAAAACTACTAATTACATCCGAAGTATCAAGTCTTACAGGTATAAAAATTGTTATTAAAGGTAGGTTTAATAGAGCGCCAAGAGCTCGGAGTGTTATTCTACAGTTTGGGAAATTTTCTCTTCAATCGTTTGATTCTAAAATTGACTATTTTCAATCAACTGCTTACACAATCAACGGTACGTTTGGAATAAAAGTTTGAACTTGCGAAAATAAAAATTAAAAAGTTTATGTTACTACAACCGAAAAAAACTAAATATAAAAAAATACAAAAAGGTAAACTATCGAAATTTGATTTTCGCTCTAATAAATTGAGGTTTGGAAGCATTGGGTTAAAAGCTGCAAAAGCTGGGACTATCTCGTCTCGTCAAATTGAAGCTGCACGACAAGCTATTGTTAGGAAATTAAATCGGAAAGGAAAACTATGAATACGCGTATTTCCTTCAATTCCTATTACAGCAAAACCTATTGAAGTTCGAATGGGTAAAGGTAAAGGTGCCTTATCTCATTGAGGTGTAAAAGTGAGCGCTGGTACGGTTTTATTTGAAATATGTGGGATATCAAGAAACATTGCAATTACAGCTTTTAAAACTGGGGGGGCCAAACTACCCGTTAGAACAATAATTTTATTGTAGTATATTCAAAAATAGTACCGTTGCAAAGACTTTTAAAACCTTTAAAACTATTTTAAAGCTTGAAAATTTGATGGGACCTTTAAAATCTCAAACTTAATCTTTAAAAGCTGCTTTAAAGCCACCGAAAAAAATAAATACATTTTTGTTATATTTACATGTTATTACAAGCAGCTAAATTTATAGGAGCTGGTTTAGCAACAATCGGACTAGCAGGAGCTGGAGTAGGAATTGGTACCGTATTTGGTGCATTAGTAATTGGAATTTCACGAAATCCTTCTTTAAAAGATGAATTATTTAAAACTGCTATTCTAGGGTTTGCATTAACCGAAGCTATCGCTCTTTTCTCATTAATGATGGCATTTTTAATTCTTTTTGCATTATAATATTTTCGCAACAAGAAATTATATGGGTATGTAGCTCAGTTGGTAGAGCATTGGACTTTTAATCCACAGGTCTTGGGTTCAAACCCCAATGTACCCATAATTAAATACTATATACATGATAATTTTAAATTTAAACTACATTTTGAATATTGTTATAACCTTATTTTTAATTGGAGTATTAGGGCTCGTTTTAAATAGAAAAAATATATTAATAACGTTAATGTCAATTGAATTGATGTTATTAGCAATAAACCTAAATTTTGTCGTTTTTTCTATATATCTAGATGATATTACCGGTTATGTTTTTGTTTTATTCATATTAACGATTGCTGCTGCAGAGTCTGCAATAGGGTTAGCGATTTTAACTATATACTATAGGTTAAAACATACTATTAGGATAGATAAAATAAAAAACATTAAAAGTTAACTTTTAATAAAACGGAAACGACAGGATTTGAACCAGCAATCTTCGACGTGACAAGTCGACGCTTTAACCATTTGAAGCTACGTTTCCTAAATTTTAGATAAGACTTAATTTATTATTTGATTTCATATTATTCTTCAGGAGTCGAACCTAAATAAGTAAATACCTAAAAATATTACTTTTACCTACCATATATATATATATAGATTATAGATAAAAGTTGGAGTACCTTTATAGTATAAGTTTTTTAAAATTTAGCTACTAAAGGTATTTATCCTCTATTAAGGTACCTTAACTTATTAGTTTTTTTTATTTTGTTTTTGAATCTAATATAAGATCTACTTGTTTGTCCGTTAAAGGTTCGTAATCACTAAATTCCAATTTTCCTACGGAATAAAGGTGCTTCTGATAGCGCAGCCTTAAAAAACAAATCAACTCTAAAATATGAGTTGATTCTGACGTGCTTAATGATACTAAATTCTTTACGAATTTTGTTTGGAAGCCCTCAACCGTTAGGTAAAATTTTTTATTTTAATTTTGAAATACTTTCATATAAATAATATAAAATTTAACTATGATTTAGAATTTAAAAATAATTCAAACAATAATTTTTGAAAACAAAACACCCCTCTTATAGAATATTGTGAAACATTGGGAATTAATGTGCCACACTATTGCTACCATAAAAATTTATCTATTTCAGGAAATTGTCGTATGTGTCTTGTAGAACTAAAGAATTCACCTAAACCTATCGTTTCTTGTGCAATGAATGCAAAATCTTGTTTAGCAAATGGTGATATACACACTAATAGCTCTTTAGTTAAAAAAGCTCGTGAGAATGTTTTAGAATTTTTATTACTGAACCACCCACTAGATTGCCCAATTTGTGATCAAGGTGGGGAGTGCGACCTACAAGATCAATCTCTTTTTTTTGGGTTAGCTAAGAAAAGATTCTATAGTTTTAAACGCGTTGTTTTAGATAAAAATATTGGCCCTATTGTAAAAACTGTAATGACACGGTGTATTCATTGTACAAGATGTGTTCGTTTTGCTGCTGAAATTGCCGGGATTGAAGATATAGGGATGTTTGGGAGAGGATTACATAGCGAAATTGGTACCTATGTTGAAAAAGTTTTTCAATCTGAATTGTCAGGTAACGTTATTGATTTATGTCCTGTCGGCGCGTTGACTTCAAAACCATATCCTTTTGTAAACCGAAATTGAGAGTTAAAAAATATAACTTCCATTGATTTTTCAGACGGGTTTGGAACACCTATTCAACTGTTTCTAAAAAATAACCAAGTAATAAAAATTTTACCTGGGTATGAAAAAGCAACTTACAAAACAAATTGGATTTCTGATAAAACTAGATTTTCATTTGACGGAATGTTTTCTCCTGAAAGAATAATTTACAGTTTCTTAGACAACAATCAAAAAGAGTCGTTCTTGAATTTGTCGTGACAGAAGTTATTTAAGGAGCTTTTTTGCACACTATATTTTCAAAGCCATTTGTTAAAACATTACTTTCATCCATGCAGTATAACAATTTGTTTAAATAAAAATATAAGTCTTGAGGTTTTAAATTTACTTCACATTTTAACACATAAACATTCATTTTTTAAACTTAGACAGTCCGAATCTAGTAATTTAAATATTGACTTAGAAGAAAATTTTTTGCTAAACTCAAGTTTAGACGAGGCTAGGCTTGCAGCATCAGATACCTGTGTATTATTAGGGGTAAACCCTCGTTATGAGGGACCTAAATTAAATTTAAAACTTAAATCGCGATGCTTAAAAGGAAACTTTAAAACGATTACTATTGGTTCTTTATTTAATTTAACATTTTCTAATATTACACTTAGTAGCAATATTCAAATTTTGAAGTCTCTAGTAGAGGGTAACAATCTATTTTGTCAAGAATTTATAAATTCATCGAACCCTGTGTTAATTTCTAATGCAGAAATATTCAGAAGAGGAGACGCGTACGGTATATCAAGCATGATAAAATCTCTAATAAAACACATAAATTTGTACTCACAAACTAACGGCCGAAGTCATTTGAATATTCTAAGTTCCACTTTAAATGATGTTGGGTTTGCTAACTTTGACAATTTAAGAACAATAAAAAATAAAGACTTCAGAAATTCTGCAGGAATTTATTTTATAAATAGCTCATTTTCAACATCCAATGTTAAAAAATTATTAAATTTAAAATTACTAAACTTCTTTCAGAGTTACAAACACAAAAACAAATTGTTGATAACGCAAGGCAGTAGTTTAGAAATGAGCCAGTTAACAAATTTTAAAAAAAGCTTTGATGTAACCAACCACCTTCATTTACCCAACACTGTATTTTTTGAGAATTCAGGGACATATATCAATACTGAGGGAGATATTAACAAAGTTGTTAAAGTAATTACACCATTGGGTCAAGCAAAAAGTGATTGACAAATTATAAGAAAAGTCTTTTCTTATTCTAAAAAAATAGTATTTCTTACAAACTTTTTAAAAAACAGCAAGATTGTATTTAACTCAAAAAATATTCATCAATTTAAGAGCTACGTAGGATTTCAATACTACGCTGTTTCTAATTTAAACAACTTAACATTTCAGTTTGTAGAAAAAGTTACAAAATTTCATTTAGAAAATCTTAAATTTAAACCTGCACAAAAAAAGCTTTTCAAATCACAACTTAGGTTTTGATTAAGCGATTTTTATATAGACGGCAAAGACATTAACAGTAAATATTCATCTACAATGATACAATGTTCAAAACTATCTCGTTTAAATAATACAAACTTTAAGTTCTAATACAAGTACATAAAAATGTATTTTTCTTTAGTTGTGTTGCGTATTTTATATCTTCAACGGGATTTGAACCCGTGCTATCGCCGTGAAAGGGCGAGGTCCTAACCACTAGACGATGAAGACTTTCGTTTAAAATAGTTATAAATAAATTTTTTGTTGGAATAAAAGGATTTGAACCTTTGAATATTCGTACCAAAAACGAAGGCCTTACCAACTTGGCTATATTCCAATAATAAAAAATAAAAGTACTGTGGAAATTTTCGAACACAAAGAAAGGATGGGATTCGAACCCACGGCATAATAGAAATTATGCAAAGATTTAGCAGATCTTCACTTTAAACCTCTCAGTCACCTTTCTTATAACACAAAAAAATAAAAAGTTAATGTATATCTAATGCGCCAATGCAATAAATATAAACATACCCGATGCCCAATTCAAACATAAAATCAATCATAGATCAAAACCCAACAAGGTCTAATTGCCCTAATACATTGGTCCAAGGAATTAAAAACATAGTTTCAATATCAAAAACAATAAACAAGATAGCAACTAAATAAAATTTAACATCGAAAGTATGGCGTGCGTCTTCATAGGGTTCGAACCCACATTCATAAGTAGACAACTTCTCAGTTTCTGGGTTTTGAACAGCTAAAATATATGAAAATAATACTATAATAACGGATAATATAGTGGCAATAAATAAAAAAGTCAAAATAACACTATATTCGTTATAAAACAATGAAGTATTCAAATGAAAAGAGTCACTGCAAACCGACAGTTTATTCAAACAGAAAAAATTTTTTGAGGGAAAAATAGATGAAATCATTTTTAGTTTATTTTTTATCAAGACGCTTTTTTTAGTCCAGAAATTGTACCGGACCTTGCTAATCGTAATAAACTTAATCTTGAAAATTTTTTAAAAGTTCTGCTAAGTTTAGCTTTAGAATCAGTTAAGACGCATCTACTAACAAATTTGGTTTTGTTGTGTCTTCCTGACAGATTAGATAGTTTTAATATTGCATTTCACTTTGTAATTAAAGATAAATTTTCATTTTTAACTATACTTTTTAAAATGACATAGTTTAACTCTCGTTTATTAAAGAGTTTTCTAATTCGCTTATCTTTTTGAGTTTGTTTCTTCATATGTATTTAAAATAGTTATCAAGGAGATAAAAACTTAAATGTGCGATATTCTTGGCATAGCTCTATAGACTCATTTATTACTCTTTTTTCTGTTTCATTATATTTCATTTCAACAAAACCACTTAATGGGAAATCTTTTCGAAGTGGGTGACCTTCAAAACCGTAATCAGTCAAAATTCGTTTTAAATTCGAATGATTCTTGAAGAAAACACCGTACATATCTCAAATTTCACACTCATACCAACCAGCTGTGAAATATAGCTGATCACAAGAATTAACCCCAATCAATTCATGAGTAAATGTTTTAATTCTAAGACGAATGTTATAACGAATACTTAACAAATCATAAACTAACTTAAATCTATACTTATTATTAGGGTAATCTACACCTGTGATGCAAGTCAAAATATTAAATTGATACGATACGTGGTACTTAAAAAATAGTAAAATATCATATAATAGTTGTGATTTTACAACTAGTACTAATTCTTGATCATAAAGTTGAATTTTTTCTATAGGACATAATTTGACTAGATTTTTAATATTTTTTACAATTAACTGTGAGTTCATTTATTGAATTTTTGATAATTTGATTTCGATATTTTGTATAAAAGAAGGTAGATTTAGTTGAAGCAAGTTGGTTCTTTTTTAAAAAATTAACAAACAAATTTTTTTTTAAAAAGTTATATTTCTTGTACGTTTTTAAGTAAGGAGAAGAATTAATATAAATGCAGCCATTTGGAAAAATTTGTAAAGTTTTTAAAGCTTTTAGATTAGAATACATTTTGATAATTTTACCGGTCAACCTCTCCAAACACAATATCTTGAGTTCCTATAATTGTGACAACATCAGCAATTAAGTGTCCTTTTGACATGAAATCTAAAGCTTGTAGATGGTTAAATCCAGGGGCTTTAATTTTACACCTATAAGGTCTATTTGTACCGTCTGATACTAAATAAACTCCAAACTCTCCTTTTGGTGCTTCTGTTCCAATATAAGTTTCACTACTAGGTATTATGACGCCTTGGGTATACATTTTGAAATGATGAATTAACGCTTCCATAGATTGCTTCATTTCACTTCTAGTTGGGGGTGAAATTTTGAAATCATTTGTTTTAATATAACCAAGTGGCATTGAGTTTAAACATTGTTCAATTATTTTTAATGATTCTTTCATTTCAAAGACTCTAATTAGATAACGGTCATAACAGTCACCGTTGGTCCCAACAGGAATTTCGAATTTAAGTTTATCATAAATCTCATAAGGCTGACTTTTACGTAAATCTCAATGAACGCCAGAACCACGTAACATAACACCACTAAAACCTCACTGGCATGCATCGTCAGCAGTTACAACACCAATATCTACTAAGCGTTGCTTTCAAATTCTATTTTCTGTTAACATATCTTCCATTTCAATTAACCGTAGAGTAAATTGCTCAGTAAACATATAGATATCGTCTAACAAACCTCTTGGAATATCAACTTGCAACCCACCAGGCCTGAAATATGCTGCATGCATTCGTGCGCCTGAAACTCTTTCATAAAACTCCATTAACTTTTCTCTTTCTTCAAAAGCCCATAGAAAAGGAGTCATTGCACCAACATCCATTGCATGACACCCAACGGCTAATAAATGGTTTAAAATACGAGTAATTTCAGCAAAAAGTACTCTAATATATTGAGCACGTTTTGGAATTTTACAATTAAAAAGTTTTTCGATCGCTAAACAATAACTATGCTCTTGTGCCATCATAGAAACATAGTCTAAACGATCAAAATACGGTAATGCTTGGACATAATTTTTGTATTCGATTAATTTTTCTGTACCCCTATGCAATAAACCTATATGAGGGTCTGCTCGACTTACTATTTCTCCGTTAAGCTCTAATACCAACCGTAAAACACCATGAGCTGCTGGATGTTGCGGCCCAAAATTGATAGTAAAATTTTTTATTTTTTTCAACAAATTTTTTTTTTTTAATGTCATTTATATTTTATCAATTCAAACAAAAACGAATTAGAAAATTCGACTTAGCTTAATGTAGGTTTTGTTATCTCTAACATATCTTTTAGTCTTATAAGAAACTAGTTTAGCTTCAATAATACCTATTACAGGAATTAAAACAACAAAAAATAGAAAATAAAACACTGTTGCAACTTGACCTACCCAAACGAAAACATCTTTAACAGGTTTTTGACCAATTCAGCCCAGTAATAAGAAATCAGCAACAAGTAGCCAATAAAAAATTTTAAAAATGGGCCTGAAAGTTGTACTTCTGATTTCAGATGTATTTGTAAATGGAATTAAAAACAGAACAATAAGAGCCCCACCCATTGCAGCTACACCCCCAAGTTTGTCAGGAATAGATCTTAAAACCGCATAAAATGGTAAGAAATACCATTCAGGAACAATATGGGCCGGTGTTTGCATAGGGTCGGCAGGTATATAATTATCCGGATGACCTAATGCATTTGGAAAATAAAAGACAAAAACTCCAAAAAAAGTTAGAAAACAAAAAAAAGCAAATAAATCTTTTATTACGTAATAAGGGTAAAATGGGATTTTATCACCAGTACTATCTACCCCCAATGGATTGTTTGACCCGTCTTTATGTAAAAGCGCTAAATGGATAAGAGTTAAAGCAGCGATTATAAATGGCAAGAAAAAATGTAAACTAAAAAATCTATTTAGAGTTGCGTTATTTACTGTGAATCCTCCTCAAAGTCAATCAACAATGGATTGCCCCACAACTGGAACTGCTGTTACTAAACTTGTAATAACTGTAGCACCTCAAAAACTCATTTGGCCTCAAGGAAGAACATAACCCATGAATGCTGTACCCATCATTAAAATAAAGATGAGAACACCTGAGCACCAAAGTAACTGTCTTGGTTGCATATAAGAACCATAGTATAGTCCACGAAAAATATGACAATATACAACAATGAAAAACATCGAAGCACCATTCGCATGAATATACCGAATCAACCAACCATTATTTACGTCTCGCATAATATGCTCAACACTACTAAAAGCAAGATCAATGTGTGGTGTATAATGCATAGCTAAAAAAATTCCAGACAAAAGCTGAATAACTAAACAAATCCCTGCCGACGACCCAAAACTCCAAGCGTATGTTAAATTTAGTGGGCTTGGGTAATGTATTAAATGACTATCTAGAATCGATAATAAATAATTTTTACCCCATCTTAACGTTTTAATAACGAAAGAAGACATAAAATTTGAATTGCTGTATTCGTTTGAGTGTCTTAAATTTGCAAATTTGCCAAAAATACTAGGTTTCAGGTCATAGCTTGAATTCATATATTTAAAATAGGATTAAACTATTTTTCAAAAAATAATTGTCAAAGGTAAGATTTGAACTTACAACCTCTAGAACATGAGCCTAGCGAGCGAACCAATTGCTCTTCCTTGACATTAACAATAAGTAACAAATAAATAAATGTAATATTAAACAATGATTACGTATACTAATACCTAATGTTTCAGGAAAAAAGGGATCTGAACCCTTGACCTTTGGTTTTGAAAACCACTGTTCTACCAGCTGAACTATTTTCCTTAAACGTTATTCGAAACATTTAAAATTTAAACAGTCTAATGTAAAAGTTTATAAAAAACTAGAATTTTTATATGTTAATGAATACCTCCTCACCAATAGACAGTAATGAACAGAAATAACCAAACTACATCTACAAAATGTCAATACCAAGCTGCAGACTCAAAACCAAAATGGTGTGTTGACGTAAAATGGTTATAAACAATTCGTAAAAGAGACACTATTAAACAACAAGTACCAATAAATACATGAAAACCGTGAAAACCGGTAGCCATGTAGAAACATGAACCAAAGACACTGTCATTAATGTTAAATGGCGCTTCTACATATTCCATTCCTTGTAACAAAGTAAAAATTGTTGCTAAAAATATTGTGAATAACAACCCAACAATTGCTTGTTTTTTCGCTCTTACTATAATAGCATGGTGCGCTCAAGTAACTGTAGCACCAGAGCTTAAAAGGAAAAAAGTATTAGTTAAAGGAATTCCTGAAGTTTGAATTGTTTGTATTGCTTCTGGTGGCCAAACACCCCCTAAATTGTAAGTTGGGGATAAACTTGAATGAAAAAAAGCTCAGAAAAATGCAAAGAAGAACATTAATTCCGAAACGATAAATAAGATCATTCCTAACCGCAAACCTCGTTGAACAGATACTGTATGCTGCTCTTCGAATGTTGCTTCCCTTATGATGTCCCGTCACCAAGTGTACATAACGTATAAAAGGACAAAAAAACCAATTAAAGCTAACTGACCACCCCCTAAAAATTTGTTCATGTATAATACGGTACCTGAAGTCATAAAAAATGCACCTAAAGATGCTAGCAATGGCCAAGGGCTGGGGTCTACTAAATGCCAACTATGCTTGGTTTTTAAATATTTAAAACGGATTTTATTTTTCATACGCTACAAATGCCTTTGAGTAAAAAGGAAATACAGTTCTCTCAGTTGAATAAAATTTTCTAGTTAGTTTAAAAAAAAAATTTAAATTGAAATACATAAAAAATAACAGGAATTTAACCTGAGAAATACAAACTGCAAAAAATGCTATTAAAGATGAAAATTAATGGTTTATCAGCAACAAATTTTAAATAATCAAATAATGTAAATTTATTAACCAAACTTAGTTTAATTCTAGTTTGGTCATTATATAATGATGAAATTGAGTTGTTGGTAAAGAAACAATAACAATAGGCATAAAACCATGATTTACACCACAAATTTCACTACACTGACCAAAAAAAACACCTATACGTTTAATGAATAAATTTACTTGGTTTAATCGACCAGGACACGCGTCTACTTTCAAACCAAACGATGGGATTGTTCAACTGTGCAGTACATCAGCAGCACTGACTAAAAGTCGTAAATGGGTATTTGTAGGTAATATAACTCTTTTATTGGTTTCTAATAACCTAAAATATCCTTGTTTAGTAGTAGGTAATCCATCTAAAACCATCATATAACAAACATATTTCAGACTTTGATCTTGTTTTTGACAAGAGTTGAACTCAGAAATTTCATAACTTCAAAACCATTGATGACCTAAAATTTTTAAAGTTAATTCTGGCTCAGAAATTTCATCCATCGCGTATAATAAAGTGAATGAAGGAGTAGACAGTATTAAAAGTATTAAAGCTGGTATAGAAGTCCAAACAATTTCTAGTTCTTTAGAATGAACAAATTTTGAGCTAAATTTATTGTTGTATTCTATAAAATAATATATAGTGTAAAATAATAATCAACCAACAAATAAAACAATTACGGTTAACAAAAATAATAAATGCTTGTTAAAAATTAAGATACCTTCCATAGTAATACTAGCAGGGTCAGGTAAATAAGTTTGCCAAAGTGCTGGACTATCACATTGTGTTATAAAAATCATATTCTTATTAATTTAAAAAAAATAGAACTTGAGTTGAAGATTATTGGTAATTTTTTTTATTAACTTTGTTTGATGAAAAAGCTTCAAACACAACGTAGAAAAAAAATAATGAAGATATTGCAGAAATATAAGAACCTCAAGAAGCAATTTTATTGAATGTAAAATACGCGTCAGGGTAGTCAGGGATTCGTCTTGGCATGCCTGCAACACCTAAGAAATGCATTGGGAAGAAAGTTAGGTTCACTCCAACGAAAAAGCTTCAAAAGTGAATTTTTCCTAATATTTCTGAATACCGAACTCCAGTAAGTTTTTCAAACCAGAAGTAAAGACCTCCAAGCATAGAAAAAACCGCCCCCATAGACAACACATAATGAAAGTGTGCGACCACATAATAAGTGTCGTGAAGTGCTATATCAATACCAGAATTAGCAAGAACAACACCGGTTACACCACCTACAGTAAATAAAAAAATAAAACCAATCGCGAAAAGACCTGGAGTTCTTAAATCAATAGAACCGCCTCATAAAGTAGCAAGTCAACTGAATATTTTAATTCCTGTTGGGATCGCAATAATCATAGTTGCTGCAGTGAAATAAGCCCTAGTATCTATATCTAGGCCAACGGTAAACATGTGGTGAGCTCATACAATGAATCCTAAAACACCAATCGAAAACATAGCATAAACCATACCAAGGTAACCAAAAATAGGTTTTTTTGCTGTACTAACAACAATATGGCTAATTATACCAAAACCGGGTAAAATCAAAATATAAACTTCTGGGTGACCAAAGAACCAGAAAAGGTGCTGAAATAATACAGGGTCACCTCCACCAGCTGGGTCAAAAAAAGTAGTATTAAAATTTCTATCTGTTAATAACATTGTAATGGCTCCAGCTAAAACAGGCAAAGATAATAATAATAAAAATGCTGTTATTAGAACAGACCATACGAATAGAGGAAGATTATGAAAAGATAAGCTTTTTACTCGCATGTTGAAAATAGTACAAATGAAGTTAATAGCACCTAAAATAGAGGACGCACCTGATAAATGTAAACTAAATATTGCTAAATCTACAGAGCCTCCAGAATGAGCTGTTGCACTTGACAAAGGTGGGTAAATGGTTCATCCTGTACCTACACCCGCTTCGGTTAACATAGATGCAAACAGTAACAATAGTGAAGGAGGCAATAACCAGAAGCTAATGTTATTCATTCGTGGGAAAGCCATGTCTGGCGCACCAATCATTAAAGGAACAAATCAATTGCCAAATCCTCCAATTAATGTTGGCATCACCATGAAAAAAATCATAAGTATGGCATGACCTGTAACAATAACATTATATAAATGATGGTTATATTCTAGAAAACTGCTGTTTGGCTGGGCTAACGTAATTCGAATATACAAAGATAGTGCAGTTCCGGCAACGCCTGATATTGCTCCAAAAATTAAATATAAAGTTCCAATATCTTTATGGTTAGTTGAAAAAAGTCAACGAGTTATGAATTTATAAAAAGGGTTTAATTGTGCTGTATTGGTTGCCATTTTTAAATTGTTTTTTTCTACTATTATACACAGTTTATAGAGTTAATTTTTAAGTTTTTTTGTTCACTAAAAAAAAACTTAACATGAAAAATAAGATAAAAATTTTAAAATCAGCAAGACTCCCTGCAAAAACTCAAAACTGTCGCAAACCTAAAATTAAAGTAAGGCCTGTTAAAATTAAGAACGTATAATGATATAGATACCCTGTTTGCATTTTAGCAATGTAGCCAGCTTTTTTTGTTATGATAGAGGATAACCCCATCGGACCAAAAATCTCAATGATTCCTCTATCAATAACTTTATAAGTAATCGTGTAACTAATAGTAAAAAAGAATTGACCGATTTGTTCATTATATACCTTATCAAAAAACCACTTCTTGTTGAAGAAATGGTAAATTTTTTTTCCTAGCACTGAGAGTTTTAATTGTACTAATAACCTACTGCCGAATGAATAAAGCAAAAATGATAAAGTTGCACCTAATAAACTTAAGATTACGGGTAATATTTTAAAAATGTGAGTAATAAACTCTGAATCTATTCTATTCATATTTTCGGTAGTGGTAAACATAGCATTTCCTCAAAAATCACTTCCAAAACCAATAATCATATCTTTAGCATAAAACCCTATTAATACACTAGGGACTACTAAAAGGAATAAAGAAATACAAATTTGATAAGAAGAGTCATAAGCTTTGCAAATTACAGGTTTATAACCATTTGGACGGCACAAAAAAGTTAAATAAACTAATCGAGTAGAGTAAAACGCTGTAAGAAAAGCACCCATGGTTCCTAGAGTATAGCTGAAATGACCTTCCAATGTGTATTTACCATATGCAACCTCAAGAATTACATCTTTTGAATAGAACCCAGTTAAAAAAGGAAACCCAATTAGTGCAAGTGAACCAATCACCATCATAGAATACGTAAATGGTACTAATCTTTTTAGTCCTCCCATTTTACGCATATCTTGTTCATCTGCCACGGCATGAATAATAGAACCGGCACCTAGAAAAAGTAATGCTTTAAAAAAAGCATGATTGACTAAATGAAAAACTCCAACTGAATAGTTAGATAAACCACAAGCAAAAACCATATAACCTAGCTGACTACATGTTGAATAAGCAATTACTCGCTTTAAATCATTTTGTAACAAACCAACAGTGGCTGCAAAAAAAGCTGTACAGGCACCTACAACTGTAACTAAACTAAGCACACTGGAAGTATATTCAAACAAAGGAGATGTACGTGCTATTAAAAATACACCAGCAGTTACCATCGTTGCTGCATGAATTAATGCAGAAACAGGTGTAGGACCTTCCATAGCATCAGGTAACCAAGTATGCAAACCTAATTGTGCCGATTTACCTACTGCACCTATAAACAAGAAAAAACATATAATGGAAATTAAATCAAAGTCAAAACTTAAAAAACTAAAAACTTTGTTTGTCAAAATAGGCGTTACTGCAAAAACTGTAGCGTAATCTACAGCTTTATATTCAACAAAAATGATTAGAATTCCAATGACAAGCCCAAAGTCTCCAATACGGTTTAAGACCATCGCTTTTATTGCAGCTTTGTTAGCTTGAATACGTGTAAATCAAAAATTAATAAGCAAATATGAACATAAACCTACACCTTCTCAACCGACGAACATTTGAATAAAATTGTCAGCAGTAACTAAAATCAGCATAAAAAATGTA